>WNGL01004054.1_pt1 | contig 27742 bp, 29 predicted proteins | sample 5400591 | NCBI WGS metagenome assembly WNGL01 (sample SAMN13153377, study PRJNA577476) | soil metagenome | isolation source: 80 cm soil or saprolite under Garry oak tree replicate 1 | place: USA:California | collected 2016-06-15 | reverse complement strand
GTGTCCTAGCCTTGACACGGAGGGGAATGCTGCTTTCAAACCAGGTTTTTGCCAGGTTTTTATAATTACGGCAGGTGATTGGTGGCTATACTCTGAACTGCCCGGCCTTATCCAGGACAACAATCACCGCCGGTAATGTCACCAACGCAAACAGGGCCGTGAAGCCGACCCCGAAATTGGTGGCCCAGCCGATCGAGGCCAGCGCGGGATAATCTGCCAACGCCAGCGAGCCGAAACCGGCGATCGTGGTCAGCGCCGACAGCAGCACAGCCCGTCCGGCCTGAATGAAGCGCTCTTCACTCCCCTGCGGATCAGCCGCTACGACCCGGTGCCGAAGGTGCAAGCCATAGTCGCTCCCCATCCCGACGATCGTCACCAGCACCATGGCATTCATGAAATTAAGCCCCATCCCGCAGAGCGCCATGATCCCAAGCATCGTCACCGCGCCGGCGATTACCGGGAACATGGCGTAGAAGATCCCGCCCGGTGATTCAAAATGAGACAGCAGCAGAAACAGCACTAGCAGGCCGCCGATAATGAAGCCGAGCAGGAAGTTATGCCTGACCGAAGCGGCCAGTTGCGAGCTCACCAGGTCTACTCCGGTAACCCGCGCGGCGGGGTCGATGACGGCCAGCTCGTGCAGAAACGCGCTCTGGTCGAAACCGGTTTCCTTGTAGTACAGGAACACCAGCGCGTGATAACCGTCCGCATCCTTGATCAGATGGCGATCCGCCACTCCCCGCAGCGGAGAGGCCTTCAACCTGGCAATGGCCTCCTCCTCGGGCACCGGCGACAAGGCGTTGCCGGCAGATAGCGCATAAATGAAGGGCTGAAACGGCCCCGATTCGAACCCCTGCCTGTCCAGCGCGGCGCTCACCCCCGCCACAGGCAGACCGCCCCCCGTACCGGCGGAGATGGCCCGGCTGATCTCGACCTGCCGGTCCCGGTTATTTATTATCTGTCCCAGTGAAGACCAGCTGCTGATGCTTCCCCTGCCCTGCCAGCTTCGGGCCAACCCGTCCACGCGGGCCGCTCGCCGCAGCACCTCTGCCAGCTCCTTCCCCTCTATCGCCACCAGCAGCTGTTTTGGCGCCAGACTCAGGTGGCGCTCGATCTTCTCCTGGGCCAGAAAGGCCTCGGAATGGCGCGGCTGAAGATTTTTCAGCTCGCCGTCGAAGAAGGTCCGGGTGGAGGCGGTGCCCATGAGGATGATCGCCAGAATCGAAATCGACACCACCGCACGGGGGAAGCGCCCGGCCAGACGCCAGACGTGGCGAAGGCCAAGACCCGGTATCGGCCGGTAGTCGGCGGGAAAGCGGCGTTCCATGTAGACCAGGAGCGGCGGCAGAAAGAAGAAGGTCGCGTAGAGCGAAAACAGCACTCCCAGCCCGACCAGCAGACCCAGTTCGTACAGCGCCCGCACATCGGAGACCATCAGGGCAAAGAAGGGCACCGCAGTGGTGGCGGCGGCGGTAAAAAGACCGTGACCGGTATCGACCACCGCCAGACGCAGCGCCTCATCCGCCCCTCTGCCCGCCGCCCGTTCGCTGTGAAAACGGTCGTAGAGATGGATCGAATAGTCGGTCCCGAGGCCGATGATCAACGCCATAAAAGCGAAGGAGATGATGTGGATCGAGGGGAGCAGCAGCCCGGCAATCCCCAGCGCCATGGCTACACCGGCGGCGATGATCAGCGGCAGCAGCAGCGTGGGGAGGATGCGGCGGTAGACCGCGTAGAAGATGGTCAGCACCACCGCCAGCGACGAGAGGATGCAGGCGATGATGTTGGACTTCATCTCCGCCTCGTCCAGCACCGCGCTGATATGGGCACCGGCGCAGGAGATGGCGACCGATGACCCAAGACGCGCCTCGTTGATGGTCGTCACCAGAGCGCGGGCAAAGGCCATATCCTGGACCGGGCGGGCCGGTTCGGCGATCATTATCAGCACCTTGCCGTCCCGCGACAGGAAGTATGGTGAGTCGGGGTCAAGGTCGAGCGCCTGGCTGGCGCTTTTGAGCCGCGGCAGGATCAGATCCCGCAGATAGAGCGGGTCGGCGCTGGCCAGCCCGGTCATCGCGCCGCCGAACTGTCCGGCCAGATCGGCCTTGATACGGCGCAGGGAACCATCCATCGCAGCGGGCGCGAAGCGCTTCACCAGGGCGGGAACGTCTTCCGGCCCGATAAACAGCTGCGGACGGGTCACGGCATAGGCGATGAACGAGTTAAAGGCGGCTCCCTCGCTCTCATCGAAGACCCGCCAGGTGATACGCTTGAAGGCCGGCTGACCACCCACCCGCGCCAGACGGAGCCGTTCGGCAAAGCGCTCCGCCTCGGCTGGAAGCGCCCCCCTCTCCCCCTCCAGCAGGAAATAGGCCTCATTGGCGCTGCCGGTCCATTGCAGCGAGTCGAGCAGAAGTTTCAAAGCCGGTTGGCGCGTCGGGAAGAGTTGAAAGATGTCGGCGTCGAAGCGGGTGGTGCAGATCACGGCGACCGAGATCAGTAGCGCCAGAAAGAAAGCGCTCAACACCGCACGCGGGCTGGTTGTGGTGATCCGGAAAACCCACTCCAGATGACGACGGATGAGGGAATTGAATCGTGAAGTCAGGGTCCGCAGCATCTGGGCCTACAACCCCTGGATGGCTGAAAGGGGCAGAACCGTTAATCCGTCGAGATGCGGTGCGAAAACGGCATTCTCAAGGGGAGTGTTGAGTTCCGGTTCATCGAGTGTAATCCGGATCCGGTCGTCCCGCCCGTTGCGCAGGTCGAGTTCCGCGGCAACCGGGACACCGTTCACAGCGGAATACCTGCTGTAGTAGACATGGTCGCCGGCGGGGGACTCCTTGGAGGTGATCAACCCATTCTCATAGGTCACCTTTTCAGCAAAACCGAGCTTGTTAACACGTCCCACGGTGCCTTTAAACAGGTGATCCTCGTGAGGATCGGCATCCATCACCCAGCGCATCAAACGCCATCCCTGCAAGCCCCCCTTGTCGGGGAGTTCGTCAAAACGTCCCGTAAAGGCTGTCGACCTGGAGGGATAGATCAGCGTAATGCGATCCCCCAGGGCAAAGGCCTCCATCATGGTCGTACCGAAGGGGGAGAGCACCACCAGATGAAGCTGATCGGGGCGACGATAGACCAGATAGCCGCTCCCCCCCATGCTGCTGTCCGAGGTATGGATCGAGAGAGATACGGCGGACGAAAGCGTCTCCACGACGGCGCCCGGACGGTAGTCGACGGGAGGGGCCTTAAAGGTGGCGCAGGAAGAGAGCAGCAGGAGCGGCAGCAGATGTTTCAACAATCGATAATACGGCATGATGTGATTTCCTATAATCCGGACGGACAGGATGGATGCGTTAACGTAACAAACTATTCCAAACGGAAATCCCGCTCGGTCAGGCCGACATTGCGCCGCAGCTTTTTCAGGGTCATGGTGGCGCGGTCCCCGTTCCGCTCGTTGATGACCAACCGCCTGATGGTGCCGTCGCCGAGAAAAACGATGGCAATATCCTTTACCTGACCTTTACCTGAGGGGGCAATCGTCACGGTATAGACGGAGTTGGTCAGATCGGCCTGCACCAATACCCCGTCCGGGAGCGACGTGACCGGGGAAGCGAGCTTTAAAAACCACTGTTTCAGCCCCTGTTCAGGCGGAAGCACGATTCTGGTGGGGCTCTTGTCTCTGCCGGTAACCTGTTCGATGACGCTGTCCCGCAGCAGCATGCGACTGCTGAGCGGGGGGGCTATCTCCATGAAAAACAGGTCGGGTTTTTTAAAGCGCAGCGAACCGCTCATCACCATGGTTCGCTTCATCAGGGAAAGCCGCTTTTCCTGGGTTATGTCGGCGGTAAAATCGGCTATACCGGCAAAGCCGCGGCGCAACGCTTCCAGCCCCTCTACAGGCGAGATGGCGCGGGCATGGCAGGGGAGAGAGTTCAACAGGAGCAGCAACGGCAACAGAACAACTAACTGAACCCGCTTCAGCGCGATCACAGTTTTCCCACTCCAAGGGTCAGCTGCACGGAGAGGAGCCGCCCCGCGTCGCTGACGACATCTCCTTCAACCAGGAACAGCCTCCCGAACGATTTTATCACCCTGACTGCAACCGTCAGGATATCCCCGACCGCAGCCGGAGCGGCAAATTCGGCATGATCGATCGACGCCAGAAAACCGCCCGCCCCGTCCGTCTGCGCAACAACAATACCGGCCAGCTGGGCAACAGATTCGACCATCAGGATCCGGGGAAAACCGCGGACAGCGGTCACGCCTGTCCGGGCGACAGCCCGTGAGCCCGATTCCAGCTCGATGATCCGGTCGAGGAGCAGAAAAGGATAACGGTGGGGGAGATAATGTGCCGGATCGGGATTAAACAGGAGATCCTCCGCTGAACCGGATCGCATAGTACGGCCCTTCGGGTGAAGCGGCCAGATGCAGACCGGGCTGGCCGGGCTGGAGCGAGGCAAGCAGGGCGGCCATCGCAGTGCCTCCCATGGCCAGCGAACTGCCGATGACTCGCCCCGTATCAAGCGCCGGAATTCCGCTGACGCGCTCCTTGAATGCCGGGAGAAAGCTTGCCGTGCCCGAAACCGATACCAGTGACGGGGGAGCCGGGCCGCCCAGAAGCAGGTCAATCCCTTCCGCTTCATGGCCTGGGGGGAGCATACCTATCGTCCGAATCGAATCGGGCCGGCCCTTGACGTCAGCCCTCCGTCCGGCGGCGTGGGCGGCGCTCTCCAGCACGAGCAGGCCGCACCCTTCACCGAACTCCCTGGCGTAACGCCGCAACTGGCCGGTGGCGGCAAAACCGGAGAGCATCAACGGCGTCAGGTCATCGACTCCGCCGGCCAGCATGATGTCGGCCCGACCCTCGACGATGAAACGGCAGGCCATCATGAAGGCCGATTCGGCCGAGCAGAAGCGCTGCACCTGGGTCACATTGGGGCCTTTCAGCCCATGTTCGATCGAGACATTGCTGGCGGCCGCATTGGAGACCGTGTTGGGAAACAGCATCGGCGACATCCCCTCCACGCCATCAACAAAATACCCGGCAAGAAATTCGGCGGAATTGGCAACACCGCCAAAACCGCAACCGAGTGCGATGCCGATCCGTTCCGGGGAAAGGGTATTCCTGTCGATACCGGCATCCTTGAGGGCGAGGCCGGCGGCAGCCACGGCAAACTGGCTGCAGCGATCAAGCTTGCGCGCCTTCAGGGGGGGGATAAAATCCGTGGCCTTGAACCCGAGCGCCTTGCCCCAGCGGCCGCCGCTTCCCCCGGCATGTTCGGCCGGCACCGGCGTCAGGGCATCCCGGCCGGAACGGATCAGCTCCAGCACCGGTTCCAGGCCGATACCGGCAGGGGTTACGGCCGAAAAACCGGTTATGACGACATCGTTCAGCGGAAAGTTCATCGCGCCAGCACCAAAGAGGTAATATTGCCGCCAAAGGCAAAGGAGTTGGACATCGCCACGTCACAGTCGGTCGAACGCGGTCCGTCATGGCAATAATCCAGATCACATTCGGGATCTAGGCCCCTGAAATTAAGGGTCTGCGGGATAATACGCTGATTGAGGGCTATCACCGTCGCCAGGGCTTCGATAGCACCGGCCGCCCCGAGACAATGGCCGGTCATGCCCTTGGTAGACACCAGCGGCACAGCGGCAACACGGTCGCCAAACACAAGCTTCATCGCGCTCGATTCCACCACGTCGTTGAGCGGCGTACCGGTGCCGTGGGCATTGACCCACCCCACCCGTCCGGCTTCAATCCCGGCCGACAGCAGCGCCTCCCGCATTACCCGTGCCGCGGTAACTCCGGAGGGTTCCGGCGCGGTCATATGCCACGCCTCGCCTGCCAGGGCATATCCCAGTACCGCCCCGTATATCCTGGCGCCCCGCGCAAGAGCGTCATCCTCGGCTTCCAGAAGCAGACAGGCCGCCCCTTCACCGAGAGAAATACCCTGGCGGCCGAGACTGAAAGGGGAACAGGGTTCGGGGTCGACCACCCTCAGGGCGTTGAATCCGGCAAAGGTCAGCAGGGAAAGGGCATCGCTTCCGCCTGCCAGCACCGCTTTCTGCTTTCCGGTAGCCACCAGATCGGCGCCCCAGCCGATGGCGGTGGCCGAAGACGAACAGGCGGTGGTAACGGTCCCCTGGTAACCGGCCAGCCCGAAGGTTCGAGCCAGCACGGTTGTGGTGGAATCAGGCAGTATCCCCCGCAGCAGGTCGGGCGAGGCTTCCTGGGCGGCGAGCCGGGATTTCAGCCACTGCTCCGCCTGGAACATCCCGGCGGCGCCGGCCCCCATCGAGACTCCGATCTCATACGGTGAATAACAGCCGGTGACGCCGCTGTCTTGAAGCGCCTCCCCGGCGGCGAGCACGCCGAACTGGTCGGCGCGCGAAAGCTTCCGGGCCGTTCTGCGGTCAAAATAGTCACGCGGGTCATACCCCTTGACCTGGCAACCGGCCCGGGAGGGAAATGGCGATACGTCGAACAGGTCAAGCGGCCCGATGCCGCTGCTGCCGTCCAGCAGGGCAGCGGTAAAGGCCGGCACATTTGCGCCGCTTCCGCCGAAGACCCCCAGACCGGTTATGACCACGCGGCGCCTGCTCATCAGACGATTCCGCCGTCGACGATGAGCGCCTGGCCGGTGATATAGGAGGCCCGCTCAGAGGCCAGGAACAGCACCGCATCAGCCACCTCTTCAGGGGTGCCGATGCGGCCCAGGGAAGAGTTTTTCACGATTCTGTCGACGATATCCTGTTTGAGCCCATCTGTCATGTCGGTCCTGATCAGGCCGGCCACTACCGCGTTCACCCTGATCCCCATCGCACCCAGTTCGCGCGCAAGTGATTTGGTGAAACTGATGGCCGCCCCTTTGGAAGCGGCGTAGTTGGTCTGTCCGGCGGCACCGCTGATACCGGAGATGGAGGAGATCGTGATGATCGATCCCCGGCGGCGGGCCAGCATCTTGCGCACGCCCCACTTGCAACAGTGAAAGAGCGGATACAGGTTGGTGCGGATCACGTCATCCCAGTCGTCATCGGCCATCATCGCCAGAAAACCATCCTTCACGATCCCGGCGTTGTTGACCAGCACGTCGATGTGCCCGGCCTCCTGCGAGGCGGCGTTGATGACGGCTTGGGCGCCGCCTGTCGTACTGACATCCCCCTTGACGGCGACAATCGAGCCGGGGAGTCCGGCAGCCTCGCCGGCGAGAGAGAGGGCAGCCGCGTCATTGTTCAGATAAGCAGCGAACACCCGTGCCCCTTGACCGGCAAAGGCAAGAGATATGGCCCTGCCGATACCGCGGGTGCCGCCGGTGACGACTACAATTTTGTCCGTGAATTCCATCGAGACTCCGGAGGATTGCGTAAAAATTACATTATTACCGATAATCGGGAAGAAAGTCCAGTGGGGAGGAGAACAGCAGTGCAGGATTACATCGGATTAACGCGGCTCCTCCCCAGCCGTTTCATCAATTTCCAGAGCGGCCCCTTGACCGGAAACATCCTCAGGGCATCCAGCATTGCCGAACTGACATTGACCTCCAGGCTGGGAACGATCCAGGTGCGCCGTTTGAGGGCCTCTTCCGTGACCAGGTCGCAGAGCCGGTCCCTGATCGCCGGCGAGATATAGAACACCGGCTCCAGCAGGGAATCTCCCGCGGCAATGATGCCGTCCCTAAGGGCGATCTGTTCCATCGCGGTGCCGGGATAGACCCGGATGCCGGTCATCGTGATGACCGCGGTCGGTTCGACCTCGTCCATCAGGGCAAACGTTTCCAGCACGGTTTCCCCGGTTTCTCCCGGGCCGCCGAAGAGGATGTAGTGGGCAAAATCGACACCCAGCTCATGACAGAGACGCGATGATTCGCGAATGGAGTCGACGGTGAACGACTTGCCGAGGTTTTTCAACATCCGGGGCGATCCGGAATCGCTGCCGTACTCGACCGCGTCGCAACCGGCATCCAGCATCGCCTGCAACAGGCGCGGCGATATGAAGTCGGGGTTGATGAAGGCCGACCAGTTGACCGGCAACCGCTCGGCGGACATCGCCCGGCAGAGATCTTCGGCAAAATCGGGGGGGTAGTTGAAGATGTCATCGACAAAATAGAGGTAGCTGACGCCGTAACTGTCCACCAGGGTGCGGATCTCGGCGATGATCTCCGGAATCGGGCGCAGGCGCATGCAGCGCCCCTCCAGCAGCGGATAGGTGCAGTAGATGCAGCTAAACGGGCAGCCGCGCTTGGTCTGCAGGTTGGCCATCCCCCCTTCACGGCAATAGCGGGCCACATCGAAGAGGGTGCGATCGGGCGTGCCGAGGGCGGCAAGCGCCTGAGGCGGGATGAAATCCGCTCTTCCGGGTAGAACTACCCCAGGCAACAGGGCCGCATCACCGCCGGACTCCAGGCAGGCGAGCAGACGCGGCAAAACCTCTTCCCCCTCCGCCGCCACGCCGTAATCGGCGCCGACGGCGGCAAGGATTAAGGCCGGCATCAGCGAGAAACCGGAGCCGCCGAGAATGGTCACGGCCCGGGCATGGCAGAGGGCCACGATATCCCGCACCCCGTCAAGATAGCTGCGGCTCCCCGGCCAGGTAACGTTGTCCAGATTGCGCAGGGAGATGACGACGGCATCGGGTCGATGTTCGGCGAGAGCAGAGGAAACGGCGAGCCGGGGATCGGGTTCGAAACAGAGGTCAAGCGCGGTCAGCAGGTGACCGGCAGCTTTGATCGGCCCGGCCAGACAGGCGAGCCCGATCGGGAAGACCGGATAGGGGTCGCGTTCACGGTTGGCTGAGATCAGCAGGATATTCATCACGCCTCCAGCGACGCCAACAGGCGGCTGACCCGTTCGGCGATCACCGGCGGGAGCTGAAACTGGAGCACGCCGCCCATATCGGTCAGGGCATGGGTCGTCGTACCGGTGGCGCATTTTTTCCCGTCAGGGCCGACGATTGTGGCGGCAAATTCGAGGGTGGCGGTCTGGCTCCGGCGCAGCGTTGTCCGAATCGTCAGTTCGTCGTTGAAACAGGCCGGGCGGAGAAATTTAAGTTCGAGAGCGACCACCGGCCCCAGATATCCGGCTGCCGCCAGCTGCAGGGCATCGAGACCGAACCGGCCGGCCATGGCATTGCGCCCGACTTCCATCCAGGCCACGTAATGGCCGTGCCAGGCCACCCGATAGGCATCGATTTCGTTGAAACGGACGATAATTTTGGTTTCGTGATATTTCTGTCAGGGTCGTTTGGGCGATATGTTCCACCAGCGGAATTTGCGGTTCGCGAAAGCTGAAGTCCGCCACGATCCGGCGCAGCTCCCCGGTAATCTCCGCAATCAGCGGAGTGTGGAGCGGGGCGTCACAGGGGAAAATGCTCACCGAAAAGGCGCCGGAGGCCGTCGCCTCAACCAGTGCCGCCGCCACTTGTTCCCGCTCGCCAGCCAGCAGAAAATGGCGCGAGGTGTTATGGTTGGCAATATACACGCCGTTGCCGGCCGCTACCGCTTCCAGCGGCTCACGGGTCAGTCCGATGACACACCCCAGCGCATATTCACGCCTGCTCCCCATCTCCGCCAGGCATCTGCCGATCCGCCAGGTCAGCTCAAGGGCCGCCGTTGCGTCGATCGCGCCGGAAGCCGCCAGCGCCGGATAGATTCCCATGCTGTGCTCGGTAATCAGGTCCGGGCCGCTCCCTCGGCTCTGGAACTGCCGGCAACGATACAAACTGGTGCAGACGCCGAAGAGCTGGAGCCGTACACTCTCGCTCAGATCCGGAGCCTCAGCGCCGTTTTCAAGGGGGTTGAAGCCGGTTGTTTCCCGGCAGAGCAGGGCGATCTTTTGAAATTCGATATCATCGGAAGGCGCATCGGCAAAGGTTATCGGCTGTCCCGGAAACATCCAGAGAATCATGCCCCGCTCCTCTTGCGCCGGATGGCGGCACGAAAACCTATGTTCATCGGCCCGAAGACCTGCACCGAACGGTGCAGCTTGAAGATCCGGCGATACATCGAAGGGAATGAATAAAACGAGCGGTTGAGCCAGTCGTACCCTTCCTGAAGCTGCCGAATCGTCATCCCCTTCGGCTGGAAGTTGATGTGCTCCATGTCGTAGTCGCGCCAGTCGCTGGAGATGATCCGCCCCTCCGCTTCGAGACGGCGGCGGACGGCGGTGCCGGGATAGGGGGTCAACAGCGGAAAAATGGCCGCTTCGAGACGCGCATCCTCGCAGAAACGGAGCAGTTTCGGGAAGATCTCGGGGGTGTCGCCGTCATACCCGAGCACAAAGGAGCCGAGGATGCCGATACCGTTGTCGCGGAACGCCCTGGCATCCGCCATGAACGATTGCGCCCGGTTGGTGACCTTGCCCATGGCGGAGAGCGACTCCTGGTTCAGCGACTCGAACCCGACGAACATCCCGAGGCAGCCGGACTCCCCGGCGGCGCGCATCAGCTCCCGGTCCCCGGCGAAATCGATCGGCGCATGGGAGAGCCACTTGAAACCCATCCCCTTCATCCCCTGGAAAAGCGGCAGAGAATATTTGCGGTCCGCCACGAGATTGTCATCGACGAAAAAGACGAATGAGTTGGATTTTCTCAACTCCTGCAACTCGGTCAGCACCTGCTCCACCGGGCGTTTGCGGTAATTGCGCCCGTAAAAGGCGGTTACCGAGCAGAACTCGCAGTCAAACGGACAACCGCGGGTGGTCTGGATGGTATTGGTGAGCAGATACCCCTTCCCCTTGAAGATCTCGCGGCGGGCCACCGGAATATCGGCCATGCTCATCATCGCATCCGGTTTGTAAAGACGCTGAAGCCTTCCCTGTGAAAAATCGGCAAGAAGCCGCGGCCAGACGGTTTCTCCCTCTCCTTCGACGACCGCATCGACATGGATGAGCGCCTCATCCGGCAGATTGCTGGCGTGAAACCCTCCCATGACCACGCTCTTGCCGCGGCTTTTGAAAGCGGCGGCGATCTCATAGGCGCGCGGCGCCTGGGGGGTCATCGCGGTCAACGCGATCAGGTCGGCATCCGTGTCGAAGTCGATACGTTCGGAATGGTCATCGCAGAGCGCCACCTCCCACTCAGGCGGGGTGACGGCGGCAATCGCGGCCAGTGAGAGCGAGGGAAACCTGAACGCCAGCTCCCCCCACAATCTCCCCTTGGGCCAACCGAGGGAGATAAAGAGCACCTTCATTTGCGCTGTTCCGCGATATAGCCGGCCATGCTGCGGACCGAGGCGAAGACCGTGGTGCCGGTGGCGGCGTCGGGAACAACCACGCCGAATTCCTTCTCCATGGCGACGACCAGCTGCAGCGCATCGATGGAATCCAGCCCGAGACCTTCGCCGAACAGCGGAGCATCCGTTTCTATCTCATCGGGAGACATCCCCTCGATACGGAGGCTGTCGATAATCATCTGTTTTACCTTTGGAATCAACTCTTCACTCATCCATACACCCTTTCTTAATGCCTTCTGTTTTATTATGATTCGTGAACTCTTCCCAAAAATAGTAGAAATTGTACCACTGGTCCGGATACTGCCGGATGTAGCGTTCAAAAACAGCCACAAGCCGCTCCATCCCCTCGCGGATGGCCTCGCCGTGCTGGCCGTGGCCGCCCCTGAAGTAGATCGCCTCATCCATCAGTGTCGAATACCTGCCGTTCTCAAGAGGAACGAACACCGGGATGACCGGCGCGCCGCTGGCAAGCGCCAGATAGGCGGGCCCGACCGGAATGTCGGTCGGCTTGCCGAAAAAATCCAGGCTGATCGTGTGGGAAGAACCGTCGCGTTCGCCCAGCAGGGCCAGCACCTCGTTGCGCCTGAGCGCGTTGACCGCCTCGATGATCGCCAGCGGCGACGTATCATCACGGTCCACGTAGATGAAGCGGATACCGCGCTCCTTCCGGACCACCTCGCGCAGCTCGTTTACCTTTTCATCCGGTTCGCGAAAGGTCAGCACGTTGACGGTGTACCCCAGATCGGCCAGCCCAAGCCCCCCCAGCTCCCAGTTGCCGAGATGAGGCGAAACCAGAATCGCGCCGTTGCCGGACGCCAGCGCCTGATCCAGCGGCGCGCCGCTGCTGCGCCGCCCGATCAGCGCCTGGAGCTTTTCTCCCTTCAGCCTCATCATCAGCATCACATCGCACCAGTTGTGGCCAAATTTGCGGAAGGTTGAAAGCGCCAGTCGTTCCACGTCGTTCCTGCCGGTGACTACCCGCAGGTTGGAACGGACCGCCCGCCGTTTATCGGTCAGCAGCAGGTAAAACAGGCCGCCCCAGAAAAAGGTGAAGGGTGGAAACAGCCGGCGCGGCACCAGGATCGTGAACAGTTTGATAAAGAACAGATTGAGGCTGCTGTAGAGTATCAAAAAAACAGCTCCCATGCGCAGAGAGCCATCTTTTTGAAGGTGATGTTGCCCCTGCCGGCAGCCTGTTTGAACCCCTGGGTGGCTTCCCGCGAACGGCGATAAAATCTCACAAAAGCCTTGATGAGCAGAAACTGCAGGTAGTGACGATTTATCAGTGGATGACGGAAGACGATGTGCAGACCGTCGTAAAACTTCCAGCTCCGGCAGAAGATGAGCCCCTTGATCTGTTCATAGAGCTTGGTGCCGGGATAAGGGGTCAGGATGGAAAACTGGGCGATGTTGGTATTCAGCCGGACCGCCATGGCAATCGTCTTCTCCACGTCGGCGGCGCTCTCGTTCAGGTTGCCGATGATATAGCTGCCATATGATTCGATCCCGTTTTCCCTCAAAATTTCCACGGCGCGGGTAACGTCGGTCGCCTTGATGTTCTTGCCGAGGGAGTTCAGCGTCTCCTCATTGCCGCTTTCGATGCCGAGATAGACCGTTGTGGAGCCGGCGGCAGCCATCCTGGCGACCATGGCGGGATTTCTCACGATGGTATCGACCCGTGAAAGGTTCCACCATTTCAGGTCATAGCCGCGCTCGATGATCCCGTCGGCAATCTGTTCGACCCGCGGCGGCGCAAGGGTAAAGTTGTCATCCATGAAGCAGACGGCCCGAAAACCGTAACGGTTGTAGACCTCGTCAATCTCGGCCAGCACCGATCCGGCGCTGCGGTAGCGCCACCCCCTGCCGAAAAAGCTTGAGGACGAGCAGAAATGACAGGCGCCGGGGCAGCCGCGACTGGTAACAACCGGAGTAATCGGACGGTCGGCCATGCTGGCCCGGTAGCGATGGAGATCCACCAGGTGCCGGGCCGGAAACGGGAGGGCTTCGACGTCAACCGGAGCGGCGGCGGGAGTCTCGATCAGGTGACGGCCATCCTTGACGATCAACCCCTCTACCGAGGCGACACTGTCCCGGTTTTGGAGCGCGGCCAGGAGGTTGACAAAGACGAGCTCCCCCTCCCCCCGGACGATGTAATCAACAGACCCGGTGGCAAAAATTTCCTCCGCCATGAATTGAGGGTGCGGACCGCCCAGCACCACGGGTCTGTCAAGTGCCGACACCCTCCGGGCGATCGCCAGCGCCTTGTCCGATCTCGTCGTATCGGCGGAAATCCCCACCATGTCGGCATTGCGGATATCCCGGTCATCCAGGCGTTCGCCATCGGCCGCCAGATCCTTAACAACCACATCGTGGCCAGCCGCTTCAAGGGTGGCGGCAACGTAGAGCAGGCCGATCGGGGGGAGGCTAAGGCCGAACGTGTTGAACACGCTCAGTGATGGCGGGTTTACCAGCAGTACCTTCATTTTTTACTTCCGGTCTTCCTTGTCTGGGCCGGATGTTCACTGAACTCATCTTCCCAGACCTGATCGGCTATCTCGGCATAGGAGCGGGAGTAGTCATCCATGCTCTCCGCCAGAACGGTAAAAATTTCGTCCGCCCCCTCATGGGTCGGATAGGCGCCCTCCGAGGCGAACAGCTCCCGCCCGGCCGCAGGCTGATCGATCAGCATGCAGGGACGCAGCAGGTTGTCATGCTCACCCTGCTTCGCACGGATCTTCCGGAAGAACTGGGAATCCAGAGCCTCATGGATGGTTGTCCGCCGGATATTATCAACGGCAAAATGGCAGAAGACACAAGGCTCGATGTCGCCGTTGGCATTGATATGAAAATACTTGCGCCCGCCGGCCAGGCAGCCGGAGATCATCGGCCCGTCGTTCCAGAAATCGATGAACAGCATCGGCTTGGAGGCACGATAATCGGCGACGGTGCGGCGCAGACCATCCCGCTGCTCGGGGGTGGGCATCAATTCGGGCTCGGGCTTGCGTCCGACCGGAACATAGGAAAAGAGCCACATCGCAAAGACCCCCTTCTTCAGCAGCATGTCGATGTAATCGCCATTGGTGATGATATCGGAGTTTTTGCGCGAATGGGTGAACGACCCGCAGAAGGAAAGCCCCCCCTCTCGCAGCAGGTCCATGGCATGCATGACCTTCTGGAAATGCCCGGCACCGCGGCGTTCGTCGGTTTCCCGCTCGTACCCCTCAAGCGAAAAGGACGGCATGACATTTCCGACCTCGGTCAGCTTCTCCACCATCTCTTCATCGATCAGACCGCCATGGGTAAAGACCAGGAAGGCCATGTCGCTGTGCTTCCTGAAGATCTCGAAAATGCCTTCCATGTAGAACGGCTCACCGCCTGAGATGACCGCGAAATAGACCCCCATCTCCTTCATCTGGAGCAGTACGGAATCGACCTCATCCAGAGAGAGCTCCAGGGACTTGTCATAATCACCGGCGTAGCAGCCGTAACAGTTGAGGTTGCAGCGCATCGTAGGGCTGATCACGACGGTGGAAGGGGGGTAATAGCCGTGCTTGTCGCTCCACTCCTTGCGCTTGTTGGTGCCGTTCAGCAGGTGATTGACCAGCAGGTTGCTGATCCACTTGTCGCGCTGGTTGGGGTGCAGGTCGCGCAGAATGCGGCGGGGAAACTCGATACTCGGATGCTTGTCCCGCACCAGGCCGCGAATCCAGCGGATGCGCTCCTTGTAGTAGTCCTTCTTGGGAAGCATCTCCATCAGGTGGGTCATACGGACCAGCGTCTCATCCGATGAGCTGGTCGCCAATGTAAGGAGATAGGAGAGCACCTTTTCTTTGGTATAGTTTTTCAGGGTGTTGATCATTCGACTGAAGCCTCTTTACATGTTGCGTAGGAATGTCATGCTGATGTTTACCGTATCCCTGAATGGACGATAATGGCTGGTTGCGCGGCCATCGGCAACCCTTGCGGCGACAGGGAGGGAACCGGCCGTAAAGCCGCTCTTCCAGGCCTTCAGCAGGATTTCCATCTCCATGGCGTAGCCACTTGACTCCAGGGACAGGTTTTTCAATACGTCACGTGAATAATATCTGAAACCGGACTGACTGTCGGTGATCTCAAAACCGGTGCGTTTCCAGATGCACCAGACACCGACACGGTTCCAGAACTTGCGGAGCCCGGCCATCTGCTCGAACTGGGTATGGCGGGACGCAATCAGAATACCGAAATTGCCGCTTTGTGCGGAAGCGATCAGTACAGGGATCGCCGCGACCTCATGCTGACCGTCGGCATCGATCGTGACCACACCGTCAAAACCTGACTCGAGCGCCCAGGCAAAGCCGGTTTTCAGCGCCGCGCCCTTGCCGAGGTTTCGCCCGTGTCGAAGCAGCGTAATCGGTAACCCCGACAGCAGAGCCGACGTAGCGTCAGCAGAGCCGTCATCGACCACAGCCACCGGCAGGCCATGTTCCAGACACTCAACAACCACCGCCTGAATGGTTTTTTCGGCGTTATATGCGGGTATCAGGATGCATGCTGCCACTCGTCTACCATCTCCTTGAGAGTGATGAATCGGTAACGCCGGAAAAGTTCACTCAACCGGGGCGCCGCATCCGTTCTACCCCCGTAGGATACGAACCGTTTCAGCGGGGGCAACTCAAGCCGCGGACCGGCAGGATCCACCTCACGGGGATGAAGATACAGCACGGCAGGGTGATGAACCCGGTTCAACTCCTCGATGGTCGCGCAGATCATCCGGAACGGAAAAAACCGGAACCCCCATCCGCCGCCGGTCGGCAGCTTGCCGATCAAGGAGCGGGTCACCATCGGCGGAATCTCCCACAGCCCAGCTCCTTCGCCCGGGAGACGGTAGGGAGTGCGGCTGCCGCGTGAATTGCCCACAAACGGAAGAGGATTGAGGCTCGAATCATACCGGTACCCCTGTTCCCGCAGGATGGCAAAGGCCCAGCCGGTTTGCTCCGACAAAGACCATTGCGGCGCCCTGTAGCCATACGGACGCTGGCCGGTCTGTTCCACCAGTATCCGCTCGGTAAGCTGGAGCTCATCCCGAAACTGCTGCGGCGTCAAGTCCGGCACCAGGCGGTGCGAATAACCGTGAGAAGCGATTTCATGACCTGATGAACAGATCATCGGTGCCAAGTCCGGATCGTTTTTTGCCACGGAACCGAGCATGAAAAAAGTGCCCTTCTGTCCATGCTCGTCAAACAGGGCCAGGATTCTCTCCAGGTTACGGCGAACACGCCACGAGCCGCGCGGAGGAACAACTCCTCCCCCGCCTGTCCCGCAGACATGGTACCAATCCTCCACGTCAACTGTTAAAGCGTTGTGCGTCAGCAAACACACTCCGATAAATGCCGATAAAAGCAATGATTATTACATTACAAGCGATATCAAGTCAATACGCCTGTCCCCAATGAACAGGATCGTGCATGTAATTGTTACCGGTGCAGAAGGATCTTCTTAAGTTTTGTACCGAGCGCCGTTGCCGCATCATTGACAACCAGTTTTCTATCCGTCAGCGATTTAAGATAAAAAGGGACCACGCAGCCACAGCGATCACAATCGGCCTTGGGGCCAAGCATGCATGGTTCTTTCATAACCCCGTCCGGCCCCAGGGCAAAAGATTTTTCAGCAAAGGGACATCTGGCGGTGACCGTCCGCGCCCTGTCGGACTTCATCAGCCGGAGAGCACGTTCCGTATTGACGATAAAATCTCCGTAAGCCTTCTTCATTTCGATCAGAAGTTCGAGGATCCGGTCCTTTTCGTCCCACCCAAGCCACAGGGAGTCGTCAAGCCCCCTGATAGGGGTAAAAAAGCTGAATACCATGCTTCTGACCTTGGCATTACCGTACCATTCCCGGATAGAATCGGCAATCTCCAAGAAATTGGCGCTGGTGATGCAATAGGCGATGGTGATCTTCAGCCCTTCGGTTGCGGCGATGTTCTGCCTGATCGTATCGTAGAGACCGGGCTGGTTGCGCATCTTGTCGTGACTCTCTCTCCCCCCGTCAACGGAGATGTACCAGCTTACCTCTTTCCAGTCGGGGAGCGGCAGAGAGCCGTTGGTAGTCACGGTGTTGTACTTGAAGTAGCGTCTCCCCAGATCGACGAGCGGCAGACGCAGGAGAGGTTCTCCCCCGACCCATGCACACTGGAAGGAACGCAAACCGTCCCCCTCCATGCTCTCGAACTTTTCTCTCCATTGCTCAAGCGACCACTCGGAAGAGTGGTCCTGTTCGAAGAAATAGCAATGAGCGCAACGCAGGTTACAACGGCTGGTGACGTCGACCGAGCCGAAGCTGTTTTTGGGGATGCCGAAGAGGAAGAAGCCGAATTGGGCAAGATTGTAGAGAGAGAAGAGCGGCTTGGGATGCCTGGGTGCAAATGTAACCTGCTGATGATCCATGAAACATCGCCTCATACCGAACTTATTATAATTGATCACCTATCCGGTAATGTCTTCGGGTGCTGCCGGCTAAAAAAAAAGCCCATGTATCCAACCATGGGCTTTGATAATATCAGAAAAACGATCAAATTAATTATATAGTTTCTCTATAAAATCGGTTGACAACGTCGCCACTCTTCCGACAAAAGCCGGAAATTTACCTTCAAAGCCGCCAAGGTCCTGCGAGCCGAAGAAACCGCCCGCTTCCTGGTCCTTAAAGGAAGCTAGTTCCTGACCTGTTTTGGCATCAATAAATTTACCGGTCATGACGACATGTACCTTACCGGAACCGAATCCAACCAATATGGTAAGCGCCCTGCTGCCGGCATTAAATTCGTCGACACTGGCATTAAATATCAGTTCGTTCCCTTTGGGCTTGGTATTTATCTTGATGTGTTTAAATAATTTTTTATTTTTCAACTCTTTTTCTACCGTCGAAGTAAATACAGTGTTCAGCGTCGGCTTCATATTCACTATCTTTGCTTTTTCTTCATCATCGACCCTTGAGTATTCGGCCTTGTCCATATCAAGGTTATTGATAATTATCGTATCGTATTTCGAAAAACCTCTTGTCATGGATACGCTCTCTTCACCCAGAATATCCGGCTTCGGCAATGCGCCATCCTCTGCATAGGCAAACAGAGTCAAACACATAACAAACAGCAAACTTCCGACGATCTTCTTCATGCCATCCCCCTAAAATTGTGATTTTGGCTATATGGGATAATTAAGCACATTTTGTCAAACTATATCTGGAAATTGTGCCGTTTGACGCGGTTCAGATTCGAAACCTGAATACGCGCCTGCTTTTCCGGCAGCTCTGTGCTATAGATAATCACGCATCCTCCGGATACTGAATTTTGAAACGGTAAAATACATTTCCAAGCGGAGTATAACGCAGTGAAAATAATCCTCCTGCACCCCTACGGCAGCAACTGGCTCAGCGGCATGAAAGACATCAGCACGGTATTCAACCTGATGCCGCCGCTGGGCATGATGAGTATGGCGGCCGTGCTCGAACGGGCAGGCATAGACGTCGAAATCATCGACTGCTACGCGACGCCGATGCCGCTTGCCGAGCTTGTAGAAGAGGTCATCCGGCGCGGGCCCGACTGCCTGGGAATATCCACGACAACCTCCTCGTTCAACGAGGGGTATCGGATCGCCGCGGCGGTTAAGGAAAAAACGCCGCAGATCTTCACGCTGTTCGGCGGCGCCCATGCCTGCACGATCGGTGCGCCGCTCCTTGATTCATTCCCGGCCATTGACTGCCTGGTGATCGGTGAAGGCGAAAACACCATGCTGGAACTGGCTCAAGCCGGTTTCAACGGGATCGGGCATATTCCCGGCGTGGCGTACAGGGATGCAAACGGCACCGGTGTATTGTCGCCGCCCCGCGAACTGATCAAGGACCTGGATGACCTCCCCTTCCCCGCCTACCACAAGCTGCCCCAGTTTCCCCGGCGCTACAACCTGCCGCTCTTCAGCTACCCCACGGCTCCCAACACCAGCATCATCTCCAGCAGAGGTTGCCCCTATTCCTGCTCCTACTGCGACCGCTCGGTATTCAGCCGGGGCTTCAGATTCAACTCACCGGAGTATATCGTCGAGCATATGGCAATGCTTAACCGCGATTTCGGCATCAGGCACGTCTTCTTTTATGACGACCTGTTCACCTTTGACCGCAAGAGGGTGGCCGAGTTCTGCGAGATCAAGGAGCGCAAGGGGCTAAAGGTCACCTATAACTGCATCGCCCGCCTCGAACACGTGGACTCGGAACTGCTGGCGCTCCTCAAGCGCTCCGGTTGCTGGCAGGTAAATTTTGGTATCGAGTCGGGTGATCCAGAGATTTTGAAACAGCATCGCAAATTCTTCGGACTGGACGAGGTCGGACGCAAGCTGCGCATGGTGAAAGAGGCCGGCATGCGGGTCAAGGGGCTTTTCATGGTCGGCCTGCCGGGCGAGGACGAGACCGCGATCCGCCGCACGATAGATTATGCCCTGTCGCTGCCGCTGGACGAGATCAATGTCACCAAGTTTACCCCGTTTCCGGGCGCACCGATCTACAATACGATCAGGGAGCAGGGGGAATTCAATGAGGCCTGGGATTTGATGAACTGCATGAACTTCGTATTCGTGCCTCACGGCATGACCAAAAAACAGCTGGAAGATCTCTACGACGAGTTCATCCGCCGTTTCTACCACCGCACCCGCATCCACTGGGGCTACACTAAAATGCTCTGGAAATCGCCACACAGCATTTTGACCTTTATGCGGCACCTGCCGGAGATTCTTGCCTTCGAGATGAAACAGAAATGGTGACGCTGACTAATTGGAAAGCAGCCCTCCTGACCGTGGCGTTACTGACCCTTTCGATGACCTTGCCCGCGGCTGCGGAAACCCCGCTCTCCAAAGCGACCGGAGAATACGGCATCCTCACCGGTTACGGCATAACCCACAAATATTTTGGGGCGACCCGCACCCAGGTGCAGACCTGGGACGTCATTGCCCGGTTCGGCCGGTTTCTGTCGGATGAGGTCGGCGGAGGAAACTGGTATCAGGGGAGGCACGAGCTGCTGGTGGAGCTGCCGTATCATATGGCGGTGGATCATGACGGCAGATCCATGGTGGGGGGATATCTGCTCGGAAGCTGGAGATTCACCGGCCTGAAGAATCCGCTGCCCTACGTCTTCGCCGGAGGAGGCCCGCTCTATGTCGATCTGGGGCTTCCGACCATGGGAACGAAGCTCTGCTTCAGCTATCAGGGTGGAACCGGACTGCAGTACTTTATGAACAGGAAGACCGCACTGAATCTGGAGTACCGTTATCATCACATATCAAATGCGGGGACGGCCGAACCGAATGAACCGCTCAACTCCAGCAAGATACTGCTGGGAGTGTTGGTGTCTTACTGACATGCTGCCCCCCCTTCTTTCCCCTTGCCACGCGCGCCAAAGCATTTATAATGCCGCCTTATGATCCCCGAACTCCTCAAGGCAAACCTTGAACGACGCATTGCCGATGCGGTCACCAATCGCGAGGCTGCCGTCGATGTCATGAAAGAGCTGCAGCGCCATTATGGCTGGCTGACCGATGAAGCGCTCGAAGAGGCCTCGCAGCTGCTGGGCTTGTCGCCGCTCCAGGTTGAAGAACTGGCCACGTTCTATGAAATGATTCATCGCCGGCCGGTGGGGCGCCATGTCGTGCTTGTCTGCGATTCGATCTCCTGCTGGGCTTCGGGAGGTGAAACACTGCTGGAATCCCTCTCGCACTCTCTTGGAGTTGAGCCCGGCTCGACCACGGCTGACGGTGCTGTAACCCTGCTCCCCTGCTCCTGTCTCGGCAACTGCGGCGAGGCGCCCTGTATGATGGTCGGCGAAAAGCAGTATGGCCGTTTGACTCCGGAAACCGGGATGCGGATCGTAGCCGCCTTGCGGACCGGCGCCCCTGACCGTGGTTCCGCAAAACCACCCCTTGTCTGAATGATGCCGGAGTGCTATGGTGCCCTGTCGCAGCACGCCTCGACGAAGAGGACAACTACCTGTATTGAAAAGGAGAATACGATGAAAAGAAACGTTATGGCGGCAACGGTTGTGTTAAGCGTCTGCATGATGTCAACCGCTGTCTTTGCCGCGGCAAACAGTGGCGAGACAATTTTCAAGGCAAAATGCGCCTCCTGTCACCCGGATGGCGGTAACGTGATGAAGCCCAAGGAAACGATAAAAGGGATAAAAAGCTCCAAAAAGATCATCACACAGGTTCGCAAGGGAGGCGGCGGAATGCCCGCTTTCGATGCCAAGGCCATTTCCGATGCCGACGCCAAGCTGCTGGCCGACTATATCATGAAAACCTTCAAGAAGTAGCCTGCGACGCCGGGGAGATGCTGATAGCCGTCTCCCCGGCGGCGCCCATCCATGGAACAGATCCTGCTCAAACATACCATCCCCGGACAATGCCTCTCATTTGACGAGTACCGTTCAGCCGGAGGCTTTGTGGCGCTGGCGCACGCGTTCGGCAACATGACGCCAACTGAAGTTCAGCAGCAGGTGATCGATTCGGGCTTAAGGGGCCGTGGCGGAGCCGGCTTTCCGACCGGGAAAAAATGGTCGTTCGTGCCGCGTGACCTGCCGGGTCCGCGCTACCTCATCTGCAACAGCGACGAAATGGAACCGGGCACCTATAAGGACCGCGTGCTGCTGGAGCGCAACCCGCACCTGCTGATCGAGGGGATGGCGCTGGCCTGTTATGCGCTCGGCGTGCAGCATGCCTTCATCTTCGTGCGCTACGGCTATGAGCAGGCCGCTGAAAATCTCCGCCGGTCGATTGCCGCCGCCGGCAGCTCCGGATTCCTGGGCGACAACATCATGGGGAGCGGTTTCAGCCTCGTGATCGACGTTCATCAATCGGCCGGACGTTATATCTGCGGCGAGGAAACGGCGCTGATCAACGCGCTGGAAGGAAAGCGCGCCACCCCGCGGGTCAAGCCGCCCTTTCCGGCGGTTAAAGGGTTATGGGGGCAGCCGACCGTCGTCAACAATGTCGAAACCCTCGCCAATATTCCTGCAATCATAAACGGCGGGCCGCTCTGGTGGAAAAGTACGGCGGCCACCCCCGAAGCCGCCGGCACCAAGCTGTTCTGCATCAGCGGACACGTTGTCAACACCGACTGCTTCGAACTGCCGCTCGGCATGACCCTTGGGGAGATTATCGACGGTCCCTGCGGCGGAATGCGCCCCGGCAGCCGTTTTAAGGCCTGCATTCCGGGTGGAGCATCAACACCGTACTTTACCGGCAGCCACATGGACGTACCGATGGATTTCGACCCGGTGGCAAAAGCCGGTTCGCGGCTCGGCACGGGCGGGATCATCGTCTTCGACCATACGACCTGCATGGTGGCGGCCACGCTCAACCTGATCCGTTTCTTTGCCCGGGAATCGTGCGGCTGGTGCACCCCCTGTCGCGAAGGGCTCCCCTTCGTGCGGCACACTCTGGAACGGATCGAATCGGGACGCGGCGAGGCGCGCGACATCGACATCCTGCGAGAGCATGTCCGGATGCTGAATTACACCTTCTGCGCACTGGCCCCCGGCGCCATGGGCCCTGTTGACGGGCTTCTGACCCATTTCGAAGATGAACTGCTTGAACATATCAAGGCACGATGCTGCCCGTTCAAAGGGGCACGTACCTGCTGATGGTTCTCGCTCTTCGTACGGTCATTCTCCTGCTGGCCCTGACAACCACCTCTTTTGCCGTCACGGAGGTCCGCACCATTCCGACCCGGCCGGGCGTGACGATGGATGTTCTTGTCATGACGCCTGAAAGGCCCAGCCATCAAAATGCACTGATTATTTTCCCGGGGGGAAATGGAGCCGGATCGTTTAAAATGACCGATAGCGGCGTCGCCAGCGGCTGGAGTTTTCTGGTGCGTAGTGCCGATAATTTTATCGGGAGCGGCTTGTCGATATTCATAGTTGCTCCCCCCTCCGATCACCCTACCGGCTTGAGTACCGGTTTCCGTGAATCATCCGAGCATGCCGAAGATATCGCCTCACTGTCACGGTTTCTCGAACTGCAAGGGTATGAACGTATTTTTCTGATCGGCAACAGCAGGGGGACTCTTTCGGCGGCCTTTCTCGGCACGCGTCTTAAAGACAGTCATCTTAAAGGGATCATACTGACATCGACGCTGGAGTATGACAACTTCATGCGCTGGCTGCCGCTGGAACAGCTGCAGCTGCCGGTTCTGATGATTCATCATCGCGACGATGCCTGCCGGGTCAGTTCGTTTGAAGAAGCCAGAGCCACACAGGCAGCCCTGAGTAACATCACCACGGTGGATTTCACCGAAGTTACCGGTGGCGCATATCCACGTTCGGCACCCTGCGACAACCTGAGCACTCATGGCTTCTTCGGGGTTGAAGAAAAGGTTGTCCAGGTCATCTCCGACTGGATAGCGGGGCGCAAAACTCCGGACAGGATCGAGTAACCATTATGCCGAAGTTGATCATCGACACCATACCGCTTGACGTTCCCGAGGGGACTAACGTGCTGGAGGCTGCCCGCAGCATCGGGATAACCATCCCGCATTTCTGCTGGCACCCAGCCCTGGGCAAAGCGGGCGCGTGCAGGGTCTGCGCCGTCAAGATGCTTGAGGGACCGGTCAAGGGCATCCAGATGTCCTGCATGCTGCCGGCACAGGACGGCATGGTTGTCTCGACGACGGATGAGGAAGCGGTCGCCATGCGCCGCGCCGTCATCGAATGGCTGATGATCAATCACCCCCACGACTGCCCCGTCTGCGACGAGGGGGGCGAGTGCCAACTTCAGGACTACACGATAGCCGGCGGCCACGGCGTCCGCCGCTACGACGGCCCGAAACGCACCCACGTCAACCAGTATCTCGGCGAATATATCGAGCACGAGATGAACCGCTGCATCCAGTGCTACCGCTGCGTACGCTTCTATCAGGAGTACGCCGGCGGCACCGATTTCGGCGTGATGGGGCGCTCCGGCAGCATCTACTACGGGCGTCAGCAGGACGGGCAGCTCGAATCACCTTTCTCCGGCAATCTGGTCGATATCTGTCCTACCGGAGTCTTCACCGACAAGACCGCCCGTTTCCGTGCCCGCTACTGGGACTACGACATGGCCCCCTCGGTCTGCCCCGGTTGTTCGCTCGGGTGCAACACCGTCCCGATGGCGCGCTACCGGGAGCTACTCAAGATGACGGCGCGGCGCAACGATGCCGTCAACGGCTGGTTCATCTGCGATCGGGGCCGTTTTTCGAACGCCGCCGTCAATGCGCCGGATCGTCCCCGCCAGGCGCTTGTGGATGGTGAAACGGTCAGCATGTCCGACGCGCTGGATATCCTGTCGGAGCGGCTGAGCGAGTTTCTGGCATTGAACGGTCCGGACGCCTTGGCGGTGGTAGGTTCGCCGCGCATGTCCCAGGAAGGCAACATCATGGCAGCCCGTCTGCGCGAGGAGGCCGGCATCGGCACGCTCTGCTACTTCGGCGACATGCTCCAAGCCGAGTGCGCCTTGGAGGCAACCTCGCTGGTGACGGCCGAGAATGCGGCTTCCCAGGACGACGTACGTCGTGCCGACCTGGTGGCGGTGCTGGAATGTGACCTACTGGACGAGGCCCCGATGATGGCCCTGGCGGTACGTCAGGCCTGGCGGAACGGGGCAAAGGTGTATGTGGTGGATGGCGATGCTCCCTTCCCTTCGGCTCCGCTCAGGGAACGACCTTCGGCTCCGCTCAGGGAACGATCACTGGGAACTGAAACGGGAACGGGAAAGGGAACTGAAAGTCAGCTGAACGGAGTCGAAAGTCGGCTGAGCGGAGTCGAAAGTCGGCTGAGCGGAGTCGAAAGTCGGCTGAGCGGAGTCGAAAGTCGGCTGAGCGGAGTCGAAGCCCTGCCTTTCGAATTTGTGCGGGTTACCGCCTTATCCGGTATCCCCTTCAACGAAGCCAAAAGCCCGATTGTGATCTGCGGGGCAAACAAGAAGGGGCTGACCGGCATCCGGACCGCAGTTCCGGAGGGTGTGAAGCTGGCCTTCATCCTGGAGGGCCCCAACGCCTTCGGCTGCGCGCTCCTGGCCCGCGAGCAGGGAGCGGCATCGTTCTCCGAGGCGCTGGCGGGCGGCAGGATCAAGGGGATCATCACCTTCGAGGCAGATCTTCCGGCCGACCTGCCTCCGGACATCCGGGTGCTGGCAGCCGCCGACTGGCTGCCGACACACCTGATCGGGCGGGCCGAAATAGCCCTGCCGGTCACCTCCTGGATCGAGATGGACGGCACATATATCAACAACGAAGGGCGCGCCCAGCGTTTCAAAAAGGTGATGGAGCCGGGACTGCCGATCAAAGGGCTCTCCCCGGAACTGCACCCGCCGCGGATTCATCGCCATGACGCTCCGGGTGGAGACCTGCTTCCCTCCTGGAAGATCTTGTCGGGGCTGCTGGAGCGGTTGGAGGATGACCGGAGCGGAGAAGTCAGTTTTGGCGAGAGGTGGAAGTTCCTCGAAGCGCTTGAGGCGGAGAGTGGTGGAATCATGGTCTACGAAAGGAACCGGACAGAGTGAAGACAGCGATATTGATGATGGCCCACGGCAGCCGCATTGCGGAGGCCAATGACGCCGCCCGCGAGGTAGCGGCGATGGTAAGGGAGATGACCGGCTTCGAAATCGTCGAGGTTTCGTTCCGCGAGATGCATGAGCCGAACATCCAGCAGGGGATTGAAGCCTGCGTAGAGAGGGGCGCCGGGCGGATTCTGCTGATGCCCTATTTCCTCTTCATGGGCGCCCATGTCCTGCACGATCTTCCGGAGGAGATCGCCGAGGCGAAAAAACGGTATCCCGACCTCCAGATGGAGATGGGGGGGCACCTGGGGGCGCACCGCAAGCTCGCGGAGATCGAAGCCGAACGGATCGGCGAGTCGCTCGAAAGACTGGGGTGGCGCTGATGGACTCGCTGAGCATGAAGCCTGAAGAAATCGAAACCGAATCATTTCGCATCATCGACCTTGAAGCGGGAGATCATGGCTGGCCCGGTGCGGAATGGCAGATTGTGCGCCGCGCGATACACACCAGCGCCGACTTCGAGTACGCCGGTTCGATGGTGCTTTCGGAAGACGTCGTTAATAAGGCGGTCGCGGCCCTCCGGAGCGGCGCCGGCATCGTTACCGACACGAATATGGCCCTGGCCGGTCTCAGCAAGCCCCGCTTGATCACCCTTGGCTGTCCGCTCTCCTGCCACATCGCCGATCCGGACGTTGCCGAACAGGCACGAAGCGAAGGGATCACCCGCTCGATCGCCGCGATGCGCAAGGGGGTGGCCAACCCGGACAACCGCATCTTCGTGATCGGCAACGCCCCGACGGCGCTGTTCGAGCTGCTCCGGCTCATCGAAGCCGGGGCGCAAGGGAGGCTCGAACGTGGCCGCCGCCGTGGTGAATGCGCTGGCCATCCTGGCCACGAAGCACTGACATAACAAGATGGCCAACATCATCCTACTGGCGGTCTGTCTTCTGGCGGGGATCGGGCTCAGAAAGACCGGACGATTTCCCGCGGCGACCCCGGCGGCTCTGAACGGTTTTATTATTCATATTTCGCTGCCGGCCCTGACGATCCTGCATATCCACAATCTCACGATCGATTCATCTCTGCTCCTCACGGCCGGCATGGCCTGGCTGCTGTTCGGCTGCTCCTGGCTGATGTTCGGAACCGCCGGAAAACTGTTCAAACTCGACAGAGGGACGACAGGCGCACTGATACTGGTCACCGGACTGGGGAACACCTCCTTTGTCGGCCTCCCGATTCTTGTGGCGACGCTCCATTCGTCGGGAAACGTCACGCCGCGCCGGATGGTCCGCAAGATCCTGCTCTTTCCACCCTTCCAGGCGTTGATCCTGGCGCTGCTGCTGCGGCCGGTTCCGTTTCCGGAGTGGAGCGTCCAGATCCTGCAGAAGCTCGGCAGTACCCTGACGCCGCTGGCGCTTGTTTCGGTCGGCTTTCAGCTCCTGTTCGGCGGAATGCGGCAGGAGATAAAGCCTCTGGCAGCCGGGCTGGCCTACAAACTTATCCTCGGTCCGGCGCTCATTTTCCTGCTGTACTGCGGTGTTATCGGTGCGACCGGCACCGTAACACGGGTAACGATCTTCGAAGCTGCCATGGCGCCGATGATTACCGCCGGAATCATCGCCATCGATCACAACTTGCGCCCCCAGCTGGTCGGCATGCTGGTCGGCATCGGCATCCCGTTGTCGTTTATTACGCTGCATATCTGGCACTTGCTGCTGCAGAGGGTCTGATTGGACGAGGACTACCGGGCAGACGGGACGATAACCGGTTTCAGAGCATCGAGTTTGACTTAAGACAGTTGAGGCTAGTCCCCTTTCGCCTAACAGGCTGTTGAATTTTAACTAGCTGTTTTCACTGATTTATGGTACATTTTTGCGCATAATATCTCGGAATTATTGAGGAAAATTATGCGCGGATACGACAGCCAAACAGAAGCAATATTTGCATATGTGACACCTGAAT
>WNGL01001603.1_pt1 | contig 27744 bp, 31 predicted proteins | sample 5400591 | NCBI WGS metagenome assembly WNGL01 (sample SAMN13153377, study PRJNA577476) | soil metagenome | isolation source: 80 cm soil or saprolite under Garry oak tree replicate 1 | place: USA:California | collected 2016-06-15 | reverse complement strand
CCCCGGCGTCCTGCCGCTCAGGGAAGCAGACGATGATCGTGCTCACTACCAGGTCGGCGAACTCGACAGCGCAGGTAGGAGCACACGCTGACGATATCGCCGCCAGGCATCCGCCACCAGCCTTAATCATCGGCACGTGTTGGCGTGGCCGCTGATCAGCGGCACCTGGCTCACCACGGCCTTGACCCTGCGGTCGATCGCGGCCACCACCAGGACGTGGCCGCCGGAGTAGCTGCTGCCCCAGATCCCGATCCGCCCCGGGTCCACCTCGGGCAGCGTGTGCAGGTAGGTGATGGCGTGCCGGTAGTCCCTGACCTGCGCCCACGGGTCGATCTCCTGCCGCGGCTCCCCGCCGCTGGCGCCGAAGCAGCGGTTGTCGAACACCAGCGCGCTGAGCCCGGCCGCGGCGAACACCTCGGCGAAGCGGTCCAGGTACATCTCCTTGACCGCGGAGAAGCCGTGCGCCATGACCACGGCGGGCCCGGGCGAGTCCGCCCCTTCCGCCGGGTAGAACCAGCCGCGCAGGGTGACGCCCTCGGCGTCGAACTCGATGTCTCGTCGTGCCATCCCGGTCACCTCCGACCAGCGTCGTCTTTGGTGATTTCAGTCTCACGGGAACCGCCACCGCGGTCCAGGCCCGTCCCACACTGAGACGGGCTCAGCGGTAGAGCTCGCGGGCGATGATCGTCCGCTGGACCTCCGAGGCGCCCTCGTAGATGCGCGGCGCCCGCACCTCGCGGTACAGGTGCTCGAGCAGGTGCCCGCGGCGCAGCGCGGCCACGGCGGGCAGCCATCGCCTGACGACCTCCTCCTGCCCGGACTGCAGGACGGGATAGGAGCCCAGGCCCTGCAGCGCCAGCGCGGTCTCCGCCTCGGTGCTCTGCCTGGCCAGCGCCTCCCGCAGCAGGCACAGGTCCAGGGCGGCGGCCTCGCGGGACAACGGCGAGCCGTCGCCAAGGCCGGGGAACAGCCGGGCGAGCAGCCCCAGGTCGCCCATCGCCTTGATCAGCGGGCGGTTCACCCGGCCGGGCGTCCCGGCCTCGGCGAGCGGCCGCAGCTGATCGGCGGCGATCTGCCGCACCCGTTCGGCAAAATCCTGCTGCTCGCCGGTCAGCGCGAACGCGGTCACCGGCCGGCCCCACAAGGCCTCCAGCGCGCGTGCGCCGTCCGCGGCGTCCCGGACCTGATCAGGTCGAGCCGCGGCCGCGGCCCGTCCGTGCGTCCCGCCGCCGGCCGCCGGCTGCCCGCGGCGAACGGCAGCGGCCAGGTCGCGCCCGGGCCCGCGTACCCCTGCTCGGCGGCGGCGTGCAGGGTCCACTGCGGGTCATACAGGTGGGTGCGGCCGAGCGCGCACAGGTCGGCCCGGCCCGCCAGGATCAGGGAGTTCACGTCGTCGTAGGAGGAGATCGCGCCGACCGCGATCACCGCCACGCCGTACTTGCGCCCGATCTCGTTGCGGATCCGGTCCGCGAACGGCGTCTGGTAGCTGCGGCCGAACGCGGGCTGCTCCTCGCTCACCACCTGCCCGGTCGACACGTCGATGCCGGCCGCGCCGTGCTCGGCGAACGCCCGGGCGATCTCGACGGCCTCCTCCGCCCCCACGCCGCCCTCGCACCAGTCGGTGGCCGAGATCCGCACGGTCATCGGCCGCTCCCGCGGCCACACGGCCCGGACCGCGTCGAAGACAGAGAGCGGGTAGCGGAGCCGGGCCGCCAGCGGCCCGCCGTAAAGATCGGTGCGCCGGTTGGTCAGCGGGGACAGGAACGAGGACAGCAGGTACCCGTGCGCGCAGTGCAGCTCGAGCAGGTCGAAGCCCGCCCGCGCCGCCGCCCGCGCCGACTCGACGAACTGCTCGCGAATCGAGTCGAGCTCGGCCAGCCCCAGCGACCGCGGCGTCTGGCTGCCCGCCTTGTACGGCAGCGGCGACGGCCCGCAGACCTCCCAGTTGCCCTCCGGCAGCGGGTCGTCCATCCCGTCCCACATCAGCCTGGTCGACCCCTTGCGGCCGGAGTGGCCCAGCTGGATGCCGATCTTCGCATCGCTCCGGTCATGCACGAACGAAACGATCCGCCGCCAGGACTCCTCCTGCTCCGCGGTGTAAAGACCGGTGCAGCCAGGCGTGATCCGCCCGGAAGGGGAGACGCAGGCCATCTCGGTCATCACCAGTCCGGCGCCGCCCAGCGCCTTGCTGCCCAGGTGCACCAGGTGGAAGTCGCCGGGCACGCCGTCGCGTGCCGAGTACATGTCCATCGGCGAGACGATCACCCGGTTCGCCAGCTCCAGCTGGCCCAGGCGGAACGGCTGGAACATCGGCGGCCGCACCTCGTCCGAGCCGAGATCGCCGGCGAACCACCGGTCCATCTCCGCGACGAACTCCGGATCGCGCAGCCGCAGGTTGTCGTAGGTGACCCGGCGGCTGCGGGTGACGATGTTGAACGCGAACTGGTGCGGGTCCTGGTCGGCGTACTGGCCGATGTTCTCGAACCACTCCAGGCTGGCCTGCGCGGCCCGCTGGGTCGAGGTGACCACCGGCCGCCGCTCGGCCTCGTAGGCGGCCAGCGCGACGTCAACGGACGGCTGCTCGTGCAGGCAGGCCGCCAGCGCCAGCGCGTCCTCCATGGCCAGCTTGGTGCCCGAGCCGATGGAGAAGTGCGCGGTGTGCGCCGCGTCGCCGAGCAGCACCACGTTCTCGTGCCGCCAGCTCTGGCACCGCACGGTGGTGAACGTGGTCCAGCGCGAGTTGTTGGCGAACAGGCGGTGCTTACCAACACCGGGCTGGCCACCACCGGGCCCGCCGAGCACGTCCGCGCACAGGCCGCGGATCATCTCGATCGAGGCCTCGTCGCTCTGGCCCGGTGCCAGCCCGGCCGCGAGCGCCGCGGGCGGGCCGAACCCGGCCCGCTGCCACACGTCCTCGTGCATCTCCAGGATGAAGGTGCTGGCCCGATCGCTGTAGGGGTAGCCATGCACCTGCATGATCCCGGCCGGGGTGTCCAGGATGTAGAACTTGAACGCGTCGAACACCAGGTCGGTGCCCAGCCAGATATAGCGGCTCCGCCGCTGCTCGAGGTCGGGCGCGAACGACGACGCGAAGCGGGCACGGGTGGCCGAGCTCATCCCGTCGGACGCGACCACCAGGTCATACTCGCGGGACAGCGCGGCCACGTCCGGCGCCTCGGTGCCGAACAGGATCCGCACTCCCAGCGCGGCGCAGCGGGCCTGCAGGATGCCCAGCAGCCGCTTGCGGCTCATCGCGGCGAAGCCGTGCCCGCCTGAGGTGAACGTGGTGCCACGGAAGTGCACGTCGATGTCGTCCCAGCGGGCGAACTCGCGCCGCATCGCGGCGAAGATCTCCACGTCGGCGTGCTCGATGCCGCCGAGCGTCTCGTCCGAGAACACCACCCCGAAGCCGAACGTGTCGTCGGCGGCGTTGCGCTCCCAGACCGTGATCTCGTGCCCGGCGTCCAGCTGCTTGGCCAGGGCCGCGAAGTACAGGCCGCCCGGGCCGCCGCCCAGCACCGCGATCCGCATGAGTCCGATCGTATGCCGGAATCGCTACGATCGTCAATATTACGCGATACCGATAGGGTGCACGTCATGAGCATGGAGCGGATCAACCCCGGAGAACTCGCCCGCCCGTCCGGCTTCTCCCACGCGGTGTCGGCGCCCGCGGGCGCGATGGTGTTCCTGGCCGGCCAGATCGGCATGGACCGGGACGGCAAGCTCGCCGGCGGCGGCATCGTGCCGCAGTTCGAGCAGGCGCTCGCCAACCTGCTCACCGCGCTGGCCGCCGCGGGCGGCCAGCCCGCCGACCTGGCCAGCCTGACCGTCTACCTGACCGACGTCGAGGACTATCAGGCCCACGGCAAGGACATCGGCGCGGTCTGGCGGCGGCTGGCCGGCTCCGAGTACCCGGCCATGGCGGGCGTGGGCGTGACCCGGCTGTGGCTGCCCGGCGCGCTGGTGGAGATCCAGGGCATCGCGGTGGTCGGTGCTGATCGGGTCAGGCGCTGATGATCAGCTTCACGTAGGCCCGGGCCGGCTCCTCGAGCAGGTCGCGCAGGGTGAAGAACAGGTCCGCGGCCCGGATGCCCACCCAGCCCTCGGGCAGGAGTTCGGCGGGCAGGCCGGGGTCCAGGTAGGGGAGCCGCCGCCAGTCGGTGAGCACCCGCACGTAATCGGCGAAGGCCTCGCCGCCCCCGCCGCCCCCGCCGTCCTGCCAGCGCCGGAGCACGGGCTCGTGCGCGGCGATGAACGACTCGTACTGCCGCTCGAGTTCGTCGAGGTCCCACCATTGGCGGATCTTCGCGGCCGGGTCGCCGAACGCGAGGTGGTCGGCCCGGAACAGGTCGGCGTACGCGTCGAGCCCGAGCCGCCGCAGCGTCTCGGCCGTGGTGTCCTCCGGGTGGGCGGGCACGATCCACACCCCGGGCGCGACCATGCCGAACCCCAGCCTGGTCAGCTCCGACCGCAGCACGTGCCGCCGGTGGCGCTCGGACTCGGGCACCGAGAACACGGCGAGCACCCAGCCGTCCGCGGGCGTGGCCCGGCGCCGCCGGAAGATCCGCGCGTCACCCTCGCGCAGGATGGCGAGGGCGTCGGCGGACAGCTGGTAACCGGCTGAGCCGCCGTACCGTTGCGACTGCAGGATGCCGCGCCGCTTCAAGCGTGATATAGCCGAACGGACTGCGGGCTCGTCTATCCCGACGTCAGCGAGCAGCCGTATCAGGGTCGCCACGGACAGCCAGCCGCCGTCGTGCCGGGCGTAGAGCCCGTACACCGTGATGATCAGGTGCCGCAGCCGGGCCGAACGGGCGGTGGCGTCCCCGCCAGGTTCGTTCGCTTCCGCCCCGTTTGTTTCCGTTGCGGCCGTCACCCGGTCACGATATCAACGTCACTCCTTGACCTCCCGGAGGCGCCCGGTCTCGACCTCGTAGACGAAGCCGCGGATAGAGTCCTTGTTCGGGACGAACGGGCTGGCCTTGATCCGCGCGATCGACTGGCGCACGTCGGCGTCCGGGTCGGCGAACGCCTCGAGCGCGAACGGCGGGCGGATGCCGGTGTCGACCTCGATCTGGGCCTTGACGTCGTCGTCGTGGAAGGTGAGCATCCCGCAGTCGGTGTGGTGAATAAGGATGATCTCGTTGGTCCCGAGCAGCCGCTGGGAGATGGTGAGGGACCGGATGACGTCGTCGGTCACCACCCCGCCGGCGTTGCGGATCACGTGCGAGTCCCCCTCGGACAGGCCGAGCACGCCGTAGGGGTTGAGCCGGGCGTCCATGCAGGCCACCACCGCGGTCTGCCTGGCGGGTGGCAGCGGCAGGTGGCCTTTGTCGAAGCTGGCGGCGTACCGTTCGGCGTTGGCGACGTAGGTGTCGGTGCTACTCACGGTTCCTCCGGAGGATGGTCAGGTATCGGCGGGATCGTATCCATTAAGGGCACGCCTAATCCTGACTTATCAGGCCTGGTGCTGGCCGGCTACGCCATCGCGCTGCTGGTCGCGGCGAGCCGCACCACCATGCGCCGCGACCTGGCCTGATGCACGCATCGCCGCCAGGCGCTCCTCGTCACGGGCATCCGCCCAGGGGAGCGCCTGGCGTCAGCGCGCCGTCAGGACTCCGATGATCACCGCCACCACGATCACCACCACGACCAGCGCAGCCACCACCGCGGCCCGGCGCCGGGCGACCGTTGCCGCGGGCTTCGCCGACGGACCAGGCCGCGCTGCCTGCCCGGACATAGGCGGATACCCAGCCGGCCCCGGCGCCGGATACCCGGCCGGCCCCGGCGGCGAATACTCAGGCTGCCCATACGCCTGCGGCGGATACCCGGGCTGCGCCTGCGGCAGATAGTCGGCACTAGGCGGCCGGACGGCGGCTGTCGCCTCGGGTACCGCGCCGAAAGCGGTCGGCGGCTCTTCCCGCGCCCGGAAAAGCGACACCTTGGCGAACTCCAGAGCGTCCAGCGCGACCGGCGGCAGCCCGGCGGCCCGGTCTTCGGGCCGGGGATCCTCCCAGTAGAACGGCCGCACGAACAGCGGCCGCCCCAGCGCCAGCGCGTATTCCCATTCCTCCCGGCAGTACGGCGAGCGCATCGAGTTGCTCGACCAGAACAGCTGGAAGATGTCGGCCTGCTCGATGAGCTGCGGCAGGCGCTCTCGCCACCTCTCGCCGGAGCGGATCGCGACCACGTCCCGCAGGTACTCATCCCCGAACGCGCGGACCACCTCCGCGAACCAGTCGACGATCGCCCGGTCGTCGTGGGAGTACGACGGGAAGATCCGGCGATACCGTGCCGCCGATTCGGCCACCGCCGGAGTCGGCCCGGCCGTCGCGGTGACGCCGATGGCGAGCGATACCTCGCCAAGGATCAGCGGGCCGCACCAGACTCGCACGGCCCCGCGCACCACCGATCCGACCAGGTCGGCCGGGGCCGCCACCCGGAAGACGACGTGGTGAACCGGCTCCCGCCAGTCGAATTCGGCCTCGGCGGGGTTGCACTGGATGCGAGGCAGATCCACCGTGATCCGCAGCCGTGCGCCCCGGGAGACCCCACCGCGGGCGTCCACGCCGACCGGGCCCGCCGGCTTGCTCCCGAAGTACGCGCGGGCGATGTCCTCGACCTGCTGATTCGGGTCGAGCGGGGGCTGGCCTGGTTCTTCTATCAGTTCGGTCTTGTGCGCGAAGACCAGGAGCGACGCCCAGACACCAGGGAACAGGGTCTGCGGGCGGTACACGGTGAAGCGGACGTCCTTGTCCACCAGGCGGGGGCCGACGGGTGCCCACGCATCCGGGGGAGTGGTGGCCAGGCCAGTAGCTTCCTCGGGGGGAGCGAATCGGGGAACCGCGTTCTCCTCATATCGATAGCGCTCCCGCCCCGGCGGAGCGGGGGCCGACGGGGCCAGGGGAGACGAAGGGACCGGCGCGGCGAACTCCACAGGGGGACGCAGGGTCGTCAGATCGTACAGCCACAGCGTGCCGTAGACCCAGCTGGTCAGCACCTTGCCTGTGCCGCCGACCGCGATCGCGGTGATGGCGCTGTCGAGGTCCCGCAGACCAAAGCGCGAGGAAAAATATCCGCGGCTGCAGGCGGCGATCACCGTCTCGCCATCCGGGCTCACCGCCACGAGATCGATGCCGAGATCGATGGTGAGATCGCGGTCCATCGTCTCCGAGGTTCCTGCCGCGAGATCGTAACGACGGACATCACCGTCAGGGAAGGCAGCGACGACCGGCCCTTGGTCCGAAGCGACCGCGACGGCCCGGGCCGCCGGCCTGCCGGTGACCAGCGGCAGGCCGAACTCCCCTGTGCCGGCGTTCAGGGTTCGCACGGTCCCGTCGTCGCAGGCCACAACGGCCAGGAGGCCCGACGGCGACAGCGCCAGGGCCCGGACGGGCTCTGGCGCCGTGAACTCGTCATTCCGCGGCCAGGCGCCCTTCACGTTCTCGTACAGCCTGATGGTGACCCCGGTCGCCCAGAGGACCCGGACGCGGTCGCCGGACAAGGCCACCGCCACGGGCTGGCCTCGGTCGACCGTTACCGCCCGGCGGATCACCCTCGGCGGTACGCCGCCGCCCCATGTCCGCACGGTCCCGTCCGCGGACACAGTGACGGCCCACGACGCGTCCGGCGCCATGGCCATGGCGGCAATCTGCGCTAAGGGAGCCATAAACGGGAGTATCGCAGACCGTGATCGCAGCCGCCGGCCGCAGGCGAGCCCGCCGGTCAGACCGAGATGCTCATCTCCGCCGGATGGGCCAGCGTCTGGTACACGACGCAGTACCGCTCGGTGAGCCGGATCAGCGTCTGCACCTGCTCGGCGCTGGCGTCGGTGTCGAGGTCGAAGGCCAGCCGGATGGACCGGAACCCGACCGGCGCGTCCTTGCTGACCGCCAGCGTCCCGCGGAAGTCCAGGTCGCCCTCGGCCGTGACGCTGCCGCCCGCCACGTCGATCTGCAGCGAGGTGGCCACCGCCCGCAGGGTGACCCCGGCGCACGCCACCAGGGCCTGCAGCAGCATGTCACCCGAACACAGCAGCGTGCCGTCGCCGCCGCTCGCCGGGTGCAGCCCGGCCACGGCCAGCGCCCGCCCGGTCTCTACCGAGCACGCGATGGCGTCGTCGAGTTGCCCGCGCGCCCGCAGCGTGACCACGGCTTTCTCGGGGTCCTCGCGGTACGCGTCCTTGAGCGGCTGCTGCACGGCGCGAAGTTCCGCGCTGTCCATGGCGGGCTCCCCTCTCTGCTCGGCCTAGGCGAGCCTGTAACCTCAGGGCCTCGCACCAGCCTATGACCCGGTAGGGGGCGCCCGCCGACCCTGGCCGTGCCCCGGGAGGCAAAATCGGCTACCCTCAGCGATCATGCAGTCACCAGATGCATGATGGAGGGAATCCCGTCGGAGGGCGGCCAGCGATGACCGGGCACGATGACACCTCCGGATCCCTGCGGGCTCTGGCCGTGCACGTGCGTCGGCTCGGCTTGCATGCCCGCCCGGGGTCCGGTCCATGTCCCGCACTTGAGGTGACGAACCCGCTGTCAGCTGTCGTGTCGGCGACCGTCGGTGTCGCGGGCGGGTCCTATGTCGCCTTTGACGGCATGGTGCTAGCCCCCGCGGGCGAGCCGCGTGCGGCGGCGTCCCGGCTGGCGTACCTGCTGGGGCTCATCCGCCTATGAGGTCACCCCTGCCATCTGGCTGGGTGCCGCGGTCGCCGTTCCAGGTGCCGAAGTCGGCGACGGTGGGGAAGACCAGCAGTGTCCGGTCCAGCCCGGTGACCCGCATCGTCTCGCGCGCCTGGGGGTCGGGCGCGACCACCAGGAACACCTTGCCGGCCCAGACCGCGTGGCGGTGGATGCCGGTCAGCACCTCCAGGGCGGAGGCGTCGGCCAGGACCGCCTCGGCCAGGTTCGCCGCGATGAGCAGGAGCGTGCTGTCCAGGGCGGCGCGAAGCCCGGTATGCAGCAGTCCCGCTGTGCCGGCTCCGACCTTCCCGAAGACGTTCACCATCTGGCACCGGCCCCACCTATGTGAGGTGAGACGCAAACCGATCGAGTCCAAGACAGTCTCCCGTTACCGCTACTGACCGCTCGACTGCATAGGCCACGTCTCAGGACCGCATGCTGTTATGAACAGAACTCTAAGGGAAGATCATGGCGCTGACATGCGTAATCCCACAATCAGTCAGCATCAGATTACGGTCAGTTCGGGACATTCGGTGCACGGCCTGGCCCGTCAGCGGGGCGGGTCGAAGGGGGCCGCAGAGGCGGCAGCGCGCTGGCGCCCTCGACGATCTGAGCAGCGAATGCCCGGAGTTTGATGTTGCGGTTCTGCGACGTCGTGCGCAAGATCGCGAACGCCTCGGCGGCGGTGATCCGCCGTTGCCCCATGAGCACGCCGATCGCCTGGTCGATGACCGCGCGGGAGGCCAGCGAGGCGCGCAGCTGATCGGTGAGGGCGACATGGTCGGCCAACCTGATGGCAATCGACAGTGCCCCTGAGGCGTTCTGCGCGAAACGCTCGGCGCGGCGAATCGCCGCCTGCCCGAAGGAGCCGGCTACCCGCGAATACAGGTTGAACGCGCCGATGCTATTACGGCCGCAGCTGAGCGGGAGCGATAGCGAGGACCGGATTCCGTGCTGAAGGGCCGTGGCCGCGTAGGCGGCCCACCGCTGGTCGCTGGCCAGGTCCTGGATGGACACCACGGTGCCGGTGCGCAGCGCGTGCAGGCACGGCCCCTGATCCAGGCCGTACCGCACCTCGTCCACCTGCGCAGCCAGTGCGTCGGTGGAGGCCACCGTCAGCGGGCGCCCGTTGGGCTGCATCGTGATCCCGCACGACAGCCCCTCACCCACGGTCAGGATCGCCAGGCCGGCCAGTACAGCCAGGAACTCCTGGATGGTCTCAGTGCCCAGCAGCAGCGCTTGCATCTCCGTGATGCTCGCCGCGACGTCGCCGGGCGCACCCCCATCGGCCACGATCCACGACCCGTCCCCAGGAACCCGCCTCCGGCGGGCAGCTTGACTACACATCACACCCTGGGACGGCCCGTCCTCTGCGGACGGGCGCGGAATGCCTCAAAGCAGTACTCTCACCATCCTCCCGATCCGGCACCCGCGCAACTCCCGGCCGGCCCGGCACCGGTCCACGCGCACCCGGAGAGAAAGCACGTCCTTCCCCCGTAAGACCGCGGACCACCGGCGTTGCGAGCCCTCGTAGTCGTCGAGCCGCCACGCCATCGCCGCCCGCGGCCGGAGCGCGTAGACGACGTCGAAGTCGGGATCGTGGTCCGGCAGGTACTGCTGGTCCTGCGGCCTGGTGTACTTCGCCGCGAGCGCCGCGACCACCGGGGGTACCATGGCCGGCGTTCCCACGTCCTCCGCGGTGCCGTGCACGATGAGGACGTCCTCGCCGCTTTCCAGGTGGACGACGACCCGCGGGTCGGCCGCGAGGTTGCGCGCCTTCACCGTGCTCCGCTCGCTGTACAGGTACAGGGTCTCGCCGGTCACCGCCCCCCAGACCGGCGCCGCGTGCGGGGCCCCGGACGCGGTCGTGCTGCCCAGCCAGTAGGTACGCGCCGCCGAGAGCCGCCCGGCGACCTCGGTCCAGCTCATGATGCCATCCGCCATGGCAAGATCATCCCATCGGTATCGCAACTTGACCTCAGTGTGACCATTCGCGTGCAACCGCGGCCCGGCCGCGCTCCGTCTGATGCGTATGAAGAACCAACTGTGGGGGGCCGCCAGCGCCGTACTGGCGGCGGTGCTTACCGCGGGCTGCGGGTCGAACGCGGCCCCTTCGCCGGTCATGGCCCACGGCGTGGCGGCCAGGGAACCGCTGGCGGACCCGCGTCCTTACGGGGCGGCGGACACCACGTTCGGCCTCGACGTGCTCCGCGCCATGTGCCAGGCGGATCCGCAGGCCAACCTGGTGCTGTCGCCGTCCAGCCTGGCCAGCGGGCTGGGCATGGCGTACCTCGGGGCCCGCGGCGGCACCGCGCGGGCCATGGCCGGCGTGCTGCACCTGCCGGCCGCGGGCGGCCAGGCGCTCGAGGCGGGCCTGCAGGCCAGGTCGGCCGCGCTGCGCGGCCTGAACGGCGCGGGCGTGACCCTGAACGCCAGCGATCAGGTGTGGGCCGATCCCACCCTGACCACCGAACGCAGCTATCTCAACGCCGTCGCCACCGGCTACGACGCGGGCCTGGCGCAGTTGCCGCTGCTGGACAGCCCCGAACAGGCCAGGCAGGAAATCAACCACGCGATCGCGAACGCCACCAAGGACCAGATCCCGCAGCTGCTGGCACCCGGATCCCTGAACGGCATCGGCTGGGTGCTGACCGACGCGCTCTACATGAACGCGCCGTGGGACACGCCGTTCGACCGCAACGAGACCAACCCGGGCCCGTTCACTACCGCCTCCGGCCAGCGCGTCACGGCGCAGTTCATGACCGGCGGTGAGTACCGTACGGTCCGTGCGGCCGGCTGGACCGCGGTTCGGCTTCCGTACAGCGGCGGCAGGCTGGCGATGGAGGCGCTGCTGCCACCCGCAGGCACGGCCGGCTGCGCGATGCCCGCCGCGACGGGGGTCACCGCGATGGCGACGCGCCTCGCGTCCGGCCAGTCCGGCACCCTGACCAGCAGCATCGCGCTGCCGAAGGTCAACATCGTCACTCACGTCAGCATGAAGCCCCTCCTCATCCAGCTCGGCATGGGCGTCGCCTTCACCCAGGCGGCCGACTTCGCCGGCCTGTCCCCCCAGGCGTGCTGCATCGCCCTGGTGGAGCAGGCGGCCACCCTCGGGGTCGGCGAGAAGGGCACGGTGGCCAGCGCCGCGACGGCGGTCGGCATGGCGCCGACCGCGGCCCGGCTGCTGCCGCCCCAGGTCGTGTTCAACCGCCCCTACCTGCTGCTTGTGACCGACCACACGACCGGCGAGCCCCTCTTCATGGCCCGGATCGCCAACCCAGCGACACACTGATCAGCTTGCTTCAAAGGCCATTATTCGCCATCATGTTCTATAAAGTCAAGTTCAAGGCCATGATACCGAACGGATGTGGTTCATGCCCCCCGACCCGGTTCCCGCGGACCCGCCGCCAGACCCGATGTCGGCGCAGGAGCGGGCGGCGTGGCTGGATCGCGTGCCGGGCCGCCCGGCTGACCCCCAGCGGGCTGCGGGCCGCGATCGCCCGGGCGGTGATCGAGGTCGCCCCGGATAAGGCGCGGAAGCGCCGCGAGCAGGCGGCCAGGGACGCCCGGGTGCAGCGGTGGGCCGAAGACGCCCTGCATTGCCGAAATGAGTATGTCATCCGTGCGCATATCTATGCACCACGTGGCATAATCACTCATCATTCAGCCTACGCGGTTGCGAGTTCAGCAGCTAAGTTATCCGCTGACGTGTCTGATTTCCCGACATGGCTGGGATAATGCGGCGCACGCACTGATGTCATACGTTGACCTATCATCTGCATTTCCTGCTGCCCAGTGCAGGTTTCGAGGATCGGCGGCGGCCAGTTCAGCGATAATGCTTCGACCGATCTGGTAACACCGACGTGCCCTTGCCAAATCGCTAGCAGCCATTGCCGCCATGACATCCCCGAGCTTGACATAAATGATCGACAGGTCAAGCTGCCACTCCGTGTTGGAAGGATTGCTAGTGGCCAGCTGGGTAGCGATACGCAAGCTATCCTCGTATGCGTTGCGTGCTGTGTCCAATTCTCCGGTCGCCGCCGCTGCCTCGCCTTGCTTGCGATAGGTAGTCGCAAGATCGCGCTGCCGTTCAGTATCCTCGGGATTCATGACAGCGAGTTCGCCGATGATCCCCAATTGACTGTCTCGAACACCGGCAAGGGCGACCGGGGCAGACCAGTGCCCAGCAGAAGGAGAACTAGGTTCCGCATAGACCGGTAGTGAGGCGATTGCCTCGACGAGATTATCGCCGTACGGCGCGGTCTCTGCTCGTGCCGCCTTTTCTACCGGGGGGTCCGCGCCTCTCCGGGGATGTCCGCCTGTGTCCGCGTGTCTGCCTACATGGGCACTATGCGCCGGGTGACCGTTTCAACGTTGGTGAGAAAAACCTCAGTCAGTTCGAAGGACTCCTCACCCGGTCCGTCCGCCGGGTCGACGAGCAGGTGGACACCGAACACGAAACCAGCCGGATCGCCAGGCAGCGTCCTGAGGTCGGGTGAAAGGATCAGGCCACAGAGCACCGCGCGCATCATTCGATGAGAACGTACGCGAATCGCGGCCGACGCACTTGATGCCGGAACTGGCCTTCACGGCACGTAGTACTCACGTCCTTACATACTGAGCCCTCAGACCCCTGCTGACTATTCAAGCCTGCCTCGCCGAACTCACTCATCTGCCGCGGGGACTGTTCTGAACTCGACGGCGGGCTTCGTACCGGCGGTGGTAGCTGGAAGCTACGGCGGAGCCTGCTTGCTCAGGCTGCTGGCGCTACGTTTACGTCGAAGGTGAGGGTCTCGGCGTCGGCGTCGTAGTCGCGAGGATCGCCTTCCAGGGCGAACGCGATGGCGGACAGGCAGTCGCGCTCGGCATCTTCGCGGGTCGCTGTCCCGCCGCCGTTGATGTGCAGGGCCGGCACGCGGTAGTGCCAGTTGCCGGCTTCCTCGTCGAAGAACAGCTCGACCCGCAGGTTGCTCATCACCCGATCGTCCTATAGCTTCCGCAGCTCAGCAAGGGTATATCCATAGTCGCGAGCGATCCGGGCCATCGCCGGACCGCCCAGGTCCACGCCATCATGGTAGGCCCAGATGCGCTGCTGGTCACCCTTGGCCAGGACCCGGTGCGAACCCGACCGCCTCGTCTCGATCCACCCGTCCCGTTTCAGTGCCGCCAGCACGCGCGCCGCCTTGGCCATGCCCAGCACCGTAAGGCACGGTCAGGTCAAAACTGGCTGGGCACGCTGTATCAGCTGCAGGTTCCGCGGGATTCACGGACGGCGGGTGCCGCCGCAGTGTCAGGGCATGATGACCTTCACCGAACTGGCCTCAGTCCCCTCCGATCGTGCCGCGCCGTTCACCGATCAGCTCCGGCTGACGTCGCGCACCTGGCCTGGCGGGCACGGGCGGCCGGTGTCTGCCAGGCAGGACGCGGGGTTGTCTGGTGGACGCGCTGCTCAAGCTCGCCGCCGCTATCCGGATAGTTGTCGCTGTGCGGATGTATGAAACCCATCACCGGCCCGGTGGCCAGCCGGTACTCGCTGCGGCCTGCAGCGGGCATCGCCGCAGCTCCCAGACGGGAGGCACCCTGGCAGGCCCCGTCGGCGCCAGCTCGGGTTCCGGTCAGCGGCGAGCTCCGGATCTGTGATGCCGGGCCTTCAGGCACTGGCGCAGATGCAGTGCGGCGGCCAGCGCTGTGGCAGGCGCGGCGAGCAGGGCTAGGACGGTCAGCGGGGTCTTGAGCGCGTCCGGGTGAGCGCTCAGCACCCGGAGCGTGATGGGCTCGATGGCGATGCCGAGGGTGAACGCGATGCTGCCGAGGGCCACGGCGACCGCGCCAAGCGTCCCTACCCAACGGCGAGACGCAGAAGCGGCGATGGCCGCGGCGAACAAGACCATGATCGGCAGCGGCGGAGACATGGCGGTGCCGCCTCCGCCGATGAAGTCGTGCCATACCGGCCGGCCGGCCGTGGCGTGCGTGGCGCCGTCCGGAAGGTGCTGGCTCAGCGAGATAGCGGCTCCGGCGCAGCACAGGCCGAGCAGCCCGACGGCTAGCGCGATGAGCCTGCGGGGTGACGGGCCGGGCATTGCGGGCGGTTGCGTTTTTGCTGCCGGCAGTGAGGTCGCAGCCACGGGTCTCTCCTTGGTGTTCGGGGACTGTCTGGCGACCGTACAAACGGCGTCGCGCTGGGGACATCTGACCTGCCGCCATTAACGCCCGCCGATCGGTGGATAGTTGCGGTCGCCGGCTACTACTTCAGACAGACAATGTCTGGCCTCAGGTGAGATCCGCGGCCGCTGCTGTGGGCTTACCGTTTAGGCATGCCCACGTGCGTCCGGCCGGCCGGGATGATGCAGCTCACAGCAGACCTGACACTTGCGGTGGGGTTGTTCGTGCTGGGCGTTCTTGAGGCTGTGTTCGGCTTCCGTGACGGCGGGGTTGGCAAGCCGCTGTCAGGACCGCTGGCAGCTGAGGTCCTGGTGGTCATCGGCCTGACTCTGCCCCTGGCGTGGCGGCGGCGGCCGCTTGGGGCGCTGGCGGTAGTGGCGGTGGCGCTGGGCAGCCAGGCGGTGTTCCTGTCGCCGTCCGCCCCGTTCGCGGTCGGCCTGGTGCCCTTGCTGCTGCTCACCTTCGATGCGGGCCACCAGGCCGGCTGGCGCGCTGGCGTCGGCCTCTGTATCTCTGCTGCCGCGATCGCTGTCACCTCTGCGGCCGTGCCGGCGATGCGGGCACCGGGGGAGATTCTGTTCAGCGCCGCCCTCATCGGGGGTGTCTGGCTGGCAGGGCGGTATGCGGGCGGCCGCCAGCGCAGGGCGGACCAGATGACCAGCTACGCGGCCCGGCTGGAACGCGAGCAGGACCGGCTGGCCCAAGAGGCGCTGGCGGGCGAGCGGGCGCGCATCGCCCGGGAACTGCACGACATCATCGCCCACTCGGTGAGCGTCATGGGAGTGCAGGCCGGCGCCGCCCGCCTGTCGATGGGCACCGACCCAGATCGCGCCCGTCAGGTCCTTCTCTCGATCGAGGAGACCGCCCGCGAGGCGGTCGGGGAACTGCGCCGCCTGCTCGGGGTCTTGCGAGCTGACGACCAGCCGCCCGAGCTGGCACCGCAGCCGGGCCTGGCCGACCTGCCGGGCCTGCTGGCGCAAAGCCAGGAGGCAGGCGTGGCCGTGACGCTGACGATCGAGGGTGAACCGGTTTCCCTCCCGGCCGGGTGGATCTCGCTGCCTACCGCATCGTGCAGGAAGCCCTCACCAATGTCCGCAAGCATGCTGCCCCTTGTGCCGCTAGCCTGCGGATTGCCTACGGTGATAGCCGCATCACGCTAGAGGTGCGAGACACCGGTACCCAGGCACGCCATCTGGAGGCTGAGAAGAACGGAGGTCATGGACTGGTGGGAATGCGGGAACGCGCGGTGGTTTACGGCGGCACCCTAGAGGCGGGCCCAGACACAGCGGGCGGTTTTCGGGTGAGCGCCGTCCTTCCCGCCCGCACGCGACCATGACGACGGTGCTCCTAGCCGACGATCAGGCCATGGTGCGCGCCGGATTCCAGATGATCATCGACTCCGCACCCGGCCTGCAGGTCGTGGGCGAGGCAGCCGACGGGACCGAGGCGGTCGCGCTGGCACGCCAACTCGACCCCGACATCGTGCTCATGGACATTCGCATGCCCGGAGTCGACGGCATCGAAGCGACCCGCCGCCTCATCCGCGCGGGCGCCAGATCTCGCATCCTCATGCTGACCACCTTCGACCTCGACGAGCACGTCTATGACAGCTTCCGCGCTGGCGCCAGCGGCTTCCTGCTCAAGAACGCGCCCCCCGAACAGCTGGTAGCGGCCATCCGCACCGTTGCGGCCGGTGACGCCCTGCTCGCACCGCAGATCACCCGCCGCATTATCGAGCAGTACGTGTCCTGGCCCAGAACAGGCGATGCAGTCCAAGGCCCGTTCCGCGACCTCAGCGAGCGCGAACTGGATGTCCTGCGCCTGATTGCCCGCGGGCTGTCCAACGCCGAGATCGCCGGCACGCTGTTCGTCAGCCAGGGCACGGTTAAGACCCACGTGACCCGCATCCTGGCCAAGCTCGCGCTCCGCGACCGGGTCCAGGCCGCGGTGCTCGCGTATGAGACAGGTCTCATCCGGCCAGGGGCCCCCGATGGCCCACCCAGTCATCAGCCCAGCTGAATTATCCTGGTCATGGTGGCCTGTGCCATCGATGCCGCTGGATGCTGCGCGCGACGCGGTGATCGTTATGCAGGCCCGGGTGATCGGTGCGCTGGCCGCGGAGAACACCAGGCTGGCCGGGCAGGTGGCCGATCTGGCTGCCAGAGTCGAGCGGCTGGAGCGGCTGGCCTCGCGGAACAAGGAAACTCGTCGATGCCGCCGTCGGCCGATGACCTGCCGGGCCGCACGCCGCCGCGGTGCAAGCCCTCTGCCGGCGGGAAGCGGAAGCCGGGCAAGCAGCCGGGGTCGCCGGGGTCGCACCTGGCCGGGAGCGAGTACCCGGATGACAAGGTGCCGCATTTCCCGGCCGGGGCGTGCGAGTGCGGCGCGGACCTGGCCGACGCAAGGGACCTCGGCGTGGCTGCCTCGCACCAGCAAGTCGAGATCCCGCTGGTGTCCGCGCAAGTGATCCAGCATGACCTTCACGCCGTGCGGTGCGGCTGCGGGCGGGTGCACCAGGGAGCAACACCCGCCGGCGCCGGGGCTGCGAGGACTGTCACCTACGGGCTGAACTTGCAGACGTGGTGCGTGTTCTTGATGGCCGCGCACGCGATCCCGGTGCACCGCTGCGCAGAGCTGATCGAATCCATGACCGGGGCAAAGCCCTCACCAGGGTTCGTGCACGGCCTGATCGCGCGGGCCGCCTCTGCAGTGGCCAAGGCGAACAGGCTGATCCGGGCGCTGATCATCCTCGCGCACGTGATCTGCGCCGATGAGACCCCGATCCGGGTCGGGCCGGGCCCGAAGACCCGCCAAGGCACGCAGATAGCGTTGATCCGGGTTGCCTCCACCGGGCCACGTGCGTGTTAGTACTGTCGGTCGCGTCCTCAGGTAAGGGCCAGTGCTATCGCCAGGGCCTGGTTCACGCCACGCGTGGAGGCCGGTGACAAGGCGCCGAGGTATTCGCCGAGCTCGTCCTTGCCCAGCTGCTCGATGCAGTCTGCGTTGGCGTATCCGGTGAGCGGGTCGGCCGGGGAGAGCTTGACCCAGGTCGGCAGGTCGCGGGCAGTGGTGGTGAGCCTGATAGCGATGATGTCATCGAGCAAGCGGTTGCGCGCGTTGTTGGATACCACAAGCCATGGCTTGAGGCCGTATCCGAGGTCGCAGCGATAGACCTGGCCTCGTTGCGGGCTGGCGGTCACGTGAGCGTGTCGCGCTCTTGCCGGGCGCGGCGGCGCGCGCGCAGCACGGCGGCTTCCTCGGCCGACTCGTAAGGGTAGTGCGGGTTGTCGGCGACCGCGGTCGCGTACCCGGCTTCCAGCTTGTCGGCCTGGAGTTGCCGCCACGCACTGTGAATGGCGTCCTGGATGGCAGCGGACCGGCTCGGGTAGTGCCCGGCGAGTTCGGCGAGCTCGCGGGACGTCTCCTCGTCGAGCCGGACTGTCATCGCGTTTGTCATACTCATACGATACCACGTCAGTCATACATACACGCGCCGCCGCAGTCAGCGATGAGGCCGGCCAGCCCGCCCGCGGTTGGCGTCCACGGGAGTGGTGTATGGCCCCCTCCGACCAGTTCATTACATTCAGCCAGCTGAGCATAGGGTTGGCGGCATGACGCTGCGGCTTGTTCAGATTGCGATGAATGCCCGGGATGACTCCGCGGTCGGCCGGTTCTGGGCGGAGGCGCTCGGCTGGGGTGTTTCCAGCGAGGAACCCGGCGTGACCAACGTCGAACCCGTGGGCTTCGCCTACCCCGACCCCGTCGCCGTCTGCATCGACGTCCTTGCCGTCCCGGAACCCAAGACGGTGAAGAACCGCGTGCACCTCGACCTCGCCACCACGTCTGCGGCCCATCTGGCGGACCTGGTCGCGCGCCTGCAGGATCTCGGCGCGACGCCCGCCGACGTGGGCCAGGGCGACGTCTCATGGACCGTCCTGGCCGACCCGGAGGGCAACGAGTTCTGCGTGCTGGCGCCCTGGCCGGGCGGCCGGGACACCGGGCCAGTGGCCGCGGTGACGGTCGACTGCGCGGACCCGCGGGCCATGGCCCGGTTCTGGGACGAGGCGATGGACTGGACCCTGCACCAGGTAACCGGCGACCATGCGGTGCTGCGCTCCGCCAAGGGTGCCGGACCGTATCTCCAATTCCTCCGCACGCCGGATGCGAAGACCGTGAAGAACCGCGTCCATCTCGACCTCCGGCCCTACCCCGGTGACGATCAAGCGGCGGAGGTGGCCCGGCTGCGAGCACTCGGCGCCACCGACATCGACCTCGGCCAGGGCGACGTGCCGTGGACGTGCCTGGCCGACCCGGAGGGCAACGAGTTCGACGTCCTCACCCCGCGCTGAAGCGGAGCCTCTTTCCGATATGACAATTGAGGTGGTTCCACCTAAACGGATCACGAGGTGAACCTGCAGAGCTCGGGGTGCGGGCGCCGGGCGGCCGGCGGGTCCAGGCCGTGCCCGGCGCACCAGGCCAGGTAACAGCGCAGGTCCGATTCGGTGTGCTCGCGGGAGGAGCCCTTGAAGCGGGCCAGGCAGGCGGCCGCTGCCAGCCGCAGCCGGTCAGTGAACGGCGTCAGGGGATCGGAAGGTACGGAGGCCAGTTCGGTGAAGGTCATCATGCCCTGACACTGGGACGAGCACATGCTCTCCGCGAGCCTCGCGGAATCCGCACATGACGCGGCATGGGCAGATGGTGGCAACAGGCCGGGATATTCATGCTGCGGAGTAGCGCTATCATGAGATATCAGGGAGGCAGAGAGATGACGGATATGCTGATCCGGGACATCCCCGATGAGGTCGTCGCTGGCCTGGACGCGCACGCAGCACGGCTGGGCCTTTCGCGCAGCGAGTACGTGCGCCGCCGGCTGGCCCAAGACGCAGCCCGGCCCGGCTCTGGGGTCAGCGTCCAGGACCTGGCCCGGTTCGCCGAGACCTTCGGTGACCTGGCCGACCCGGATGTCATGTCGCAGGCCTGGCGGTGAGTGCCTGGCTGATCGACAAGTCAGCCCTGGTCCGCTTGACCGCCAGCCCCGACGCTGCCGAATGGGCAGGGCGGATCGAGCGCGGGCTGGTGCGGATCGCCACCGTCACCCGCCTGGAAGTCGGCTACTCAGCTCGCTCTGGGCCCGAGTTGCGGGCCGGGCTGCGGCAGCCTCCCATGTCGTCGATGCCGGCGGAATACCTGACTCCCGCTATCGAGGACCGGGCGGTAGAAATCCTGGCCTTGCTGGCCGACCGCGGCCAGCACCGCGCTCCGTCCATCCCTGACCTGATCATCGCAGCAACTGCCGAGCTGGCCGGGCTCACGGTCTTGCATCTTGACAAAGATTTCGAGGTAATCGCCGACGTCACCGGCCAGCCCGTGGAGCGGCTCAGCACATAGCCACGCCGGGCAGGCACATCAGTGCGCCCATCGGCTCGTAGCACAGGACGGACAGCGGCAGATGCGGACGTTCGAGTGCGCCAGGCTTTGCTTTAGCCATCGAGCCATGTGCCACGCGCCACCTTGCCGCAGGCCTTGACGTCCTCGGCCACCTCGAGCGCGAGATGACCATCCCCCTTATCGACAGGCCCGCTGGCACAAGGCGACCTGATCGTCATCCCGCTCGATTACCTCGCCGACGTCGCCATCGCGCCGACCGCGCACGGGCGCGAGGTCCCCCGTCACGGGGATCGACGTGCTCCGCGCGGCAACGGGCGGGAACCCGCACACCCTGGTCGCCGATCCCGGTACCTGCCGCTGGACCACCGGCGTCCGCGCCAAGACCGCTCCTATCAGTTCATCGCCGACTGAAGGACGGCTGCCCTGACCAGACATTCCGGGAGGCTGCGTCGTCGTACTGCTGAGACGGACACGCCGTACAGCGGGCCACCGGCTCAGGGGAAAGCCAGCAGCGGCCCGGGAAACCACCGTGGGGACCGCCAATCGTGCAGACACCGCAACACGCACAACCAGACGAAGAAGGCAGGGAAACCGATGAGCGACCTTCAGGCCATCGCTGACCGCGTCGAGATCGAGGCGCTGCGCGGCGAGTTCGCCGATGCGGTGATGATGAACGACCACGACCGCCTCGCGTCACTGTTCACCTCAGACGGCGCAGTGCGCATCCCCCTCGGCAACATCGAGGCCGTCGGCCGGGAGCAGATCCGCGCCCTCGGCGAGCGGCGGCAGGCTCTCGCGGACTACTTCGTGCAAACCACCCACCCGGGCACGATCCAGCTTGACGGCGACACCGCGACCGGCCGCGCCTACCTGAGCGAGCTCGCCCGCACGCTCGACGGGCAGACGTGGGAGAGCTGGATCCGCCGCAACCTGCGCACCAAGGCGGGCCGTGCGTACTTCCACGTCGCCTGCGAGGCGGTGTGGGCCGCCGAGGCGAGCGATGTCTCGCTGCTGCACGCGCTGTTCTACGCGCACTCCAATGCCGACCTGGAGACGCTCATCGCGGTCGACCGGGGAGCGCAGCAGGACCGGGTTACCGGCGGATCCGCCCTTGTCGCCGAGACGATGGCCGCCGCGCTGGGCGAGCGGGTCGTCCTGGGACGCCCGGTGCGCCGGATCGAGCACGACGGCGACGGGGTCCGCGTTGTGGCCCGCGATGGCTCGGAGTACCCCGGGGACGCGGCCGTGGTGACGCTGCCCCCGACGCTCGCGGGCCGGCTGGAGTACGACCCGCCGCTGCCGTCCTGGCGTGATCAGCTCACACAGAGGATGCCGGCCGGCTCGGTCATCAAGACCTACGCCATCTACCCCGAGCCGTTCTGGCGCCAGGACGGGCTCAACGGCCAGGCCGCCTCGGATGCCGGGCCGGTGAAGGTGACCTTTGACAACTCGCCGCCGTCCGGCATGCCCGGCGTCTTGATGGGCTTCCTGGAGGGCAAGGAGGCACGGACGTGGGCGCGGCGCAGCCAGGCCGAGCGGCGGGAGGCCGTGATCGGCTGCTTCGTCCGCTACTTCGGCCCGGCGGCAGCGCGTCCCGAGCAGTACGTCGAACGTGACTGGATGGCCGAGGAATTCACCCGCGGCTGCTACGGCGCGCACTTCGCACCGGGGGTCTGGACATCCTACGGCGAGGCGTGGCGCGCACCGATCGGGCGCATCCACTGGGCTGGCGCCGAGTGCGCCTCCCAGTGGAACGGCTACATGGAGGGCGCCGTCCGCAGCGGCGAAGCCACCGCGGAGGCGGTCGCAGCGCTCTGACAGTCCCGGCCGGGCCGTGGTAGACACGTGCCATGACCGCCTCACCGGTGCCGGACCTTGCTGATGTCTTCGCGGCGCGTCAGCGCATCGCGCCCTACCTGGGGCCAACCCCGCTATACCGCTATCCTGCGCTAGATGCCATGACCGGAGCTCAGGTGTGGGTCAAGCACGAGAACCACCAGCCTGTGGGCGCCTTCAAGGTCCGCGGCGGCGTAAACCTGGTCAGCCAGCTGAGCGCGGATGAGCGACGCCGGGGTGTGATCGCCGCCTCGACCGGCAATCATGGCCAGTCGGTCGCCTACGCGGCGAACTTGTTCGGCGTGCGGGCGGTGATCTGCATGCCGGTGCAGGCCAACCCGGTGAAGGTCGAGTCGATGCGGGCGCTGGGCGCCGAGGTGGTGTTTCACGGCCGTGACTTCGACGAGGCCCGGGAGCACTGCGAGAAACAGGCCACCGAGCACGGGTACCGGTACATCCACTCGGGGAACGAGCCGTCGCTCGTCGCGGGCGTCGCCACCTACACCGTGGAGATATTCGAGGCGCAGCCAGATACCGAGGTGATCGTGGTCCCGATCGGCGGCGGCAGCGGGGCGGCGGGGGCCTGCGTGGTGGCCAAGGCCGTGCGCTCGTCGGCCGAGGTGATCGGCGTGCAGTCCGAGGCGGCCCCGGCCGCGTACCGCTCCTGGCAAGCGGGCACCCTCGTCGAGGACACCACGAGCACCTTCGCGGAAGGGCTGGCCACCAGGACCGCGTTCGAGCTGCCGCAGCGGATCTTGCGGGATCTGCTAGATGACTTCGTGCTGGTCTCTGAGGATGCGCTCAAGGCGGCGACACGGCTGATGATCGAGAAGACGCGCAACCTCGTCGAGCCGGCCGGCGCGGCCGCCCTGGCGGCCGTGCTCGGCGCACCCGGGCGGTTCGCGGGCCGGAAGGTGGCGATCATCTGCAGCGGCGGCAACATCAGCCCAGCGCAGCTAGCAGGACTGTGGCCGCACGAACCGGCCTGAGCCAGGTACGGCTTATGAATTCCGGGTCGGCGTCAGGTCGGGGGTCAGGACCCGGGCGGTCTGCCCGGTGTCTTCGCTGCCCCGGAAGTGCTCGATCTTGCCGTCGCGGAGGCGCCAGTAGTGGTGCATGGTCATCGATGCCTGCTGGCCGGTGATGGTGGCCCGGAACGTCCATCGGACGAGCAGGTGGACATCGTCGTGTCCGGCGGCGAAGCCGTACGGGGTGAACTCCGTGATCTCGATGCTGTCGGCCAGATCGCGGAAGAAGCTCGCGACTCCCGTCTTGCCGGTTCGCGGCCCGTACCACGGGGCGGCGTGACTGGCCGCCTCGGCTGACCAGTCGACGTCGTCGGTGACGCGGTCGAGGATCGCTGCGACGTCGCCGCGTCCGACCGCGTCGTAGATCTCACTGACGATTCTGAGGTTTTCCTGCTGGCTCACTGCGGCATTCCTTGCGACAGGGTCGGTGATCATTGGTTGCTCCTTTGCGATTGCCTGGAGGCAACGCTAAGGAGGCCGGTCCGCCCCGGCTATCGACTGTTCAGTCGATATTTCCCGCCGGTCTAGCCGGTCGCGGTCGCGAGTCCGTGCCGCATGGCTAACATGGCCAGCGCCGCCCGCGTCGAGACTCCGCACTTGGCGTAGATGTGAACCGTGTGCGTGTGCACGGTCGACGGGGAGATCACCAGCTCGGCAGCGATCTCGCGCTTCGTACGTCCAGCGGCGAGCCTGCGGAGGATCTGGGACTCGCGTTCGGTGAGGTCGGCTGGCAGAGGCGGTAGCGCAGCCGCAGGTGCGCCGCCTGCATCGAGCACCGCCCGGATCGCGTCACGGTCCAGCGGCAGGCCAGACAGGATGCGGGAAGCCTGCGGCAGATCGAAAGCGGGGCGATGCGGGCGCGGCTCGCCGAGCGCGTGCAGCACGTCGGCCGCGGCGAGCACGCGGGCGGCGCCGTCCAGCTCGGCTGCGCGGACCCCGGCCGGGTAACCGGACCCGTCCGTGCGCTCGAGATGACGGCTGGCTACCAGGCCCAGCGGCGCGAGCACCGGCGAGCGCGCCAGGATCCGGCCCGTGTGATACGGGTGCAGCCGCACCAGCTCCCGGTCTTCCGGGCGCAGCGGGCCCGGCCGCTGCCAGACGTCGGCCGGGATGGCCACCCGCCCGAGGTCGTGGACCACCGCGCCGCCTCCGCGACCTCATCGCCGGCCCGGCCGGCCGGCACGCCGCAGCCGTCGAAGCGCTCGAAGGCATCCAGGACGGCACGGCCCACCGCCTCCGGCAACCGCAGGCACCCCGCCAGGACGGCCCCCACCTCGCAGTCCGCGCGTGCTCCCTCAGCCTTCAGCCTGGACACACCCTCAACCCCGCCCAGGACCCGCAGGCGTCCGGCATCTACGCCAAGACCCGCAAGGAACTGCGTCGCCTCCTCCAGCACCGTCGGGTCGATGAGGTCCCCGCGGGCCCGGACGACGATGTCATCACCGCCGAACGCCGCAGCGATCTCATGCGACGTCGCCGCGCACCCGGCGAACCGCAACAGCGTCCCGTAATAGACCTCGCCCTGGCGCACCCGATCCAGCCCCGCCCGCCGGGCAAGCTCGGTCGCGAGCAGGCACGCGCGCATCGCCTCGCCAGGCGGATGCCCGCGAGTCAGATCGCTCGCTACCGACAGCGCCGCAACCACGCCGCCGATCCCCACCAGCTCACGCACAGCCGTAAGTCTAGGGAACAGCGCACACCAGCAGGCAGACCAGTCCGGCGCCACCCAATTCACCAGGCAGGGGGGCCCGGCTTTACGCTCCGATACCCTCGGGATCATGGAACTCCACGTCGGCTGCGCGATGTGGACGTACGCACCCTGGCAAGGCCGTTACCTGCCTCCCTCTCTGTCCACGCGCGACCGCCTCCGCGCGTACGCGACCTGGTGCAACGCCGTAGAGGGCAACACGACCTTCTATGCCACACCCGCCGCAGGCACGGTGCAATCGTGGGCCGAGCAGACCACTCCTGACTTTCGGTTCATCCTCAAACTGCCGAAACCGATCACCCATGAGCGCCGCCTCGCCGACGTCGACGACCCGCTCCGCGCCTTCCTGGCCGCGATCGAACCCCTCGGGCGGCGAGCCCACGCCCTGTGGATTCAGCTGCCACCGTCCTTCAGCCCCGCCGACCTCGACTCTCTGACCGGTTTCCTGCGCCGTCTCCCGCACCAGTACCGGTACTGCGTCGAGGTACGGCACCGCGCGTTCTTCCAGGACCCGCGATCGGAACAACATCTCGAGAGGGCTCTGGGTGACGCCGGCGCCGAATGGGTGACCTTCGACACCACCGTCCTGTTCGGGAGCCCCCCGGTGAGCGACGCCGAAAGGGAGGCCTGGGCGAGGAAGCCGCGCCTGCCCCGCCGGTCACGGGCCCTCACGTCCTATCCCGTCGTCCGCTACATCGGCCGGGACGACGCGGCACGGACCATCGCCGGATGGAAGCCCTGGCTCGGCGCAGTGGCCGGCTGGCTGCGTGAGGGGCGTTCCCCGACCGTCTTCATCCACACCCCGGACAACGTCAGCGCGCTCGAGTTGGCACGCCGATTCCACGACGACGTGCGAGCCCGGGTGCCCGAGGTCGAGCCGCTCCCAGAGCCGATCCCCTCCGGACCGCCGACTCTCTTCTGAGTCTGGCCCGGCCATGGGCACGCGGAGTCGCGCGGAGACTGCGTGCTTGGATGAACGCCATTACGCCGTTGCCGGATGCCGACCGCTGGTTCGACAGAGCAAGGATCGATGACGCCACGACCCGGATCCGCGAGCCTTACGTCATCGAGTTGATGCGCTGCAACATCTGGTACGTCAAAGGGCGAGACGGTGACCTGATCGTGGACACCTGCCCGGGCATTCACCCGGGTCGATCGGGCTGTGGGACCCCTCGTCCGGGACCCTGTTCAGCGGAGATGCAATCTACGACGGGCCGTTGCTGGACGAGCTGGACGACTCCAGCATTGACCAGTACTGCGCGACCATGGAACGCCTGATGGCCCTGCCGGTGACCGTGGTGCACGCGGGCCACGATCCCAGCTTCGGCCGGGACCGGCTCCGCCAGCTCGCCGCCGCCTATCTACGGCGGCGCCGTCCCTGACCGTGCGGCACCGCGGATGAGCGAACCCTCACGCGCTCCATGAATGCAGGAAGGCCGCGTCCTTGGCCGCGACGTCGGCCCGGAACATCGGGTGCAGGTCCATCGACGGCGAGTACTTGCTGGCCGGAACCTCGCGGCCCAGGGCCTCGGCCATGGCCCTGACGTGGTGCGGTCCGGCGCCGCAGCAGATGCCCACGTAGTCCGCGCCGAGCTCGCGGGCCTGCCGCGCGAAGTCCGCCATCTCGAAGCGCGTGCACGCGAAGGGGTCGAGCGCAATCGGGAAGGCACGCGACCCGTCCGGTGACCGCAGGGTCTCCATCGCCGGGGCGGCCGCGTCGGTCCGGTACGGCACCGGCTGGACGGCCACCGCGCAGTCCACGGCCTCCCTGATGCCGGTGATCAGCGGCAGCATCGTGGCCGGCCCGCGGTCGCAGTTGAGCCCGACGATCTGCGCCCCCTCGGCGGCGAGGATCCGGCACGCCTCGGCGTACTCGTAGCCGTCCCTGGTCCGGTCCGGCTGCGTCGGCGCCAGCGTCACCATCGCGGGCAGCCCCAGGTCACGGATGACCTCCAGCGCGATCAGCGCCTCGCCCAGGTAGTCGTTGGTCTCCGAGATGACGAAGTCGACGCCTTCCTCGACCGCCCAGCCGAGCTGTTCCGCATACATGGCCCGAACGATCTGCCGAGTCGCCCCATCATCCGGGTCGTACGCCCAGGTGTTGCAGACGTTGCCGGCCACCAGCGCGCCGCCCTCGAGAGCAACCTCCCGGGCGAGACGCACCGCCTGGCGGTTCATCGCCTCCAGGTCGCCTTCGCGGCCCACGTCCCGCAGCTTCTCCCGGTGCGCGTAGTAGGTGAGGGCCACCATCACCTCCGCGCCCGCCCGCAGGAACTCCCGGTGCAGCTCGCGTACCGCGTCCGGGTAGTCGAGCACCACCTCGGGAACGAACGGGCCCGCCTTGATGTAGCCGCGGCGCTCCAGTTCGAACACGTAGCCCTCGGCGCCGAGCACCGCGCCCGCCCCAAGCCTGTCCATGATCGACGAGCTCACGCGCCCCTCCAGCTCACTCACGAAGCCACTCCTTCCGACACCCCGCCGAACCTAGCCGGTGCCGCGCCAGCCTACTCCGGTGTAGCGCCCGTCCGCGCCGGGGCGGCGTGTATTGTGGCTGGCCTGCGTGTCAATATGGGCGGCGGGCCGGGCCCTGCTCCGGAGAAGTTGGGGCTGAAGCACGGGCCGAGGGAGGGGTAGCGCTGATGGTCGTGCTCGACGGCGAGTCGCTGACGATCGAGTCCCTCGCGGCCGTCGCCGAAGGGCGGGACAAGGCCATCCTCGCCCCGGCGGCGCGTGACCGGATGGCCGAGGCGCGCAAGGTTGTCGAGGAGGCCCTGCGATCGGAGGCGGCCGTCTATGGCCTGACGACCGCTGTCGCCGAGCGAAAGCGCGTCACGCTCGACGCCGCGGCCCGCCGGGGCTTCAGCCGGACCCTGATCCGGAATCACCTGATCGCCCAGGGCACGCCCGCCCCACCCACGGTGGTGCGGGCCGCGATGGTCTGCCTGGT
>WNGL01001602.1_pt1 | contig 27744 bp, 30 predicted proteins | sample 5400591 | NCBI WGS metagenome assembly WNGL01 (sample SAMN13153377, study PRJNA577476) | soil metagenome | isolation source: 80 cm soil or saprolite under Garry oak tree replicate 1 | place: USA:California | collected 2016-06-15 | reverse complement strand
GGATACAAAACACCGGCAGAATTTTACTTTGGAAAAAACTAATACTATGGGAAGATTTTTCGTCGAAGTTACTATCAATTTACTGTGTTGACAAACGGTACCACCTTAGACTGTATGGAGTCGAAGCTCTTTCAAAAGAAGAGCTGGAGCCTTATGAAATTAAGCATCAGAAGGTTCTTAAAGAAGCGGAAAAACAGTTCGAGCAAAAAATGAAATCGATAGATGAGCAATGGAGTCCACAAAAGGAAGAACTTCGTAAAGCGTTCTTAGATTTTAGCTTTCAAACAGAGGAAGGATTTATTGGAACAGAATGGAACAGTGATATTTGGAAAGAGTGGAGTCGTTCTTCGCAACTTGTATCTTGCAGCCGCATAGGCACCTTTTCAGTCGGGGATGACATGCCAGTAATACCAGCCCTAACCGCCTGCCCTATATCTCAAAATATCCTTTTCTATGCTAACGGAGATGGGAAAAGACAAGCGGTCAATGCTATTCAATCTTTGATGATAAGATTACTTGCTACGCAACCACCAAGTAAAGTCCAGTTTACTCTTATTGATCCTGTTGGCCTTGGACAAAATGTCTCAGCATTTATGCAACTAACAGAACATTATGAAAAGCTTGTAGGAGGAAAAGTGTGGAGCGAACAGAGACATATAGAACAAGCTCTTGCCAATATCTCAGAACATATGAGTAATGTAATACAGAAATATCTACGCGGACAATATGCAACAATTGAGGAATATAATATAAGAGCTGGAGAAGTGGCCGAACCATATCGAGTTCTAGTCATTACTGGATTCCCTGTTAAGTTCAGTAGTGAAGCCGCCACTCGTCTGGTTGAAATTGCAACAAACGGTCAGAAATGTGGTGTTTCAATTGTGGTTATGATGGATACGGAACAACCTCTTCCTTACGATTTTAATGTTCAAAACTTATATCGTGCGACCACTAACCTAGTATGGGAAAATGAGCGTTTCATATGGAGAGATCCTGACTATGACAAATTTCACTTTAAACCAGACCTCCCTCCTCCGCTAGAGTTATTTAATCGTCTCCTTCTTGGCGTTGGCAAGGAGGCGAAAGCCGCAAGCAAAGTGGAGGTTCCTTTTGCACGGGCTGTCCCGCCTGAAGACGAGTGGTGGAAAGGTGATACTCGCTCGGGGATATCTGTACCGTTAGGACGGAGTGGTGCGACACGGCTTCAATCACTTGAATTTGGAGAAGGGACTGCCCATCACGCCCTTGTCATAGGGAAAACCGGATCTGGAAAGACTACATTACTTCATGCACTTATCACTAACCTTGCTTTGAAATATAGTCCAAATGAAATTGAACTCTACCTAGTAGACTTTAAAAATGTCAGTTTTACAGCCTATGCGCATAAACTCCCGCATGCACGTGTCGTCGCCGTACAAAGTGAACCGGAGTTTGGCTTAAGCGTCTTACAAGGACTTGACCACGAATTGGAACGCCGCAAGCGACTATTAAGTAAAGCGGGTGCACAGACAATCGCACAGTATCGTAATGAAAATCCTGGCGTTCTTCTACCTCGCGTCATTTTAATAGTTGACGAGTTTCAAGAATTTTTTGCGCAGAACGATGAAGTTTCACAGAATGCAATTCAAATTTTAGATAAACTTGTACGACAAGGACGAGCCTTTGGTATTCATATAGTTCTAGGATCCCAAACTTTGTCAGGTACATATACTCTTCTAAGAAGCACCATTGACCAAATGGAAGTTCGAATTGCTCTACAATGTACAGAAGCCGACTCCCTTCTTGCACTTGCACCTGATAACCCTGGAGCAAGATTACTCTCGAAACCGGGAGAAGCGATTTACAATGCAAGTAATGGCTTAATTGAGGGGAATAACCGTTTCCAGTGCTTTTGGCTTCCGGATGAAGAACTTGATAAATACTTACTTCGTATCCAGCAATTCTCTCAAAGCCACGAACAAGACAGCCCTGCTTCGCATCGACAGCAAATTGTATTCGACGGAGAGGCAAATGCAAATATAGAAAAGAATAGTCTTCTTGAAGCAACCATAACAAAACCACATTGGGTAATACCGCAAAAGAGGGTTGGATGGATTGGTGATCCGGTTGCGATCAAAGAACCTACAGCAATAGAGTTTCAGAATACAGCCGGAAACAACGTGTTGATCGTAGGCCAGCAAGAAGAATCGGCATTAGGTATGCTTCTTGCAATACTTTTTAGCCTTACAGCGCAGCACGCACCTGATTCGGCACGTATAATTATTGCCGACTTCAGTCCAAGTGACTCACCTCATGCCGATTTATGCGAAAAGGTAGCTTATGTAATGCCACAGACAATTGAAGTACTCAACCGTCGTAATTTTCTTTCTGTGCTATCACAAATAAACGATGAAGTAGCAAAAAGGTTGGATAGTGGTCAAAGAGAGAACGCACCGATATATATATTTGTTTTTGGATTGCAGTGGGCACGAGACTTACGAGCAGATAACGACGAGGGATATTCAGATCATCAAGAAGAAAAACTTTCACCTTCAAAACAATTCTCCAATGTTCTCCGTGACGGCCCCGATATTGGCATCCATACTCTTATTTGGTGTGACACGCTTGCAAACGTGAACCGGACACTCGAACGAGCTCTCTTCCGAGAATTCGATATTCGTATTGCTTGCCAGATGTCGGAAGCAGATTCTGTAAATTTTGTTGATTCAACGATCGCAAGTAAACTGGGGCAGTCCGGGCACCATCGGGCAATCCTATTCAATATAGATAAAGGTACTACCGAGAAGTTTCTGCCATATAATCTGCCTGAAGAGAAATGGTGGCGGGAAGTAGCTGCAAAACTGAAACAAAAGAAGAAGGATTAAAAGTACTAATAAAGGAGTATAATAAAAATTGTGAGCAACCAAGCAGTCGTTAACCCAGAAGAGCTAAAAAGATTCGCAGATAATTTGCGGAGAGTTAATGAAACAGTAAAAGACCAGCAACGCCAGCTGAGAGGGCATTTTTCAAGGCTTAGCGAATCATGGCGTGACAATGAGTTCAGTCGCTTTGAAGAGAAGTTTAAGGATGCAATGAAAGCCCTTGATAAATATTTGCAATCGTCAGACGAACATGTTCCTCGTCTATTAAAAAAAGCAAAAGCCGCCGAAGACTACGTCAACCAAAAAATGTAAAGAGAAACAATATGGGGAACTCTGCATATATAAAATCCATAGAATCTCTGGAACAGTTTCGGGTTGCGCTGAAACGCTATCGTAGTAATGTAATTGAGTCCTTTGGGTCTGTTGATATGAAAGTGCGTGCCGCTTTATCACGACTTCAAAATAGAGAACAATACTGGCGCAGCAAACTAACGGTTCAAACAGAGAGAGGGCCTGTAATCAATAAAACCGCCGAGGCGGAATTGCACAAAATTCAAAGTAAGACGGCAAAGGTTGAGGCTGCATATAGTGCCTATCAAAAAGAGGTTAGACAACTCAAAGCTGTATTTGATAACGAGGTAACAAAAGGCGTTTCACTTCTTGAGAGAAGTATACTATTATTAACTCAATATTTGAATAATAATACACTCACGTTAGTTAATGAGACAGCCATACATAACATAAATACGAACAGTGACCCTCTTATAGATATAAAAGCATTTGAATGGGATAAAGGTAATAAACAGCATATTGGGCCTAAATTTGTAACACCATATGAAACAATGGACATTTTCTTTGATAAAAATAAGGTGGTATATGAAGATAAAAAACATGCAGATTATGAGGAACGATATATTATCTTAGGCAAAACGCAAGAAGGGAGATTATTATTTCAAGTATTTACCAGAAGAGGCGATAACATACGAGTCATTTCTTCCCGTGATATTAACGAAAAGGAGGTTGGATTATATGAAGAAAGAATTGATCATCCCTAATTTCAAAACTGAAGCAGAGGAATCAAAATTCTGGACAAGTCTTGACTTAACTGAATATTTTGAACCTTCAGATTTTAAGAGAGGAGTGGTTTTCCCTAATCTAAAACAAGCAAAAAGAGATATAAACCCACAAATGCACAAAACCGACAATGAAAAGTCTCATTCTTGATGATACTACCGCATCTTAAAAAATCTGGTAAAACTAATGTTCTGATATATCAGCGAAAATTCTTGTCACTAAACTAAAGAGAAGAGACAGGAGGTATCTATTTCATTAATTCAAATAAACATGCTTTGTAGATACTGACGTTGTCTCTTTTCGATTTCTCTTGTTCCCAAATGCTGTAAGTTTTCCTCTTCGGTTAGTGACATTTTCCAAAGTTGTTTGTCAAATTCCAATATCTTCTCGTTTACTTGATAGGCAGTATCATTAATTCCCAATAATTGAATACCTTCAAGTGTCCTGACTCTGGAAAGCGCAACATAGCCCATTCCCGGCTCAAAGGACTTGGATAAATCTATCACTGCTGCATCAAGACTCATTCCCTGACTTTTATGCACGGTAATCGCCCATGCAAGCCTGAGCGGTACTTGACTAATTTCAGCAATAATATTGTCGTTTTCTTCAATCGTCCAGCTTTCAGGTTCAGCAATAATTTTCTCTTTACGAGTAGTTTCAACAATTGGGTAATTGCTTTCTTTATCAAAGCCAATGATTTTTCCTAATGTTCCGTTTACATACCCTTTGCCAAAGTTATTTTTAACAAACATGACCACTGCTCCTTTTTTCACAAATAGTTCTTCGGGAGCAAGACAACTCTTTTTCAGTACTTCAACAAGCGTTATGTTACCTGATGATGTCATGTGAAACATTTTTGGTTCTTCTTTGATCTTCTGGAGTTCAAAACTATTGATGGCATCCACATCAAGGTTATGGGTGTAGAGTCTTGTTGGCGGTATATCTATGGCTATGGGCATATTCAATCGTTTCTGCAAATGATATTTTGTCGTTTCCGATACGTTATTATTTCGTATCTCGTTTAAGAGTTGCAGGAAGTTCACATCTTCCTGTCGGAATTGCTCATGCAGATAACAAATTTTAATGTCCATCTCTTCCCAAGCGTCAGAGTCAAATATGAAGTGTGAAGGAACACCGTTTTTGCTAACAGGAGGTAGCTGGAAGAAATCTCCACAGAGGATGACTTGTAATCCACCAAAGGGTAACGGATTATTCCGAAATGCTTTACAAATCCTATTTACCAAATCAAGATGATAGGCGTGAAGCATGGAAACTTCGTCAATAATTAGCACTTTTGCGGGAAGAATAGTTGCTCGCAGGTATGGTTTATACAAAATTTTCATTATTTCCGTATCGGTCATTTCTTCTTTTATTCCCATTCCAGACCATGAATGAATTGTCCGTCCGTTCATGTGCGTTGCTGCAATCCCTGTTGAAGCAGTAATACCGATTTCAACACTCTTCTCTTTAAGAAAATGGATATACTCATTTAGCAAGAATGTTTTCCCGCTTCCTGCTGATCCGGTCAGAAAAACATTGTGTCCCATTTTTAATATGTATAACGCATCTTTCTGTGTCATAAAGTGATTCTTTTTCTCTCTCTATTATACCTTATTTTAGCTTCAATTTGTGGCTGAGTTTTACAAAATTTACTTATTACACTATTTTGTGTTTGCCAAAGTGAAATTTGTTCCGATATACCGCTATTCTTGGAGAGAAGAAAAAATACACACAATAAAGTACTTACTTGTATGTGTATTTTTTGTCATTACCAGAAGTATCGGTACATCGGAACAATTACCACAAAACTAACAGAAGACGTTAAACTGCGCTATTTTTCGATTTGTCATCCTGAAAGTGTGAACATTACCAAATTATACTGTTCCGATATTGGGTTCGCCTACGGGCTCGACAGGAGATTGGCAACCTATGCCATAGCTTCTACTACAAACGAAAAGTGAGATGGAAGTTTTATGGCTTGAGTTTTTGACATGAAGACTTTATAACAAAACTCATGGGAAGAAGTAACTGCGTTACTTCTAATAAACCTTTTTATTATTCCTATATTGGCAAATTTCACAAGAGCAATTTTATATTCCTAATTATTTGTAGTGCTGGCTAGCCTTGACAATATTTTGGAATTTATTTTCTAACTACTTCTTGAGCAGATGCTTTAGTTTTATTTTGCTTTTCTAAAGCATCATTTAACTTGCTTAACTTATTGGGAATTATGTATATATATTCGATTAATGCAAATATAAATTCCTCTATTAATTTAATATCTTCCCTACCAACTTTAATGCTAGAATCATGTGCACCTTTATTTCCAAATATCCGTAGTTTATGTGATGCATCAGCAAATACTTTGGGCAAGTTTTCCTTACTAATTAGTTTAGTTACTTTTACAGAGAGCTTTTCATGTTCATCTGTAAAGCCTTTATCTCTACATATTTCTTCTAAAGCCTTCCGCACCAGTATTAAATAAGCCATAGAAGAAACAGGCTTAACTTTATTTGCTTCTTCTATAACCGTCTTTAAAATTGTTGGGACTTCGTCTGCATCACTAAAAGTTTTAATCGACGGATATAAATAGTTAATATAATCAAAATCCAATCCACCAGGAGAATAATCTACCTCATCTGGGAAAAAATTTTTAAGACTTAGTCCATTACAGGTTCTACATTCAAAGAGCAAATATAATAGTTCAGTAAAAACTTCTTCTCCATCACTTGGGTTAATTCCTACCGAAACATTGATAGAATGGGTAAAAAGACGTATATGTGAAGTTCTATTTCCGCAACCTCTACATACAAAAACTTCATCTGTAGATTTTACTTTTGACATAACATAATTATGATTCTTTAGGTAGCAACTTTTCAAGTTCTTCGTTGAGTTTTGTTAATTCTTCGTCTAACTTTCTTACTTCATGCTTTAATTTCTTTAATTCATCTTGGTTAAACTCTTTATTATGCTCAACATAGTAATCTTCGTCTAAAACTTTGAAATGGGTCAAAAAAACTTCGTCATATGATGTATTCTCTTTAACTTTTTCAGGTGTAAAATCTGAAGAACTCCAAGACGTGTTCTTTCTATTGCTTTTGAGATTGGTAAAATACCAACTTAACCCACCAATACAATAAACTTTAATAATCTTAGATGTGTGAGCTACTAATGTAACAGCAACTAAATCATTAATAGACAATAAGTGTTTTTGAGAGAGAATTTCCTCAATCTTATCAGTATTAATATATTCATCTTTAACCAGATCAACTACTGAAGGAAGCATTTCTTCATTATTAATAAATGCATCATAGTGTCCGATATATATATCTGTTTTTTTATATTCTTCAATATATTTCTCTCCTATATATTTATTAATAAAGTTATTACCATAACCTTCGGTTAAGAACTGCCCTGTTCTATTGTAAATATCATCGTCAAGCAGTAATACAGGAAGTGGATCAATTGCTAAACGGAATACAGCAGCAGCTCCTATACTTTTGATTAAAAATGTTTCAAAGTCTTTTATTAAGTTTTCTTCTGGATAATTTTTTCTTTTGACAAAGTTATTCCTGACAACATAGAATTTATCAAAACCTTGCTTATGAACATATTTGTCAATTCTCTTTTTTACTCTCTCTATGTCTTGGAAGTAAGAAGACATTTTTTCTCTTATATCAGAAAAAACGCCTGTTCTTGCTTTGAGTTCATCAATCATCTGTTTGTGCCCTGGAAATTTGCCCTCACTCTTCCAATTTCTGATAGCCTCTTTACGATTTTCTTCTGTATCATCAACAAAAAAGATTGTTGTTGTTGAGAGTTCCAAAGATTCTCTAAGGGAATAGAACGCTGCATCGAAATAGCCTTCCTCAAAGAGTACAATTGCATTCGTTATTAACTGTATTATTTCGTTAATAAAGGTATTTGCAAACATCACATCTAGTCTTCCTGTCAAACTCAGTTGGAGATTAGTTAAAGCGGAAAAATATTCCTCATCATTTTCTAATTTAATAGGATGAATGTCCTGCTTTTCGTTCCTTTTTATAGTAATAAAATCATTTTTAGAACTCATATCTTCTTTTGCTCTTCAGTATTGTTTGAGCTTTGAGTAACAATTAACTGCTCATTCTTCCAAGGCGTATCTGTTGGAGCTATTCGGATTAAAATCCTAAAGGGATATTTGGGAGATACACATTCGACATCTTTATAATCCTTCAGACTCGAAGGAGGAAGATCTTTCTTATCTTTGCTAAGCAAGAATAGGTAAAAACCCAAGGCTTGTTTTTCAAAACCAGTAGTACCTACAATAATACTTTTATTCTTAATTTCTTCTTCTGATACTTCTGGGTAATTATATGGAAAACTAGGCAACAAAGAAGCAAATTGAACACCATCACCCAATTTATCAAATGGAATAAAATAATAGCCCTTTTCAAGAGGTTCGCCTTGTTTTGATTTTACATGCAATAATCCTGATCTATGGTACGAATACTTTAATGCATCAAAAGGAGTTTCCTTAGCATCAGTCATTACCATTCCTTTATCAGCTAATTCTTCTCCTGAAAAGACTTTATGCTTTATTTTTTTGTCGGAATTCTTTAATGAGTAATAGTTAAAATATACACTATCATCTTTCGAGTCAAAAGTAAGCCAAAAAAACTTATACATTTTTTCTAAATGCTTAAAGACAAGGCTTAATTGATTTGGATTTTTTTTACTCATGGTAATTGAAAATTGATTTCAAGATATTTGCTAAGGATGTTACAAACAGCTTCTGCTTTTTCCCATCCTTTAATAATGGAGTCTGGATCACAATAATCTGGACTTAAAGCAATTGTAATACATTGAATCTTTTCCTCTTGATACTTTTTCGCAATGGCTTTTAATACATTATCTATATATGAATCAGAATCAAGCTGCTTGCCTGAATGCTCATCAAAAAAATAGTCTAAATCAAGGTTTAGTATCGTTTTACAATCTTTGTCATTAAGATTCATTATTTCTGTGGACAGATCAGCCCTACTAATATATGTTGTATTATTAAATTTTGGTTTCATTAACTTCTGTCCTAGAGGTTTGGTACAAAGAAACTCGTTTACCATAAAGGAATAATCTCCTAAGAAGTAGGCTAAATAATTTTCGTGTCTAAATAGTCTTCCATTTGTTCCACCATCATAAGCTAAATATTCTTGTATTGTTAATTTTTCGATTCCTGAGATTTTAACATTTGAATTTATTCCTCCTGTATCATAGTGATTATCAATATGAAATATATTGTATTTAGTATTTATATTAGCCTGCTTTAACCAACACCAAAACGCAGCTCTATGATTATCCATAATATAAATTGCCCCATGTTGCCACAAAAAATTTTGGTTATACCATAACGATTTATTTCTTCCTTTAAATGGAACTAGCCAATGGTTTTTCATATTTAAAGTTTTATTATCCCTCTGGGTTTTACGAAAGGTTTTACCCTTGGAACATTCGCGAAATCTATAATTGCCTGAATCAGGGTAGCCTTCTTTTGTGTGCTGCTCCATGACCCCGAATAGTAGAAGGATTATAGCACTGCAAAAGTGTTTTGTTGAGAGTGAGGCATCAGGTACCGATATCTCGGAACAAAGATAAATAAAAGACGCCAAACTGCGCCATTTTCGATTTGCCAGCCTGAACTTTCGAATATTACTAATATATTTTGTTTTCTGTTCGGATGCGCCAACGGAGCTTTGGTTAGCTCTACGGGTATAAAATTTTCTTGAGCAAACATAAAGTATCTCAAAAAAGCTATTTTTTGCTTCAAGGTTGCATTTTTGACGAGAAGACATTATAACTCACTTCATCATGTCGGCATTTTTAGTCAGCGAGAAAACAATCAACGTTATTGTTGCGACTTTATCTGCATTTCTTAATGACAATCATTTTCTACAAGAAAAAGCCAGTGCATTGAGTATTGATGTTAGTTCTACTTATTGGCAGGAGAAATTAGCCGATGCACTCTTCAAGCTTAATTGTGAGGCATTACATCAGAGATATAACGATTCGGAATTCCCACTGTTTCAATTTCAAAACGCACATGATCCTTCTTTAATCCAAGTATATAAATCGCTTCAATGTTTTTTATACCAATGTTCCGAGGGTAACGTGCCTGAAAAAAAATTATTCAAATTCATGGAGGAGTTTTCTCATATTCTTGCTAATCGTATAGTCATTACTTTACCTGCATACGACAAAGCAAATTGGGACTAGTTATTATGAAACGGATAAGAATAATTACAGCAATACTATTGGTTGAACTTCTACTATCTTTAGTCAAGCTAACAAAACGAATCAATAATCACTAAAGTAGTCAAATGTAAAAAACATAACTCAGTAACGAATGATAAATCAATCTGAGGAGCTTGGGTATAAATGAAGAGGAGTTACTCAATTATTTTTTCTGTATATGTTTCCAAAGCCATACTCCCACAAGAATAAGGTCAATAAGAACAACTGTATATCCGATAAGCCATAGAGGTCCAAATCCATAACCCCATCCACCATTCATCATGCCTCCCATCATAGGTAGTACACCTCCTTGCTGATTGTTTGAATTGCAGCTAGTTACGCTTCGTGCAATCGCAATATGCATTCGTTCTTCACCTTGATCTCCCATCATTTGTTTCATCCGTTCATTCATCTGAATATGGGTATTCGCATTACCAAATTGTAGATTCATGATATATTCTCCTATCTTTTCAAAATCAGTATCTTGTAGCGTTGTACATGATACCTGTTTGTTTTGAAATTGCGTATAGAGATCTTGTCCTGTCTGAATATCTTGTAAATCTTGCTGTGATGGAGTGATTTGTGGTGTTCCTGATAATCCTTGCATCATGGAATTGGTATTTCCCATCATCTGTGCAGAAGCAGAAGAAGGTATGAGGAAAATAGCTCCAAAAATAAACAATATAGCTATAACTATTCTTTTCATATCTAAAATTAATAGTAGCACAAACTCAAACGGTAACAAGACTTTTTTCTGCTCGGTTTAACAGTACTGCGTTTGTTGCGACAATAATTGAGGAAATACTCATAAGTAAGGCTGCTATTTCCGGTCTGAGCACAATACCAAACTTTGGATATAAAATACCTGCTGCGATTGGGATTGCCAAGAGGTTATAGATTGAAGCCCAGAAAAGATTTTGTTTCATTTTTACTACTGTAGCTTTGGAGAGTCTAATTGCGCGAATAATATCTGCTGGATCAGATTTCATCAAAACTACTTTTGCTGTTTCAATGGCGACATCTGTTCCTGCGCCAATAGCTATTCCAATATCTGATTGAGCAAGTGCAGGTGCATCGTTAACTCCATCACCAACCATTGCAACAAATTTCCCTTCATCTTGTAACTGTTTAACATATTTGGCTTTATCTTCAGGCAAGACTTCTGCAAAAATTCTGGTAATACCAAGTTGCTTGCCTATAGACTCTGCTGTTTGTTTGTTGTCCCCCGTAATCATTGCAACTTCTAACCCGAGCTCCTGCATCTTTTTGACTGCAATCTGTGCATTCTCTTTGATTGGGTCTTGGGCTGCTGCAACTCCTGCCACCTTACCATTTACTGCAAGAATCATAAGCGTCTTGCCTTCGCCTAGTAACTTTTCAATATCTTTTTGTAAGGCTGCTATATCAATTTCTCGTTGTTCCATAAGTTTTACTGTTCCGACTAAAATTTGTTTATTCCCAACAGTGGCCTCAACACCAAGTCCTGAAAGCGACTTAAAGGCTGTTACATTCTCTGGTATTGTTAATTTTCTTTTTGCAATCTCTTCGAGTACAGATTTACTTAATGGGTGACCGGATTTTACTTCCGCAGCACCGCTGAGTTGTAATATCTCCGCCTCAGTGAATCCTTGCGCAGCAATAACGTCAGTTATTTTGGGTTTTCCTTCTGTTAATGTCCCTGTCTTATCCATAACAACTGCTTGGATTTTGGATACTTGCTCGAGTGTAGGTGCGTCTTTGATCAGAATATTATGTTTTGCCCCAAGTCCTGTTCCGACTGCCACCGCTGTTGGAGTTGCAAGACCTAACGCGTCAGGACAGGCAATAACGATTGCAGAAATGGCAAAGGTAAGCGAAAAGAGTAATGGTTGATGCAGAATAAAGAACCAAACAATAAAGGTGAGTAGCCCTCCTCCAACAGCTAAAATAACAAGGTATTTTGCAAACCTGTCAGCAATTTTTTGACCAGGAGCTTTTGAGTTCTGAGCTGTTTCAACCATTTTAACAATCTGCGCAAGAGCGGTATCATTGCCGACTTTGGTTGCTTTAAATTGCACAGAGCCGGATTGATTAATCGAGCCTCCAATAACTTTGTCTCCTTTTTTCTTTTCAACAGGAATTGATTCTCCAGTAACTAAGGATTCGTCAATAGCAGTTTCTCCTTCAATAATCTCGCCATCAACGGGAACTTTATCACCTGGCTTAAGAAGAACAATATCGCCTAGTTTAACTTCTGAAGTTGGGATGACCACTTCTTTCCCATTTCGCATCACCCGTGCTTGTGGGGGGACAAGATTAAATAGTGCTTGGAGGGCATCAGTTGTTCCTCGGCGTGATTTCATCTCCATCCAATGACCAAATAAAACAAAGGTAATCAGCATGGCTGCTGCTTCGTAATAGGAATCAGTACTGCCAAGAAGTGTTAAGACAATGCTAAATCCATATGCCGCAGTGATACCGACAGCGATAAGGACTGCCATGTTTAGTGTTTTTGCTTGGAGAGCTTTGTAGGTAGAGTATAAAAAGAGCCATCCTGCGTAGAAAAACACTGGTGTTGTGAGGATGAATAATAACCATGGGACAGGAATTGGAGTAGGCAGGTGAATTTTGAAAATAGTTTCTCCGAATGGTGAGTAGAGAATAATTGGAAGGGTAAGGATCAAAGAAAAGAAAAATTTGTTGCGAATATCTTCCTCCATGAGCTTAGCCATTTCCCGTCCGGCAAGCCCGGTATGTTCCATGCCCATAGACATGGTCATGCTCATTTTGAATTTCTCCCAAAAAGACATCTTTTCAGGTGCAGGCATTACATGTTCTCCATGATGCATAGTAGTATGATCCATGTTCATAATTTATTTCTTCGTAAAATGTTCTTCTACGCCGTGGAGCATTTGTTGTACACACCATTTGGCATACATTTGACTGAGTAATATCCCAAGTAAACGTGTCTTTGAGGATTTTGGGAGATTATAGTCAATATAAACTTTTAAAAGAGAACCATTATCTCTGGGTTTGAGTTCAAAGCCAAGGATATAATGATCAATAACAAGAAGGTTTATGTCTCCCACTGTCTGCCATGCTTTGTGGTAGGGCGGTTCATGGATTGTAATAACCTCATCAAGAAATAATCTCACTCCAAAAACATTTCCACCCATGGTTATATGTGAGCCTATTTTTCGTCCTTTTCCTTCATCGGTTTTTGTTTCCATCTTACCGCCACCCATCATCCACGAGGATTTATTCATATGGGAAGAAAAATTCCTATGATCGTCTGCGTAGGAAAAAATCGTGTCTGATGGAGCTGAAATGAATGTACTCTCCTCGTAATGTCGTTGGAATTTAGTCATATATCAGTCCTAGCAAATTTTATTTTGCCCCTTTTTATTTATGCTTATGTCCACCCATCATAAATACCATTGCTAATGGACACACCAGTACTAGCATATATGGAAGGATACCTGAAAGTCCAATCCCTTTTGTATTTATAAATAACATTACGGCTAGCACAATTGCCACTACACACCACAACTTCCAAGAAGTAAAAATAGATTTTGTATAGTTATCGTTTTTCATGTTTTTCACCTCTTTTATTTTATTTTTCGTATAAGGAAAATAATAAAGAGCATAATTACTGCGAAAAATGAGATATTGAGGATGAGGTTATTTCCTAGATGCTGGTTTACATAATTCCCTGCATTTTGAATTGTTTTTGCAAACATTTCGCTTTTTGCCATGGAGAACTTGCCTTGAAGGTTGAAAATTATCGTAAATATTCCTGTTATAAAGAAAATGGCAAAAGCAAGAAGATTAGTCCAAAGAATAACATATGTTTTACCTAAAAGGTTAATTGAGGTAACTGGTCTGCGAATCCATTTTACTTTATCGACTTTTCCATTTAAAAGAAGAGAAATAATAAGAAGTGGTGTAACCATGCCTAATACATAAATTGCTCCAATAAGCGTTGCGCCAAGGAAATTAGGAGAAAGAAATGCAAACGTTAATATCCCGATGAGGACAGGTGCACAGCACGCACTCGTAATACCTGAAAATACTCCCATAATAAAAACTGAAACGACATCAACCTTGTGGGTATTTTTTCGTCCGGGCAATGCAGGCATTGGAAATTTAATTCCAAGGAGTGAAATAAACGCAACCAATAGCATGACAAATCCACCGATATAATAAATGTTGTCGTGATAGCGAAAGAGAAGTTTAGAAACTATGGATACGCCTACTACAGCAGGAAACAAGGTAACAAATATGCCAAGCCCAAAGATAAGCGTCATCAACAAAACTTTTTCTTTCTCTTTGAAGACACTGCCTAGATATGAAGGAAGAAGGAACGTAATACAGCAGGGAGCAAAGAGAGCTACCATTCCGGCGACAAATGCCGCAATGAGTGATGTTTGAAACAAGACGTTTTCCATAGTTATTTAATCACAGTCCCATCAAATGAGACTTCAACATACGAATGATTCGAATCGTTTGTTTCAAAACTAATGATGCGGTCAACTTGTCCTATTCCTTGAGGTCCATGAAATGCTGGATCAAATGCGGCAATGATTGTTCCTTTTTCACCTGGTTTAAGTATTCCTGTCCAGTTTGAAGGAGCAGACGAACCTTTCATCCCAAATGCTGGACTATCTTGCTTTCCAATACGAAGGAATGATTTTGTACAGTGACAGGAGGTAGCAAGATTTGCAATTTTAAGATCTTGTGTTCCCGTATTTTGAATGGGAAAACTGTGGTATAAAATTCCCCCACCATATGAAATATTTCCAACAGTCTTTTGCATGTGATCTATTGAAATTTTTGCTCCACTTGTTTGTTGTAACACCGCTTTAGTTTCTTCTGGAGAACCTCCACTTGATAAAGCAATCCCTCCACCGACAACGGCAATAGTAAAAGCAAGAATTCCTAATAAAAACCATTTGTTCATATATGTGATAGCTTATAAGCTTTTGTAATTTCCTGAATTGTTCCTACTTTGTCTTGTTCTTTCTTGAGGCGAGAAATATTTTCTACCATAAAGTCATTAAGTAGGATATTGTCTGCTTGTTGAAGCAATCGTTGTGCTTTCTCTAACTGTATAATTCTTTTAAGACAGTTTTTGTTTGTATTGTTTTCACAGAGGCTGCTAATAATTTTATAAGCTCTTTGCAAATAGATCGTCGCTTTAGTCTGATTCATATAGGTAGTATAGAAGAGTGGATGTTAAAAAAAGATGAAAGTAGAAGTACTACTTTCCGATCATTCCTGAGCTAAATTTTGCAAAGGTAATAAAGAGTGCTGAAAAGAGTGTGATCATGGCAGCAGGAGCCACAATTGAGAGATAATTGCGTTTTCCGGGTGTGTAGTAACGAAGCAAAAGCGAATTACTAACAACTGAGACGGAACTCAATGCCATTGCTAACCCTGCAAGTTCTGGTTTTAAGACTAATCCCAAGCCAATAAAAACTCGTGCTGCAATTGGGATACCAATAATATTGTAAAAGAGTGCAAAGAACAGGTTTTGTTTGATTTTTCCCATGGTTGCTTTCGATAAATCAATTGCTTTTACAACATCTCGAAGGTCATTTTTAATAATGACAATGCCACCAGTTTCCATCGCAACGTCAGTCCCTGAACCCATGGCAATCCCCAGTTCTGCTTGTGCCAAGGCTGGCGCGTCGTTGATCCCGTCCCCAACCATAGCAACCTTTTTCCCTTCTTCCTGCAAACGCTTTACTTCATTTGCTTTATCTTCCGGCAATACTTCCGCCAAAACATTGGTTATGCCTACTTGTTTGGCAATTGCATTAGCTGTTCGTTCGTTGTCTCCAGTAATCATATAGACTTCAATGCCTCGTTTTTTGAGTTGTTCGACGGCTTCACGGGAAGTTTCTTTGACAGTATCTGCAACGCCAATTATACCGAGAATTTCTTCTTTTGTAGCTAAGATCATAACTGTTTTTCCTTGTTCCTCAAGACGAGTAACTTTTCTATTGATACGATCAATGGATAAGCCCAACACGTCAGAGATGAGTCTACGATTACCAAAATAGTAGACTGTATTTGCAATTTCTCCTTGCACACCATGCCCAGGAATTGCTTTAAACTCGGTTACATCTAAGACTGGAAAAGCTTCTTCTTTTGCGTAGTTATAAATAGCTTCTGCTAACGGATGTTCTGATTGCTTTTCTAAACTTGCAGCTAGTGATAAGACTTCCTCATCTGTTTTTGCACAGATACTTTCCATATCAGTTACTTCCGGCTTTCCTTTGGTAAGTGTTCCTGTTTTATCAAAGATAATGGTATTAATCTTGCAAGCTGCTTCCAATGGCTCTCCACCTTTGACTAATATCCCATGTTCTGCACCATTTCCAGTTCCGACCATAATTGCGGTTGGCGTTGCTAAACCTAAGGCACACGGGCATGCAATGACGATAACGGCGGTGAATGCCATGAGCGCGAATGATAATGGTGCATGTAAGACAAAGAACCAAACGAGAAAGGTAAGAAGAGCAATGCCGATAACCACTGGTACAAACTTTGATGAAATTCTGTCTGCAAATGCTTGAATAGGAGCTTTTGATCCCTGTGCGTCTTCGACAAGTCGGATAATCTGAGAAAGCGTTGTTTCGCTTCCAACACGAGTTGCTTTAAATTCAAAACTCCCGATCTTATTTATTGTTCCACCAATTACACTGTCTCCTATATGTTTTTCAACAGGTAAGCTTTCGCCCGTTATCATTGCTTCATCAATAGAGGACGAGCCTTTAATAATTTCTCCATCAACAGGTACTTTCTCCCCAGGTCGAACCATCACAATATCTCCTTGTGTCACTTCGTCGATTGAAATATCTACAGGAACTCCATTTCGGATAACACGGGCTGTTTTTGCTTGCAAACCCATCAGTTTCTTAATTGCGTCAGAAGTTCTTCCTTTTGTTTTTGCTTCAAGCCATTTTCCTAAGACCACAAAGGTAATTAAGAATGCAGCAGTTTCAAAATACAGTTCAGGAATCTTTGCTCCTTTTAGTCCAATAATGGAGTTATGAATTGCATAGTAATCTACTAAATTGAAAAGACTGTAGAAAAAGGCAACTGACGTCCCGATGGCAATGAGACTATCCATATTAGAGGTTTTCATGCGAAGTGCAGACCATGCTCCTTTATAAAATCCTGAACCGACCATGAACTGAATTGGGATAGTAAGCAGAAGTGATGTTATTCCAACATACGGTGGAAGAAATTGTCCTCCGGGAAGAAAGCGGAAAAAATCAAGAAGCATGAAATACACCATAGGCAGACTTAAAATGCTACTCAATAAAAATTTCCCAAACTGCCTGTCTATTTCTTCTTTCCGTTTTCGTGCTTCAAGTTGTGTATCCTTGATATCAACTACAGAGGCTTTATATCCTGCTTTTTTAACAGCAGTAATCAAATCTTCTTCTGTCGCATCTCCATCGTCGTAGATAACCGATGCTTTTTCTGCTGCAAAATTGACATGAGCTTCTTTTACTCCTGAAACTTTCTTCAAAGAGCGTTCAATAATTGCGGCACAAGAGGAGCAATGCATACCTGACAAAGAAAGTGCTACTTTTTGTTGAGGGTTTGCTTCTCCTGTTTCTTTGGGTTGTGCTTCAAGTTTATTTACTGTTTGAGGAGTATATGTATCTATTGGTTTTGCTGTACTACCGACAGAATCGAATAGTTTTCCAATGTTTACTGCATTCGTAAGTTGTTTTAAATATGAATCTACATTTTCACCTTCAGGAACTGAAACATGGGTTTGTTTATCTGTTGTTATTTTTCCCTCAAACTGCAACTTTCCATGTTCTTCAATAACTTTCCCTTCTGCAATAGTTTTAGTATCAAAGGTGACCGTAAGAGGCACTTGTGATAAAGATACTTTTTGAAAACCATTCAAGGATTTTTTTGTTTTTCCGTTTGTTCCATTTGATAGTTCTTTTTCTGTGGTAATCTCAGCAACGTATCCAGCGTTTTTAATTGCTTCAATAATTGCAGACGTGTTACTTTTTGATGTGTCTAAAAGTAACGATCCTTTACCTGATTTAAAATCTATTGCAGGTTCACTGACTCCTGGTATGTCGCTTAATTCGTCTTTGATAAGCATCTCACAAGAGTTGCAATGCATGCCTGTAACTGAAAATTGTATATTGTTCATACTATTGAATATTTTGTCCCTTCTAATGCTTTTTTAATTTCTTCATTTGAAATATTTTTTTCTGCTGTAATAGTTGTTTCTCCGTTTTCAAGTTTCACTTGTACATCTTCGACACCAAGAATTTTTATCAGTCTCTTTTGAATAAGTTTCTGGCATGCTGGACAGGTTAAGCCTTGTAAAAATATTGTTTGTTTCATATCTATCTCCTTAGTTTGCTATGATTTGTCCTCTCGGCGTTCCCATAGCGCATGTTATATTGTATGTCCCTTGTTGTGGTGTGAAATTAAACGCAATTTCTTTTCCTTTTTGGATAAATTCTGGCTGATTGGTTAAACCTGGAACCATGATACTTCCCATGCATCCTTCTCCATCGTCTTCTGGATCAATGACAAACTTGACTGGTTGTCCTGCTTTTACAGTAAATTGATTAGGTTGGATGTCTGCGCTTTGCGTATAAGTCGCTTTGATTATTTGTGCGTCAGCAACTTGTGGTGCAAATGTTGGCACTGGTGTTGAACTCGCGCTATCAACGTTTGACGAATAGTTGGTTACTTTTTGCTCTTTTTGTATTGCGGCAGTTTGCTTTACCACATTAAATTGACCTGTGTACATTCCCATGATACAGGAGAAGTTTATTGTTCCCTCAGATGTTGGTGTAAATTCAATCGTATTGACTCCTTGATGCAATCCTTGTTTGATGTTTAGTTGTGAAGAGACAATACTACTGGCACACGTTGATACATCTTTGGCATTAACAACCCATTTTACTGGAATATCTTTTTGGATAGTAAAGGAATTTGGACTGTAGCCACTCGCTGATTCAGTCATAGAGACAACTTGTACGCCGTTCTCAATTTTGACATTTGGGTCATTAACTGTCTGGGCTGAAGATTTACTAATAAGATTAAAATTAAAATGCAGTCCAGTAAGATTTATTCCATTTGAAATATTCAAGAGAGAAAGCCCAATCACTACAAGTCCTGCAAACTTAAAGAATCGTTTTGCAAATGCGCCTTTAACAACTGAAGTCAGACCTCCAATGCCTAATAGCCCTGGCGCAGTTCCGAGAGCGAATACGCCAAGCGTTGTTGCTCCAATAACTGGACTACCGCTTGCCATAGCAAATAACTGCATTGCTTGGGTGAACCCACAGGGTAGGAAAAAGGTTAATCCTCCCATAAGCATAGAATTAGTGTGGCTATATTCTTTTGTTGCCTGTTTTTGAACGCCAAACACTCTACTTACTTGTTTTGGAAGTGTTAGTTTGAACTTATTTAGTCGTGGGAATATTTCAATAAGCTGAACTCCTAACAACAACATAACAATACCAACAGCAATGGTTAGTCCTCCAAGAACGGATGTAGAAAGTTGAAAGAATGATCCGAGATATCCAATGACACCGCCAAGAATTGTATAGGAAGCAATTCTGCCGATGTTAAAGAAGATATGGGGTTTGAATTTTTGTATTGGGGTAGCATTGGGATGTTTTTCTGCAAACCGAGCGGAAGCACCAAGTACTAAGCCTCCAACAAGTGCCATGCAGGTCGAGAGTCCAGCAGTAATTCCGATTAGAAAAACAACGGGAAGATTATTAAAATTTCCTCCAACTTTAGCACCGAGTTTAAAAAGACCAATATCGTTTGCGAGGTAAAATAGTCCAAGAAGAACAACTGCTGCTATTGCTAAATCCCGATAGTCTTTTGGATTATGAGAGAAAAACGGCTTTTCATCTTTTCCTAATTCGTATCCTGCTTCTTTGACTGCTTTTTCCAGTTCACCAGTGTAGAGTGTGCCTTTGAAATATATTTCCGCTTTCCCTTTTTGTTGACTGACAATGCATTTGGTTACTTTTGGAATTTTTATGATTTCTTCTTCAATTAAGATTTCGCAGGAATTGCAGTGCATTCCTTTAATATCAACAATTGCTTTTTTTATTTTGTTTTTGTCTTTGCTCATGTATGTATCCAAGGATACAAAAGAAGACATTAAAAAAACATGAAAATCAAAAAGGAGAATTATACTTCCGGTAACGTAATGGTAAAGGTTGAACCTCTTTTAGGCGTACTTTCGATAGCAATATAGCCTTGATGGAGTGTGATAATTGATTTACTGATTGCGAGTCCTAATCCACTACCAAATACTTTATCAGTTTTTGCACCTCGATAAAACCTGTCAAAAATATGGGGTATATCTTCTTGCGCAATGCCATTTCCTGTATCTGTAATCGTAATAATGGCTTTGGCGTGGAGTTTTTCAAGTGTTATTGAAACCTTTCCATTAGAAGGGGTATATTTAATAGCGTTCTCAATAACATTCATTACCGCTTGTGCTAGTTTCTCTTTGTATCCATTGATGACACTATTTTTTACTAAGTTTGTTTTGACTGTGATATGTTTTTTTGTTGCCAGTTTTTGAGCAATATCTCCTAATTCCTCCATAAGTTCGGTAAGATTCAGTTGTGTCATCGGTTTCTGTTCCGTTGGGCTTTCACTCCAAGCCAAATCTAAGACATCTTTGAGGGTAGACGAAAGTTGATCTGCCTCAACAATAGCAGCTTCAATAGCTTTTTTATACTCGTCCTTGGTTCTCTCTTTGGAGAGGGCAACTTCAAATGTAGTGCGAAGCGTGGCAAGTGGCGTTTTCATCTCATGGGCAACATCAGCGATAAATTGTTGTTCACGATCAAAAGCTTGCTTCAAGCGGTCAAGCAAACTATTAAATGCGTTAGCCAGCTCTCCAATCTCGTCTTGGCTATGGATGCTTTGAATTCGCTGTTCTAAATTTCTGCCTGAGATACGTTTTATCTGAGAAGTTAAGTTTGTAATGGAATTGGTAATTCTATAAATGATTATAAAACCAATGGAGGCAAGAAAGAGAAGAAGCATAAAAAAATAATCTGTTCCGTAAGGAATTGCCAGGATATGAACGAGCAGAAAAAAGAAGAGAGAAAGCAATACTAAGCTGCCTATATACCAAAGAAATAATCGAGAGCGTAAACTGTGAACAGATTTCATATTTATGGATTTTCGCTTAACTTGTATCCTACGCCGTGAACGGTGTGTAAGAGTTTATGTTCTTGCCCTCCATCAATTTTTTTGCGAAGGGTTGCCAAATAGACATCTACTACATTTGACATTGAGTCAAAATTATAATCCCAGGTATGCTCAATAATTTGTGTTCTTGTCACTGCTTCTTCTTTATGTCTTGCCAAAAATTCAAGAATAGAGAATTCTTTTGGGTTAAGCTTGAGTAACTTTCCATCTCGCTTTGCGTAATGTTTGAGTGGACAGACTTCTAAGTCAGCAATGGTAATAATGCAGTTTATTTGGTTATGGCTTCTTCGCAGAAGTGCGTTGATTCGAGAACGTAGCTCCATAAACTCAAAGGGTTTTGTAAGATAATCATCTGCACCTGCGTCTAATCCTATTATTTTATCTGTCAATTGCGTTTTAGCGGTGAGTATCAAAATCGGAGTATTAATCTTCTTTTTACGCAGTTCTTGGCAAACTCTTATTCCGTCCTTCTTAGGCAAATTGATATCAAGAATTATGACATCATACGTCTCTGACTGTGCAAGGTAGAGCCCTTCTTCACCATCAAATGCCTGATCGACAGCAAAGTTTTCTTCAACTAAGCCCCTTTTTATCACTTCGGATAATCGTTTTTCGTCCTCTATAAGTAAAATCCTCATATTTAAATTAATAATAGTTGAATATTTATTAAAAGGTTACAAAATACTTCTTTTATTCATTAGTGTTTATTTGCATGAAGTCAAGAATTGCCTGCCCTGAAACTCTATACCACTTTTTTCCAATTTGTTTGGCTTTAATTTTCTCTTCACGAATATACTTTTGGACTGTTTGCTGTGTTAATCCAAGAAGTTTTGCTACTTCCGATGTGGTATAAATTGCAAATGGTTTTACTTCTTCTTTCATCCTCACATTCTAACGTATTTTGCCTTGAAACACAATACTAACCTCGTTTGAGACAATATCAAATATTGCATATAGCTGGGGATTATTATATAATTCAATCAACAATTTAATATTTCCTACAACCCTCTGGTAATGCAGGGGGCATGGAAGAAAATACCGTCTAAGGCTGTAAGGCTCTCATCAGAGCATCCTTAGACGGTCATATCTCGAAAGAGGTGTGGGTGGCGTAAGCCATCGCTGGTGGGAGCTTTTTTGTGGCTCACCCCAGAAAGACAGTGGAAACCTATGAATAGTAATTTATCGTTGAGAGGGGGTGAAAATTTATGAAAAAATGTAAATCATGTCAAAAAGAAATTGACAACAAAGCAAAAAAATGTCCTTATTGCCAAAGTGACCAACGTGGCTGGTTCAGAAAACATCCTGTCCTTACTGCTCTTGGAGTTATTATTGTTTTCTTTATCGTTATAGGTGCAGCCGGCAGCAAAGGAGGTTCAAGCTCTAGCTCAAGTGGTAGTAATTCCACAGCAAGTTCCAACCAACCCACAAAAGTCGCAAAAGTTGGTGATACTGTTACAGATGACAATAATATGTCTTTTGTGGTCAACAATATGACAACTGCACAGACACTTGGAAATAGTTTCTCTGCAAAAACAGCACAGGGAGAATACTATGTCATCAACGTAACCGTTAAGAACGGTAGCAAATCAACCCAGACTATCAATTCCAGTGATTTCAAACTCACTGACGGTCAGGGACGAAGTTATGATCCATCAACGGATGGCATGACGGCAAAATCAATGGCAGAAGGGAAAACTGATTTCTTTCTCCAACAAGTCCAACCAGGTTTGGATGTGACTGCCGACTTAGTGTTTGATGCACCAGCAAATGACACAGGTTTGAAGTTATCAGTACAAGGAAGTTTGTTCAGTAATGGACAAACAATTGACCTTGGGAAATAAAACAAGAAAACTTGTTTCTTTTCACTCTAGGCGGTATTTACTTACTGCCTAGCAGAAAAGAAAAACCTAATAAAAATATTTATGACGTTGAAAGACGGGTGAAATAAGTATGAATCATACATTTACAACAAAGACATGGGGAGGCAATAAACCAGCATCAACAGCGATGATTGTTCTCTGTGTGATAGTAGGATTATTCTTTCTGATAACAATTATAGGAGCGCCTATTGGAATACTATTATTCTTTATGTTATTCGCAGACCTCGTTTTGAATATGAGGATGACCTGCCCTTCTTGTAATGCAAAGATTTCTGTCCATAAGAACGCTAAGGCATTTTCGTGTTATAACTGCCAAGCTGTATTCGCAAAAAAAAATAATCAATGGGAAATAGTCGCTTAAATTTATAAGTTATGAACTAAATAAATTCCTGAGGCTGGCAATACACTGCTGTTACTCTCAATTTACACCGATGATATAATAATGTAGATATGTCCCTCCACCAGATTGCTTGGAAAAAGGTTTATGCTTTCTACATGAATAATGAAAAAGTAAGTTACTCTGATTGTGCTTCTAAATTTAACATTTCCATTGATTCGGTAAAAAAGAAAGGTGCAGAGGAAAACTGGACAAATAAAAAACTTCAAGTTCTGCAAACCGCACGACAGATCATAGAAAGCAAATCAGCAGAGCTTCTTGTAAAAAGGAATGAGGAGCATATCCGACAAGCAAGATTGCTTCAAGGAACTGCACTTGAGGCTATTGCGACAAAAGGATTGAGACCTGAATCCTTTGATGTGGCACGAAAGGCGTTAGAGGTTGGACAAAAATTAGAAAGAGCCGCCCTCAACATGGATAGAAAAGAAGTGCCAACAGTCGCTGTTCAAAACAATTTCAACAGCTTTCATAGTCAAAGGCCTAACGGTATACCCTTCCAGATTCAATGGGGTGATGGAGAGTCTCTTGGCACATTTGCTTACGCAAATGGAAGCATTGAACATATTGAAACAAACGATACTCCCTAAGGACTATAAGGTTTTCTTCATATAATCCCTATTATCTATAGAAAGACCTTCAAAAACCACTAAAAAACACTGTTTTCTATACAATAATCCTATAATTTGACATAGAACAAGTAAGACATTATAATTTCCTCATAACTTTATTATAGGACATTATGAGAATTAAGATTGCAAACAACTTTGTTCCACTCGCTTATGATTGGCAATCACTGTTTGAGGAATATCAAAATATTCATTTGCCTTCAAGAAATTATAGTTCTTCAACCAGACGCGAATACACCAATGACATACATCACCTGCTCTGCTTTCTTTCTTCTGTGGGCATTGGAAAAGCGCTGGACGTATCACTAAACGTACTCAATCAATACTTGGCATTTTTAGATAACCAAAAGTTATCGGGACTCTCAAGACGGAGAAAAGTATCAAGCATAAAGAACTTCTTCGGCTTTTTAGAGCAAAATGGCAGTGTTACTAATAGTCCTGCTCGAAATCTCATCCCACCACGAAAAGAATCGCGAACACCAAGAGTTTTGACAGAAATCGAGTACAAAAACTTACAACTATGTGTTGCCAACGAACCCCGAGACGCTGCCATCATCGAGCTGCTTCTGCAATCCGGCATTCGGTTATCGGAATTAACCCATTTAACAGTCGAAGATGTACAATTGCCGAATAAAATATCTCAGGACGTGGAAAATGTCGGCACGTTGTTTGTTCGACAAGGCAAAGGACGAAAAGATAGAATCCTTGCGTTGAATTATAAAGCGTGTAAAGCAATCAAAAATTGGCTACGCGTACGTCCGTCAACTGAATCTCCCGCACTCTTTTGCTCGAAATTCAAAACGCCAATAACGGCAGGTGGCTTTCAATGGATCATAAAACAGTATTTCAAACAAGCAGGGATTGCCCACGCGCATTTACACAGCCTGAGGCACTCGTTTGCGACGCACATGGTCAGGAAAGGCACAAGTTTGAGAGTGGTACAGGAAATGTTGGGACATAATAGTTTGCAAACGACGAGCTTGTATATTTCGCTTGCGAGAAAGCTTATGGACAAACAAGTGCAGGAAAACGCACTTTGATGGGTAAAAATCTGTGGCGACTTGTCCAAATTGAGAAACAAACCTTGCCATTACTGGCGGTCTTTGGCACTATGGAGCCGTCACAAAATTTGTTTTTCTATAGCCAAAAATGGTAAAATTTCCTCAAGATTACGATTACTATGAATACGGAAGATGTTATTGCCGAAATAAACAGAAAATATGCAGACATACGAACCTTCACAGAAGAAAAGGCATTTTTTGTAAGCTCTGCTCACTTAGTTCATTACATTTTGCAAACCCCTAACCTTCAAAACCTTCTCAACAACCTGCATGAAACTTATAAAAAAAGAATTAATGATATGAAACGAGAGGTGAACACCTCTTCGAATAATTGGCAAACCCAAACAGAAATCAACCATCTTCCTGAGGAAAAACAAAAAGAAGTAGCGCAGCAAATGCACGAAGAATTAAAAAGTCTCTTAAAAGCTGACGCAGAACGTGAAATTATAAATGCTGAGATAGAAACAAACGTAGACACTGCGTGGGTTAAGCTCCGCAGACTTCACTCGCTCATATTTTACAGAAGGCAGTTGGAAGAAGAATTTGGAAAAGATAAGAATAGCGACAAATATCTTCAACTGAAAAAAGAAGAACGAGAGCTTGACCGAATACTTCTTACAACTGAGCAAAAACTTAACAGGCTTGACCTTGTTGATGTAAATCCCAAAACAGGGGAAATAATTGAAAATAATGAACGGGAATATTTTAACCATGGTGATTTTTTAACCTATATTTCTCTTGTACATGAATCTCTGATAAAAGAATTGACGGTGAAAAATTCTTATCCATTAGAATTGCTTACTGCAATACCAAACGATGAGCAAGACTCAAGGTATAAACCTGCAAGAAAGATGGTAGAAGAATTAATGAAAAAAGGACAATCAGATAATTTTTTGCTCGCAAAATGTCTAAAAGGCAATAGAAATCTTCGCAGGACAAAATACGATGACAATGTTAATAGGAAAACAACGAGGAATACGGCAGATCATTACTATACGCAAATCAATAACGTCTTTGGAACCATAAATGACTATTGGGAAAAAGCAGAATTGGAATACAGAGTGAAATTTAATAAAAAAGTAAGTAAAATAGTTGCTCTCAAGACATAACACATAATCAATTTCTTTTTACAAATTTCCTCCACGATAATCCCTTAAATTAAGTAATCGGTAAAAAAATTAGCCTCGATAATCCGTTTTTTAGCTTTGATGATACTAAAAAACTTCTATAAAATGCCTTTATTATGCAGAAAGTATTGAATGAAGATAACATCTTCCTGACACACGAATTAGCACTCGTGGCAGCCCTCGTCGCATGGAATTACCCCATCGTTGGACTTCAAAAAGGTGAAGATCGCAAAGTAACGTTTTCTTTTCCTAACTCTCCGCAACTTCAAGAGGCAATTCAGGCTTTTTGGTCTAACACGAAAGCGGTTTTGCCTATCAGATATTTCGATGCACTCCGAATGATAAAGTCACGCATTTATTCGGAGGTTTAGACATGTTGCCAAGAGAAGCTATTTACCAATTTATGCAAATTTATAAAGAACTTTACAACGAGGAATTGTCTTTTGAAGAAGCAGAAATACAGGCAATTCGTGTCTTTAATGCAATCAAGGCAACATATAAACCGATGGAAAAAGAATGGTTAAAGAAAATGAGAGGAGGTGAAAAATAATGGCAAAATTAACAAATAAACGACTTGTTCTACCAGATGCTGGTCGACATCTTTGCACACTCTCTTCTGTTCAAGAAGTCGAGAATAAATTTTACATTGCGGGCAAAGATAGTGATGACAAAAAACAGCGCCTGGAGTGGACGTTCGTCTATGACGATAGACCGGAAATGCAAATAAAGCGCTGGTCTTCGTTTAACCTGTCCGCGTATAAAGGGAAAAAAAGTACGGCACTGGAATTAACAGAAGCACTTTTGGGGAAGGTGCTCACTGTCGAGGAACGTGAAAAGGCAAACGACACGGACGAGTTAATCGGAAAGAAGTGTTTCTTAACAGTGAAGCACGAGAAAAATGAAGCTGGTGAAATTACTACAAAAATAATTGATGTAGAACCAGCTACGGAAGAAGAAGTATCTTTATAAACTTTTTCCGGCTCTGAGTCGTCGGGCATACGACCACTGTGTGCCCGATTCTGAGAGCGAAAAAAACCTAAACCTATGACCGATTATACAAAAAACTTTGAACAAGTCAAAGAGTATGTGCGAAGTCGTTCAGGATTTGACAGAGGTTAAATAATTTTCTAAACTTAAAAGTCCTATGGCTGCTGCTCGAGTATTTTCCTTACCGCAAGGAATATCAAATACCCAACAAATTACATTTTGTTTACAAATTATTGAGAAA
>WNGL01004097.1_pt1 | contig 27758 bp, 39 predicted proteins | sample 5400591 | NCBI WGS metagenome assembly WNGL01 (sample SAMN13153377, study PRJNA577476) | soil metagenome | isolation source: 80 cm soil or saprolite under Garry oak tree replicate 1 | place: USA:California | collected 2016-06-15 | reverse complement strand
GTGCACGTGCGTTACGGCGCGGCGCTCGGCTCTGTGCTCATCGAAGCTGTCGATGACATCGAACGCGGCAGGATTAGCGCCGACATCATCTGGCCGGGCTTCATCTATGACCTGGAACTGGACAACGCCGGCAACGTCAAGGCCTATGCCCTGCGCTACGAAGCCAATAACGATGAGGAGGGGGCATACCTCTACGAAAAGCAGGTAGACGTCGAAGCCTTCCGCTACTTCAGGAATGGCGAGCCCTTCGACTACGGCTCCGGTACCGTTGTGGACAATCCCTACGGTTTCGTGCCGGCGGTGTGGGTGAAGCACTCTGACAATGGCGGCGACCACGGTTCCCCTGCTATTGCTGGCTCTTTCGGCAAAATCGACGAATTGAACGGGCTTGCCTCACACGTCCACGATCAAATCCACAAGGTTATTGGTGCACCTGCTCTCCTGGCTATGCCCCCGGTCAACAACATGGATAAGCTCTTCGACACGCCAAAACGCGGCCCGACTGAGAGCCAGTCGGGCCCGTCTGGTGACAAGGAATCTGCGTTCCTCCTTCGTGTACCACAAGGAACGACGGTCGTGCCGCTTATCGGCAATCTCGATCTTTCTGCTGCTGCTGCCTACATGACGACGCTGCAAAAGGAGATTGAGGAAGACCACCCCGAACTCACGTTCTACAAGGAACTCAGGGCCATGTCGCAAGTCACCGGCCCTGCAGCGTCGCGTCTCGTGGGTGACGTGAATACGCGCTTCTCAGAGGCCGCCGCCAACTACGACCAGGCCAACATCAAGCTCTTCCAGATGGCGATAGCCATGGCGGGCTTTCGTGCAAGTAGCGGCGCCTGGGGACGACTCAACCGCCAGCAGCAGAAGTTCTTGCCCTTCGATTTGGGCAGCTATGAGCAAGGCGACCTGGACATGGCGATTATGCCGCGTGAACTCCTGAAGCCAACACGGCAAGAGATTGCCATGGAGAATGAACAGATGTGGCGCGGCGTGGCCGCCGCTCACCAGGCAGGTGTGCCGGCAGAGTTCGTTTTGCGGGAGGCGGGCTGGACGGAGGACAAGATCGCCCTACTCAGTGATGCCCAGCAGCAAATTGTGTTAGCAGAGGCCGCAGTCGCCCGAAAACAGGATGAGCAGGCCCTCGCGCAGGGTGCAGTGATTCCCGCGGTCACAGGACAAGGAGGGAATTAATGTCAGATTCGATAGAGCGTCAACTTGAGGCATGTCCACCTGTCGTTCGTGACTGGATTCTCTCACAAATCTCATCTCCGGGTGAGATCACTGACCTCTACTTTTCTCGTGAGATACTTCCAGATGGGTATGAGAACGGGTGGGTAAAACAGAAACCCGGCCCGCATATGACAGTAACGGTAGTACAGAACATGCGAGTTGATAGGCAAAGATTTGTCAAGGATGACGTGCATACGTGGGCAATCGCGAACAACCACCTATCAACGATCACCTGGAAACAGGTCGGTGACTTGAAATAGTCCTGTGTTTCGACAAGAAAGGAAACCATCCATGGCAGTTCTGAAAGCAGCAGCGCGCAGAGCAAGCGCGACAGTCGTCGTCAAGGGCGAGCCCGGCGCATAGAGTCCTGGGTACGAAAAAGAAGAAGAAGAAATGAAAACGCTTGAGTATAACGGTGAATATTGGTACATCGATGAACGCAGCCTCTGGAAGCGGTGTCGTCAGTGGCTTATCTGGATTGGCGGCTGGGAGAAGGCGAACGGGGAAGGATGGCAATTCCGTAACTCTTACGATAGATCAATCTTTATGCCGCCTTTTCCCGTCTCCCTACTTGGGCACCTCTTCACTTTCTTTGGCTGGGGTTGGCAAATGAAGTTAGGTAAACTCTATCCATTCAAGGTATATCGTTACCTGGTTTGGTCGAAGTCGTCAGGTCTCTATGTCTCTTCAGACGGAACACCTCCACGTTCCACTGATGACCCAAAGCAGGGCTTTTACATCATGAGACGAAAGAGGCATAGGTAGCATGCTCATATCAGCCATCATGCCCACGTACAACCGACGCGAGTTCATCCCGCAAGCGCTCAAATACTTCGAGCGGCAGGACTACCCGCACAAAGAGCTGATCATCGTCGATGACGGGACGGACACGATCATCGATATCTTGCCGACCCACCTGAATATCTGCTACATCAGTCTCTCGGAACGATGCAGCCTCGGCACGAAGTGCAATATCGCGTGCTCGCTCGCTAATGGTGAAGTGATTTGCCACTTCGATGACGACGATTACTTTGCGCCTCATCGCCTGACTCACCAGGTACAGCCGATCTTACAGGGAAAGGCTGATATTGTTGGCGTCGAGATGGACGTGGTGTTTAACATCGTCGATTGGACGGCCTGGAAATGTTCATCGTCCCTGCGTAGCGAGATCTTTTATGGCGGCGTCGTCACCGGGGCCATGATGTACCGCAAAGCGCTGTGGGGGATGCATGCGATGCATCCCAACAAGACAACGGGGGAAGATGCTGATTTCTTGCGTCACCTGCGCACCAACGGGGCAAAGCTCGCAACCGTTGCTAACGCCGGGAGCTTTATCTATATCCGCCATGGCGATACCTGGCCGCTGCTCCCGCACTATCACCCGCATATGCACGAATGGAGCGCGGTCAAGATCGAAGAGCATATGCCTGATGAAGACCGGGCATTTTACGCGCAACTCAGAAAGATGGAAAGATGATCGAAACGTTGCTGGTTGCGGCTATCTTACTTGTCGAGATAGTTGATGTCATCAGGCATTGGAAAAAGTGAGGAGCACTCCATGGGATGGATTATCGAATCATCAAGTAACCCGGCGTTTCACATTGGCGAGCAGATGCTTGTTTCTGGCATTATCGGTGTGTGGACGAAATGGGAAAAACCTCTTCAGGGAAGGGTCATCGGCCTAGCACTAGAAAGTGCTTTTAATCCAGAGGATATACCAGAGGGTCCCACCGCTCCCTGGCAATATCATATCGTGCTTGAGGATGGAACGCATGTCTACAGTATCGAGAATCAATTAGAGCGCATATCCACACTACGGAATGAGGAAACCACATGAAACAAGTACAACCGCGACACCCGTCCACTGGCCGCTTTGTGAAGGGGACGCCGGTCAGGCAGGGCAAGGCGAAAACAGGCACGCCACAACAGCAGAAATCTATGCCAAAGAGCGGCAAGAAATAGTACTCCTGACACAAGGACATCTTGACATCAGGATGAAAGGACAGTTATACTTATGACAACGAACCCGAATACTCCACTAGCAGGGCAGACGCCCGCAAGTGGGGATCCACCAGGGCGGACGCCCACCATACAGAATCCTCCGGGGCAGACGCCCCCACCGTCGCAAAGTCAGACGACACCCGCGAGCGGACAATCCCAACAGACAGCTATTACCAGTTTGCCGCCTGATATTCAGGACTATATCAAGCGTTTGCGTGATGAAGCTGAAGAGGCTAACAAGCTCAGGAAAGCCGAGGCCAAAGCCAAAGCTGAGGCAGAGGCTGCACGCTTGAAGGAGCAGGGCGAATTCAAGGCGCTGGCAGAGAAGCACGAAGCACGCGTCAAGGAACTTGAGCCCATCGCTGAAAGTTACACAAGACTGGCTTCGACGATGAACGCGCAAATCGATGCAGAGATCAAGGACTGGCCGCCTGAAGTGAAAAGCCTGGTTCCTCCACAGGAGGCGGTGCTTTCAAATGGAGAGCGTCGTGTCACGCCCGTTGAGGAGCGCTTAGAGCACATGGCCCGCCTGCGTCCACTGCTGGAAAAGCTGCAAGTGCAAGCGCGTGGCACACAACCTGGTAACAGTCCGAATCCGCGCCCGTCGGGGCAGACGCCTGAGAATGTGCGCGACGAATACGAAAAACGACTGCGCACGACCGGCAAGTACAGCGCGTAACGTAACCTGGTCACGGCTTGCTCGTGCACAGCCAATAGATGTTGTGCTAACCGAAAGGGTGACGCCTTTCCAATTACAGCCCAGTCGTTAAATGCACGGAAGGCGCTGTTTGTTGGCTGTGCAGGGGTTGCAAGCCGTGACTACAAACTGAAAAACACCTTTTGACCGCTCTCTATAAGCGGGGAAGGACACACAGAATATGGCCTCTATCACCAAAGTGGTACCGGTGTCTATCGCGACGCCTCTACCTGACCCCGAGCACTCGCTCTCTGGCCTCTACGCCGGTGAGGCGATAGCCGGCGGTGACGCCTGCTACATCAAAACCTCGGACGGCAAAATCTGGCGCTCCATCGGGACCGCTGCTAACGCCGCCGCCGAAGTCGATGGCTACGCCGCCTGCGACGCGGCCGTCGGCGACCCGCTCACGCTCTACTACGGCATCCGTTTCCAGTACGGTTCAGGACTCTCCCCGGGTAGCTTTCTCTATCTTGATACGGTGGCCGGTGGTTTGTCTGATGTGGCGACTACTGGGGGAACGGCGAAGATTGGCCGTGTTATCGATGCCACGCGCATCGATTTGAGACGCAGTTACTAGGCATTCCGCCTGAAAGGAAGGTGTTCTTGTGGCCTTTGGCACACTGAGCATTTTTGATACCATTGGCGGACGCAGGGCTGCTGCCAATGACTATATCGGCCTCTATGACCCGGCGACCCTGTACCAGCAACTAACCATCTTTCTGGAGGCGCATAACCGCCTCATGGACGAGATGATGACAGATATCGCGGGCTCTACCCAGGAGAGGTTCATGACCTGGGGCAGTAACGCAGAAGCCACCATGCAGGACGGGGACGAGTTCTCACGCCCTGATGTGCAGAGGATTTCGGTCAATCCCACCATGATGGGCTTTCCGCTCTACCTCAAGCAAGTAGCCTACGGGGTAACGCAGCTCTTCATGGAGACGAAGACGGTGGGGGACCTGGAACAGGTGGTCACCGCGTGTACCGATGCTGATGTACGCGACCGCCTGGCAAGCATTCGCGCCGCACTCTTCAACCCGGTGGACAAACTGACCTACAAAGACCGGCTGGTCGATAACATCACGCTGCCCCTGCGCGCGCTCATCAATGCCGATAGCGCGTACATCCCGCCCGACCAGTACGGCAACACCTTTGACCCGACCACGCACACGCACTACCTGGCGACGGCTGCCTTTGTCAACGCCAATCTGCATACCCTGATTGATACGGTCATTGAGCACTACGCTTCGGGGACGGTGCGCGTCTATATCAACCGTGGCTTAGAGGCAACGGTGCGCGCCTTTGCCGATTTCTTACAGTATTATCCACAGCAAATTACCCCGGCCATCACGGCCAACCAGGCGCTCGGGGTGAAGCTGGATGTACTCAACATCTATAACCGCCCGATTGGCTTTTTTGGCAGTAAGGCGGAAGTGTGGGTGAAGCCCTGGGTACCCACCAACTACGTTTTCGCTTTTAACACGACTGTCAATAAGCCACTCATGGTCAGGACACGCCCTACCGCTGGCACGACCAATCGCGGCAGCTTGCGCATCGCGGCGCAAAACCAGTCCTACCCACTCATGGCGACCTATCTCGAAAGAGAGTACGGCGTGGGCGTGTACGAGCGCACCAACGGGGCCTGTCTGTATACAGGAGGCGGTTCGTACGTTGCGCCACCGGCCTGGTCTCTGTAGTGAGTGCCTTCTGGCTGATGCGCTTTGACATCAGCCAGGCAACCATATGAGAGGGAAATGCACGTATGGCAACAAAGGATAAGCAGACCGAAGAGCCGCGCAAGCTCGATGAAGCGCCACAGCCCGGTGGCGTGTATGTCGTCAATAACCAGGTGGTCGATGCCGAGGGCAACGCGCTTGAGGGCTGGCAGGTTGATAGCAATGGCAACGCCGTCAAGGTGGCAACACCGGCGTCGGAGAACAAATAAGTGAACAGGGCAGCCGCGCTGGACTACCTGCAAGGAGAGTTTGCAGAGATTGCCGTGGAGACAGGCTTAGAGCAGTCACCGCTCTTGAAAGCCTATAACACGGCCATCGACCAGAGCCTGCGCGGCCTCGGGGTGGCGGAGGGAGAGCTTGGCACGGCCGATACGACGAGTACGCAAGTGACCGGCTACCTGGCACTGCTCGACTTCTACGCCCTTACCCGCTTCAATCGTGTCTTTGCGCTGCGCATGGATGTCAATGTCTCGGGGTCCGTTTCGGCTTCGCAGTCGCAGATGTTCAAGCATGTCAAGATGCTCCTAGATCAGGCAGAGAAGCGTCTGGCTGGGCTCGGGCTCTCGACACGCGAGCAGGTGGTCATGGGTCGTGTCACGCTCGACTTCTTAGAACCAGGATGGGCAGGTGACCCGAGTTGGGGAGGCATGTGGTGACGGCACTCATAGCAGCATCGACGCGTGCGCGGCTCGCCAACTGGGCAAGAGAAGAGATACTCACTGACACGTGCGATATCCTGCGCGAGACCAGGGTGCGCGTGCCATCGGGCGGCTCCACGATCACTTACCCGGTGAAATATTCGGGGATACCGTGTGCGGTGATTGGAGGGGGTAACCCGCAGGAGCAACCGATAGCAGGGCAAGAGGTCGGCGCTATCCCGGCGAATATCTTGCTACCACTAGGGCAGGATATCCTGGGCTCAGATCGCATCAAAGTGGGGAATATCACCTATCACGTCATCGACACCGGCAATGCGACCTATGATGTGGTGCAAAAAGTGCTTGTGCGGCAGTCGTCGCTGACAGGCTAAGGAGGGCTATGGCAACAACAGATTTACACGCGCATATCACCTGGGACTCAGAGCCAACGGAAGAGGCCAAGAACTTCATCCGGGTGGAAGTGCTGAAGGTGCTACAAGAGACGTTCCAAGAGTCTTCCTGGCTCACGGAATTTGTCCGTGCAGAGGTGCATAAGGCGCTAGATCAAGATAGACGTGAACTCGCGCAAGCGATGGGAATGAATAGACATGGCCCAGGAAGGGAACTTCCCTAATGGCCGGCTTCTCAATGGAAACGATCGGACTCGCTGAAGTCATCGGCAAACTTGGCGTGATGCAAGCAGAAGTGATACCCGGCGCGACGGCAGCCGTTGAGGGGGCGCTGAGTGATGCCTATGATGCATCACTCCCGCTTATACCTGTTGCTACCGGCTACTTGCTCTCACGCCAACAGACGCGTTTGATCGGTGGGGGCACTGAGCCAACGGGCGAACTGTATAATGATGCCCCCTATAGCCGTTGGGTGACATTTGGTCATCACACGAGGAGTGGTTCTTGGGTAGCAGCCCAAGATTTTATGACCGGCCCTATCGAAATCGGGCGACAATCGCTCATGCGCCGCATGGCAGAATTGATGGTGTTTTGAGATGGTCACACGCCCGATGTTCCTGCTGGAACTGCAAATCGCAGCACAGGCACGACTCACGGGTGATGCCACGTTGATGGCGATCATCACCGGCGTCTTTGACCTGGCACCGGAAGGGCAGGCGCCGCCATACATCACGTATGGGCAGCATGTGGATGGGCCGTGGCCGATGTTTGGGCATGTCAACAGCGAGTCGCTCTTTTTGCTAGACATCTTTTCTCAGGCAGGCAGTGATGACCAGTGCTATCAAATCCTGGCAGAAGTCAGGCGGCTTATCGAGACGCGGTCAGGCAGCACGCCGCTAGTGCTGCCCGACTACGGCATAGCGAATTTGAAATACGAGTGGAGTACCATCCTCCACGAAACTGAGTATAACATCCGGCACATGCCGGTACGATTCCGCTCGAAAGCGGTTGAGTTGTAACCGGATACAAACAAGCACACTACCTTTTGACCGCTCTTTATAAGCGGGGAAGGAGCAAAAAATGGCAACACCACTTGCCGGCATTGGCGGTTTAATCAAAGAAGGTGCGAACACCATCGGTGCGATGAACACCTGGTCGGTGACGCCGAAGGCATCGACGAAGGATACCACGTCCTTTCAGGCGACCGGCAACTGGGGAACCAAGGCGACCACGATTAAGGAGTGGACGGCCAAGTGTGACGGTTTCCTTGATGCCACCGACGCCGGGCAAGTCGCGCTCATCAACGGCATTGGCAACACCTTTACGCTGGAAATGGATATTGACTCGGCGGCGACGCACAAATTTACAGGCTCGGCCATTCTCATCAGTTATGACGCCAAATCCGACGCCAAAGATATGAACCTCATCACTTTCAGTTTTGATGGAACATCGACGCTCACTTTTACCTAAAGGAGGTGAACTTTGGGCATCTTAGCAGGCGTCAATGCCGACGTGTGGGTTGCAGCCACGCCGTCACTCAATACAACCAACGAGAGCGCCACCGATAGCGGCGATCACATCACCTATACCATGAGCGTGCACCGCGCCTGGGACTGGCAGCAACCTTTAGTCGTGCAGAACTCGCCCAATGGCACAACCGGATGGGTGACCGTGACTGATTATGTCTTTCAGTACGCTTCCGGCGTGATCGTCTTCAATACGGCACGGGTGGTGAGTACCAATAACTTCGTGCGCGTCTCGACCGGCTACTACTTCAACCTGACGCAACTGGACGGCGCCACCGGCTGGTCATTTACCCCTAAGGCGAGTACCAAGGACACCACGCAGTTTCAGGCCACTGGCGGCTGGGGCCAGAAGACGGCCACTATCAAGGAGGCATCAGGCAAGATCGAGTCCCTGCGCACCGACGGGCGCATCTTCGTGGAACTGGGGAATATCGTTGCCCTTCAACTCTACATGGATAAGCCGAACAACATGCGCTTCGATGCCCTGGCTATCGTCACCGGCGCCGAAACCAAAGCCGATGCCAAGGATGTCGAGGACAAGCAGATGACCTTCGATGTCTACGGCGTGCCCTATTTCCGCACGACCTAATCAATAAGAAAGAAGAACTACACGCATGGTACGAGCAGCGAAAAAACGAGCGCTCCTGGAAACCGAAGAAATGAACCTCTACGACGAAGAGAACGCCGAGCAAGAGGACGAGGGCTAACGGGTCTACTCCCCAAGAAGTCGCTTATCTGGAGACTGAAGACGAGGATGAGTTACGCGAACTCATCTCTAAGATCGATGACGTGGTTGAAGAACTCTTGGCCGTGCCTGAGTGGAAGGTGAACGGCAAAGTAGTAGAAGTGTTACTGCGCACGCTCACCACCTTTGAACGCACCTCCTTCATCAATGCCATGATGAAGTCGAACAACGATATCACCAAAGTTTACCCTGATCTCGTCATCTTATCTGCCAGGCATCCCAAAACGAAGAAACTGATCTTTCACAAGAATGACCGGGGCATGTTACAGACCAAGATGGGACGAGCCACCGAACGCATTGCGCTGCGGGCTTCTGAGATAAACGGACTCACCGAGGAGGCGCTGACGGAGATGCGAAAAAACTCAAGGAGCATCCGCTAGAGTACCGCGAAATGCAACTCATGGAACTCTTCGGATGCGCGACACGCGGGGAATTGTACCTGCGCCTGAAGTCAGGCACCAACTATATGCGCTGGATGCTCTATCTTGAATACAAGGAGGAGCTGGAAAACGAGAAACTGAAAGCCATGATGGGTGAGTCGCACTAGAGCCACGAGGAAAGGAGGGAGCGACGCGTGAATATTGGGACCGTGCTCGTCCGTATATGCAAAAGATGGGCCAGTCTATCCTCGGTATCTCTGTCGCTACCGGTGTGCTGACCGGTGATCTCCTGCCTGCTATGTACCAGATTATTTCATCGGGCCAAAGGGGGGCCGACGCCGAAAATACGCTCAAGGTGGCAGCACAGGGCGCGGTTGCTGAACAAGCCAAGATCGTTGATGTGGCTAAGGCTTTAACCACAGCCATGACCGACTACGGTACAACGCAGTACAACGCCACCCAGTTCATGAATGGCTATACTCGTGCCACCCAACTTGGCAAACTCACCTTAGAGCAGTTAAGCACGAGCATGGGGCCAATTCTCCCACTAGCGAAAAACATCGGTATTTCCTTCGCCGATGTGGCCGGGGCCATGTCAACGATGACCAATGCTGGCATTCCTGCTGAACGCTCGGCCACCTCCCTGCGCTTCCTCTTCCAGAGCCTGGAAGTCCCCACGCATAAGGCGACCGTCGCTATGGAGTCAATGGGTCTCTCTTCGGTAGCGGTCGGCAATGAACTCAAGAAGAGTTTGCCAGGGGCACTTGAGATGATCTACAAGGCAGCCCTCAAAGCCGGGCCAGAAGGGAGTGTGCCTTTCAACCGCGCCGTGAGTGATATGATCGGTGGGCAGCGCTCTTTGCAAGCCTACCTGGCACTCACCGGCTCGCACTTCTCAACCTTCTCCGCCAATGCGCGGGCCGTGGCTGATGCCATGAACCACAGTAAGACGGCAGTGCTTGGCTGGGATACTGCGCAATCAAACTTCAATACCAAGATAGCTCAGGCGCATGCGGCCCTAGATGCTGTTTTCATCACCATTGGCACGCACTTGTTGCCAGTCCTCTCGCAGATCGTTGGGCAGATCACGCCTATCATCCAGAGATTTGCCGATTGGGTGACGCATACGCACGATATCGAGAATGCCATCAAGGCGGCAACCCCCTTTTTCAACGCTATGTTCGATATCATCAGGGCCGCGCTGCCCGTGGTGATTGGCCTGTTCATGAAATTTATGCAGATTCTCTCCGAGATTATTAAGTGGGTCGGACAGAATAAAGCGGTGCTGGAAGCGTTGCTGGTCGTTGCCAAGGCCCTGGGCGTGATTATTGTGGCCGTTGTCGCGGCGGGCTTGATCTTCCTGGCAGCCTCCTTCCTGGCGCTAGGCGTGGTCATTTTCGGTATCATCGGCGTGGTCATGACCCTCATTGCCGTCTGGAAAATGCTCGTGGCTGCCGCCAACTGGGTGGCAGGTGCCTGGAATAGCGCCATCGCCTTTCTTGTAGGGTTGTGGCATACCCTGGTTGCTGCTGCAACCACCGCCTTCAACGCCGTAAAAAATGCCATCGTCTCCGCCCTTAACTCGACAATTGCCTGGATAGGTGGGGCCTGGAATAGCGCTATTGCCTTCATTGTCGGTATCTGGAATACTCTACGCGGGGCTGCTACAACCGCCTTCAATGCCATACGCACGGCCATCATGGCAGCGGTAAACGCGGTTATCACCTGGCTGGTCACTGCCTGGAATAGCTGCGTGCAGGCCGTGGTTGCCGCCTTCGCCTGGCTGTATAACCACAACTACTACTTCAAACAATTAGTCGATACCATCCGTAACGTCGTACAAGCGGTCATTACCTGGTTGCAAGGCGCGTGGACGAACGTCGTCAATTTCCTGGGCGGGCTGTGGGCTTCTCTGAAGGGACTAGCGACCAACGCCTGGAATGGCGTGCGTGACGCCGTAATGAGCGTCGTCAGTGCTGTAGTGACCTGGGCAAGAAACGAGTGGGATAAGTTCGTCTCCGGTCTTGGCGTGATTTGGGATAGGCTGAAGGGGCTGGCTACCTCAGCCTGGAATGGCGTGCGTGATGCCGTAATGTCCGTCGTCAATCCGCTTATCAGTTGGGGTAAGAGTGAATTTGATAAGTTCGTCTCGGGACTCGGGGTTATCTGGGATAGACTCAAGGGGTTAGCGCAATCGGCCTGGGATAGTGTTGTGGCTGTATTCAATGCTGTGTGGGGACGCATCTCAGGCATCCTTACTAGCCTGGGAGCCAACATTGGCGGCTTCTTCAATAATCTGGCCGGACAAATGGTACAGTTCGGGATAAACCTCATCCAATCACTGATCGATGGCATCAATTCCATGCTTGGCGCGGTCTCTGGCGCTGCCTCAAATGTCGCATCGACCATCACCGGTATCCTGGGCTTCCATTCACCCCCAAAGCACGGACCTGCCCATGACGCTGACAAGTGGATGCCGAACATGGTCGGGATGATGACTTCGGGTATGACAAGCGGCGTGCCTTCAATCAGCAAGGCTGCCGGTCAGCTCGCGCAGCCTCTCCATAGCAATCTCTCTGAAGGCTTCGGAACGCGCTCTCCAGGCTACTCAAGTGGGGGGCAACGCCCGATCATCATTCAAGTGGGCAACCGTGAGTACCGCGCCTTCATCAATGACATGGGTAACGATCTGATGGGCTCCTCGACCGTGCGCGTCCACTTCGCAGGAGGGCGGTGATAGTATGGCTCTCCAACTCACTGCCGCCGGTTCGCCTATTGCCGTGGCTATCGAGAGTATCAGCTACGAAGAGAAGATCGACGATCCGGTGACCTGTACCTTCGATGTGCCTGACACCATCGGCTACTCGCTGACTCAGTACCAGGAGGTGCAAGTCACCGACACCGTGACGGGCGTCCTCTTGTATGATGGCTTTATCGAGAAGGTCAGTGACGTCGCTCTCCCGGGCAATCTGGGCATCAAGATACGCTCAGTCACGTGTACTGGCAATCGCTGGCGGGCGGAGAAACGCTACTGGACAGGACAGGAGTTTCCCGGCTGGACGGCAGGCGATATCGCCGCCAAGATGCACCAGGCCGTGCTTGCTTCTGAGGGAGTGACCGCCGCCTATGCCCTGCGCCATGACTTCGATACCACGACCTTCGGGCAGGGGACACTGAGTGGGACGGTCGCAGTCAATAATACGCTCACCTTATCCGCAGCCGGCACGGACTACACGCGCACTGATGCGGTGACTTCAGATTTCGGGGCAGGTACCTTAACCCAGGCCAGCGCCGTTTCCAATGCGCTGCAACTCACTTCTTACAAGGCTATCAAGTATAGCGGTTCCGCCGGGGCTAACCTCGACGGTAACAACCTCTATGCCTTCCGCAAGGTCTGGGCCGGCACGTCCTATACCTTTGTGAGCGGTGACAAGATTTACCTCGATGTGTGGATAGACTCACGTTCACCTGAGATCAAGGCAGGCATCGATATGCAGTTTTCGGACGGTACCTGGCTGCGTGACTACCTGACTGATGTGCAAGATCAGTACGTTATCCCGCTGCATCCCGCGACCGACCTCAAAGGCTGGGCCGATGACCAGTGGGATAAGCGCGTTTCCACTATCGGCCCATCGGTTGTGGGTAAAGTCGTCAAAGCGGTCTATCTTGACATTGAGGGTGAAAAGGGCGGCGACTATACCGCTTACTTCAAGAATATCAAGATCACTAATTCCTCAGATGTTACGCAGCGCAGCATTTTTAGCGGCGCCGATACGACGATGGCCGCCAATGTCCCATCGTCCTCCAGCGGCTACTACAATCTCGCGGCCAAGATCGTCACCGTCTATGAACACGACGGCAACCGCGTGGCGCCCTCGCGCGATATCTCAAGCGTGGGCATCGTCAAGGGCTCGGTCATCTCCTGGGTGGAAATTGACGCCGCCCAACCAACGACCGGGGCAAGTTCGCAGTACCCCGCGCAAGTCATGATCGAGGCATCCGTAGACGGGGGCGCAACCTACCAGCAGTGCAGCAACCACGCGCCCATCCCCGGCTTAATCCTCGGCATGAATACGTCGGGGCGCGGCGTGCTCATCCGTCAGACGCTTTCCGTGGGCGGACCGAACCCGGAGATGACGCCCAAACTGACCAATTGCAGTTTCAGCGTCTACTCGGCCGCTGCCGCAACGAAGACCGACTTTGTGGATGTCGACAATGACCAGACGAGCCTCGGCACGGGCACACTCTCCAATGCGACCTCGTATAGCGATGGCCTCTATACGACCGGCGCGTACCGCAATTGGGATGACCTCTCCTTTGCCAGTCAGACGCTCTACGGCGTCTCGGGCGCGGGCAACCCACAGCAGGGGGAAGCGCAGAGATACTTCTTCCTGCGTACCGACAGCGGCCTGGATGTGCGCTCGCGCTTCGACTTTGCGGGCACCTGGCAGAACTTCATCATGGAGATCGATATCCACCTGCTTTCAGGCACCAATCACCCGGAGTACGGCGTGGTCTATCGCACGACGGGCTGGCAGAATGCCAATGACACCTACGCCTACGTTGCCGACATCACCGATGTCTCGGTCAACCTGCGCCGTGGCACCAATACAGGTTCAGGCGGCGGCGCTTTTACCAGCGTGGCGACGACTGCGCTTACACTCACGGTCGGCAACTGGTACCGCATGAAGGTCGCCGTCAATGGGTCAAACCACCAGGTGTATTTGAATGACGTGCTCTACATCAACGCGACGGACGCCACGTGGTCGGCGGCAGGCAATGTCGGCGTGCGCCTCTACAACAATACAGGCGCACGCTCCTCAGGCCACTATGACAACTTTGGCATTGTGGCCTATGAAAGTGATTTGATCAGCGTCTCCTCACGTACCACCCCGGCGCTCTCTCTCGCGGGCATCGTCGGTGACTCCCGCGTCAACTGGCAGGAGAGCACGCCGTCCTCATCAAGCATGCTGGTAGAGAGCACGCTCAACAACGGTACACTCTGGGAAACGTGCACCAATGGCGGGCAAATTCCCCAGTTAGTCAGTGGGTATAACGCCGCCGGCAAATCGCTCAAGTTCCGCTTCAGCATGACCAACCAGGCCGCCAACCTCCCCACCAAATTGCTTGGCTACTCTGCCTTTGTCATCGGTCAGTACAGCGCCTCAGGCACGCGCGTCTCCCCGGTACTGGCCCTCGATAACGCCGGGACGATTGGCTCTAGTTCAGTCACCTGGCAAGCTACCCAGCCGCCAGGGACAGGCGTTGCCGTCGCCACTTCGCCCGATAACACCACTTATACAGGGATTGCGGCATCAGGTAACCCAGTGGCGGGCCTCGTCTCGCAAGGGGTCATGGTCGCCGACGACTTTGATGTGAACTCGGCAGCCAACTACACCGCTACCTTCTGGTCAGGCGGGGTTGCACCTGTTTTCGTGGTAGACACGGCCAATTCTCGCATGCGCGTGACTTCAGGAACCAGCGGTATTATCCTCTGGAATACGAGTCAGTTCCCGGCAGCGGCAGATGTCTACCTTGAACTCATCACCAATCAAAGTGACGTTGGCGGGCTTGTGTGGCGTTATACGAGCGTGGATAATTGCTACTACGCCACCTACCGCGACAATTCGGCCTCCACTAACCCCAACACCGTGGCAGTCAGGAAGCGCGTCGCAGCGACTGATACGCAAATCCTTGCACCGACGACGCTGCCAGTTACTTTCACGCGGGGTACCTATCACACCCCGAAAGTGACGATGGCCGGAACGACGATCACCGTCTACTTCGATGGACTGCAGGTCGCGCAATTTACGGATGCCTCGCTTACGGCAGCCGGGCAGGTAGGTATCAGGCAGAATAGCGCCACTGAGTCAGACTGGTATAGTTTGCGTGCGCAGGCTCTCGGCGGATCAGCGACTGGGCAGAACGTGTACAGCAAACTCACGCTGACGAGCCCCGACCCGACGGTCAAGCCGGTGGTCTCGGGTCTCGTGGTCTCAGTTCGCGGCCCTGATATCATGACCGGCGCGCTCATTGCCTCGACAGACTACGCCTACAAGAAGATCAGCGACAACCTCTCTGATGCGGCGGGGCAGAGTAAGTACAACTGGCGTATCGATAAGAATAAGAAACTTGCCATGAAAGATCGCGCCTATAGCCCGGCTGCCTGGCCGCTGTATTCCGCTGATCCGACCTTCAAGGGCGTCACGAACCCGCCGACGCTGGTCCGTACTAGCCCGCTGTATCGCAACCGCCAGTATGTCACCGGGGCGGCTGACTTGCAAACGATCACTGAAAGCAAGATCGGCGATGGGACGACGCAATCCTGGGTGCTCAAATACCCGGTCGATAGCATCTCGGGCTTGACCCTGGACGGCAATCCACAGACATCCGGGGTGCAGGGCGTGGACACCGGCAGGACCTTCTACTACCAGCCAGGGCAAAACTCGCTGTCTCAGGATAGTAGTGGCACGCCGCCGACCGACCAGCAACTTATTGCCATTACCTACGTCGCCCGCGTACCCTATATCTCCATGCGCGAGAACACAGCACAGCAGACGGCGCTCGCTCTCATTGATGGGACATCAGGCATCATCGAGGGAAGCGAGGACTGCGGTGGGCGTTCCAAGGCGGAGGCGGATACTATCGCTCAGGCGCGCATCGATCAGTACGCCATTCTCTCAGTCGATTGGTCATACCAAACGGAACGCGCAGGGCTGGCTCCCGGCAATCTGCAATCCATCTTTGTACCGGAGTTCGGGCAAGTGGATGTGGATGTGCTCATCACCGCCATCAAGACGAGCATCTGGTCTGATGTCAGCGGGGCGCTCAACTACTTATTCGATGTCTCTACCACGAGTGGGGCCAATATTGGCACCTGGCAAAGGATATTCGCGCAGGCTGCGTAATAGATAGCCTATGCTTGACCCTCGCATAGAGGAAAGGAGAACGATAATCGCAGATTTCACTACCATACGAAGTCAGTGGAACAGTAACACCGATGCTTCCCCAACGTGGAATACCGTGACATTTGGGGGCTCTTCTGGTGCGAACGAAATTAGATGGTGCGCAACGGGCGCGGGCGCAGCAGGAACAGCCTCTGCCTCCTGGCCGCAATACTCACGCCCGGCCTCCACAGGTGCTATCCCTGAACTTTGGTACTTCACAGCCGATACAGCTGGCGTCAAGGTGGGAACCTACGACGGAACGAACACCAAGGCCAATGTCGCCTGTATCGACTATGACGCCGTGGGCACCTTCGCTACTGCACCTACGCTTTCCGCTTATGGGGATAATACGCATGCTGCGCCGTCAGCAGGCACGCAGCCAGGAGCGCAGGCAGGCAGCCCGATTGTGAACGGGCAGACGACCGATACATCAAGCCATTCCTATCTGAAGGCTAATCTCTATGGAGACGATCAGACGGCTAATCCGGCGGCAGGTTCGGTCGGGACGCTCCCAACGGCCACGACGCAAAATGCAGCGGGCTCTGTTTCCCCTGGGGCCGCTGCCTGGCTCACCACCTGGCAGGACTTACAGGGCGGATTGGACTACATCACACACAGGAGGACACCGGCGGCGACCACGGCGGGGAAGATCTTCTTCACGATCATTCTTTTCACCGGACCAAATATGGCGCTCGGTCTAATCACGCCGGTTATAACTTTTACCTACAGTTATGTCTAGGAGTCAGGCCATTGCGTAAGATCAGGAATATCAACATAAAGGGCACCGCTTTCAGCAATTTGTTGCTGGATGACCTTGCTAAAACTGACCTGTATCGAGTTCAATGCATGCTGCATGATGCTGGCATAGAGGCGGTAAGCAAGCAATTTCTCAAGAGCCTGGCGTTGCTCCTGGGGCATATCAGGCAACTGCATGATCTCATCGGCAAGCAGGTGAGCCATATTCTTGAAACGGTTCTCACGCATCCACTCTTCACGATCAAGCATCATTCACCATCCTTTCAAGGGAGAGTATAGCACATGGGACTAGCTACGAGTTTATACGCCATCGGGGATGCTATTGACCCGTCTCTTGCCTACTGGTCAGCGCTTCTCACCACGGGGAAAACGTGGTCAGAACGGCAACTCGTTACGGTATGGCGCAAGGGCCATACGGGGCTGCGTAAACTCGATTGGGGTGATGATATTGTCTCGACCGGGGATATCTATAAAATCAAGGAACTCACGCTGCATTGTCCCGATGGGCGCACGGCGGTACTGGAAATCACGCCAGATCAGCCCGCCTTCCAGTTCAAGACGAAAAGCCTGAACATGCTCGGGGCGAGTGACATCGGTCTGGAATGCCAGGTGATTGGACGAGTGATTGATAAAGCATCGGGGCGCTGTGAGTGCTTCATATGGGATTACCGCCCCAAGGCAGGAGAAGCGCAGTTGATCGCCTACAAGTCCAGTATCTATCGCTTTGGCTCGTGGAGAGACACACTCGTGCCTATCGGGGCTTTAGGACTTCAAGTACAAGGTCTTCGCTTATAGCAACCACATGAAAGGATAAAATGATATGGCCGTAGGGGCAACTCCGAGAGGGTCGGATAATATCCCGCTGGGATGTGGCTTATCACCAGGTGATACCACACCACAACAGATTCAACTCGGCGCTGAGTATACCGATGCAAATAGCGATATTTCAGCGCCAATCATGGCAGCGCTTTCAGGCGATACCTGGAAAAGCACCTTTAGTGCGTCGTATTCAGGACTGGCAGGCGTGGTTGGTGACTTGTTCGTGCTTGGTGGAAGCTCTACCAAAACCGTCAAGCTGGTGAAGATGGAGATCAGTGGCCTAGCAACCACGGCGGCTTCTCCGATTATCAAGCTGGACAAACGTTCAACGGCAGACAGCGGTGGCACCAAGGCTACTGCTGTGACTATTGCACCACATGACAGCAATCAGTCGATAGCGGCAGCGACAGCAACAGTTGACGCCTACACAGCGGCACCGACCGCTGGCACCTCGGTGGGCTTTCTGAAAGCGGCGCTGCTTGGCTGTCCTGTCGCTGGTGCAACGCCCACGCCGGTGGTGTGGGATTTTACCAATAGCGGCAAGGCACCAGTATTGCGAGGCACAGCACAACAGCTTGTCATTACGTGTAGCGCCGTCCCTACAAGTGGCTCCATTCAGATTTGTTGCACTTGGAGCGAAGAGTAAAGGAGTACAAGCATGGCAGCGACAACGATCTTAGCAGACACCAAGACAGGAGTGAGTACCTACACCTCCGGGTCTCTTGATGTTGGGGGAGTGACCGAACTTCTCCTAGATTTTCACGTAACGGCAAGTACCGGGGGGACGCCCACGGTACACGAGGATTGGAACCCGGTCACAGATGCCTATGATCTCAGCTTTGTGCTGTCCAGGCTCGATGCCTTTGGCAACGCGTTTGAACTCAGCCGGGGCACGCTTTCTTCCATGTATAGCCAGGGGGAGCCCGCCGTCTATCCGGCGGGCTTTCTGTCCTTCCTCCTGTCTTCTGGCTTTGGCAGCCATATCCGGGTCGACTTGGACAATCCGGACGCGCTGGAGGCGACCTTTACCATATCCATCATCGGGAAATAGCATAGGGTAGGGTAAGCTAGTGGCGATCATCGGGCAAGATACCTTCAATCGAGCCGATCAATCAGGATGGGGTACGGCCTCTGATGGGCAGGCATGGACACAACTTGGCGGAGCGGAGACGCTAGCTATTGCGTCTAATACCGCTACGGCAACGAGCGGTATTAACACTGACAACTGGTTCGCGCTTGGCAGCAAACTCCAGGCTGATGTTGATATCACGATGAGCTTTTCCTTCACCAATCAGGCCAATGATGTGCCAGGTATCATGCTGCGTTGGCAGGGCAACAATACCGCATACCGCATCCGTAACAACGGTGGAGGTCTTGGCGTGAGGCGTCTCAATGCGGGCGTCTCCACGACCGTCGGCACCGATGTTACATTTTCCATCTCCAACGGGGTTAAGTATTTTATGCGTGGCCAGATCAACGGCTCAACCATTCGAGCAAAGATGTGGCAATCCGGCACGGTGGAACCTGAGAAATGGAATTATACCGCTCTTGACAGCTCGCCTATCATTGCCCCTGGCAACTTTGGCATCTACTCGGTCATTAACACGACCGCTACCGATGTCAACACATTCTATTCCTTTGTGGCAACTGATACCGTCTCAACAGCGCCAAAACCACGCTATACCCCGCGCGCCCTTGGGGGAACGATTGTCCCTGACCCGGTTTCGCAGCCCCTCTCGTACGTAGAGCGGGGGTTACTGGGAACGCTCATCTATGAGATACGCACCTTCATCCCGCGTGCCCTCGGAGGGACGTACATTCCTGATACCTGGAAGTTTATCCCGCGTGCCTTCGGGGGAACGATTATCCAGAGCTTCGACCAGTTGCGTGATATTGCCACGCGCCTGCGGCTCATGTCAGCATCCCAACGCAAAGATATTTCTACGCGCTTTATCCTGGGCGGTGCAAACCAATCAGTCAGGGATATAGCCACCAGGCTGAGACTCCGGTCACTGGACCAGATGCATGATATTGCCTCGCGTCTGCGCCTACGCTCCGCTGACCAACTGCGCGATGTTGGAAGTCGCCTCAGATTGCGCTCGGCCGATCAACTCAAGGATATTCAGACGCGACTCAGGCAAATGTCGGCAAGCCAATTAAAGGACGTCGCAGCAAGACTCCGCCTCATGAGCGCGAACCAGTTGCGCGATATCACCTCCCGGTTACGACTGCGCAGCGCCGATCAGTTAAAAGATATTGCCACGCGTCTGAAACTGGCAAAGTTCGTGGATATCGCCATCAGGTTACGACTCGTCGCTAGCCAGTTCAAAGACGTAAGTACCCGCCTACGGTTGAGGAGTGCCGATCAACTGAAGGATATCAGTACTCGCGTGCGCGTGCGCTCTGCTGACCAGCCGCGCGATATCACGGCTCGGTTGAGACTGCGTAGCGCTGATAAACTCTCGGACATTGCCGCACGATTGCGGCTTCGCAGCGCCAATCAACTCAAGGACGTGATAGGCCGTTTGCGCCTGGCAAAGTTTGTGGACATTGCTACGCGCCTGCGCCTGCGCTCCGCTGATCAACTGAAGGATATCGTTTCCCGACTCAGGCTCAGAAGCGCCGACCAGTTGCGCGATGTCGCGTCCAGGCTGCGCTTACGTTCTGCTGACCAACTGCGCGATGTCAAGGCGAGACTGAGACTCCGCAGCGCTGACCAGTTGAAGGATATAGCGACCCGCCTCGTGCTCGCTGCAGCGCAACAACGTCTCAAGGATATCACCTCGCGCCTGAGGTTGCGCAGCGCAAATCAGTTAAAGGATATCCAGGCACGGCTGAGACTGGCGAAGTTCGTAGATATTGCCTCTCGTGTGCGTCTGCGCAGCGCGAATAAGCTCTCGGATATCACGGCACGGTTGCGCTTAAAGAGTGCTGACAGGCTCTTAGATATCACGGCACGGGTACGCGTGCGTTCAGCAGATCAGGTCCGCGATATCGCCAGTCGCTTCAAGTTGAGAAGTCCGAACCAATTGCGCGATATCGTCGCCCGCGTGCGCCTCATGTCAGCCTCCAAGCTCTCGGATGTCACAAGTCGCGTGCGTCTCCGTTCCGCCGATCAATTGCGAGATGTCTCTAGCCGCGTGAGAATGATGTCCGTTGCACAGCGCAAAGACGTGGCGACTCGTGTGCGGGTGATGTCTGCCTATCAACTGCGAGATATCGCATCGCGTCTCAGGCAGATATCGCAGCCGCAGCCCAAGGACATCCGTACTCGCCTGCTCCTGGTGGTCTTTGCCGTCTCCGCCAAAGATATCCACTGCCGCCTGATCTTAGTCGAGTTCCACGTCTCGCGCATCACCGTCGAGAGCGCACGAGGAACAGTCACACCCCATGGGGCGCGTGGGAACCTGCAAGCTGTGGGTGAGCGCGGCAATGTCAGCGTAGAGAGTGCGCACGGGTCGCTCAGTCCCTATAGCAGCCGTGGCATCGTCACGGTCGAAGAGGAGTAGGCACTATGGACGATTACTCACCAAGATGGACGGCCGATTTGTCTCATCCACTCGAGCACACCTTTGTCGATGGCAATGGCAAGCCGCATGATCTGACCGGGGTCGTGGCTGCCAATATGACTTTTGTTATGGTGAATGCCGACAGTGGAGTACGCAAAGTAGGGGCAGGTTCCTGGACGATTGGCCCGCTTGACCCAGGCGACCCGGCACCGGACGGCAAGGCCGTCTACCACTGGAATGCGGCGGATGTGAACGCCGCCGGGCTGTGGCAGATCCAGGCGGGGGTGCCCTTTTCAGACGGATTTTTGCACTTCCAGATTAAGGAACTCTTGTTCAAGACGCCGCTGTAGGGCAAAGGGAAAAGATATGCCGCTCGTACAAATATTGCTCACTTCAGTCTTCTACATATGGCTGTTTCTCATGTTGTGGCTCCTGTGGGTTATTAGCCAGCGCGTGCTGAGACTCCTGCAACTGCTGATTGAGACCGCGCAGGAAACAGCAGAGACAGCGCTCAAGACGGCAAAGGCGCTCAGGTACATGCAAGAGGAGCCGAAAAAGTAATGGGACTACCTGATGCCGTCTCCTTTCTCACCGCGCTCTTTGCCGTGTTCATCAGCGTTGGCGGCTTCCTGGCTCTTCGACAAGGGTATGCCAAGCAGTTGGGGGCGCTCCAAGTCGGTGTGATCGAGGCTCAGGAGAAGCGCGATAAGCTCCAAAAGGAGCAGATCGCGGACTGCGAGAGAAAGGTACAGCGCATGGAGCGCGCCTTTCGGGTGCTACAGAAGGCCTTCAAGCGGCGGGGCATCACCATTGAGATCGACGGGGATACGATCTACCTCATCGATGAGCAGCGCGGCCCCGAGAAGAGGCTCACTATTCAGATACCCATCAAAGACGAGGAAGAGGAAGAGGACGTTTGATTGTGCCAGGTGTTTCCACGGTGTGTCACCTGTTACTCGCGTATGTTACACAAGGTTTAACAAAGAAAGGAGGGTTTATGACGACGCTACAAAACTTTCCCATTGTCTCGCAGCTCACATCAGTCACGAGCGACTCTCGGCCTAGTGAAAATGCTCAGTATAACTGCGTTCCCGCCTCTATCGGCGCGTGCATCCTGTGGTACCAGCATAAGAGCCAGTGGGACGGTTCTATGAATCCGGATATGCTGAAAGACCTGGCCTATGGTGAGGCATATAGAAATGATGGTACAGCTGCTATCACCTATGTTCCCATCTGTCAGAAGCTGGGGTACAAGTTGTATGCCATCGATGGAACTAACGCCCAACTTGTACAAAAAGCCCACGAGTTGATTCAGGCGAATATCCCTGCCATCTTCACGGAGCCCGATCCGTACAGTTCTAACCCCGGTGACTCGCATGTGTGTGTGTTTTACGGTGAGGGAAATGGGGCGTTGACTGCACTTGACCCCTATATCACAAAGAGCATCACTAGAACTGATGGAGTATGGCAGAGTATGCTGTTATTCGGGCAAATATGGGCCATAGAACGATTGGAGGAAATCGTGAGAATAGATATATCGCAAGTCACCTTCTTCTTTGAAGCGCTCAATGACCATCAATGGAGATGCAAGCAGACAGGCAAGGTTATTCAGTATGCCATCCTCGATACCTATAAAGGTTACGGCAATAGCCGCCTGTGTGGCCTCTCGTTTCTGGGCTTGCCCGTCTCTGATGAAATCCCTATCGCCCCCGGTGGCATCGTCAAGCAGCACTTTGAACGCGGGGTGCTGTGCTATGACCCGCTTCCTCATCACATCGACAACCCGCCCCAGTGGGAAGCGGTCTATCCAATGCACCTCTATAGCGGCGCAGGGCAGGACCCAGGGGTTGCAAAACTACAGGCGACCGTTGCCGATCTGACCGCTGCGAACAACATGCAGGCACAGAAAATCACCGACTTGCAGCAGGTGCAAGCAGTAGACCCGCTGGCAAGCCAGGCACTGACCGTCGTTAGGCAGATCAAGCCGTTACTCCAGCCATTCTAATATATCCCACGTTGGGCCTGCCGGCACTCGGCCCTTTGTACGCTTCCTGTCAGCTCATCGCCCAGTCGGCGGGTGACGTAGGACACCAGAGAAAGTATAGCACAAATGACACAGCCATTCTAAGGTGTGGAGGGGCAAGAGGTAGAGATTTTGCACTCTACATGTCACCGTCCCGGCGTCTGGTGACTCGATTTTGCACTACGCAGCTACGCGCGATCTTGCTGACGGGTATGCTCTTCTGTCTTATGACAACCACGCCTATGTACATACCCTGGCGGGTCAATCAGCAACTCTTATGGGCCGGGCCAAGCCTGGATAGTACCGAAGTACGGACCAGGAGATTTTTCCTAGCGTCAACCTATTCCGCCACTCTTGCACGAAAAGAGTATAGCACAAGGAGCAATTATGAAGAATTCCGATCTTACCACCATTGGCAACATCATCATCAGCGTGGCCTTACTGGCGACCATGGTGGCGCTACTCATCACCAATACGATCAACTGGACTGCTGCTGGCTACTTCCTGGCCTTTGTGGCAGCTCTCAACGGCTTTACCGGCGCGCTTATGGCACCCTCGCCCAAGCAAGGAGAGCAGATAGTCCAAGCCGTGGCCGCTGCCGCGCCACAGGTGCCGCTGGTGAATATCGTGCACCCGGCAACTTCCGCGCCGGATATCCAGGTAAGTAGTAGCGCCATGCCGCCGGTACAGCAGCAGGGCCCGCGTCCAATCATGTTGCAACCAACAGCGCCACAACCGATGGGTAGCACTGCTCAACAGAACTTGCCGCCGCGACCTATCCCATTCCCACAACCAGCAATGCAGGGGCAGGATTGGCGCAACTGGACGGCCATGACAGAGGTTCCACCAACACAACAATAGGAAGATGCGCGTACTACGAACCAATCTGAAGAAAGTGGAGATATACCGCGTCACCGGGAAAACGAGACCGCTTCCGATTACCTATTCCACGGTCTCGTATGGCTATGCCCCGTGGCTCCTCGACACGAGGGTAACAAGCGGTGATAGGTGGATGAATGATATACAACCGCTTGACCTTCGCCTGTGCAACTGCGGGCTCGCTAGCGGGGAAGAGTGTTGCTGCCCTGTGCATTGACTACAGGTACGCGGTGTTACCTCACTTGCCTTTGATTAGTTCTCATCAACCATAGCGAGCGTATCCAGATAGACCGTAACCGTTTGTTGCCTTCGCACTTCTTCCGTAAATTCAATGTTTGGATAGTGTGGAAAGTGTTCTTGGATATACGCCCTATGATCAGCATCTCTCTTCTTCAGGTAATCGTGGAATGTCTGAAAAAGCGCGACATCATGGCAGACTCGCATTGCCTGACAGATACGTGTTTCACATCGCTGCCGGTGCCATTCAAGAAGTTCCTCTGTGACATCAATCCCTTGTCCAGCTTCTATCTGAGCATGCGCCTCTTCAAGATCACGTTGAAATTCCTCTTCAGTCATCCTCAACATCTTTGCAACTTTAGCGAGCGTAAGCTCTTCGTTTGCTTCCATTCTGGTATAAACTCCCTCCACAGGCTCTACTACAGCTATGAGACATTAGTTTCCCTGCTTTTCCTTAGCATAGCCTGGATGTTGCGTCTTCATATGTCGTTGTAACCGCACAAACGAGCGGTTACAGCAAGGACACACCCCATTCGCAACGCGCTTCTTGTGCTGCTGGGCTTCACGTTCAGTCGCTTGCAACTGATCTTTCACGCTCACCAGTTGAGCCTCAACCCGTTTCCTTTGCGCTTGTTCATCTCGCAGTTCCTGACGGAGGCGATCAGCCTCACTCTTGCCCCAGCCCCACTGATGTCCATTAGGGCAATAATAGTAGCCACCTGTTTGCTGCAAGCCTTCAAGCAGTTTTTGTGGAACAGCATGCGTAATACCGCAACTTTTACAGGTGACTTCCTCAAGCACAACAGTTTCCGTATACGTTCTAGTCATCAGAGATGCTCCTTTCCTGACCTCACCTATGGTCAATTAGTTTACCTCATCTAGAGGATGACTATAGCGCCTCAACTGAAGCGCGGTGAGAGCAACCTGGAAATTGTTGTCATCCAGGCGATAAAGTTCTACCGGGTCAAGGTGCACCTGACTATTAAACAGATTACCAGCGAGTTGGATAAGCACAGAATAGCCGCCTGAAAAACTACCCTTTTCGAGCAACGCGGGAATATCGATGCCGCCACGAGCAACATAGTTGCTCGCCTGCTCCCATGTATCCATATCAGCGGTCAAGATGTAGAGCGCTGCTGCGTACTCCTGATCGAGTTTTCCACTGTATACCTTGCCTATTTCCTGGATAACCGTGAGCAAACGCTCTTTGTGTTCCGTTGACTTAAAAAACATGACCCTCTTCTTTCTAACTGACTTCTCCTACGCTATCAGCACAGGCTGTACGACGTGCCGCTCTAACTCAATGCTCTTTGCTTTCCATCCAAGAGGCAGGCACGGTTCAGGCATATCCTGGGGTAGTAGTTGCACAATATGCAGGCCTGCACGCTTCGTATACCCCACATGCTTGAAACCTGCTTTCTTGTAGCAGTAGCCAGGATTAGCGCTTTTCACCTTGCGCTGATCGATAATCGTCACCATGCCATCTAGCGGTGACTCACCCCAATGCCATCGCGTAGCAGCAACCGCCTCAAGGATAAGCTCACTTGAGAGATGGGAACTCTCGTTTCTGAACAGACTGCACATCCATGCTGACGGATACCAGGCACGACGTAACATCTCGGGATAGGGCCAGGATGACACCCAAAGAGCGTCGGCGTCTTTCGTGAGGAGTATGAGCATGCGTCCTGGTGCTACAAAGTGACTTGTGCCAGGCCTGCTACGGCTATAGTGACGATCTGCCAGCAACGCCGCTCGTTTATCGTACTGGTGCGAAAGATACCATCTCATACCCTCTTCCTTTCAACATGAGTTATGTCGTCTTACTTCCCCTCTACAGGCAGACGTAAGCTATTGCAGCGTTACTTCAGTTCAATTCGCCTGTGCTGTTCACCATTACGATAAATGATAATCCTATCTACCGTCATAGCCAGGCATAAGCCACCTAGACACATGCACATCTCATCATAATCACTTCCATCGTATTCAATGACGGGGCGAAGATGGCAATCGTACATCACCTCAGCCCGCCAGCGCTGATTGGCAACAACAATTTGTACCAACTTGCCGTCTTGCTTTGTGTAATAGGTCTCTTCACTCATCATTCTTCGCCTTCCACTGCTCATAGAGCGGGTGACTCTTCACCCATGCCTCGATAAAACCGCTCCTGCTATCATAATCACTTTTTGCCCAATCGATGAAGTCAAGGATATCTGGTGAGAGGGTGATATCGATACGTTGCTGCCTTGCTGCCTTGCGGGGGCGTCCAGGCCCCCGCTTTGTCTGCTCTTGCATCATTTCCCTCCGCTGATATATCCGCTTGCAGCCTGGACAACAGATACAGACTCTACCTCTTCATGCTGGAAGTAGTGCATCTCAGGGCTAAGACGCCGATAGACATCAATCCAGATTGCAGCATCCTCATGAGAGGACAAACAACGTACAACTTTCACAGCGCACCCCTTCTGTAAGCTTTCCATCTCTCTATCTCCTTTACATTCGTATGTTTTACTGTCTATACATATTATAATGTGTACACATAATATTGTCAAGGGGTAAATGGCTGTTTTGTGACCAATTCCAAGAAAGTCAGGGAGACTCATCTCGACCTCACCTATGAACTGTTAGTTGCGCCTCTCAGGCCAATCCGTCATATCTGGAACAATCTTTGGAACCGTCGCTAATTCCTGATCGTATTCACCCACATAGTACACCTCTTCGTCATCCCAGTCGTCATCGTCCTCTTCCCTCTCCCATTCCACGCCGTCATAGCCACAGGCCGGACAAATACCCCAGTCATCGAGAAGTTCACCGCACATTTCGCAGAGGTCGCTATCCATAACCCAAATGATTTCTTCAGTCATCTTTCCCTTCCTTTGGCTTCTCTCGCAACCTACCTACCACTCTCCAGTGGCTTTGCCAACATCCCACACACACCACACCATGCTCCACAGAAGCCAGAAGGCAGCAAGGGCCATAAGACCGACGAACATCTTTTTCTGGTACTTCAGGTAGTTGGCATAGTTGTACAAGATCATCACGCCGTTGGCAATCACACACACAAGTTGTACACCAACCCAAAACCGGTAATTCATACCTCTCCCTTTCAACGTGAACTGTTAGTTGCGCTCTGCAGGCGGCTTTATACTACGTTCTACTTCATCGAATTGTGTATTCAGGCCAGCATATTCACGCTCTGCTAGCGTGACGATACAGTCCTTCCCA
>WNGL01001599.1_pt1 | contig 27769 bp, 31 predicted proteins | sample 5400591 | NCBI WGS metagenome assembly WNGL01 (sample SAMN13153377, study PRJNA577476) | soil metagenome | isolation source: 80 cm soil or saprolite under Garry oak tree replicate 1 | place: USA:California | collected 2016-06-15 | reverse complement strand
TGCTGCTGCTGGTCGCTGGCATGTCGGCCAAGCAGATCGAGGAATCCGCCGATGCATTGGCGGCCGCGTGCTGGGCTCGCCAGGTGCGGGTGGACACCAGCCGGCGCTGGACCGCCTTCGTCCGCGTCGACGTGATCCGCCACGACCCGCTCGAGTCGGGAACCCCGATCGGCTCACGGCTGCTCAGCCCGCTACGCCGACGCCACCAACCACCGGTGACCGTGCAGCCGGTCATCGACATGTCGGACCCGGCGTTCGCGTCCGGCTCTTACGACGCGTCGCGCCTGTATCGGGCCGAGGGCCACGTGGCCGACTCATCGGCCGACACCAACAACCGCAAGCCGCCGCCGCGCACGGCGCGTGGTGGCCGGGACGTGGGTCCCGACGACGACGGAGGGCTGTCCGAATATGTCTAACCGCAAACCACTCTGGAAAGGGCTGCTCCCCGGTCGCAAGACCGGGGACACCCCCGTCAACCCTGTGCCCGAGTGGGCACTGTCCATCCACCAACCGATCTTCTTGGGCCTGGACGAGAACGGCGTCGCGGTCTATGTCGAGATGGCCTACCGCAACCTGCTCGTCGGCGGCGAACCCGGCGGCGGCAAGTCCGTGCTGCTCAACAACATCGTCGGGCACGCCGCGCTGTGCCCGGACGTGCGCCTGGTGCTCATCGACGGCAAACGCGTCGAGCTCGGCATGTGGCGTGAAATCGCCGACCTGTTCGTCGGCAACGCCGTCGAGCAGGGCCTAGCCGTGCTGGGCGATCTGCAAGGCGAGATGGACCGCCGCTACGACTGGCTCGACAGCGTCGGCCGCCGCAAGGTCGTGCAAGCCGACCGGATGCCGTTCATCCTCTGCGTGGTCGACGAACTCGCCTACTTCACCGCGACCGTCGGCACGAAGAAGAGCCAAGAGGAGTTCATCAACCTCACCCGCGACCTCGTCGCACGAGGCCGCGCCGCCGGAATCATCATGGTGCTCGCTACCCAGCGACCGAGCGCGGACATCGTGCCCACGTCGCTGCGGGACATTTGTGCGTACCGGTGCGCGTTCCGCTGCACCACCGACGCGAGCTCGGACATCATCCTGGGCACCGGATGGGCCAAGCAGGGCTACAACGCCACCGACATCGCCCCCGAGGCACGGGGGGTCGGTTGGCTGCTCGCCGAGGGCGGTATTCCGCGCCGGTTCAAAGGTGCCTACCTCACCGATGAGGACATCCGTCGCGTCGTCGCCCACGTCAAGACCCTGCGCGGCGGCGGCGACCCGCAAGGCGGCGCGGCATGACCGCGGCCTCATTGACACCTAGGAGCCTGTTGCACAAAGGAGTCGTAGATCATTTCGACCACCGGATGTGCCATCCGTTTGGGCTTTGCTCGGCACATCTGGTGGCTCGGAGCCCGCTGAATCCCTTTGCGCAACAGGCTCCTAGGGATCAATCGATCCCGCAACTAGATCGGGTCTGTTCGGATCCGCGGTGTCGTAGCTCGCGGCTGGTGTTGCGCGAACGCCGCCCAAACCATTTGTACGAGTCCCCGGTGCCCATGCCGACCCGCGACTACCCCTGCACCGTGTGCGGGCGGCTGGGCATCGACTGGCCACACTGGTACCGGCCCCCCGCCTCGACCACCCACGTCGTCCAGTGCGCGGACTGCCTGTTGATCATCGCTGCCGTCACGGTGACGCCATGACCGCCGATTCGACGCTGACTCCCACCCCCAGCCGCAACGCTCGTCTGGGGACGAGAGCCATTGCCGAACCGCCCGCCGGCACGCTCGTCGATCTTCAAACGAAGATGGCCGCGCTGTACCGGGGCGCACGCCCTGACTACCCGGACTGGCTACGCCACGTCGCCCCGGCCGCCGGCTGCGCACAACCGGTCCGGCTCCGCGGCCGCGTCGACCGGATCGACACCCGTACCGGCGAAGTCACCTCCCGTTTGACGGAGACTATGCCGGACGGGGTGATCTACAAGGCCTGCGGCAACCGCCGCTCCACCGTCTGCCCGTCCTGCGCGGAGATCTACCGCGCCGACGCCTACCAGCTGGTGCTCGCCGGGCTCAAAGGCGGCAAGAACGTCCCAGAGTCCGTGGCCGGGCATCCGGCCGTGTTCGGCACCCTCACCGCGCCCGGTTTCGGCATCGTGCACACGCAGCGCACCGTGCGGTCCGGCCGGGTCATCCCGTGCCGAGCTCGCCGCAAGCTCGAACTGTGCCCGCACGGCGTGCCGATACGCTGCACCCGCCGCCACAAGGACGGTGACCCCGCCCTCGGGCAACCGCTCTGCGCGGACTGCTACGACTACCCACACCACGCGGTCTGGAACCTGCAAGCCGGGGAGCTGTGGCGATGGACCACCATCCGCGCCCGACGCATCCTCGACCAGCACGCCAAACAGCACGGCGACAAAGGCCGAGTCCGGCTCTCCTTCGGCAAGGTCGCCGAATACCAACGCCGCGGCGTCGTGCACTTCCACGCACTCATCCGCCTCGACGGCATCGACCCCGACGACCCCGAGCGGGTCATCCCACCACCGGAGTGGGCCACCGTGTTCGTCCTGGAGCACCTGGTCCGCTCGGCCGTCGAGACGACAGCATTCGCGACCAAACCCCACCCGGCCAACGAAGCGGGCTGGCCGATCGCCTGGGGCGAGCAGCTAGACATCCGCCCGCTACGCGTACGCGGGGACAAGGCGATCACCGACACCCAGGTCGCCGGCTACCTCGCCAAATACGCCACCAAGAGCACCGACGCCACCGGACACGTCTCCAAACGCATCACCGAGAACTCGATCCGCATCTACGCCGACGACAGCCACCCCGGCCGGATCATCAACGTCGCATGGCACCTCGGCGACGCACCCGACTACACCCGGCTGCGCCGCTGGGCGCACATGCTCGGCTTCGGCGGCCACTTCTTCACCAAGAGCAACCGCTACTCGACGACATTCAAAGCGCTCCGCAAAGTACGCACCGACTGGCGACGCCGTCGTCACGACCGCCCCGACGTGCAACTCGCCGACCAGCACGACGAGGACACCATCCTCGTCATCAACACCCTCGACTACGACGGCATGGGCTGGCACACCACCGGCGACGCCCTGCTCGCCAACACCAGCGCGGCACTTGCCCGCGAGCGTCGACGCGCGAAGAACGACGCATTTCAGGTCCAAGTCAGCTGATCGGAAAAGGATCATGGATACGACGAGAGACATTGCGATAAGACCGAGGTGGCATACCGTCGCCGAGGTCGCACAGATGCTCGGCTACGGACAGTCCAAGACGCGAATGTTGATCGCTCAGCGGCGCATCCGATCGATCAAGGACGGCGGCAGCCGGCGGATTCTGCCCGAATGGGTCGACGACTACATCGCTCGGCTCGCAGAAGACTCCGAGTCGTGACGGCGAAGAGAGCACGTGGAAACGGTGAGGGGTCGATTTTCCCTTACCGCAACGGCTATGCCGCTTACGTGTGGGTTACCACGCCTACTGGTCTACGGGACCGCAAGTGGGTCTATGGCAAGACGCGCGAGATCGTGCACGGCAAGTGGCTCAAGCTCCATAACGCTGCGAAGGCCGGCCCGGTCCCGACGTCGACGCCGTCGCTCGGTCAGTATTTGAACTACTGGCTGGACGAGATCATCAAGCCGAACAGCGCGCCATTGACATACGACACCTACGCAATGTTCGTCCGGCTCTATCTGACCGAGTCACTCGGGCGAAAGCGCATCGATCGGCTCCAGGCACGCGATGTCCAGACCTGGATCAACAAGCTCGCTAAGACGTGCCAGTGCTGCTCGCAGGGCAAGGACTCGCGCCGGGTGGGCGATAAGCAGCGTTGCTGCGCTGTCGGCGAGTGCTGCGAGGACTTCCTGTCAGCGCGAAGTGTCGCCAACGTTCGTGACTGTCTGCGGGCAGCGCTGTCGCATGCGTGCGATGTTGACCAGCTGATCAGCCGGAACCCAGCCGCTCTCGTGAAGCTGCCTCGTGTCCGTCGTCGTCGCGGCCGGGCCTGGACCAGTGATGAGGCGCGTGCATTCCTCGAATCGGCCCGCGTCGACGACGATCCGCTCTATGCCGCATTCGTCCTGATCCTCGTACTCGGCCTACGACGTGGCGAAGTGCTCGGCCTTATGTGGGACGACATGGACCTGGATCGCGCCGAACTCCGGGTGAACCGACAGCTGCAACGGGTGCGGGGCACGCTCTACTTGCGCGACACCAAGACCGAGACCTCAGACGCCACCTTGCCGTTGCCGGATATCTGCACCACGGCGCTGCAACTTCGGAAGTCCGCTCAGACGACAGCCGCGACGCTCGCCGGTCCTGCCTGGCAGGACTTCAAATTGATCTTCACAACCCGGTACGGAACACCGATCGAGCCGCGCAACTTCAACCGCTACTTCCATGCCCGTTGCGAGAAGGCCGGCGTTCGGCGGATCCGCGTGCACGACGCGCGGCATACCTGCGCAACCCTGCTTGCGGACCTGGACGTGCACCCACGTGTAGCGATGCAGATTCTGCGACACGCGCAGATCGCGGTCACGATGGAGATCTACACCGAGGCGTCGTCACCAGCCACCCGGGCAGCGCTCAAGCGCCTGGGCGACAGCCTCCGATGATGGGACTACTGCTGTACTTTGTTGCTGTACGGGCCTGCGGGCCGCGGTGTTCGGGTGCCGAAGCCCCCGTGTTTGTTGGGGTGAGTGACGGGACTTGAACCCGCGGCCCTCTGGACCACAACCAGATGCTCTACCAGCTGAGCTACACCCACCATGTCCGGCGAGTGAGCAGAACGACCCGCTCGCCGAGCCGCGTCAGTCTACCGTGTCGGCCGAGTCGCCCAGCACGGCTTTCGCGGCGGCCTGGGCCTCGTCACTCGACGGGCCGGGCAGCGGCACGAACAGCGTCTGCCGGTAGTACGTGAGCTCCCGGACGCTCTCGTGGATGTCGGCCAGCGCGCGGTGGGCGAGCCCCTTCTCCGGCTGCGCGTAGTAAACGCGGGGATACCAGCGGCGGGCCAGCTCCTTGATGGACGACACGTCAATCATCCGGTAGTGCAAATGTGCATCGAGTGCGGGCATGTCGCGGGCGATGAAGCCGCGGTCGGTGGCGATCGAGTTGCCACACAGTGGCGCCGTCTTCGGATCGGGCACGTGCGCCTTGACGTACTCGAGAACCATGCGCTCGGCTTCGCCCAGCGTGACCGTCGAGGCCCGGACAGCATCGGTCAGACCGGACGAGGCGTGCATCTCCTGCACGTAGGGCACCATCGTGTCCAGGATGTCGTCGTGGGTGTGGATCACGATGTCGATGCCGACGTCGAGCAGCTTCAACTCGGCGTCGGTGACGAGCACGGCGATCTCGATCAGGGCGTCGCGGGTCAGCTCGAGCCCGGTCATCTCGCAGTCGATCCACACCAGCCGGTCATCGCTCATGAGGCAGTCACGGGGGCAGCGTAGCGGCCGCCACTACCGTGGTACGTGCGGTTCGCGGAAGGAGTCGATCATGGCGACAGAGTTGCTCACCCAGCAAGCCGTTGACGAGCGACTGGACGGGCTGCATGCCGGCTGGTCCGGTACCGCGAAGGAATTGCGGCGCTCGATCGAATTCGCCGACTTCCCGACGGCGGTCGAGTTCGTCAATCGCCTCGCCCCGATCTGTGAAGAAATGGACCACCACCCCGATCTGGCGCTGCGCTGGCGATGGGTCGACGTCGTGCTGTCGACGCACAGCGCCGGGGGAGTGACCGACCTGGACGTCGTCCTCGCCGGTCACGTCGACGAGGTCGCCGCCGGGCTGCCGCAAGCCGGCGGCTAACCGCCGAACATCTCGGCGGCGGCCCGCGCCACCTCGTCGGCCGGCACGTCACGCAGATGCGTGGCCATGCCCCAGCGGTGCCCGAACGGGTCGATGCGGTGCCCGAACCGCCCGCCCCAGAACGTGTCGCCGAGGATGGAACACCTCGGCGCCGGCGTCAAGCGCGCGCTGCCACAGCGCGTCCACATCGGACGTGGTCAGGTGCAAGGCTCCGTACGTGCCGCCGAGCGTCAGCGGCGAGACGATGCCCAGGTCGGGGACCTCGTCGGCGATCATCACCGGCGAGTCGCCGAACCGCAGCTCGACGGTCATGACCTTGCCGCCGGGCAGTGGCACGCGGCTGCGCTCCTCGGCGCCGAGCGCTCGCTTATACCAGTCGGCGGCGCGCGACGCGTCCCGGACGACGATGTGCGGCGTCACGATCAGTTTCTCCTTCAACGGCGACGGGGTTCGTTACGATCACGACCAACAGCAGCACGCACGGGACGGCCGCGACCAGGCACAGCACGGCGAATCCGCCGCCCAGCACGAGTCCGGCGCTGCCACCGCCGACCGCTGCCGCGGCGCCCGTGCCCAGTTCGCCCAGCCCTTCGGCCCAGGTCTGCTGCGACTGCTCGATCGGCGCCTCGCGCAGCAGCGCGCTGCCGCCGATGAGTCCTGCATGCCACCCGATCCCGAGCAGCAGCAGGAGGATTACCGTCCCGACGACGCCCGAGCCGAGCAAAAGCAGCGCAGCGGCTGAAGTAACCCGCCGAGCGCCCAGCCGGTCGGCCAGCGCACCCGTGATCGGCGACGGCAGGTACATCGCGGCGATGTGCGCACTGATCATCAGGCCGACCAGGCACAGCACGGCGAGTCCGCCATGATCGCGACCATCGTGAGGTTCGAGGTGCCCAGCACGAGCATTGCGAGGCGGACGTTGGCATTGGCCAGCACGGCGGTTATCGGGGCGGCGGCAACGAGCGCGCTCGTCGACGTCGCCGAACGAGCCACCAGCAACGGGTCGGGACGCAAGAACGCCGTCAGCACCAGCGCAGCGGCGAGGAACGCCGGGATCGCCAGCAGGAACAGGCCGGTGGCATCGGGCAATCCGAGGCCGCGCGCAACGCCGCCCAAAGGCCCGAGCAGGTTTGGACCGGCGACGGCGCCCACGTTGGCGGCCGTCACGGGCGTGCTGATCAAGCGGCCCCGCCGGACGGCGAGATCCGCCGCGGCAGCATCACCACCGCATTGCCGCAACCGAGCAGCGTGCAGCCGGCGAGCAGCAGCGGCCAGTCGCGCAGGCCCGCGGCCGCGACGGACAGAGAAGCGCCCGCCGCCCCGCACAGATGAGCGGTAGTCAACCCGGCCCGGCGGCCGGCGAGGTTCATGATGCGGGTGACGACCAGGGCGCCGATTCCCGAGCCGAGCACGAGCAGCGCCACTGGCTGCCCGAGGCGGACGCCACCGCGTTCGCGATCACGGCACTGTGAGCCCCCGCGGGGCGACGAGCACTCGCGTTCCACGCGACGGCGCGAGCGTGATGTTGCGCCCCTTCGCCGCCTCGGGACGCGCGCGATCGGGCCGGACGTCGTAGCGGCGCAACATCTCGCGCAGCACAACCGTCGCCTCCATGAGCGAGAAGCCGGCCCCGAGGCAACGGCGCACACCACCGCCGAACGGGATCCAGGTGTTCGCGGCGGGTTGCGAACCGAGTAAGCGCGACGGGTCGAACTCGTCGGGCGACGCGTGATGTTCGGCATCGGACTGGACGAGCCCGATCGTCGGCATGACGGTGACGCCAGCGGGGAGGAGGTGCCCGGCCACCTCGACCGGAGCGGTCAGCCGGCGGGCCACCTCGTAGATCACCGGGCGCAGCCGCAAGGACTCCTTGGCGATCGCTTCGAGATAGACGTCGTCGCCCTCGTCGGCCGCCTGCTGCGCGCGCTGCATCAGCGCGGGCCGGCGAGCCAGCTCGTGGATCGCCCAGGCCAGGGCGGTCGCGGTCGTCTCGTGCCCGGCGAGCAGCAGGGTGACCAGGTTGTCGCGCAGCTCGGCGTCGCTCAGGAAGTCCGCGTCGGACGTCTTGAGCAGCCGCGATAGCACGTCAGTGCTATCGGCGAGATCGGTGCGTCGGCGGGACGCGATCTCGGCATAGAGCAGCTCGTCGAACCGCGACTGGATGCCCGCGAACTGGCGCCACGGCCAGAACCGCTGCAGCTTCGGGTAGAACCACCCGATCATGACGACCGGGCTGATCGTGACAACCTGGTCGACGACCGGGCGCAGCTCGGTGAGCCGGCGGTCGTCGGTGACGCCGAAGACGACCTGCAGGATGACCTCGAGGGTGAGCGCGCTCATCCGGTCATGCAGCCGGAACGGTTTGCCGGACGGCCACCGCGCGATCTCGTCGCGGGCCAGGTCGGTGACGAGATCCTGGTAGCCGCGCAGCGCGGCGCCGTGGAACGCCGGCATCAGCAGTTGCCGCACCCGCATGTGCTCGGACTCGTCCAGCAACAGCACCGAGTGGTGGCCCATGATCGGGCCGAGCAGGGCGTTCCCCTCGCCGGCGTGGAACGTCGCGGGCCGGCCGGTGAACACCGTGCGGATGTCGTCCGGACGGCTGAGCATCACCAGGCGGCGCGAGTGCGGCGCGATCCGCAGCGTGAACACGTCGCCGTAGCGGCGCTGCATCGCGGGCAGGTAGCGGTGTCGGTACTTGCCGAACAGCATTGTCTGGACGGCGACCGGCAGGCGTGGCCCCGGCGGCAGGCCGTGCACCGGCGCGCGCAACGTAGCGGTCATCTGACGTGCTCCCTCGGCGGCGGCGGCGGTGCGGGCGGCCAACTCCCCGATTTATACGCGAGCGACCGCCGTGATGCGGCGGTAACCAGTGCGCAATTTATCCGACATTGCCTGGCAATTGGCTTCCATCGGGCAGACCCTGGCTAGGGGGACTCACGAATGGAGGCGACATGCGAATCAACATCGTCGTGCAGGGACGCCGGTGGCGGCGCCAGGTAGCCGCGCTGGGCGCCGTCGCCGTGGCCCTGGCCACTGCGGTATTCGTCAATGCGGCAGCGAGCCCGGCAGACTCGGCCAGTCCGAACCTCGAGACCGCGAGCGTCGCGACCCTCGACCAACTCCTCGATAACGGCAGCATCACCAGCGTCGCGCTGACCAACGCCTACCTCGCCCGGATCCGCAGCCTGAACTCGCACGGCCCGGCGCTGAACGCGGTGCGGGCGATCAACCCGGACGCCCTCGCCGAGGCCCGGGCGGCCGACACGATCCTGCGCTCGCACGCGGCGCACGGCCCGCTCGTCGGCATCCCGGTGATCGTGAAGGACAACGTCGACGTCCAGGGCATGCCCACGACGGCGGGTTCGGTCGCGCTCGTGGACTCGCGGCCGTCGGTCGACGCCCCACTCGTAACGAGCTTGCGCAAGGCTGGGGCGGTCATCCTGGGCAAGGGCAACCTGACCGAGTTCGCGAACTTCCTGACGAACGGCATGCCGTCGGGTTACAGCTCGCTCGGCGGGCAGGTGCTCAACCCGTACGACGCGTCGCAGACGCCGAGCGGTTCGAGTTCGGGGCCGGCAGTGGCGGCGGCGGCCGGCTTCGCGCCCCTCACCGTCGGCACCGAGACCTCAGGCTCGATTCTCAGCCCGTCGGCGGCCAACTCCGACGTCGGCATCAAGCCCACTGTGGGCCTGGTCAGCCGCACCGGGATCGTCCCGATCGCGGCGAGCCAGGACACAGCCGGTCCGATCACCAAGACCGTCGCGGACGCGGCCGTCGAACTGACCGCGCTGGACGGCGCCGACCCCCTCGACACGGCCACGGCAGCGAATCCGCTCGTCGGTCACGACTTCGCGCAGGATCTGCGCACGACCGCGTTGCAAGGCGCGCGGATCGGCGTCGTTGCGAGCCAGGTGCCGGGTGCCGGAACCGACAACCGCGCGTTGTGGGACGCGGCGACGGCCGCCCTCACGGCGCAGGGCGCGACGCTCGTGCCCGTCACGCTCGACACCGCCGGGACCATTCCGGGCGGCTCGACGGTGCTCAACTACGAGTTCAAGCGCGACCTGAACACGTACTTGTCGCGCCTGCCGGCCGACGCGCCGATGAAGTCGCTGGCCGACATCATCGCGTTCAACAATGCGCACTCGCAGGTCGCGCTGAAGTTCGGCCAGATACAGGCGCTGATCTCGCAGGCGAAGGATCTCAGCCCGGACAGCGCGGACACCGCGAAGTACCTCGCCGACCGGGCGCAGGATCTCGTCGACAGCAAGGACCGCATCGACGCCGCGATGCAGGCGAACAACGTGACCGCGCTGCTGTTCGCCAACAGCGGCAGCGCGGGCATCGGAGCCAAGGCCGGGTACCCGTCCATCACGGTTCCGGCCGGGTATCAGGCGAGCAACCGGCGTCCGTTCAACGTTGCGTTCCTCGGGCAGGCGTGGAGCGAACCCACTCTCGTCGGTTACGCCTACGACTACGAGCAGGCCACCCAGCTCCGACAGCCGCCGTCACTGATCAACCCGACTCTGTTCCAGTGCGTGTCGGCGCCCAGCCCGGCGTGCGCGCCCTGAACAGCCGGTTGACTAGCGGGCTGGCCACCACGAGGACGCCGGCGACCACCGCCACGCCGACCAGCGCGGTGGGCAGCGTCGACACCCCGGCGGCCAGGCCGATGAGGGCCGGCCCGAAGACGAAGCCGAGGTAAGCGAGCGTGATGACCGTGCCGGTCGCCGCACCCTGAGCCTCGGGGCGCGCCCGTCCGGCCAGCCCGATCAGGATGGGTGCGCACACGCTCGTGCCGAGGCCGGCGACCGCGATACCGGCGAGCACCCATGGCGTGGTGTGCGCGAGCGCCGCCAGCACGCTGCCGCCCGCGGCGACCGCGGCCGCTGCACCGAACAGCGCGCCCGGGCTCGCGACGGACGTGAGGTGGTGCCCGCCGAGCCGGCCACTCGCGGCTGCCAGCGCGAACACGGCTGGCGCGAGCGCGGCGACCTTCAGCGACGCGCCGACCGTGGCATGCAGCTGGATGGCACCCCACGACTGCCACGCGTTCTCGACCAGGTAGGCGAGGGCGGCCAGCGAGCCGAGCATGAGCAGCGGCCACGACCAGGTGGCTCGCCGGCCGCCTGTCTCTGCCTCGCGCTCGACGGAGGGCGGCAGGCTCAGTCGGGTCGTCGCGGCGGCCACTGCGATCAGCACGGCACCGGCCACCACGAGCGACCATGCCCGTCCGCGCCCGGCGTGGCTCAGCGCCGCGACCGCGAGACTGCTGGCCACCACCGCTGCCGAGAACAGCCCGTGCGCCAGGCTGACCACCCGCCGGCCGGCGGACTCGGCACGCACGGCTGCGGAGTTGATCGCCGCGTCCACCGCGCCGGAACAAACTCCGAGCAGGAGCAAGGCCGCCGACAGGGCCACGACGCCGCTCGTGAACACCGGCACCACCGCGGCCAGGCCCAGCGCCGCGATCGAGAAGGGAAGCACCCAACGCTCGGCGCGATCGGTGAGCCCGCCCACCCACCGGATCGACAGCAGCGCTCCGGCGCCGATCCACAGCAGCGCCGTCCCGAGCTCGGCGTCGCTCAGCCCCGTCTCGACCTGCACCCGCGGCAGGGACGCGCCCCACGTCCCCCAGAAAGCACCGAACACCGCGAAGCCGACCAGGGCCCGCGCCCGCCCGGTATGCACCACGACGCCCAGTCTCGTGCACCCGCTGCGCGCACCGGCGATCGGTACGAGTGAGATGAGTAGCTGTGACCGAGGCTGTGACGCGTTTCGAAGCGCTGCTCTCGGCGCCCGGACGCTCGCTGCTCGATCGCCTTGCGGCCGAGCGAGTGACGGCTGGCAGCGCGCTGCGCCTCAACGCCGCGCTGCGCCGGGAGTACCCCGCTGAGCTGATCGCGTCGGCGCTGGCCCAGCACGAACTGCGCCTGCTCGCCGCCGAGAAGTTCAGCCGGGCCGCCGAGATGTTCTTCACCCGCCCCGGCCTGGAGCAGGCATCGTCGGAGGCGACGGCGGGGCACCGGGCAAGGCGGTTCGATCGTTTTGCGGACGTCGCGGACCTGTGCACCGGCATTGGCGGCGACCTGATCGCGCTGGCCCGGCAACGACCGGTGCTCGGCGTGGACGTCGACCCGCTGCACCTGCGGATGGCCCAGCTCAATACCCGGGCGTACGGTGCCGAGGCCCGGTTACTCGAAGCGGACGCCCGGGACGTCGATCTCGCCGGCATCGACGCCGTGTTCGTCGACCCGGCCCGTCGCGTCGAGGGCGGTCGACGCCTGGGCCCGGGACGTAGCGAGCCCGAACTGGACTGGTGCTTCGGGCTGGCCGAGCACGTGCCGCACATCGGCATCAAGGCCGCGCCGGGCCTGCCGCGCGAGCTCGTCCCGTCCGGCTGGGAGGCCGAGTTCATCGCGGTCGACCGCGACCTGAAAGAGGCGGCGCTGTGGTCGCCGGCGCTCGCCACGACGACGCGACGGGCCACGATCCTGCCCGGCGGGCACGTGCTGCTGCCGGATTCGGGACCGGACGTCGACGTCCGGGCGCCCGGCGAGTTCCTGTACGACCCGAGCCCGGCCGTCACCCGCGCCGGGTTGGTGCAGGAGCTCGCGCGGATGCTCGGCGCGTGGCAGATCGACGAACGGATCGCCTTCCTGTCGACTGACGCCGAGGTGCAGTCGCCGTTCGCGCGAACCCTGCGGGTGATCGAGTCACTGCCCTGGCATCACAAGGCGCTCGCGCAGAGCCTGCGCGCGCTGGACATCGGCGCCGTCGACATTCGCCGGCGCGGCCTGGCCGGCAATGTGGACGACGTCCAGCGCCGGCTTAAACTCCGCGGCAACCGCAAGGCGACACTCGTGATGACCCGCGTGCGTAACGAGCCGTGGGCAGTCGTCTGCGTCGATCCTTAGCCGATCCGGATCCAGTACCGGCACTCGCCATCGAGGATGTTCTCCAGCACCCCGCCGTTGGCCTCGATGACCCGCCGCGAGCCTTCGTTGAATTCGTCGCAGGTGATCAGGACGTCGCGCAGGCCGAGATGTTCGCGGCCGTACGCGATCGCCTCGGCGAGCATCGCGGTCGCGTAGCCGCGGCGCCGGTGCAGCGGCGCCACGTGGTAGCCGATGTGCCCGCCGCGCTCGGTCAGCGCGGGCGTGAGCTCGTGCCGGATGATCACCGTGCCCAGGTAGGTGTCGCCTTCGACGTACCAGAGCGTCGACATCGGCACTCCCCACGCCACCCTCTGGTCGATGACGCGCTGCACGTATGCGCCGAAGTCGGCAGCCACCTCGTCGACGGGAAACCCGGGCGTCCACCCCTCGTCACGCAACGCGATCGCCGCCTCGAGGAACGACGCGCGGACCCGGCTCGCAGGTGTGATCAACGACGGCATCTGCCAAGCATTCCAGCCCGGCGTCGAAGCTGATCAACTCGGCCCGAGCCGTGGCTGCGCCCCGGGGGTCACGGCCACTGGCTGATGTGGTGCCACATGTTCGTCAGGATGACGAGCGGCCCGACGATCACATCTACTGCCACGACGAACGTGGCCAGCAGCAGCCAGCCACTTGCCCGGCGCCAGCCGATCAGCTCGCCCGGTGGGGGAGCGAGGCGCCGCCGTTCGACAAGCACGCCGGCAGCGACGACGACTGTCGTGACCGGGACGTAGGCGATCAGCGCTCCTGTACGGCCACTCCAGGCCGGCCACTCGAACGCCAGCGCCAGCCCCAACGCCGCACCGGCCGTGAGGACCGCGCCAACGATCGCCCCGATCAGCCGCGTGCGTGCCAGCAAAGCCCAGCAAGCCAGCGGGACGAACGCCGCGACGACAGCAGCTACATCCGCCAACACACCGGACAGCTCACCACGAACAGCCCGGCTTTATCACGGCGGATGGGCGCCGGTCTGCCCGTCGATCAGCTCGCGCAGGATGTCCATGTGGCCGGCGTGCCGGGCAGTGTCCTCGATCATGTGGATCAGCACCCAGCGCATCGACACGGTGTTGCCGGACCACGACGTGCCGACCTCGTCGAGACTTACCTGCTCGATCGCCTCGTCAGCGGCTGCGCGAGCACGACCGTAGAAGTCGACGATGGCGGCCGTGGTCTCGTGCGGCGCGGCCCGCATGTCGGCGTCGGGATCGGCCGGGTCGAACGCGACCGCCTCGGACGGGCGCCCGAACGTCTCGCAGAACCAGACGTACTCGACGGTCGCGAGGTGCTTGACCAAGCCGATCAGGTTCGTGCCGGACGGCGTCATCGGGCGTCGCAGCTGCTCGTCGTCGAGCCCGCCCACCTTCCACAGCACCGCGTCGCGATGCCGGTCGAGGCTGACGTGCAGGCTCTCCTTCTCGCCGCCGGTGAACGGCACTCGTCGCATCATGGCCGCGAACCTAGCGGCGCCGTCCGACAGAATCAGTCAGGGCCGATGTACTCCGCATTGTGGTCGACGGTGCGATAGATCGAGTCCGCGACGGGCCTGCGAATCTCCTCGGCGATGTGGCCGAGCAGGCCCGCGCAGCGCGCCAGCAGGGCCGTGCCGCGCAGCAACTCCGGCGGCAGCCCGAGGTCGGCCAAGGCGGCGCCGCACACGCCGGCGCCGTTGAGTGGCAAGTGCTTGCCGAGGATGCCGGCGTGGACGCGACCGATCGCCTCGAACAGCGCCAGGTGTGGCCCGTAGACGCCCTCGGCCTGCGCGATCTCGATGATGCGCGGTGTGCGCGGGTCGCCGTCCTTGTGCACCGGATGACCGAGGCCCGGGACCGGCTGCCCGGTGGCCGCTCGGGCCGATACGGCCTGCTCGGCCAGCACGTTCCACCCGGCGTCGTCCGACGGCGGTATGACGGCGTTGCGAAGCGTCTCGGCGAGGAAGCGTCCGGTGTCCTCGGTGACGCCGAGGTATCGCGAGCCGCCGCCGAGCAGCCCGGCAGCGAGCGCGCCCTGGACTGCGTCCGGTGCGCTGAGATACGTCAGCCTCGCCGCGATTGCCGTCGGCGTGAACCCGTGGTCGGCGAGGGCGACGAGCACGCCCTCGAACACGCGACGTTGCTGCGCCGTCGGCCGCTGAAGGGTGAGCAGCCAGAACGCCAGTTCGCCGAACGTGACCTCGCCGATCAGCTCTTGTGCCAGGTCATGGCCGAGCAGCGTGATCGACGTGCGGTCGGACGCGCCGAGCGACGTCGGGAACCTCGGCACGGCGCTGTCGTCGGGCATCGCGTTCACAATGCGGGATCATTCCACCGCCGTGCCCGGAGGCACGGCAACGAGGTCGGTATGAGCGCTTTCGCGACAAGGCCCGACACAGTGACCCGTGCTCAACTGCGCTCGCCGGGGGCGATGTTGAGTGCATGAGGCTTCGGGCCTGGAAGCTCCATGGCGCCGCGATGACGTTGATCGTCGGCGCGTTCTTCCTGTCCCCCGAAAGTGGTTCGATTCCGGTCGTCTGGTCGGTCGCAGTCGGATGGTCGGGTGCTGCCGCCGTCCTCGTCGGGATCCGGTTGCACCGTCCGCCGGCCGCGGCAGCCTGGCACCTGTTCGCAGTAGGCGTGATCTCAATTCGAGCGGCATCGGCGTCGAGGCGTTCCTGACCCGCAACGGGCGATCCCTGGACCCGCCCTCGGTGGTCGACGCGTTCTATCTCAGTCTCTATCCCACCGTGGTCGCCGGTCTGATCCTGCAGGTCGCCGTCTAGCGCGGCGTCTTGGTGGGCTGATCGGCCGGCTGCTCGGCCGCGTGGGACGCCGGCTTGGCGACCGGGTACTCGTGGCGGAACTCTGGATGGTCGTGCCAACAGTGATCATTGAGCTCGGTGATCCAGTCGAACCGCAGTTCGCACTTTGGACACTGGTGGACGGTCATTACTCACCTCGGCACAGTGCACGTGCCACGAAGGCGCTGGTGCCGTCAACGCTAGGCGCTCGAACGGCGCACGGCCAGTGCCGGGCTACTTCGGCGGCAACGATTTGGCGTACGTGACGCCACGGCTTATCCACCGCTCCAGCTCGTCGTCGGTCTCGATCGCATCGGTGTCGATGCGCAGCCAGCCGTCCATCTCCCGCCCGCGCATCACGAAGCGCCGTGCGTGCGCCTCGCTTACCAGGGCGTCGGTCTGGACCGGATCGACCCGCAGGAGCAGACCGCCCTGGCCGCTCGCGCTGACGGCCATGTTGCCGTTGATGAGGAAGGCGAGGCCGCCGAACATGCGTTTCTCGGTCAAGCCCTTCTCGCTTTGGACATACTCGCGGACGCGGTTCGCGAGCTCCTCGTCGTAGGCCATTGCGCAAGTATCTGCTCCCGTACCGACAGCGAGCGGGCCGGACTACGTTGTTCGGATGCGGGTTGCGACCTGGAACGTGAACTCGGTCAAGCAGCGCGTCCCTCGGCTGTTGCCGTGGCTGGATCAGCGCAGGCCGGACGTCGTGTGCCTGCAAGAGACGAAGCTCGCCGACGCCGCGTTCGCCGATCTGCTCGACGCCGAACTCGCGCGCCGCGGGTACGCGATCGGCTATCACGGCGAAGCACAGTGGAACGGCGTGGCGATCCTGTCGCGGGTCGGCCTGGACGACGTCGTGGCCGGGCTGCCCGGCGCACCGGGGTTCCCCCATCCGGAGGCCCGAGCCGTTTCGGCCACTTGCGGCGGAATCCGCGTCCACTCGGTGTACGTGCCGAACGGGCGCGTCCCGGACTCCGAGCACTACCACTACAAGTTGGCCTGGTTGGCGGCGTTGCGCGAAGCGGTAGCGGCCGGCCCGCCCGACGCGATGGTGTGCGGCGACATGAACATCGCACCGTCCGACGCCGACGTGTTCGACCCTGCGGCGTACGTCGGCCAGACCCACGTCACCGAGCCCGAGCGCGCGGCGCTGGCCGAGCTGCAAGGCCTGGGTCTGCGCGACGTCGTGCGCGATCACTGGCCGACCGAGCGCGTGTTCACGTACTGGGACTACCGGGCCGGCATGTTCCACCAGGATCTCGGCATGCGCATCGACCTCGTCCTGGCCAGCGGCGCAGTGGCCGGCCGAGTCGCGGCGGCCTGGGTCGACCGGCACGCGCGCAAGGGAACCGGTCCGAGTGACCACGCGCCGGTGATCGTCGACCTCGACGACGCGCCGGACGGCGACATCGGGCCGGTCGTGCCTCCGCCGTCAGCGCCGCGCAGTACCCGCCGCCCGGTAAAGCTGCCGCAGTCAAAGTGACCGTCAGTTAGGGCAGGCCCGAATTCGCGCGTTTCCCTGCTACATATCGTCAGAGGACTGGCGCCACAAACTCGATACTGAGCTCGGGCCCGGGATCACACGTCGCGCCCGGGTTCGGGCTTTCCTCAAACGGCGCACCGGCACGGTCGCGCTGCTCGCGCTGCTCGTCCAGCCGCTAGCCTGGGCGAGCCTGGCGTGGCAATGGGTAGAAGCGCGCAACGTCGCGGGTGGCTGTTACCCCGACACTGTCTGCGCTGACGAAGGCGACGCCGGTCCACTGATGCGCTCGGCTGGGTCGGGCTGCCCCTCGCCGAGTTGTTCGTCGGCGTGGCCCTGTGGTGTTGGCTCTGCGACGATCGCCGGCACCGGGACGATCCGCTGTGGATTCCGCCGCGTCCCATCGCCTGGACGTTCATAACGGTGACTGCGATCATCCTCGCCGCCCCTTGGCAAGCCGGCTATGTGCTCAGACTGACCGAGGGAGGGACGACCGGTCAGGCAGCGCGCCACCTCGAAGGCGCGATCGTGTACTGCACGGCAACAGACCTTCTCGTCGCGGCCGCGCTCATGGCGCTGAGCGTGATCCGGTCCAGACGCCGTCGACAGCGCGTTCGCATGGCGCAAGACCGCGGAGTCGTGCGGGCTCGCTAGCCGCCAGGTCTTCAGCTCGCAGCCGCGATGACGATGCACGGTCGACAACGGTCGGATCGACCGGCCGTATCCGGGACAGACCGGGCTCCGGGGACCTTGACAGCCGCGATGTGAGCGTACACACTGCAGCGCTATGGCGGGCGCTCACCCGTCTGTAATAGCCCCGTAATACCGCAGTATCACGCAGAGTTGTCTCCGATGTCGGTACATGTGAACGGTAACAGCACAGGTCGAGTCCATGATCGGCGACGAGTTCGCCATGGTGTCCGGCCGCGCGGTCATCGTCGCTGCGGCACGCGGCACGGAACTCGGCGCGCGCCGGCGCGAGCAGCTGGCCGACCAACATGATCGGCCTCGACGCGGCCGGGAGGTACGGCTCGCGCTCGTACTGGGTCCAGACCATGTTCAGCAACAACCTGGGCGCGCACGTGATCGGCAGCACGTTGTCGACCGGCAGCTCGCTCAAGGAGGACGTCACGGCGACGACATCTGGAGGCGTCACGACCTATTCCGTCAAGATCGTCAACCCGTACGCGATCGTCCCGCAGGCGAGCAGCGTGACCGTCGCCAACGGCCAGCGGTTCGCGTTCCCGGCGACTTCGGTCACGGTCCTGCAGATCACGGCTAAGTAGAGGAGGGATTGCGTTTGCGACGGCTTGTTGACAGCAGCCGGACTTCGTGCCTGGATCTCAGAATACGGTTGCAGACACTCGAATGCAGCACAGGCTGTGTCTCCTGTGGAGGGGGGCCCTATTGGCGGAGAGTGTGTGTTCGACATCAATTGGGGGCTTCGTGACAAAAGGAGACGCACGATGGTAGGAAACGGCCGGGCTGCAGCCTGGCGGCTCGGCGTCGCGATCGTGGTCGTGGCCGTCGGGCTCGCCGCCTGCAGCAGCAGCGCGAAGAAGAAGGGTTCACCGTCGCAGTCGGGCAGCGCCAGCGCGGCCGCACCGAGCGGCGCGCAGTTCTGCAAGGGAACGAAGATCGTCTTCTTCCCCGGTGGCACCGCGGGCGGCGGTTTCGAGACGGTCGTCTACAACGGCGCGAAGGCGGCGGCGGCGGCGCTCGGCCCGGACGTCACGTATCAGTGGTCGGACTGGGACCCGAACAAGATGATCACCCAGTTCCAGCAGGCGATGGCCACCAAGCCGGACGGCATCGCGGTCATGGGTCACCCCGGTGACTCCGCATTCGACCCGCTGATCGACCAGGCCGAGTCGCAGGGCACCGCGGTGACGGTCATGAACACCGAACTGCCGTCGGCGGAGGCCAAGTACGCCACCAAGGGCATGGGCTACGCCGGGGCAACGCTCTACGACGCGGGCGCGGCTCTCGCGACGGAGACCATCAAGCGCGGCAATCTACAGGCCGGCAGCCGGGTCTTCGTCTGGGGGCTGAAGTCGCAGCCGGGCCGCGGCGAGCGCACCAAGGGCATCACTGACACTCTCGAGAAGGCCGGGATGAAGGTCGACTACCTCGAGATCAACGACGCGACGAACTCCGACCCCGCAGCCGGCGTCCCGATCTTCACCGGCTACGTGTCGAAGCATTCCGACCTCAAGGCGATCGTGATCGACCACGGCAACCTCACCTCGACGATCCCGACGTACATGAAGGCGGCCAACCTCAACCCGGGCTCGATCTACGCGGCCGGGTTCGACATGTCGCCGGCGACGGTGAAGGGCATCCAGGACGGTTACATCAACCTGGTGATCGACCAGCAGGAGTGGCTGCAGGGGTACTTCGGCATCCTTCAGCTCTGCCTGACCCACGTGTACGGGTTCAGTGGCCTGAAGGTCAACACCGGTGGCGGCTTCGTCGACAAGTCGGTGATCGACCAGGTGGCGCCTCTCGTTGCGAAGCAGATTCGGTGACTGTTCCGAACGCGCAGGGCACGGCGGCCGGCGAGCTGGAGGCTCTCCGGCCGTCTGCCGCCGGGCCCGGCGAGACCGACGTGGACGTCCTCGAGCTGCGCCACGTCGCCAAGTCGTTCAGCGGGGTCCACGCCCTGCACGACGTGAGTCTGCGGCTGGGTCGGGGGGAGGTGCTCGGCCTGGTCGGCGACAACGGCGCCGGCAAGTCGACGCTCATCAAGATCATCACCGGGTACCACCGGCCGGACAGCGGCGAGCTCCTGTTCCGCGGCAAGACGGTCGACGACCTGACCGTGCGCAAGGCGCGCGCGCTCGGCGTCGAGACGGTCTACCAGGAACGCGCCCTCGCCGAGCAGTTGTCCTTGTGGCGCAACATCTTCATGGGCCGGCCGCTGACCCGCCCGGGCGGTGTGCTCGACGTGCGGAAGATGCGGCAGGTCACCGCCGCGCTCATGGGCGAGTCGATGGGTTTCACCGGCGCGGGGCTCACTCCCGACACCGAGGTCACCGGGCTGTCCGGGGGAGAGCGTCAGGGCCTGGCCATCGTTCGAGCGCTGCACTTCGAGGCGGAACTGATCATTCTCGACGAGCCGACGATGGGGCTTTCGCTGAGCGAGACCGAGAAATGCCTGAACTTCGTGCGCGGCATCCGGGCTGCCGGCAAGTCGGCGATCTTCATCGACCACAACATCTTCCACATCTACTCGGTCGCCGACCGGATCGTGATGCTCGACCGGGGCGGCATCGCGGGTGAGTTCCCGACTTCCCGCTACTCGCTCGACGAACTCACCGCGATCATGCGGGAGGTCGCGGCGACGGGCCGGTTCACCGAACCGGAGCGCAACGGCGAATCGGGAGGTAAGGCATGACGACGACGGCCGAGCGGGCGCCCAAGCAGGTCGCGATGAAGCGCCGCTGGACGCCTCGCACGTTCGGCGTCGCCTGGGCCTCACAGATCGGCATCACCACCGCGTTCCTGCTGGCGTGGTTGATCTTCACGATCCTGGCGCCGGACACGTTCCTGCGCAGCCGCATCTACGTGTCATACGCGATTTCGGTGCCGTACTTCGGTCTCGTGGCGCTGGCGCTGACCATGCTCATCGTGGCCGGCGACATCGACCTGTCGTTCCCGTCCATCTTCGCGCTGGGCATGGTCGGCTACGTCGGCGTGGAGCACACGACCCACAACGTCACGCTCGGGGTCCTCGCTACGCTCGCGATCGGCGCCGCGGCCGGGTTCGTCAACGGGTTCTTCGTCACCGTCATCGGCATCCCGGCACTAGTCGTCACCATTGGCACGCAGTTCTTCTATCGCGGGCTGACGCTCGTCCTCGTCAACGGCAAGAGCTACACGCTGCTCGAGACGACTGACAGCATCGCCGGGAGACTGCTGGTCGGCCGCTGGTTGGGCGTTCCCATGCAGTTCGTTTGGTTCGTCGTCCTGGCTGTCGTGACCTGGGCGCTGCTGTTCCGGCATCGGCTCGGCCAGAACGCCCACGTCATCGGCGACAACCAGCAGGCCGCCGGCCTGATGGGCATCCCGATCATGCGCACCCGAATGATCCTCTTCGTCATCACCGGCGTCACGGCGGCGCTCGCCGGCGCGATGAACAGTTTCGCGATCGTCAACTTCTACCCCAACCAGGGCGCCGGCTACCTGCTGCCGGCGCTGGCCGCCGTCTTCGTGGGCGGCACGTCGGTCTTCGGCGGCCGGGGAACGGTGTGGGGGACGTTCATCGGGGCGTTCCTGATCGGCGGCATCGAGGCCGGCATCGTGGCGGTCGGGCTCAAGGACTTCTACACCCAGGTGATCTACGGCGCCATCATCCTTGCCGCGGTCTCGGTCCACGCCCTGCTGCAGCGCAGGTTCGCACGATGACGAAGGAAGTCTGGTTTCTGACGGGCAGTCAGCACCTGTACGGCGAGGATGTACTGCGTCAGGTCGCCGACCAGTCGGCACGGGTCGTCAACGCCCTCGCCGCGGCGGACGCGATCCCGGTCCAGGTGACCAGCCGCCCGGTCCTCACCACGTCGGACGCCATCCGGCGCGCCTGCCTCGAGGCGAACGCGGACGACCGTTGCATCGGAGTCGTCACGTGGATGCACACCTTCTCGCCGGCGAAGATGTGGATCGGGGGCCTGTCCGCCCTGCAGAAGCCGTTGCTGCACCTGCACACCCAGCACAACCTGGCCTTGCCGTGGGCCGATATCGACATGGACTTCATGAACTTGAACCAGTCCGCCCACGGTGACCGCGAGTTCGGATACCTGGCGACCCGCTTGCGGCGCCGGCGCAAGATCGTGGTCGGTCACTGGGAGGACGCCGAGGTTCAGCGGCGAATCGGCGTCTGGACGCGCGCCGCGCTCGGCTGGCACGAGGCGCGGCGTCTGCGGATCGCGCGCTTCGGCGACAACATGCGCGAGGTGGCCGTCACCGAGGGCGACAAGGTGGAGGCCGAGATCCGGCTGGGCTTCTCGGTGAACGGCTACGGCGTGAGCGAGCTCGCCGACCGCGTCCTTGCTGTCGACGACGCGGCAGTCGACGCCGTCGTCAAGGACTACCAGAGCGCGTATCGGGTCGTGCCAGAACTGCGCACCGCAGGGCCGCGGCACTCCTCGCTGCGTGACGCGGCGCGGATCGAACTCGGCCTGCGCGGCTTTCTCGACGAGGTCGGGGCGATGGCGTTCACCGACACGTTCGAAGATCTCGCGACCCTCCCGCAGCTTCCCGGTATCGCGGTGCAACGCCTCATGGCCGACGGCTACGGCTTCGGCGCGGAGGGGGACTGGAAGACGGCCGCACTCGTCCGGCTGCTGAAGGTGATGAGCGCCGGGCTCGACGGTGGGACGTCGTTCATGGAGGACTACACGTACAACCTCGGCGCCGAGGAGCCCCAGGTTCTCGGCGCGCACATGCTCGAGGTGTGCCCGTCCATCGCGTCCGGTCAGCCCGCGTGCGAGATCCATCCGCTCGCGATCGGTGGGCGAGCCGACCCGGTCCGGCTCGTGTTCACCGCCCCGCCGGGACCCGGCCTGGTGGTCGGGCTAGTGGACCTCGGCACGAGGCTGCGCCTCGTCGCGAACGAGGTCGACGTCGTGGCGCCGGAAGCCGAGCTGCCACGGCTCCCGGTGGCCCATGCCGTCTGGGTTCCTCGACCCGGTCTCGCCACAGCCGCGGAGTCCTGGCTGCTGGCCGGCGGGCCGCACCACACTTGTTTCACGCAGGCACTCACGATCGAGGCCGTCGAGGACCTCGCGGAGATCGTCGGCGTCGAACTCGTCGCGATCGGCAGTGACACCACCCCGAGCGGCTTCCGGCGAGAGCTGCGCTGGAACGAGGCTTACCACCACCTCGCCGGCGGGCTATGAGCTGACGACCTTGCCGGTCGATGCCCGCACGACGAGCGAGGGCTGGAGCACCGGTGGCGGAAGCGCCCGGGCTTGCTCCGGCTCGTCGAGTGCCATTCGCACGGCCTGCTCGATCATCTCGCGCACGGGCATCTGGACGGTGGTCAGGGACGGCACCGCGAACGCGGCTCCCGCGATGTCGTCGAAGCCGGTGATCGAGAGCCGGTCGGGCACGCGCAAGCCCTGCTCGTATGCCGCGTGCAGCAAGCCGACGGCGAGCACATCGGTCGAGGCCACGACCGCCGTAGGCGGTTCCTGCAGCGCGAGCAGGCGCTCCAGGGCGGCGACGCCACTTGCCGGCTCGTTGGCGCCGTGCTGGATGTAGCCGTCGCGCAGCGGCTCGCGCAGCCGGGCGAGGTGCCCGACGAACGCCTCCTCGCGCTCCTTGATGTCGCCGAGCTGGCGCCCGCCGACGAAGGCGATCCGTCGATGGCCGAGCTCGGTCAAGTGGTCGAGGACCGCGCGAATGCCGGCGTGGTTGTCGACGCCCACCGAGGGCACGCCGGTTGCCCGGGTGCCCTGCCACAGTGCGACGACCGGAACGTGTGCCCCGGCCAGATCCTGAAGCAACCGCGGCTGATCCTGCGTGTCGCCGAGCAGCAGGATGGCGTCGCAGTGGCGTGCCTCCAGGACGCCCCACAAGGTGATGGCTTCGTCGGCTCGGGCGTGGGCGTGGCCGAGCACGACGTTGTAGCCGCGGCTGCTGGCTGCGGTTGTCACCGCCTCGATGGCACCGGCGAAGAAGGGGTCGGTGATGTCGCGGACGATGAGGCCGAGCAGCATAGTGCTCGCGCCGCGCAGCCCCCGCGCCAGGGGGTTCGGTCGGTAGCCCAGGGCGGTCGCTGTCGCGATGACCCGCTCGCGGGTTTCCTCGGCGATCGGGACGAGCGTCGGCGTCCGGTTCAGAACGCGTGAGACCGTGCTCTGCGAGAGGTTCGTGGCTCGGGCGATATCACGCATCGTGACCGGCCGTGGCCGGCCCGGTGTCTCCTGGCGTCTGCGGGAGGGCTGCCGGGCGGCGCCGCGACTCGTCTCGCCTGCCAAGGCGCGCCCTCCTAGCAGCGGTGATCGTGCCTGCACACCATCAACTGCATACGTTCGCAGCGAAGGCTACCTCAGCGGCGTCAGCCGTCGACCCGCGTAGTTGTCATACCTCCGCGGGCTCAGCGGCCGTTGGAGGTATGACAACTCGCGGATCAGCTACGAGAAGTCAGTCAGAAGGTAACGTGCAGCCCCCGCCCTTCGGTCGTGAACTTGTACGTCGTGCTGGAGTCGAATGTGGCACCGGCGTTCAGCACGACTGACGGCCAGCCGGCCTGGCCGATGTGGTGCGGCGTGTCCGGGAAGTGCTGGGTCTCCAGCGTGAAGCCACTGGTCTGCCGGTAGACGCGCCCGCTCGGACCGGTGAGGTCACCGACCAGGAAGTTCCCGGAGTAGACCTGCACGCCGGGCTGGTCGGTGTAGGTCCACAGCGTGATGCCGTTGCCCGGCTCCTGGGCCACTGACACGAGCCGGTTCCCGGACCCGTTGAGCACCCAGTTGTGGTCGTAGCCGTGAGCGATCACGAGCTGCTTGAACGTACCGTTCGAGCCGGTGGGCGTGCCGCTGGTGCCGTCGGACATCGCGACGTTGGTGAGGTCCTGGCCGATCGGCTTGAGGTGGCGGAAGTCGAACGGTGTCCCCGCCACCGGAACCTGGAACGGCGGGGTCGGGATGAAGCTGGTGTCGATCGGCGAGTACGTGTTCGCGTTGATCGCGAGCAGCTGGTCGGACACCGGCCCGGACGCCTCACCGGCCAGGTTGAAGTACGCGTGGTTGGTCAGGTTGACGACGGTGGCCTTGCCACCGGCGGCCTCGTTGTTCTTGGCGCCGAAATCGATCTTCAACGCGTTGTCGGTGGTGAGGGTGTACGTCACGCTGGTCGTCATGGAGGCGGGGAAGCCCTCGTCGCCGTCCGGGCTGGTCAGCGTCAGCTTCAGCGCCACGAAGCCGGGGCCGGTCATCGGCGTGGCGGACCACACCATGGTGTTCCACCCGAGGTCGCCGCCGTGCAGGGTGTTGGTGCCGTTGTTCGCCGGCAGCGTGTACGTCACCCCGTCGTTCGAGCAGCTCGTGCACTGCATCGTGAACGAGTGGTTGGCGACCCGGTTCGCGTAGCGGCCGATGGTCGCGCCGAAGTACGTGTCACCGGATCCGCCGGCCAGTGGCCAGGCGACCCCCGTGTGCTGCTGCAGGAAGTCGTTCACGTAGTCCGACAGGGTCGCGAACCCTAGGTTCACGTTGACGACGCGTCCGGTGCGGTCCGGAACCCACATCGACTGCACTGTCGCACCGAAGTTCGTGATCTTGACTGTCATGTCGTGGCCGCTGCTGAGCGTGTAGAGGCTGACCGGCTGACCGTCGAACGTGCCCCACGGCTGGCTCGAGACGCCGAGACTGCCGCCCTTGTGTTTTCCGGCCAGCGCGTTGGCCGAGCCCTCGATGCCGAGCGCCGCGATCGCGCTTGCAGCCAGGACGGCGGTCGCCACCAGAACTAGAGGTCTACGTCGGAGGTCGATTGCGTGCATACGTTCCCCCTTACGGACAGCGCTTGCTGGGGCGCAAGCGGGGTTGATTTGACGACTCGTTATACCGCCAAATGTGAGCGCTCACAATGGGCACTTCCGGCCACCACTTCGCAAAGCATGCCGATGATCTTGAACCAGTCGAAGACGCCGCCCGCCGATCGACGTCCGGCTGAACTGGCAGGGGCGCCGGCGCCTCGTCGCTCACCGGGTCGTCACGGCTGAATCATTCGGCTAAGCCGCGTTCGATCGCCCATCGGGCGAGCTCGACCCGGTTGTGCAGCTGAAGCTTGCGCAGCGTGTTCTGAACGTGGTTCTGCACTGTGCGATGCGAGACGACCAGGCGCTCGGCGATCTGCCGCGCGGTGCGCCCGGTAGACACCATCCGGAGGATCTCGATCTCCCGATCGGTGAGCACTGTCGTGGTCGTCGGTTCGTCGCGGGCGATGCGCCGATACTCCCCGAGCACGAGCGCGGCCAGGCCGGGGGAGAACGTCGCATCGCCCGCGGCGGTACGTCGTACCGCCTCGAGCAACTCCGCCGTGCGTGCCGACTTCACGAGGTAGCCGCGCGCGCCGACCTCGACCGCGGCCAGCACGTCGCTGTCCTCGCCGGAGGCCGAGAACATCAGGATACGGACGCCGGGGTCCTGCTTGACGAGTTCCGATGCTGCCTGCACACCGGAGATGCCTGGCAACTGCAGGTCCATCAGCACGACGTCCGGGCGCACCGCCGCCGCGATGCGTACCGCGGTCTCGCCGTCGCCCACCGCGCCGACGATCTCGTAGCCGGCGCCGGAGAGATCGCGTTCGAGTGCGTCGCGCCAGATGGGGTGGTCGTCGACGATCATTACTCGAACCGTCATCGCCGATCCTCTTTCAGCGGCAGGACGATCTCGACGAGCGTGCCCTCGCCCGGCGCCGACGTGATCGTGGCCTGCCCGCCGAGAGTCGCCACCCGCCGGCGGATCGAGCCGGTGACGCCGAACCGGCCCTCGGCCTCGGCTGCTTCGAGCCGGCCGTCAGGCATGCCCGCGCCGTCGTCGCGCACGGTGACGCGCACCCGGTCGTCGAGGCGTTCGAGCAGCACCCACGAGCACGCGCTCGGGCCGGCGTGCTGCGCAACGTTGGTCAGGGCCGCGCGCACCGCAGCGGCCAGCTCGCTTGCATCTGTCGCGTCGACGATGACCGGCTCACCGGGCACCGAGACGGTGACCCGCTCGCCGTGCAGCATTCGCAGTTCGCCGGCGAGGTCGAGCCATCCGGGTTGGGTGCTGACCGGGCGCGATGTCAACAGTGCCCGCAGCGCCGTTTCTTGCTCGGCAGCGGCCGCGCCGAGCTCGGCCCAGTGGCCACCCGCGTCGCGACCGGCGCGGTGCACGAGCCCCAGCACCTGCAGCACGCCGTCGTGGATCGAGCGGGAAAGCCGCTCCCGTTCGGCGACCGCGGCCTGGGCGGCTGCCGCCACGGCCAGGTCGCGTTCGCCGCGAACAGTCAGGGCGGTGACGTAACCGATGATCGCGCCCGTCAAGACAAGCAGCACGCCGCTCGTCAGCGTCCGCCCGTCATAGCCGGACCGCACGATCATGGCTGCGGCCAACTGGATGCATCCTGCAACCACACCGCCCAGCGACAGTGCGATGAACGCCGCCTCGATCACCGGCCCAGCCGCCCAGATCGTCGTCAGGGTCGGCATGTCGCCGTGCCGTTGCATGGGCGTCTGCGCCCAACTGGTGGCGAGGGTGAGCAACACCGTCGCCGTCAAATCGGCGGCCACGATTGACGCCCGGTGCGCGCGGCCGTTCACCGCCAGCCAGGCCACGAGCGCCGTCACCGCGATCATCGCCGCACCGGTGCCGTACGCAACGCCGGGGTGAGCGTAGATGCTGTGCCACCGGATGATCAGGTACACGCAGACGACGAGCGTGACGGCGCGGAAGAGTGCCGCGGCCCGCCACAGCGACAGGAGCACGCCCGTCACCGGTAGTGGGACCCGCCAAGCCGGCTGCACGACACGCACGCTAGTTGCCCTGGACGCGATGGACATTCTGAATGCGAACGGCTCGCGAACGTCAGGCCACGTTGTGCGGCTGGGCCGACGGGTACGACTGCGGAGCTAGCCCGGTGCTTTCACGGGTGATGGCGCGTTGGTGACATGAAAGGTGCTCCAGGCCAGCGAGGATCGGGGTTGCGAAGCCACCTGATGCTGCGATGCCGGGAGCACCTGTCAAGTGATGAAGCGTAGTGGGTTTTA
>WNGL01013084.1_pt1 | contig 27778 bp, 24 predicted proteins | sample 5400591 | NCBI WGS metagenome assembly WNGL01 (sample SAMN13153377, study PRJNA577476) | soil metagenome | isolation source: 80 cm soil or saprolite under Garry oak tree replicate 1 | place: USA:California | collected 2016-06-15 | reverse complement strand
GTTGTTCTGCTTGTTCTGATCTATTGAAGGACTACAAAAGGATAGCGCGACTGGGATTGTCTTCGGTTGGGCCTGATCTGATGCCCGACATGGCTTCGGTTGCGCCCCTAGGCTCCACTGCGTCAGCAAAGAGAAAGCTCTTTAAGCAGCTCCGATCAGAAGGAGTACCTCTTCATGTTCGCCCCGGGGCGGACCTCTTAGGGCGCAACTTCTTGGAGCGATTCCTTCGCATTCCGGGTGCTGCCGGAGACTTCCTCGCCTTATTGCGGCAACAGAGATACTGGCGGATTACAGGCGGAATTCTCGTGGCGGTCATCGCGTTTGTCTCCGTGTACCGTCTTGGAGAAAGACGAGGCTCACAAGTTTCTAATGTCCGAGAGCAATCTCTCCCAAACGGTTCACACGTCGTTGAACAGCAAGTCGGAAATCTTACGCAGGATGGTCAAGCGCTCGCTGCAGAGCTGCGCAACCGTGATCGGCTTATAGAGGACATCACTAAGAGCAGGAATCGCGAGTTGCTAGAGATTGGTCGACTTAAGGAACAAGAGAAGGATCTGCAGAATGCGATGGCGAAGGCAGGAGAGCGAGAGGGCCATCTTGCGTCTGAACGAGACACAGTGACTGAGCAACTGAAGTTAGCGCAAGCCAGCCTGACAAAGACGGAAGACGATCTCGCCGGCCTGCGGCAGCAGCGAGAAGCGGATTTGATTCGGGCCGCGGACCTGGAGACGCGTATGGCAGGGCTTTCCCAACGGCTCAAGGATCGTGAGGACACGATTGAGGAACAGCAACGCCTCCTTGCTGCCGACCGTGACATTCGTGAATTGATGGGCGCTCGGGATCTTTACCTCGCCGAAGTGTATGACGTCGGGCGCGACGGGGACACCCAAAAGCCATTTGGACGCATTTTCTTCACAAAGAACAAATCACTTATCTTTTATGCTTATGATCTGGACCAGCAACCCGGTGTCAAAAACACGAGCGCCTTCCAAGCATGGGGGCAACGTGATCCTGGCCGGAAGCGAGCGCTGAGTTTGGGAATCTTTTACCAAGACAACGCTGCAAACAAGAGATGGGTGTTGAAAGTTGATGATCCGAAGACCCTACAGCAGATCGACGCAGTATTCGTTACAGTGGAACCACAAGGCGGAAGCCGAGAGCCAAGTGGGCATCGGTTACTAGTTGCTTCTCTGCGCGTTGAGCCTAACCATCCCTGAGCCGTTGTCATAGCTTCTTTATCCTTGAGACCCGCGTGTATTTCGCTTCATATCTACCCTGGTTCCTCATCTCTATAACCCGCGAGAAATATTTCCCCGTTCTCTTGTAAACAAAACAGAGATCTACGCGTTCGCGCGGGGGGAGCGTCGTTACAAATGCGATATCTGATCTGTGCCTTCGCGATCTTTCTCATCGCGTCCGGAAGTATTCGAGGACAAAGTCCCAATGCAACGTTGAACGGACAGGTGCTAGATTCGTCGGGCGGTGTGATCGCGGGCGCGAACGTCGACGTCGTCAATACAGCGACGAACGTCAAGTATTCGACAAAAACGAATGCCGAAGGAATGTACGTTCTTCCTGAATTGCCGCCAGCGAATTATGAAATCCAAGTGTCACACGTCGGCTTCAAGACAATTGTCAAGCCAGATGTTCTCCTACATGTTCGAGACGCGGTAGTCATTAACTTTATTCTTCCCCTAGGCGCAGTGTCTGAGAGGGTCACAGTCGAAGCCGGCGCGCCGATGGTCAATACGACCGATGCATCGGTCAGCACAGTCATAGACCAAACGTACGTGCAAAACATGCCGCTGAATGGGCGCAGCTTCCAGGATTTGATCCTGCTTACGCCGGGCACGGAGACTCAGACCCCCCAATTTTCGCAGTCGGCTTCGGCTATCAGCCCCGGCGGTGGTGCGACGGGCGACTTCAGTGTCAATGGCCAACGCACGGAATCAAACTACTACACGGTAGATGGTGTGAGCGCCAATGTTGGGGCAGCACCAGGTGTAGGCATGACGAAGGGCTCGGGTATTACCGGTTCTGTTGGCGCTGCTACTGCTCTAGGGACGACGCAGGCGCTGGTCTCCGTGGACGCTCTACAGGAGTTTCGCGTGCAGAGTTCGACCTACTCGGCTGAGTACGGACGCAATCCTGGCGGTCAATTTGCGTTTGAGACGAAATCAGGCACCAATCAATGGCACGGCTCGGCGTACGACTATTTGCGAAACGGTTACTTTGACGCCCAAGACTGGTTCAACGATTACTTTGGTGTGAAGGAGCCCGCCCTTCGGCAGAATGATTTCGGTGGCACATTGGGCGGTCCGGTCAAGATCCCCGGCCTGCATAACGGAAAGGATAAGACGTTCTTCTTTGTTTCGTATGAGGGACTCCGCTTGACTAGTCCACAGCCAGCCTCGACTAACTTGGTGCCGGACCTTTGCCTACGGGGTGTGGCTTCTAGCTGCACAGGAACGAACACTCCGGCCCCAGCTGCACTCCAACCAGTCCTGAATGCATTTCCCCTGCCGAGCCCGAATGGGCTGGATTTTGGGGACGGTATTGCCCAATACATCGGGAGTTGGTCGAACCCGAGTTCGCTCGATTCCACCAGCGTGCGATTTGACCACGTCGTGACTGACAAGCTGAGACTCTTCTTCCGATTCAGTGACACGGGTTCCAATTCGGCAGCTCGGGGAACAAACGCGACCGGCGACACTCCAACAGAGAACAGATCATCAGCGTACACTATGCGGACCTATACGGCCGGTGCTAGTAGCCTTTTTACAAGCCGCCTGAGTAATGAGTTTCGTCTCAACTACAGCTCGAACGTCGTGACCAGTCTTCAGGTCGTTGATGCGCTCGGGGGCAGCACGCCCGTTGATCTGGCGCAGCTTTCGGGATTGGGTGCCGGATCATCTGTTGGGGTTTTTCTTTGCTACGACGGCTGCTTTGAAGTTGGGTCGTTTCGGCAGTCCGGCGCTCAGCGGCAGTGGAATTTGGTAGACACCGTGAGTCTTTCCCTGGGGCGGCATCAATTTAAATTTGGTGCGGACTATCGCCGCCTAGCGCCGTTTGCGATTCCCTACAATCCGAACTTCAACTACTTTTTCCTAAGCGAATCCGCGGTTGAGCAGAACGGCGGGAACAACGAAGTTGCGCAAGCGCAAGCCCAAGCTCCCGCCTACCCGTTGTACACAAACTTCTCGGCGTTTGCCCAAGACCAATGGAAGGTGCTGCCGCGGTTGAGCCTATCCTTGGGACTGCGTTGGGAGGTAAACCCCGCACCAGGCGTGACGCAAGGATTGAATCCCTATACCCTTCAAGGCTCCGGGCCCGATACGTTCGCGGTGGCACCGCAGGGAACGCCGCTCTGGCGGACTACATGGTACAACTTCGCGCCGCGGCTGGGTGTTGCGTACACCTTGCATAGCGCACCGGGCCGGGAAACGGTGATACGTGGTGGTGGGGGCGCCTTCTTCGACACTGGGCAACAGGTGGGCTCCTTGGGCTTTAATGGGCCGGGGTTTGTTGCGTCGAACTGTTGTCCGTCCGTATCGTTTCCAGGTTCTCCGGCGACGCTCGTTCCTCCCATCGTGAACCCGCCGGTTGCACCATACAGCGGTCAACCGTACGGATTTGCCCCGCATCTGCAATTGCCGTACACGCTTCAGTGGAACCTCAGCGTCGAGCAGGCAGTAGGCAAGTCACAGTCTCTCACATTCTCCTACGTCGCTTCCCACGCGGCGCGATTGCTCCAAGAAAATTATTTTTTTTCTGCCAGCAACCCGAACGCAAACATTTTCATCGTCGTCCAGAACGGACACACATCGGACTACGACGCGCTGCAGGCTCAATTCCGGCGAAGGCTGAGCCAAGGCCTCACGGCCTTGGCGTCTTACACTTGGTCTCACTGTATTGACTACGGCTCCTCGAACCTCATCAATGGGTACCAGCGCGGGAATTGCGATTTCGACCTCCGGCACAATGTTTCAACTGCCTTTTCGTATGACATGCCGAACGTGGGGCATAACAGCTTCGTGAGCACACTGCTGCACCACTGGGGTATTGATGACCGCTTTACCGCGCGAAACGCGTTTCCTGTAACTTTAAGGGGAAGACCGCTCCTGCAACCAAATGGACAGTTGCAAGACGCGGGACTAAATCTTGTGCCGGGTCAACCGGTCTATCTCTACGGCGCGAATTGCGCCAGTGTTCTTCAAGGGTTAGGCGATCTTCAACCAGGGCAAGGATGCCCTGGAGGCCGGGCAATAAATCCTAATGCCTTTACCCAAGCTCCCGCTGGCCAATTGGGAAATGCTCCACGCAACTTTGCGAGGGGTTTTGGAGCCTGGCAAATGGACTTGGCAGTCCGGCGGGAGTTTCCGATTTACGAGAATCTGAAGCTGCAATTCCGCGCGGAGGCTTTCAATATCTTCAATCACCCCAATTTCGGAACCATCACTGCGTTGACCTTCTATCCGACCTTTGGGCAAGCCACTGGCACGCTCGCGAGTTCTCTGGGTGGCCTAAGCCCACTTTATCAACAAGGTGGCTCGCGCTCGATGCAATTTGCTCTCAAGCTCGTTTTCTGATCGGCATTCATCGTTGCAGGGCGCTGCATTCTGCGCGCCTGCTACCGCGCAATCCTTCCGCTGCGGCATTCCATGTTTTGGCAGGGCAGACAGTTCAGCTTCGCCATCTCTTGAGGAGGGGGGCAATCGGCATGAATACAAAGATTGTCCGCCTGTGCTTGGTTGCCGGAATGTTGTGCGTGAGTGGAGCGGGTTTTGACATCGCATCAGCGCAACAAGCGAAAAAGGGCTTCACGGTCGCTGACGACATCGTGCTGACAGACTTTGGTGATGCAAGCCAGGCGATCCGGTTTTCGCCGGACGGCAATTATTTTGCTGTCTATACGGAACATGGGCGTTTGGATCTGAACCGTCCCGAGGATTCGCTGCGGTTCTACCGCAGCCTGGACATCGAAAAGTTCCTGGAACATCACGACGAATCGCAGTCTCCTTCTCCCATCTGGGTTATCAATCTCTCTACCGACAAGAAAGGGCCGATTATCAAGAATTGGACATGGTTGGCTAATGCCCGCAGTGTGGCATTTCTGGAACCGACAGCCAATGGCAATCAGCGTCTCGTCCTGGCCGACTTGTCGAAAAAGACGATCAAATCACTGAGCTCCGCAGTAGAGACAGTGGGCTCTTTTGATGTTCGCGACCCACACCATTACGTCTACACCCTCCCTGATCCGGCAGAACGAGAGAAAGAGAAGGCTGAACGTCAGGCGCCGAGCATTGTTGGTACAGGGCATTCCCTTTTTCAGTTGCTTATTCCAGACGACCCAGCAGTCGCAAGACTGTTTTCGGTTCGTAGGTATCATCTCTGGGCTGTTGATGGCGATAAGCGTTTCGAGGTTAAGCATAACGGTACGCCCATCATTCCCGGCGGTCAGTGGATCTTCTCTGCAATTCTGGCATTGTCGCCCGATGGCAATTCAGTGGTTACGACGATGCCGGTTGCCGAGGTTCCGGAGTCTTGGGAAACACTGTTCCCACCGCCGTTTACATCCCTCCCTCATCGAATCCGGGCCCACGAGCACTCCGTGAGCCAGTACGTTCTGATCGATTTGCAAACGGGCTCAGTGCAAGCGCTGACGGACGCACCCATTAGCAATGACGCGGGTTGGGAGGCTTACGGCAGTCCCCGTTGGTCGAGCGATGGTCGGGAGATCCTGTTACCGAACACATTCCTCAGCTTCAAAGATCCTGTTCCATCGCGGCCGTGCGTGGCTGTTGTGAATATACGTTCCAACACCGCAACGTGCGTGGAGACGTTTAAGGGTGAGATTGAGCCGGGTGGTAAGGGAGATTACCACGAAATTTATGACGCCAACTTTGTACAAGGAGACAGACGGCGGGTGGTGGTGAGCTTTTACAACCATGAGGATCGTTCCTTTGGAGCTACGGAGTACAAACATGCCGTCGACGGTAAATGGCAAGTGGTTGGGCCGGTCAAGACTTCCCAAATCGCACATGGTGGTCTCGAAGTCGTCGTGAAGCAGGGACTCAACGAGCCGCCCGTGCTCCTTGCAGCGAGCGGAACTGCATCGCGAGTCATATGGGATCCTAATCCGCAGCTTAAAAACATCGACCTAGGCCACGCCAGTGTTTACACATGGAAGGACAAAGAGGGGCGGAGCCGGAAAAGCGGACTGTACAAGCCACGTAACTACAAAGTGGGGAGGCATTATCCGCTAGTGATTCAGCCTTACACTTTTCGTGAATCGGAATTTAGACCTTCCGGCGCACCATTTACAACGGCATTCGCGGCTCTAGCGCTGGCTGCGGAGGGGATCGTCGTGCTGCAAGGCGGACAAGATTGTCCTCAGGAGACGCCTGATGAAGGGCCTTGCACTGTCGCTAGCTACGAAGCTGCTACAAATCAATTGGTATCGGACGGGCTGGTAGATCCAGACAAGATAGGCATCATCGGGTTCAGCCGCAGCTGCTTCTGGGTGATGGAAGGCCTTACTAGTGGTTCGCTTCATATCAAGGCCGCGTCAATCACAGACGGCTCGATGGAAAATTATCTCCAATATATCACTACGATAGATTATTTTGGGAATACGTTTCCCCATCTGTATGATTCAACGATCGGGGCGCCCCCCTTTGGCGAAGGCTTGCGGCAATGGCTAAAGCGGTCCCCGGGTTTCAACCTCGATAAGATAAATGCCCCATTGTTGGTAGTTGCAGAAGGTCCCCTCAGCCTCCTTGCCATGTGGGAGCCATACGCCGGGCTTCGCTATCTGCAAAAGCCAGTGGACCTGATCATGCTGAATACCGACGAGCACGTTCTTACTAATCCCGCCGTACGCATGGCGTCGCAAGGTGGAACCGTGGACTGGTTCCGTTTCTGGCTGCAAGATTACGAGGACCCTGACCCTGCCAAAGTTGAGCAGTACGCACGCTGGCGTCAGTTGCGCAAATTGCAGGAAGACAACGATAAGAGCAAGTGATCTGTGACACGTGAAAGCCTGGTCCGGATGGAGGACAATTAGACTGCCGGAGCGCCCCGTATTTCAGACGCTCCGGCAGAGGATTACTTACTCCCAATCTTCATACGCAAGGGTTACTTCGTTTTGAGGTATCCCGTCTGGTCCACTGGTGTTCAGCTTCGATGTTGACTGAATAGCATCGATAGCAGGCGTCAGTGCCGTCAGTTGGGGAGCTTCGTATTTCATGGTTTTCACCTCCTTTCTTTTCTGATGTTCACGTACACAGCTAGCTAGCTGAACTTTTGGGCTGAGCCGACGCTTGAAGTTGCTTTGCCTCAAGAGGCCTGGAGGAGTCTTGTCTCTCTGCTGCCATCGAGTTCGTCAGGACTCCCTGGCTCGTAAGGTGACGTAGCCAGGACTCAAGTATCAGTGCGCGCGTAAAGCTGTCGATCAGAACTTCCTCGTTGGGCTGGACTTTCTGCAATGCTTCGAAAAATCGATCTGGATTCACGATACCGATGGAACTGCTGATCATTGACCGACCGATCTCAACCAAGCGGGGCCATTCTGTCGAGGTGCCTTTCTTTCCGGCTTGCTCTTTTGACTCTGGTGGAACAAAGGGCTTTCGCCTTCTGTTCAGGAGTTCGTCGGGGACAATACCGGCCAGAGCACGCTTCATCAGCGCACGGCGCTGGCCTACGCGGACGATTTGTTCCCGAGGGATCGCATACATGAATTCTAGTAGACTCCGATCAACATAGGGATAACGTACCTCGCGGAGTAGTTCTGACGGGAGGGCATAGAATGCCAGTAGACTACGCTCGGCATCCAGCGTACGAACGTTTTCTTGAAAGCTTGGCAATGGACCGAACAGTTTCACCCTGGATGGATAGCCGCAAATAGCCATATGATTCCTGTGCACGAAGCCTGGATGGAACCAAGTAGCCGGGGTTATGTATTTGGGCATGATTATAGAGGTAGCGAAGAAAAATCCCCGAGCGGCCTCCCAGAGCAAGGGGAGCCGACGTTTTCTCATCTTTGCAGCCCACGCTTTCAGTTGATGAGCGAGCGCACCGAATCGTGCTCTCGCTATCAGATTTTGGAGTTCAGGCGTTGGTGATGGCACGCCGCCGCCCGTGGCACTTTCTCCCGCAAGCCCGGAGAACACCACTCGATGTCCTACTGATTTCATGTATGCGCCATACCGATGAAAGATTTCGGAACGACGGCTGCCCGGGATGGGCACCGCGGCAAAGCGATCGCTCGCAAAATCGGAGTTTAACGATTTTTGTGAAACGACTTCTTTTGCTTTTAGTTCACGAAGATTCATGTGGTAGCCGGTCCGGCCTCGCTTTTCTTCGACTTTGTTGATCCAGTGGAGTTCGTTTGTATCGGGTTCAATGTGGTCGTAGGAATCGTCATACCAAGAGATTGTGTCGAGGCGTGGCGTTTCAGCGGCGCCACGCTCGATGACAGTGTCGGCCATGCAGACGATGGAAGAGGAATCCATGCCGCCGCTGAGCTCGGCGAGGATGGGGCTATCGGAGCGGAGTCTGCGCTGCACGGCTTTTGCGAAGACGGCGCGGAAATGCTCTTCGTATTCGGCATCGGTACGGTAACGGATCTTTTTGGAGGGATCGAAATCCCAATATTTATCAACCGTGTGCTTTCTCGGACGGAGGAGCACCCACGAGGACGGCGGGACGGAGTGGAGGCCAAGGTAGGGCGTCAAATGAGGAGCGGGAAAGTGCGAGAACCAGCCCGCAATGTACTCTTCGCAGATCAAAAAGGTTTTGCCAGCAAACAGAACGATGGGATCGAGGATTGTGCTCCAGGTGACGTGGTTGCTGTCGAATGAGTAGAAGAGATGATGCAGGCCGATGGGGTCTTTGGCCAGAATCAATGAACGGTTGACTGGGTTCCAGATGGAGAGCGCCCAATCCCCGATGAGTTTGGCAAAGCAGTGGGTGCCCCACTTATCGTAAGCTGCCGCGACGATGGCAACGTCCGTGGAGGCGATGGTCAGGGAATCTCGCAGCTCGCTGATGAGGTCGGCGTGGTTGTCCAAGCGGCCATCCCAGGTAATGACCGCGCCGGACAAGGAAATATGTGAGGCGCGATAGAGAATCCTTACGCCGTCCTTGGAATATGATTCATCGCTATCAGGTCCGTACGGAACGAGAGTTGCGCTGACTTTCTCGATGTAGTCTGGAGCGGGGGTCTGGCCTTCGAAGTTCCATCTTCCAAACTGAACGCTCATGATTTCCTCTCCTACCAAACCCACAGGCGCCTAGCCTTGTATCGAAGCCTGCCAGGCCAGCTCCGCCTTCGGCGCCGTGTCCAGACTCACAATCCCCAACTTGCGGAGGTCCCTGAGCCACTCTTCCAGAAAGAGCGTTCGCATCAAGATAATCGTGGGGACTTCTTCGCCACGCCGTCCCTTCTGCAAGGCCTCGAGAAGACGTTCCGAGTCCACGATTCCGAGCGAACTGCTCACCATGTGCTGTGTCATTTCAGCCCAATGGGTCCATTCGTTCGAGATACGTACCAGCGGCGCCCGAGCAACAAACGCTTTCCCTTTCTTGTTCAAGATTTCGTCTGGAACGATCCCGACGAGTGCGCGGCGCATGAGGGAACGGCGTTGGGTTGGGCGGACGAGTTGCTCCCGCGGGATGGCGAACATGAATTCCAGCAGGCCGCGGTCCAGATAGGGATATCGTTTCTCGAAAGGCGGTTCGAATGGCAAAGCTGTGCGTGCCAGTTGCCTTCGCAAGGCATCGAGTGTGCTCAAATTGTCTTGGAAGCTCGGCAGAGGACCGAAGAGCTTCGTCTTGGAGGGATAACCGGTCAGCGATGCCCGATGGTGCTTCACAAAATCGGACTGCAGCCATGAGGCTGGCCGCATATTTTTCGGAACACCCACAAGGTCAGGGGGGAAGAATCCCCTGGCGGCCTCCCAGAACAAATGGAACCAAGGCTTTCTTTTTTCCAGCGCCCAGACTTTCAGTTTATGAGCGAGCGCTCCGAACCGTGCTCTTGCGAGAAGGTCTTCGAGTTCCGGTGTCGGCGTCGGTACGCCGCCCATAGTCTCGTCGCCACCGATACCGGAGAGCACGACGCGATTTCCTTGCGAGGCCAAGCACATCCTGGTTGGGGGGGTAGTGCGGCCATCGTAGCCGGGAGTTGGCACAAAGCGGGCGTTAGTGGATTCGGGAAGTGGCTCGGTCTTTCCTTCCGGATCCAGCACACCGACATCGATGTGCCAGCCGGTGCGGCCGCGCTTTTCTTCGACTTTGGCGAAATACGGGCGCTCGTTCCAGTTGGGTTCAGAGTCGTCGTAGTAGGATACGGTGTCGAGCCGCGGGGTTTCAGCGGCGCCACGCTCAATGACAGTGTCAGCCATGCAAACGATGGATGAGGAGTCTCTGCCGCCACTGAGCTCAGCGAGAATAGGACTATCGGAACGGAGTCTGCGCTGGACGGCTTTGGCGAAGACGGCGCGGAAATGCTCTTCGTATTCGGCATCGGTACGGTAACGGATTCTCTTCGCGGGATCGAAATCCCAATACTTGCTGATAGTGTGCCTTCCGGGCCGGAGGAGCACGGACGAGGACGGCGGGACGGCATGGATGCCGACGCAGGGTGTCAGATGCACGGCCGGAAACATAGAGAACCAGCCAGCGATATACTCTTTGTTGAGAGCGAAGGTCTTGCCAGAAAGCCGGACGAGTGGGTCGAGGATGGTGCTCCAAGTGACCTGGTCTTTGTCGATGGAGTAGTAGAGATGGCGTGTGCCGATGGGGTCTTTGGCCAGGATCAGCGAGCGGTTGTTAGGGTTCCAGATGGAGAGAGCCCAGTCGCCGATGAGTTTGGCAAAACAATTGGTACCCCACAGGCGCGATAGAGAATCCTTACGCCGTCCTTGGAATATGATTCATCGCTATCAGGTCCGTACGGAACGAGAGTTGCGCTGACTTTCTCGATGTAGTCTGGAGCGGGGGTCTGGCCTTCGAAGTTCCATCTTCCAAACTGGACGCTCATGATTCGTTCTCTTTCTGGTCCTGCCCGGTTCTTAGCACCTGTCAAGGACTCCGTACATTTTCGCTGTATACGGTTTGTCGTTAACCACGCGGCCTTCGACTTCTACCCAGGCGTGGGCTTTGAACGGCATCTGTTGCGCACCAATGACCATCTGAGCAGGCACACCGTGTCGTTTCAGAAGGCACGCTGTGGCAGCGGATCGCTGCAGACAGAGCGCCTCTTTCCAATACCAGATGCAGGCCATGTCTACCGCGGAACAGATCTGCTTGACGGCATCCCGCGATGGAGTTTTGTTGGCGACAGGACAGCGGTGAACTTTGTCGTGGAGCGCGGCGAAGTCTTTTCGCGCTAGATAGAAATCGAAATGAATCAACTTCAGGTAAGCTTGCAGTACAAGAAAGGACATGAGAAAACTCTCCTGATAAACAGTTAGCTGCAACTTGTCATATAGAAGCTCCGCATGATGTCATTAGCTGCAAGCCTTCCCACTACGAAGGGATTGCCCAACTCGGTTGACTCCTTGAGCGACGCCTGCCTGTCTGCGCGTAATTTCGGCAGACCGCACCCACTCAGTAATCGCAGTCCGAGCGTCTCCATTGCATACAAGTCGCCGTCCCGAGCGGCGCTTCGAAGCCATCGTTCGCCCTCGCTTGCGGAGCTTTCCAGCCATCCACGGAAGCTCGAAGGCGAAACAATATTCTTGACGGAGGATTTCCCTTGTCTTTTTCAGAAGAACGATGGAGTTCGGACCGAAGTCTAACGTCGAAGCCTTCGTGTCAATTTCAGTATTCCTAGCGACTGTAGCAGCTGCATTTGTTACTGTCATCGAACTGAACCTTCAATGTCTCGGCTATTTCTCAGGTATCCTCGAACTTGCGATCGGTCAGCTCACTTTGTAGAGGGCTGGGCGGTTAGGTACGTTTTTCATCTCGTTCGTGATGGTGCGGAATGTCAACGATTCCGTCAACTACAAACAGTACGCATTTCCGGCCAAATGTACGCAGATCCGGCCATAGACTTGGCTGGAAGGACAGATCTCCACATCACGCGGTCTTCGTAGTTACGGAAGAGAAGTCTTGGGTTTGGGTCCCGATGTGACGTGCGCGTTGTCTGGCTAAGCGCATGGGTCGCTTGTACTGACTACCCCATTCGTGAATAACATTCGAGTCAGGACGACGGCGCGGCCAGCCCATTTAAGTCCCGATATACTATACGAAATGAAGACGATTTGTCTGATGGGGAATGCTCTATACTTTTCCTTTATTATTTTTTCGAGACAACTCTGCGATATCCTCTGGTTTGCCGTTGACCTCTCCCGTTAAACTGATCCACAATTTCGGCTCGGTCACCCCGGTGTGGACTGAGCATCGTCGACAAGCAGCAAATGTTGCGTGAGGAGTTTAATAAAGTTCGTTACATCACTCGCGGCTCGTTCTTCGGGAATATTAAATCGCCCAGCAAGGTGAGCAATGATCTCCTGAGTTGGAAGGCCAACTGCGAGGTTCTCCCAAATGAGGGCCGCCACGGGATTCAGTTCAAACATAGGTCGGCCGGCGACCTCTAACGTGGCCTTACCGCCTGGTTGTGACACCAGAAGCGCTACTCCCGATAACTTCATGCCTACCCTTCGCGGCCTTGGACCAAATCTACGAACCAACTCTGATTCAACGATTCGCCCCAGAAGTTTCCGTTGACGCTGTCGAGACTATCGTGCTGCTTCCGAAATCGCGTGTCACGGCTTGCAGAGCGCTGCCGTGGTCGTCGGTGATGCTACATTCCTCGGTGCTCGCCACCAGTCCGTACTTGAACAGTCGTCCAAGACTCCAGTGCGCATCAGCAGTCGAAACGTGGTCGACGTTCCTGCCGAATGTCTCGACCAGTTTGGTAGCGGGGATACCGGGACGAGCAGCGATTTCGCTCAGCATCTGATTGAATCTTTGCGGAGTCGGGGGATCGTACAAATGGCACAGGAAATAGAATCGAGCCGGCCGTTTCAACCATTCTCGTCCCTCGGCCGTTATGAAACACTTGCAATGCGGATTTCGCTTTCCGGTGGCAAAGTGACCAAAACTCTTCTCTAGGGACATGCGGAATACTGCACTCGTAAGAGCCTCCTCCGACGGGACAGTTTTTGCCGTCTGTATCGATTCTCCCCACAATTCTTCATAGCGTTTTACAATCACCGGCCAACTGTAATGCTTTTCTGCAGATTGCCTGGCTGCTCGTCCCATTTGCCTCCGAAGCGCCGGGTTATGTACAAGGGTTTGGATCTTCTCAGATAATGCGGGGATGTCGATGGTTGTCGATTGTGCTAAAGAATCTTCTTCTACCATTGATATCCGGCAGTCCCGTAGCTCGAGGGTTTCCACGCTTGAGGGGAACAAGGATGGAACCAGGAATCCAGTCTCACCGTCACTTACTAGGTCACGATATCCGTCCCAGTCCGAGACAACAGCCGGAAGGCCATAGGATAGTGCCTCTGCAACGGTCAATCCGAAGGTTTCCTGTATATTGTCGCTGGGCGATACGAAAATATCGGCGCCGGAATATAGCATGTGTTTGTCGTTTGCGGACGGATTTGGCCATATCGTCAGGTTCTGAATACAACCCAATTCGTTCGCCAGAGCTGTCAAGCGACGCGCTTCATTCGTTTGTGTATCGTCACCTGCAATTACTAGATGGGTGTGAGTTCCTCTGCGGGATAACAGTGATAATGCGATAAGCATAGGCCCTAAGTCGCCTTTGCTCATCTGTGAAAGACGACCAAAGAAAAGAGTTATGGTTTCCTCTGCTCCAGTGTTTAGTCTCTTGCGCAAGTTGATCCGATGCTCCGGCTCCAGGAGCGGAATCGTCACCCCGAGGGGGACAAGAACTCGGCGCGGCCGATATGTTGTGTTCGGTGGCAATAGCCGACCAACTTCCTCGATATATACCTCGATCGTTCTCATTCCGGCCCTACTGGAACAAAAGAGCAGATCGGCTTCGCAGAGTCCCGCAAAGTATTGCTGTAAGATGGCAAAAACAACGCGCTCCGAATTGATGGAGTGGATTAACCCACACACGGGTGCATCATATCGTTGGAGTTTTCGACGTATGGTTGCTAGCGTTCGTAATTGTGGATCGAACGTCGTCAGAACGACTTCGTCAGAATTCTTAAGCGGCAGCTTGCTTCCCATAGGAACAGCAACTAGTCTTTTGACGTAGTCCACGGTCAGGCCGTCTGCAATCAATTCCTCCTTCTTTTGGTCAGTAAGTCCTGGTACAAAGTAAGCGTCGTACGTTCCGTATTCAAGTAGGGCGCAGAGAGCGGTCCACCCAAACACCCTCGCTCCCATGACCGTCGTCTGATCCCATTGTTCCTGATGACGTTCGGGATTTCTGGGCAAACTAGAAAGGTACAAAGCTCTCATCTATTGAGTTCTCCGAGCTGTTTTGAGCGTCAACGAACTGAACCTCCAGAGTCTCAGCTATTTCCCAGGTATCCTCGAACTTGCGATTCGGCCAGGTCACTTCGTAGAGGGCCAAGTGGTTAGATATGTTTCCAATCTCTTTCGCGATGGTGCGGAATGTCAGCTATTCCGTCAATTCCAAACAGCACGCACATCCGGCCAAATGTACGCACATCCGGCCATCCTTGGGCCCTAAGCCACCGAAGACTGTGCCCTAAATGCCCTCGCTGGAGATGGGGGAGAACCCTTGTCCGCTAGCTGCGGCAGGCAAGTTATGAAGGAGAACGTATAGGCCGCCGTTGCGGATCAGTCGATCGTGCGTACCCTGCTCCTCAACGATACCGCCGTTCAGCACAACGATACGGTCGACCCATTTGAGCGCGGAGATTCGGTGCGACACAAAGACAATTGTTTTGTCGGCGAAGCGCTCCACCAGATTGGAGAATACTCTCCGTTCGGAGGGCGCATCCAGTGCTGACGTCGATTCGTCGAGCAGCAGCACGGAGGAATTTTGAAGCACCAAACGTGCTAGGGCTAGGCGCTGCCGCTCGCCACCCGACAGGAAATTACCTTTTGGGCCAATTGGAGTATCCCACCCTTGCGGCAGGCGGCCGACCAGTTCTCCGAGATCCGCGGTTTCGAGCGCCTCAATGAGTTCTTTGTTCGTTGCGGAAGGCTTCCCAAGTAGAAGATTCTCTCTCAGTGTTCGGTCGAAGAGGACGGCATCCTGCATGAGATAGCAGACCTTCGTCCGAAGACTCTCCAAGCGCACGGCTCGAACGTCGATTCCATCGATGTACACGGCTCCTTGATTCACGTCGTACAGCCTTGCAATCAGCTTTGTGATCGTGCTCTTGCCACTGCCACTGACGCCGACCAACGCAACCTTCTCGCCAGCCTCTAGCTTGAGTCCAAGTCCATCCACCACTGGGGTTCCCTTTCCGTAGGAGAAAGATACTCTTTGCAATTCGACGTACCCCCGAGAAGGGGAGGGGAGGAACACTGCGCCCGGCGATTCCGACACAGTCGGCGTTTTTTCAATAACCTCCACGATTCTCCGAATGCTCGCGCTCAGGCGGTTAAACCGAGAATAGATGTCTACGGCAGCATTCAGGGGATCAAACAATCGTGCCAGATAACTGTAGAACGCAACCAGCCCGCCGACAGTCAAAGCTCCGACGAACACCTCGTAACCGCCGTAACCAAGGGTCGCTATGGTGCCGAGTGCAATCACTGCCATGTAGCAGGTCCTGAACAATGTCTCGGTCAGGGTTCGTTGATTCAATGCCTTCATTCTGGCTGCGGCCCGCTCAAGGAACGCCTGGACTTGACTTTTCTCCCGGTTCAAGAGCTGGATTTGGATGACGGACGCCAGGTGTTCCTGCAGGAAGCTACTTTCTATACTGGATTGTTGCTGCGCGCTGTCGGATGCCTGCCGCAATCGGCTTTCGAAGTGCCTCCTGAAAACGAAGAAAAGGGGCATAAGCGGTAGAAGGAGAATGGTCAACCGAAAATCGAGGAAGAACATCGTTCCGATGACGAAAACAGCGTTGAACGTCGTTTGGAGAACATAGGGCACAAGGCTTGATCCCAGTTCCGCCACCTGATCCACATCCTGCTCCATTCGGTACAGCTTTTCACCAATTGGCGTCGATTCGTGGTAATCCGCAGAGAGGCGATTCATGTGCTCCAAAATGTCGAGCCGAATGCGGAAAACGAGATTCTGGACGGTCCGGAAACTCACCATGCTCGCAAGTGCGGAAAAGCCTAGCCGAGAGACATAGATTGCCAAGAACCCTCCCGCCGCAAGAAAGAGCAGGCGCATGTCTCTTTTCGGCAGGACCCTGTCAATGAGCCATTTGATGAGGAGAGGATCGAGCAGAAACATCAAGCTGCTCAGCACGATCAGAGACACACTCAGGAGATGCGCACGCAGGAGAGGCCGCAGCTTGCGGACAAACCATCGGAGCTGCGAGTTGGACTTCAGAACCAAAATTCTCCTCCAACCCTTCGGACAGTCATCTCGAAGTTCATGCAAGCGGCCGAGGCCGCAATTTGGAGGTCATGGATGTCCGTTATGCCGACGGACCTAGGACGCATCGCCTTTACCTTCGCGTATCCGGGGCCGGTCTAATCGGCCGTCTTTGCCGCTGTGTTCGAGGCAACCATCCCAAGGCCTCTAAGTAAGCACTTGTGGCTTTACGTCCCTCCTCGATCATTGTCAGCCAGAAGTCCGTGAATTCTTCGAGTTCGAAGGTTCTCATCTCTGAGCCGAGAGCAAGCTGAACAACACGCTTCCTATCATCGCGAAGCGTGAAAGTTACGATCATGTCGTGTTTTTTGAACTCGTAAACCAAGGGGTCTGATCCTTCTGTCCAGAATTGACGTCAGCAGCCAATCGCCGCGATGGTCTCGAAACATTTGCTAAGCCACGTTTGCATCTAACAGCTCCGAGCGATGCTCCATCGAACCAGGCCTTGGGCTCTACGCTACAAGTTTGTTTTTGCCCCAGACCGTCCTGAATTCCGTTGGACTTAGCAGAAAGAGTCTTTTAAAGCTTCTTCCGAATTCGGCAGTCCTTTCATACCCGGCATCCGCTGCAATTGCTTTGATCGGCACAGTAGTTGTCGCCTTTAACTGTTCTGCGGCGAAGCCGAGGCGGCTTTTTTTCAAATATTCTTTGAAACCGATTCTCATCGCACGTCGGAACACCCGGCGAGCTTGACGGCCAGACACAGGCAAGCCAAGCTGTTTACAAAGATCGTCGAGATTCCAACCAGCCTTTCCGGGATGACTGTCGACAAATTCTTTGATCTTTCTTGCCCGCCAGTCCATTTCGGTTGGTTCGTCCGATTGCATTGAAATGCGTTCGTCCCAAAAGGCATGTACGGTGCTCAGAATTCGAACGTCAGGTCGTTTGTAAGCCATGGTGGGTACCTCCGTGCCGTCATTTCGAGCTAGGTCTGATGTCTTCCTCACCAGTCGACATCGCGTTCGCTTATGGCTCGCCGCTACAACTTCGTTCTTCGAGCGGGAACCTGAGTTGGCTGTTTTTTAGAAAATGGGTTCGTCTATGTAACTTGAGAATTCGGGCATTTCCGTCCGAAGACGGACTCCTGATACCTCCAGTCTTCCGCTGACTACTCTGTCGTTGTTGAACACAGCCACCCGCATGCAGTGGCAGAAGAAAACTACTCCCTGGCTATGTTGTGCCAAGACTTCGCGCGCAGACTCGCACATAGAGGGTGGGATGCAGTTTTGATTCGCGGAAGAATCCAACACGTCAGTCTCAGCATGAGATGGCGTTTCACTCGAATCACAGGTCCAGGCCGCCGGCGCATTCGACAGTTCGGTTGTCACGGAGGCACACCATGAATTCCGAAACATGTCAACCCCGCGCTCCGGCGGCCTTGGACTCGTGAAACAGGCCGTTCCTTTGAACAAGCCCGATATTTTCGAGCTTCGATAAATACACATAGACGTCGCGTTCGAGCTGGTCACGCGAGATTGTGTAGTGAGTTTCCATCACATCCACGAGCCCGCGAAGATCGACTCCTGAAGGGCTCGCTTCCACTGTGCTCCAGACTCGTGCGGCAACGGGATTGAGGCTGTAACAGAGCCCCTTTCGGATATCGAGAAGCACAGCGCCATCTTCGGAATATGTGGAACGGACGTCTGGAGAAACCAGCCACATAGCGTTGGGATCCGATTTCACGCTTTCCCTCCGGCAGAAGTGTCTGAGTTCGAAGCAAACGGCCTCGGGGCCGGCTGAGGCCGTTTGTAAGACTAAAGGAGCAGTGTGAAGTCCGGACTTTTCGGACAAAACCCCTTCATCTCGCGCTACCGCTTGCGCGGCGACGCACTCGAAGGTGTCGCACGAATTCGAGTTGGTGTGTGAAAAAAGATGTTTCTGCTCCGAATCCGGGCCTATATTGATGAACTGCGAATGAAAAGTCTGTGAATGTAGTGGGCCGTCGAGGGTGTTGTCCTGTTGATTTCAAAGACTTAAGAGCAACTATTACCCTGGGCTGGGCATCGCTAAGGCGACGCGTATCGGTCGTAGTCCGAACCGCAATTTCCGTCCAAAGAGAGAATGGTGGCCGAGAATCCGACCTGACGTGCCTACGCCCACAGCGTCCTTTGGTATTGGTCAGTGGCGTAAGCCGCGTTGCCGAAAGCTTCAGAAGCCCCTGCGCGCTCACCATTCAAGAAATGTTGCGCTGTTCTGTTGACGACGCATGACACGACGCTACGCGGTGGCGCGAGAGGCCGGGCTGGGAAGGGATAAAATTCTTTATTCTTATTTGAAACGTTGGGTACTATTGCAACACTACCATCTGTAGAGTAGCGTACCGTTATCTTTATGGCGCGGGGTCGGGCACTCTCGTCTCGGAATCCTCCGGGCCCTCACGGGCAGCGCCTCAAGGCACTGCGCGAGGCTTTGGGCATCAGTGGTCGAGATGTGCAAACCCATAGCCGCCTAATCGCGCGTTCACAGGGGAACCAGAGATATTGTATCTCCCACAGTTCTCTGGTGGAGATCGAAAACTCCACCCGGGTCCCAAGCGTCCACAAGCTTTTCACACTCAGCGCACTCTATCGAATCAATTTCGTGGACCTTTTACTTTTCTTTGGGATCGATCTGGATCAGATCAACACAGCTCGCCTCGCTGTCAAACTGCCCAAGACTCATCTCGTTCCTTCCGAGATCTATGACACGGAACGCCGTGTGAGTTTTCCAGCGAGGTTCGATCCGGGAGCGAGGATCCAGGAGACAAATCTCCTCTCTCGTATGGTGCAGACCTGGGGTGAAATCCCCATCGCATTCGTCCAAAATCTCGGCCTTCGGAAATATCTCTACGGATTCATTGGGATGGATGACTACACGCTGTACCCGATGATTCGTCCCGGCGCTTTCATCCAGATAGATGACCAGGACACCAGAATTGATCCGGATCCGGGAGAGAACGAGTTTGAGCGGCCCATCTACTTCTTTCAGCTTAGAGAGGGCTATGCATATGGCTGGTGCCGACTGGACGGCAATGTCCTCAGCATCATGCCTCATCCTCTTTCTCGGGTACAATCTCGCCAATTCATCCACCCGGTCGATATAGACGTTGTGGGCCGCGTAGTTGCTGTGGCGATGCCCCTCAGGCGGAAACCGGTCCGGTCATCTTTGCCTGCCCCTGACACCAAGAGGATTCAGTGATCAGCGTGGACGTCCCGTTAGTCCCGGGCGTCAGAAAAGCGCGAGAACAGATGGATGCGCGATCTATGAGCATGATAGTAATTAATCCAAAGAACGGACATGAAATAATTTATACGGAGGAGGAATACGCCAGGGTATGTGTTGAATCCTGTGAATGGCATCGAGCGCTCGAAAACGCTGTTGAAACGCCCGAAGAAGACCAGAGAGACCTGGTGAAATAAATAATCGCGGTCCCCAAGTGGGCTCAACTGATTCCAACTCTAGCAGCGACGTTCCCAAATCGGCACTGACCTAAACCGAAGTTCTATTGCACTCGCCAGCTACCTCTGTTCTGCTGCGAAATTCTATATTTCCAACAGTTGGCTCAGCCAGATGGAGGCGACGGGGCCAGTCCCGAGTGTTGAAAAGCTCTTCAGCCTGAGCGTCATCTACCGGATCAATTTTGTCGAGTTGCTGTCCCTGTTTGGGATCGACTTGGAGAGAATTGGCCTCCATCAAGTCGAACTTCGTTTGCCGAAGACGCACCTTGCAAAGCTGGAAGTCTACAATGAAGACAGGAGCGCCACTTTTCCCGTGCGCTTCCACGAAGGGTTTAAGGTAGAAAAGACAACTCTACTCTCGCGTATCGTGAAAATTTGGGGCGAGGTACCGATTTCGGTCATTCGGCACCTGGATATCAAGAATTCTGAGTACGGCTATGTCGGCCTTCGTGACCATACGATGGATCCCCTTGTCCCGCCGGGTTCTTTCGTGCAGATCGACAACCGAGTGCGCGAACTCCTTCGCCCTTCTTCTTGGCGGACAGAATTGGATCGACCAATCTATTTCGTAAAAATCCCTGGCGGGTATGCTTGCTCTTGGTGTGAACTGAAGAGGAATCAGCTGACCCTAGTGCCCCATCCGCTGTCACGTAGCCGCCTTCGGCACTTTGAGTATGCACGCGAAGCAGAGATCATCGGCAGAGTGACCGGTATCGCTATGCGGATCGTTCGTCCTGAAGAGCAGATTCCTGACGTGTCTGCAAAATCGCCAAAGCGATCTTGACATTGGACAAGAAAATCTCAGCGGCCGTTTCATCGCACTCCGACGGAATTGTGACCCTGTAAGATCCAAGATGTGTCCAGCTCTGCAAAAAGTCTTTCTGCCTTACCGATGTCGAGGAAATATAGTTTCGTAGCTCCTCGATCAGTTCTTCTAGAGAGCAATAAACTAGCCGATGGAAAATCTCGGCGTGGCACGCTGCCATTGCTTTGGAGGCAACGTTTTCACCGAAATGAAACGCCAGGCCGTCATGGGAGTAGTGGCCGCTGCTGAGGTCACGCGAAGAGGCCAGATAAACGAGCCGACTGAAGTCGCCCGGGAGTCTTTTGAGAGTGCGATTCCTCAGGTCCCTTAGCGCAGGCTCGATCTCGACATGTTTGGCTTCAAGACTCATATCTCAGCGCTATTTAGCCCCGAACCGCTCTGTGATCTAAATTTGTCCTGAGCGTTTTGCAAGTTGCAGGGTCAATCCTCGCCATGAGTTGCTCAAATGCACCCCGCAGCCAGGCCACGGTCCGAAGAGTCCGGCTAACCATCTTGCGAGTGCGCACCGGACCGCGCAGCCAGATCCAGCCAATCAAAACGTCGCACAATATGAGGAAAAAAAAGTAGCTGAGGGCTAACTTCACCTCCGACGCGAGTTGGAGATCCTCAATTTGTTGTGCTGCGGCCACGTGTGCGCGCATGACAAGGGAAGCGCCCCTCCTTGTGCGCCGAAGCCAGGAAATAGCAAGAACCGCGCGCTCACGCAGAAACATTTCTTGAATTTCCGAGGACATGCTGCGTGAAACGAAATGCCAATCCTCGAGACCGAATATCCTCTCACCAAGATCGCCATGCGAAGCAGTGCTTCCGCCTGCTGCTTGACGTTCTCGTGGCGCTATCACTTCGATTCTGCTTTTGCGCGTTAGGAAGATCTGCCGGGCCCACAGGGCCGCGACGACCAAAAGTAGCGACGCGACACCGAGATAGGGCAGCAGTTGGCTCATAATTCGCCACCCATCTTCAAGAATGAACGAGCTCTGGAAATGGCTCTTCTGGTCTGTTCTGCGATGAATCGATAGTCACGGTCGATTTTGGATTCAGTTTCCGCCACTGGATTGGGGGAATAAGACCAAAGAGCGTAACCCCAGATGAGTAGGGCAACTAGGTAAGCAATAGGCTGAACAAGCCGCCACCCTGGTCGCAGCCCATATCCCGGCAGCGATCCAAATGCCAGCGACACGATACTGGCGTAGATATACGCGCTATATCCAAAGATGATTCCTTTGAGATTTCTCCCGGTGGGCACAACGTAATAAGTAAGCAACGCGATGATACCCGCCAATAAGAGTGCTTGGACTGTACGCAGGTCGCGTTCGAGTTCCGTCGACATTGTAGTTGTTGACCAAACAGATCTGCTAACAGCATGCAATATAACTCTCAAGATTACGGCTCCGAGAATAGCCCACAAGAAAGTTCTTGCAATGCGCGCTGGGCCTGGTGAGTTGTTGAGTGCATGTTTGGAAATTTCAAGAATGACGGCATAGCCGATGGTTGCATGGAGAAATTCCGTGTACCAATAGAACGGCGCGTAGATGCTCGGGTGAAAACTAAGAACTGAGAAACGCAGAAGATCTATCAAAAGAACCGCAGTGAGGTAGATAAAGAAGGCGAGATACTTGTCGTAGACCTTGGCATTTATGGAACGCACCAGAATAAAAGCTTCTGTTGCAATTTCCATCCACCAAAGAATTTGTCCGAACACGTGCGCCGCCGGGGGGACGTAAACGGGATATTAACACACAAGAAGGGAAAAGAATGGACGTCTTTTCCCTCCCTGCATTGCTGTGGAATGTGTCAGGAATGTGTTGGGAACCAAGGGATTGGGATTGGCGGCGGTACGGGTGCTCCTCCATCAGCTTTCAAAACAGGTCTCGCGAAGGTTGAAGCAACGTGTGCACACGCCAGAGGTACTAAGCTCCCCAGGATAGTCAGAGATATCAGCCAAATCAGCTTTCTCGTTTTCATGGTAACTCCTTTTCTTAATTAGGGTTGGGGCCCATAAGAACAGGCTAGTGTTGTTCTGCCAGTATGGCTGCCGCTTTCGTCATTCCGCTCGGTCCACCGAGCACTTAGGCCGGGAATTGTCCGAAAAGGAGGGTTAGTCCTTACCTTTCTAGGCGTGCGTAGCCGTCCCCCAATTAGGCCTTGAGGTGTGGGAGTGCGATGCGGCGGCACCAAACCTTGGAAAGACGTTCATACCGAAGCACATGCGAGCTTTGAAGCGCTGGCGCGTAGTTTTGTTTTCGATGTTTATCGCTCTCGGGTTGCTACTCACACTTTCCGGCAAATATGTTTGGTTGTATGTCTCGCGAAAACCTGACCTCAAGCCACCGATCGCCAACTTTCTGCTGGATCCGCACGCACCGCAGAATCCTGAAATCCTGCTTGCTGAAGCAAACCGACTCGCCTGGCTTTTCAATTGGCCAAAAGCGGGGCCACTCTATGTTCGGGCTGAAGAACTGTTCAAGGAGAAAGGCGACACAAGGAATGAGACTTACGCCCGCGTAGGGAGAATTCGAGCCCACGCTGAAACGATGTCCTGGATTGATGTGTCGGAGATACTTGGACAGCAGTTAGAGCTTCCGATTGCGACGACCGACCTCGAACTACGGCTTTGGTGCCTTGTGGCGAAGGGATACACGGATTTGGAGATCAATCCCGCTTCTGCAAAGCTAGTTTGGACGGAAGCAAGGCAGATTGCTCACAGGCTGGGAGAACACGAATGGGAAACGCGAGCTGAGGGAGAACTCGGGATCATCGGTTTTCTTGAAGGGGATAGTCGTCGCGCAGCAGTTATGGTTGGTGATGCGCTCTTGTCTGCGAAGGCCAGTGGCGATGTGGGTGGCCAGGTTCGAATGCTCGAAATGCTCGGCAATGGGTTCAATGAGGCGAAACGATATGGGGAGGCTCTTGCGTTTTTCGAGCGGGCCATCAAGACGAGCGGCGCAACGCCGGATGCGGGATTTCCTTTCATGGCGTATGAAGGAGAATCCACTGCCTTAGTCGCCCAGGATAAGGTGTCAGAAGCCAAAGACAAGTTGGAGCGCGCATTGACCGTTGCAAGAGAAAATCAAAAGCTCGGACACGAGAGCATGATTCTTCAACTGATGGGTGAGCTGGCCATTCGAACTGGGGATCGGCCTGCGGCTGCGAAATATCTAGAGCAATCAGGCCAGCTCGCGCAAAAGTACAATTTCTATCGAACCCTGGGTCAATCAATGATTGATCTCGCTGGTCTTTATCGAGAAGCTGGCGACCTGAAAGGCGCCGAGGTTAGTGCTTCGGCCGGAGTGGACGCTAGCAGACGAGTGGGAGACCGATACTACCTTCCACGAGATTTGACAGTGCTTGCAGACCTCAAAGCTCAGCGCGGAGCTATCAACGAGGCAGAGGCCCTATACGGAAATGCTGAAGACGTGATCGACGGGATGCTCGTCAACTTGCATGAAGCGTATTGGAGTAGCTCGCTTGCAGGAGCGATGAGCGACACGTACCTTCACCATTTCGAATTAGAAGCGCGCCAAGGGAACCTTGAGCGGGCGCTAAGTGTATTGGAACGTGTCAGGGGACGAACCGCCGCGGCATTGCTTCAGAATAAGGTGTCGTTTGGCAAAGACGAATCGGCAGACGTGCGTGCCCTAGAAGATGAAGTCTCCAACCTCCAGCTTCGTCTTATGCGCTCTGAAAACCCGAAGGAGCGGGCCAGCCTGCTCGATCAATTGGTCGAGTACGAGCGGCGGATGGAATGGACGCGCACGGAACGAACGGAATCGAAGTCCAAATGGTTTGACACACCGGCCCCCCTGAGGGCGATCCAATCTAGCTTGCGTCCTGAAGAAGTCGTTTTGGAATACGTGCTGAGCGAGCCGCGCTCATACTGTGTGTGGATTTCCCGCGGCCGCGGAGGTGTCGTCGTACTATCTGAAGGCCGGGGCAAAATTGAAGCTCTGACGCAAAAATATCTCACTGCGACGCGAGCGAGGCGCGAGGATGTTGATTCCGCGCGGCAGCTTTACGATGTGCTGTTCGCGCAGCTCCCTCCAGAAGCAAACCGCGAACAGACTATCGTGGTACCAGACGGAATACTGCATCTGCTCCCGCTCGATACACTCCGTGATTCAGCGGGCGCCTTATTACTAGAAACGCGAACTATTAGCTACGTTCCGGCTGCTACGGTCCTCCACGTTGTCAGAAATGAAAAGGCCACCATAGTCGGGAAGTTCACTTTCCTTGGTGTGGGAGATGTTCCATACCAGAACCAGGGGCACGTTTCCGTGAAGCTTGAGAAACCGAGTCGACTTCCGCAACGAATTGAGCGTGGACTGTCTGACGTGTTCGGTACCGCGTTGCACGACTTACCGGAGACCCGCGCAGAAGTCCTTACGGCCAGCAAGGCTGTGACGAAAGACCCAGTCTTACTTCTTGGTCCGAACGCGACGGAAACCGCGTTTAAGTCGGAGCCCCTGGCCGATTTCAAAATCGTTCATATCGCCGCTCATGGGTTTGTTGACACGCAGTTTCCAGAACGTTCAGGCTTGGTGTTGGGTGTTGACGCCGGTTCTCATGATGATGGTCTCTTACAGGTCCGGGAAATCATCCGGCTCCATTTCAATGCTGACCTAGTGACGCTTTCGGCTTGCAACACGGGAGTAGGGAAGATCGAGGGCGAAGAGGGCGTGACAAATCTAGTCGAGGCGTTTCTTGTGAGCGGAGCGAGGGCGGTTGTCGCAAGTCTTTGGAGCGCGGACGATACGTACACCGGCGCACTGATGGAACGCTTCTACATCCATATCGCGGAAGGCCAACCGAAAGCCACAGCCCTGCGGCACGCGAAACTGGACTTGCTCGCAAGGGACGGCGGCCATGTTCCACCGTATTATTGGGGCGCTTTTGTTTTGGTTGGAGAGGGAGAAACCGCGATTCCTCTGGGGGAACGATGAGTCTCGACTCGCAAACGAAAGCGAAGATCTATTCCCGCGTCTGTGAGCTTGTGACGCGGAAGCACTTCGATCCCGGTATGAACGGGGCGAATTGGGAAGAGTTGTCGAAAGCCAGGAGAGACCAAATCCTCGAAAGCCCCAACGATGAAGAATTCGAGAAGCAGATACAAGATCTCCTGGCCGAACTGAAGACGAGCCACACTGGTTTTCGCCATTCCAAAAGCGCGAAGATCCCCGGCCGCCACGCCATCGCCGCCACCTTCATGCGGTACAAATTCGATGGGGAAGAGCGCTGGATGTTTCAGGACGTTCATGAAGGCGGCCCAGCGCACGCCGCAGGTCTACGTCCAGGCGATATTCTTCTCCAGGTCCGAAACAAAGAATTGAAGCCACCCGAACCGCCAATTTTCCCGGTTGGCGAGGACTCCCAATATGCAGTCCAGAAGGCTGATGGCAAACGCATCGTGGGCAACTTGATTGTCCCGTCGCCAAGGTCGAAAAGTCATCCGGTGATCGTACCGAAGGCAGTTCTGTGCTCGCAGCTACCCGATGGGATCGGTTGGCTGAAGGTGACCATGTTTCCGGGAGCAGTCGGTATTGATCTTGCCAAAATGTTTGATACCGCCATCGCCCATCTTAAAGACTCAACCCGCTTGATTGTGGACCTTCGCGGAAACACCGGGGGCGGCATTGGTGGATTACGGCTGATGAGTTATTTGACTCCCGGAAAGAAGGAAGTCGGATACAGCCTTACGCGCAAACGAAAAGAAAAAGGTTATACGAGAGAAAAGCTACCAAGGTTTGGCCACATACCTTCTCACAAGGCGACTCTTTTGTGGCTGGCACTGCGATATGGCTTCATAGACAAATCAATTCTCGTAGTCACTGAAGGACTCGGTCCTCAGAACTTTCACGGTCGCGTGGCGATCCTTGTCAACGAGCACACTGCAAGCGCCGGGGAGATGCTGGCGGCATTTGCTGAGGAAAATGGGTCGTGGGATTGCCGGCCGCTGCGTATCTCACTTGGCAGGGAAAACTGATCGAAGGTAAAGGCGTGACGCCGAGTGTTCCAGTCGAACTGTTGCCGGACGACCTTCTAGCAGGACAGGACCCTCAGATGCAGAAGGCTATCGAGATTGTAAGGGGAATGTAGCGTGGTTTCTGCAGTTAGTAGTCTACGGGGTCGTGTCTGTAATGGCCCTCTGACCAGTAATATACATCGACCTCGTATTCCTTCTCGGCTGAATCAAAAAGCAGAATGACATCTGAAGTATGCGCGTTGAATCTTTTCTTCGACGCTTGGTCGAAGAACTTGCCTATTGGCGTCCCTCGAACAAAATAGTTGGCTGCCCCGCCCTCGTCCAACTTGTCAAGAAGTTTGGCTTCGTAGTCGGATTGCCCTGGCCTCTGGCTAAATACGACGAACCTGTACCCCGCATCGGCGTTCGCCGTTGGGACGAGCAAGAGCGCATAAGATGGCGTTTGCGCACTCTCAAAGTACCCGACGGCGATTCCCGGGCAGCTTAAGGGTTTCTCCGATTCCCACCTTCCGTGGGCTCGCTGGCTGAGATTGGCAACTTCCTGAACCCTCCAAGAACCATACTCTTGCTTGAGACGATGCTGTATCGCCGTTGGAAGTGAATCAAGCCGACAGAGACTCGACTCTTGTTTGTTGGCAGGCTGCTGGCCCAAAGCAAGACCAGCCGGAAGGAGGAATATCAACGGAGTTATCCACAATGGCTTCATGCCTTTTTCCTCTCTGTTCGAGCCCACTGACATGAGTTTAGTATGGCCACTCGCATCCGCTATTCTTCTGGCGCATTTGTGTACATGCCTGGTAAATGCAGTAAGAAAGTACGTCCCGGTGCCTGGACGTCCGATTGGCGGGCACAACTTTATAGCAAAGGAGTCATCGCAATAAGAGAGGATATGAGTTCCACTCTGAATTAGGCTTTCGGATTTGCAAAACATATCGCCCAGAGGACGCGGAAGAAAGGTCAACGGCCGCTTCGATTGACGTAACACCATCTTTCAGAGAGGCGACACCATT
>WNGL01002342.1_pt2 | contig 27782 bp, 27 predicted proteins | sample 5400591 | NCBI WGS metagenome assembly WNGL01 (sample SAMN13153377, study PRJNA577476) | soil metagenome | isolation source: 80 cm soil or saprolite under Garry oak tree replicate 1 | place: USA:California | collected 2016-06-15 | reverse complement strand
AGATGATCATTCCGCCGCGTCGGCCGGCGCGACCTTCTCGGCCTCTTCCTCCGCCTCCGCCGCGGGAAGCGAGACGTCCTCGACCGGCGGCGGGTTGCGGTGGGGCGCGCTGGATTCCTCGGCGACCCGCGCCAGCCGCTCGCGCGCCTCCTCGGCCTCGCGCTGGCGATTCCACATGCTGGCATAGAGTCCCGCGCGCGCAAGCAGCGCCTGGTGCGTGCCGCGCTCGACGATCGCGCCGTCGTCGAGCACGATGATCTCGTCGGCGGCGACGATGGTGGAGAGCCGATGCGCGATCACCAGGGTGGTGCGGTTCTTGGAAACGCGATCGAGCGCGTCCTGGATGTCCTTCTCGGTATGGCTGTCGAGCGCCGAGGTCGCCTCGTCGAGCAAGAGGATCGGCGGGCCCTTGAGGATCGTGCGGGCGATCGCGACGCGCTGCTTCTCCCCGCCCGAGAGCTTGAGGCCGCGCTCGCCGACCTCGGTGTCGTAACCCTTGGGCGCCATGCGGATGAACGCGTCGATCTGCGCCATGCGCGCCGCTTCCTCGACCTCCTCGTCGCTCGCCTCCCAACGGCCGTAGCGGATGTTGTAGCGGATGGTGTCGTTGAACAGCACAGTGTCCTGCGGCACCATCCCGATCGCGGCGCGCAGTGAAATCTGCGTCACGTCGCGGACGTCCTGGCCGTCGATGAGAATGCGGCCGCCGGTGAGGTCGTAGAACCGGAACAGCAGCCGGGAGATGGTCGACTTGCCGGCGCCGGAGGGGCCCACGACCGCGATGGTCTTGCCGGCGGGGACTTCGAAGCTGAGGTCTTTGAGGATCGGCCGCTCCGGCTCGTAGGCGAAGTTGACGCCCTCGAAGCGGATCGCGCCATTCGTCACCACCAGCGGCTTCGCCCCGGGCCGGTCCCTGATCTCGGGATCGCGCGAGAGAATCCCGAACATCATCTCGATGTCGATCACCGCCTGCTTGATCTCGCGATAGACCATGCCCATGAAATTCAGCGGTTGATAGAGCTGGATCATCATGGCGTTGATCATGACGAAATCGCCGACGGTATGCGTGCCGGACTGGATGCCGAGCACGCAAAGCACCATGGCGGCGGTCAGCCCGAGCGTGAAGATCGCCGCCTGTCCGGCATTGAGCACGGCGAGCGACGTATAGGTCTTGATGCTGGCGTCCTCGTAGCGCGCCATGGAACGATCGTAGCGGCGCGTCTCGCGCTCCTCCGCGACGAAATATTTCACGGTCTCGTAGTTGAGCAGCGAATCGACCGCCTTGGTGTTGGCCTCGGTGTCGCTCTCGTTCATCTTGCGGCGGATGCCGATGCGCCACTCGGTCGCCGAATAGGTGTACCACATGTAGAACGCGATCGTCGCCAGGATGATCAGCACGTAGCGCCAATCGAACTGGTAGAGCAGCACGGCGATGATCAGCCCGACCTCGAGGATGGTGGGCACGAGCTGCAGGATCACCATTCGGACGATGACCTCGATGCCGGTGCGCCCGCGCTCCAGCACCCGCGTGAGCCCGCCGGTCTTGCGCTCGAGATGGAAGCGCAGCGACAATCGATGCATGTGCTCGAAGGTGAGAATGGCGAGGCGCCGCACCGCGTGCATCGCCACACGGGCGAACAGCCCGTCGCGCACCTGGGTGAGCAGCGCCATCAACAGGCGCATGCCGCCGTAGGCGATCGTCATGGCGATGGGAACGGCGATGACCCAGGCCCAGGCGGACGCCGCGAACGGCGCGCTGCCCTGGCCGGCGAGCGCATCGGTCGCCCATTTGTACGTGAACGGGACGGCGACGGTCGCGAGCTTGGCGAACAGCAGCAGCACCATCGCGGCGACGACTCGGAGCTTGAGATCGGCGCGATCGCCGGGCCAGATGTAGGGCCACAGATGCACCAGCGTGGACAACAGCGTGCCGCGCTCGCCGGAACCGCCCGTTGCCGGCTTCTCGGGAAATCCGCCGCGTTTCATTCGCTCGCCCGCAATGCTGGAACCGTGTCCCGGCCCGGATGGTTGAAGGTGCTTCCCTGGGGCCTCATATAGGCGCTCTTGCGGCTTTGATCACCTTGTTCCGCCGGCGGCCGGCGGCCGGTCGGGAAGACGTCGCTTTCGCCCCGGAATTACGGCGATGCAGAGACCGCGCGCAACGCCGAACGGCGCTCGAAGACCTCGGTCCGCGTCTTGACGCTTCCCGAGACGCAATGCCAGAACCCGGAATGAACACGATCCGTAGCCTCTGCGTCTATTGCGGTTCGGGTCCCGGCACCGACCCGGGATTTGCCGATGCGGCGCGCCAATTGGGAAAGATCCTGGCCGAGAACCGGGTCGGGCTGGTCTACGGCGGCGGCTCGCTCGGCCTGATGGGAACGTTGGCGACGAGCGTGCTCGACCATGGCGGCCGGGTGACCGGCATCATCCCCGAGTTCCTCACCGGCCGCGAGCACGTCATGGCGCGCGCCCAGGAGATCGTCGTCACGCGCGACATGCACGAGCGCAAGCGCGTCATGTTCGAGCGCGCGGACGCATTCGTGGCGCTGCCGGGCGGCATCGGCACCCTCGAGGAGCTGGTCGAGCAGATCACCTGGGCTCAGCTCGGCCGCCATCGCAAGCCGATCGTGATCGCCAACATCGGGAAATTCTGGGATCCGCTGCTCGCGCTGTTCGATCACATGCGGACGCTCGCCTTCATCCGCCCCGGCCTCAACGTCGAATGCGTCGTGGTCGAAAAGGTCGAGCATATCTTGCCCAACCTCGCCGCGATCCTGCGCGCGGTCCCGGAGGAGGAGCGCCGGCGCGCCGCGAAGACGGTGGAGCGGATGTGACGCGCCCTCATTTCACGAACGTCACCGCCTCGATGCGATTGCCCTCAGGATCGCGGATGAAGGCGGCGTAATAGCCTGCGCTGTATTCCGGCCGCGGCCCCGGGTCGCCGTCGCTCGTGCCGCCTGCGGCGAGCGCGGCGGTGTGGAATGTTTGCACCGCTTCGACATTGGGCGCCCGCACGCAGATATGCGCGCCGCTGTCGGACGCGGTCGGCGGCATCGAGGGGCGGTGATTGAGCCAGAATTCCGGATAGCGTTTGCCGAATCCCACGGTCGCCGGCCGATTCCGCAGCCTGGTGTAGCCGATCGCGCCGAGCACCGCCTCGTAGAAACGCGCGCTTGCTTCGAGGTCGCGAACCGAAATGGAGATGTGATCGATCATACCAACTCACGCCGGAGCGCCGGATTTGACCAGCTTGTAGACGATGGAATCCATCAAGGCCTGGAACGAGGCCTCGATGATGTTGGCCGATACGCCCACCGTGGTCCAGCGTTCGCCGGCCTCGTCCTGGCTCTCGACCAGCACGCGGGTGACCGCTTCGGTGCCGGTGTTGAGAATGCGCACGCGATAGTCGGTGAGCTTCAGGCCGGCGATATAGCGCTGATATTTGCCGAGATCTTTCCGCAAGGCGAGATCGAGCGCATTGACGGGGCCGGCACCTTCGGCGGCGGAGATCAGCGTCTCGTTGCCGACCTTCACCTTGACCACGGCCATGGCCACGGTGACCGGCTTGCCCAGCGCGTTGAAGCGCCGCTCGACGTTGACGTCGAACTGCTCGACCGTGAAATATCTCGGCACCGTGCCCAGCATCTCGCGCGCCAGCAATTCGAACGAGGCATCCGCCGCCTCGTAGGCGTAGCCCAGCGCCTCGCGCTCCTTGACCTCGTCGAGCAGGCGGGCGAGCCGGGAATCCTCCTTGTCGACCGCGATCCCGATCCGCTCGAGCTCCGCGAGCAAGTTGGACCTGCCCGATTGATCCGATACCAGCAGGCGGCGGCGATTGCCCACCGTTTCCGGATCGACGTGCTCGTAGGTCGCGGGCTCCTTGACGATTGCCGAAGCGTGAATGCCGGCCTTGGTCGCGAACGCGCTGTCGCCGACGTAGGGCGCGTGGCGGTCGGGCGCGCGGTTGAGCATCTCGTCGAGCACGTGCGAGACACGCTTGAGCTTCTTGAGCCCGACATCCGAAATTCCGATCTCGAATTTCTGGGTGAATTCCGGCTTGAGCATCAGGGTCGGAATGATCGAAACCAGATTGGCATTGCCGCAGCGCTCGCCGAGACCGTTGATCGTGCCCTGGATCTGGCGCGCGCCGGCGCGCACCGCGGCGAGCGAATTGGCGACCGCCTGCTCGGTGTCGTTATGGGCATGGATGCCGATGTGGTCGCCCGGGATTTTTCGCGCCACCTCGCCGACGATCGTCTCCACCTCGTGCGGCAAGGCGCCGCCGTTGGTATCGCACAGCACCACCCAGCGGGCGCCCTCCTGGTAGGCCGCGCTCGCACAGGCGAGCGCGTAGCCGGGGTTTGCCTTGTAGCCGTCGAAAAAATGCTCGCAGTCCACCAGCACCTCGCGGCCCTTGGCCTTGGCCGCGCGCACGCTGTCGCGGATGGAGGCGAGGTTTTCCTCCGGCGTGGTCTCGAGCGCGACGCGCACGTGATAATCCCAGGCCTTGGCGACGAAGCAGATCGCGTCGGCCTCGGCCTCGAGCAGTGCCGCAACGCCCGGATCGTTCGAGAGCGAGCGCCCCGGCCGGCGCGTCATGCCGAACGCCGTGAAAGAGGCCGCGAACTTGCGCTGTTCGGAAAACAGCTGGGTGTCGGTCGGGTTCGCTCCCGGATAGCCGCCCTCGATGTAATCGATGCCGAATTCGTCGAGCATTCGCGCGATCGCGTAGCCGCCCTCGATGTAATCGATGCCGAATTCGTCGAGCATTCGCGCGATCGCGACCTTGTCGGCGAGGGTGAAATCGACGCCGTTGGTCTGCGCGCCGTCGCGCAGCGTGGTGTCGAACAGATAGAGCCGCTGTTTCACGACGGAGCCTCCTCGCCTCTCCCCGCTTGCGGGCAGGGTTTCGGAGTGCGCCGGGCGCGCATCGCGCTAGTTCTATTCATCGCGCCACTTCCCATGTCGTGCCGTCCTTGGAATCTTTGAGTGCCACGCCCCGGCCGGCCAGCTCGTCCCGGATGCGATCGGCTTCGGCGAAATCCTTCGCTTTGCGCGCCTGGGCGCGCGCAGCAATCAAGCGCTCCACCTCGGCGGGGTCGACGCCCTTCGCTGCCTGTTTCCGGGTCCGCCATTCATCGGTCGTGCTGCGGAGCAAGCCGATGAAGCGCAGGGAAGCGGCAAGCTCGTCGAGCGCCAGAGCATCCCCCCCGTGCGCCAGCGAGCGCAGGCCGTGCAGCTCGGCAATTGCCCTCGGCGTATTGAGATCGTCCAACAGAGCTTCGAGCACGGCGCTCCCGGGACGCTTTCCCGCAGTTGTCGCCGCGAACTCATACCAATCGTCGAGCGTCTTTGCCGATTCCTCCAGACCTCGGACGGTCCAATCCATCGGCTGGTGATAATGAGTTTTCAGCATGTTGAGCCTAAGCACCTCACCCGGCCAATCGGCCAGCAACTCTCGGATCCTCACCACATTGCCCACGGACTTCGCCATCTTCTCGCCTTCGAGCTGCAGAAAGCCGTTGTGCACCCAGAAGCGCGCCATCAGCCGGGTATGGAACGCCGAGCGCGATTGCGCGATCTCGTTCTCATGATGCGGGAATTCGAGATCGATGCCGCCGCCGTGGATGTCGAAGGTCTCGCCGAGATGCCGCCACGCCATCGCCGAGCACTCGATGTGCCAACCGGGACGGCCCGGCGTGGTGACCCCGGCGGGCGACGGCCACGCGGGCTCGCCTGGCTTCGAGGGCTTCCACAGCACGAAATCCATCGGGTTGCGCTTGTAGGGCGCGACATCGACCCGGGCGCCGGCAATCAGCTCGTCGAGCGGACGTTTCGAGAGCTGCCCGTAATCCGGCATCGAGGGGACGTGGAAGAGCACGTGCTCCTCGGCAACGTAAGCGTTGCCGGCAGCCACGAGCCGCTCGATCAGGCGCTTCATGTCGTCGACGTATTCGGTGGCGCGCGGCTCGAACGTCGGCGCAAGGCAGCCGAGCGCTTTTGCGTCCTCGACAAAATCGCGATAGGTCCGCTCCGTCAGATCGCGGATGGGAACGCCGAGCTCGGCCGCGCGCGCGTTGATCTTGTCGTCGACGTCGGTGACGTTGCGCACGTAGACGACGCGGTCTTCGCCGTAAAGATGGCGCAGCAGCCGAAACAGCACATCGAACACGATGACCGGGCGCGCATTGCCGATGTGGGCGAAATCGTAGACGGTCGGGCCGCACACATACATGCGCACGCGCCGCTCGGATTCGGGAAGATCGCGCTCCCAATCGAGCGGCACGAAATCGCGCTTCTTGCGCGTCAGCGTATCGTAGAGCTTCAATTGCATCGGACGCCCTCGGCTGGCCGGGGCGTCCATTTCATCCGATTTGGAAAAAGACGGCCGCAGCCAGCGTCGATCGCTAGCGAATAATCTCCCGGCAAATGCCGCATGGGAATGAGCCGTTCATGGCGGCGGAGAATGCGCAAGCGCGCGCCGGCCGTCAAGCGGGATCGATTTCCGCGCGTCCGGGCATCCTCGCCGGAGCCGCCCTCCCGTCCGACGGCCGATCGTTGCTCCAGTGCCACACCTTTTCGCGAAATTTTCCACAGCCCTTCCGAACCTTTGCCCGGCGCGGCGAAGCGTGGAATGAAATTGGTCCTGCTCGATTCTCGCCCAGTGTGATGCGGTTAACACCCTCTCAACGAGTCCCCTCGTAGTCTGCCCGACGGGGGCCTTTCGCAACGCGAGCTCTGCAACATGCGGCTGGTACTTGCATGCCTTTCGCTCTTCCTCCTCCTCACCGTCGTGGCGGAGGCGGAAACGCGCATCTTCATCGTCGACAACAATGACGGCTACGGGGTCGACCGGTGCCTGGCGACCGGTGCAAGCTGCGGCGGGGCCGTCGCACGCGCCTATTGCCGTTCGCAATCGTTCGATGACGCCCGTTCGTTCCGCAAGGTGGAGCAATCCGACGTCACGGCAGGCGTGCCCCAGAAAGCCGCGTGCCGGGGCGCCTGCAGCGAGCTCGTGGCCATCGAGTGCACGCGCTGACGGGCGGCGCTCGGCATACACTTATTTCTCGACCCAGTCGGCGCACCGCTGCGGCGGGTCGGATCCCCACGGCATGATCGGCACGCTCGAGGTCGAGTTCTTGGGCGAGCCTTCGATCAATCTGTCCGAATAGACGACATAGACGAGCACATTGCGCTTGACGTCGCAGCCGCGCACGATCTGCATCTTCTTGAACAGGATCGAGCGGCGGCGGCGGAACATTTCCTCGCCTTGCGCGCTGAAATGGATCGGTCCGACCTGCCGACAGGCGAGCGAGATATCGGAAACCTCCTCGGCGATTCCCAGCCATCCCGAGATTCCGCCGCGCTCGGGCACCGTGAAATGACAGGCGACGCCCTCGACTTCCGGATCGTCGATCGCGTAGGCCGCGAGCTTGTCGTTCGGCGTCAACAGCTTGAATACGGTCGATTTCCGGAAGATCAGGTCCGGCTGTTCCGCCGCGCTCGCCGGAACGGCGATCAGGCACAGCCAGGCCGCGGCCGCAAGCGTAAGCGATGCTCCCAGCGCCGAGCGCCGGCTGCGCGCAGGAAACCGAGGATTCATGGTTAGGCCCCTCCGATTTGCGGATGGGAGCCATATGGGGACGCAGGGACCCCGGTAGGAGGCCCTGAGGCGGCGGCCCGATGCGCGCCCGCCAACGAAAAAGGCTCCGGACCTGCCGGAGCCTTTTCGCAAACGCGCGCGGGTCGAACTCAGCGGACCGCGTTCGCCACGCTGTTGAATGTGGTCTGCAAATTCGTGCCGACCAGCTGCACGGCGGTGATGATGACCACGGAAATGCCCGCCGCGATCAAGCCATACTCGATGGCAGTCGCACCGGAATCATCCCGCACAAAACGGCGAAACAGGCTTTGCATCGCTTACTCCCTCTTTTCAAGCATCGATTGGCGCCGTCGGCGGGAGCCCCGCAGTCCGAACGTCGCGGGCAACATCGCAGAAAAACCTTTCGAAGCGCTCAAGCCGGTCGGCGCAATTCTAGCCAATGCCGGCCCAGTCGCCCGCAAACACGCTTGAATTCGCGTTCGCCGCAGCCTCGGCAATGCAATGTTTACCATCGCGGGGAATTTTGCGCCGGCGAGCTGGTCGTCAGCCCTGCAGCGCAGCCCACATCTCGCGGTCGCGCTGGGCGGTCCAGATCACCGGCCAATCGATGCCGCGCGCCTCGTCGTAGGCCCGCGCGACGTTGAACGGCAAACAATGCTCGTAGATCGCGTAGGAGGAGAATTTCGGGTCCATCACTTCGCGCGCCGCATCGAATGCCTGCTTGAGCGAGCGGCCCTTGGCCACGCTGTCGGCGACCGAGCCGTACAATGTCGACAGGAAGTCGCGCGTCAGGCGAATGCCGTCGGCGACCATCTCGGCCGAGGTGAGCGCCGGGCCGCGGCCGGGCACCAGCGCGACCGGTTGCAGCTCCGCAAGCCGATCGAGCGTCGCCGGCCAGTCGTTGAAATGCGCGTCGCCGCAATAGCAGGCCGAGTGATATTCGACGAGGTCGCCCGAGAACGCCAAGCCGGCGTCGGGCACGAACGCGACCACGTCTCCCGCCGTGTGCGCCCGCCCCAGATGCATGATCCGGACCTCGCGATTGCCGAGCCAGACCGAGAGCTCGGTCGGGAAGGTGAGCGTCGGCCAGGTCAGGCCCGGGATGGTCTCGACCGCGCGGAACAATCTTGGAAAGCGCCCGATCTCGGAATCCATATCGGCCTGGCCGCGCTCCTCAATGAGCCCGCGGGTCGTGTCGGAGGCGAGGATCTCGGCATTCGTATAGGCCGATGCGCCGAGCACGCGCACCGCGTGGTAATGACTGAGCAGCACGTATCGGATCGGCTTGTCCGTGATCTTGGCGACCCGGTCGATGACCTCGCGGGCCATCACCGGGGTCGCTTGCGCATCGACGACCATGACCGCGTCGTCGCCGACGATGACGCCGGAGTTCGGATCGCCTTCGGCCGTGAACGCGTAGAGCCCCGCGCCGATGCGGGTGAACGAGATCTTCTTTTCGGTGTGGTCGGCACTCGAGGCAAAACCCTTGCTCATCGCAGTCCCCTGATCGTTGTCGCGGCTCATGTGGCGCGCGCCGGCGTGTAGTGCACTACCATCTGGTCGATCGCGCCGAAGATCGAGTGCCCGTCCGCGTCGAACATCTCGATACGGACCCGATCGCCGAATTTCAGGAACGGCGTCTGCGGCTTGCCGAAGCGGATCGTCTCCACCATGCGCTGCTCGGCGATGCAGGAATAGCCGAGCCCGCCTTCCGCGATCGGCCGGCCGGGATTGCCGCCGGCGTCCTTGTTGGAGACCGTGCCCGACCCGACGATGGTCCCCGCAGAGAGCGGCCGCGTTTTCGCCGCATGCGCGACGAGCGTCGGAAAGTCGAACGTCATGTCGACGCCCGCGTTCGGTTTGCCGAACGGCGCGCCGTTGACGTGGCTCAGCAGCGGCAACGCGAGCTTGGCGCCGTCGAACGCATGACCGAGCTCGTCCGGCGTCACGGCGACCGGCGAAAACGCGGACGAGGGTTTGGCGTGAAAGAAGCCGAAGCCTTTGGCGAGCTCGGCGGCAATGAGATTGCGCAGCGAGACGTCGTTGACCAGCACGACGAGACGGATGGCGCCCGCCGCCTCGTCGCGACCGAGCGCCATCGTCACGTCGCCGAGGATGACCGCGACCTCCGCCTCGAAATCGATGCCGTAGGCTTCCTCGGCGACTTCGATCGGATCCGTCGGGCCGAGGAATGCGTCGGAGCCGCCCTGGTACATCAGCGGATCGGTCCAGAACGAGGCCGGCATCTCCGCGCCGCGCGCCTTGCGGACGAGCTCCACGTGATTGACGTACGCCGAGCCGTCGGCCCACTGGAACGCGCGCGGCAACGGTGCCGCGCATTTTTTTGGATCGAAGGCGAGGTGCGCGATGCGCCCGGCCTCGAGCGCGTCGGCGACCTCCTGCAGCCGCGGCGCGGCCGCGCCCCAATCGTCGAGCGCGGCTTGCAAGGTCGGCACCACGTGCGAGGCATCCGCCGCCCGCTTCAGATCGCGCGAGACGACGACCAATTGCCCGTCGCGGCCGTGCTTGAGCGAGGCGAGCTTCATATGTCGGTGCCGCCGGCCTGAAGAAGCTCAATGTACCTAGTTGTGCATGTCGCCGAGGTCAATGCACGACCGGCCGCGCAGCGTGCGCGACGCCGCCGGTTTTCCCGGCGTTGCGCCGCGTGCGATCTTCCGCCATGCTCGATCGGCTTTGCCACGCGGCAAGAGCCCTTCAGTCCGCGACCTGACCCATGCTGAAGCTCTATTCGTATTTTCGCTCCTCCGCCGCCTACCGCGTGCGCATCGCGCTCAACCTCAAGGGCTTGAGCTACGAGATCCTGCCCATCCACCTCACGAAGCAAGGCGGCGAGCAACGGCGTCCCGAATATCGCAGCATCAACCCGCAGATGCGCGTGCCGGCGCTCGCTCTATCCGGCGGCGAAGTGCTCACCCAATCGTTGGCGATCATCGACTATATCGAGGAGACCCACCCGCAGCCGCGGCTGCTGCCCGACGATCCCGTGCGACGCGCAAACATTCGCGCCATAGCCCAGACCATCGCCTGCGACATTCATCCGCTCAACAACCTCGTCGTGCTGCAGTACCTCAAGCGAACGCTCGACCACGACCAGGCGACGATCGACGCCTGGTACGTGCATTGGATCGTTTCCGGTTTCGAGGCGATCGAGGCGATGATCGCGCCGGGACCTTATGCGTTCGGCGCCGAGGTCACGCTTGCCGATCTCTGCCTGGTTCCCCAGGTCGCCAATGCGCGCCGCTACAAGGTGCCGCTCGAAAAATTCCCCCGCATCGTCGCGGTCGACGCCGTTTGCCAAAAGCTTGCCGCGTTCGAGCAGGCCCGGCCCGAAAACCAGCCGGACGCGGAATAAGCCGATCCAAGCGCGATGCGCATTGAATCGGCTGCAACGGTCCGCTCCCTCAGAACAGAACCTGGGCAGTGAATAACGCCAGCATCGGCCGCGTCGTACTGTGGATGAGCGGCGTCCTGCTGTCGTTCACAATCATGGCGGTGTCGATCCGCGCGCTCGCGCGCGCGTTCAACGTGTTCGAGATCCTGGCGATCCGCAATGCCGCGGGGCTCACGATCCTCTTGGCGCTCGCCTGCGTGCGACCGGCGCTGCGCGCCTCGCTGCTGCCGCGGCGCATGGGAATGCACGCGCTGCGCAACAGCGTGCATTTCGCCGCGCAATATGCCTGGGCGCTGAGCATCACCTTGCTGCCGCTCGCTACCGTGTTCGCGCTCGAGTTCACCAACCCAGCGTGGCTCGCCTTGCTCGCGGCGTGGCTGCTGCGCGAGCGACTGACCCCGAGCCGGGCCGGCGCCGTGGTGCTCGGGTTTCTCGGCGTCGCCGTGATCCTGCGACCGGGGTTCGAATCCTTCAAGCCCGCCGCCCTGATCATTCTCGGCGCGGCGTTCGGCTTTGCCGTCTCCTCGATCGTGACGAAAAAGCTGATCGTCACCGAAACCACCTTCGCGATCCTGTTCTGGATGAACGCGATGCAGCTGCCGATGAATCTTGCGGGCAGCAGCCCGTTTTTCGTGACCAGGATCGACTTGGCGCAGGCGCTACCCGTGCTCGGGGTGGCGATCGCCGGGCTCACCTCGCACTTCTGCCTGACCAACGCGTTCCGGCACGGCGACGCCAGCATCGTGGTGCCGCTGGATTTCCTGCGCATTCCGCTGATCGCGCTGATCGGCTGGTCGGTCTACGGCGAGCCGCTCGACGGCTTCGTGTTCGCGGGAGCGGCGATCATCATCACCGGAATCGTCTGGAATCTACGGGCGGAGGCGACCACAAAATGAGGGATCACCGCTGCTCCCGGCGCCCCGCGCCGACAGTCGAACCTGCGGCGAGGTGTCCTGTGGCAATTCCTCAGCCAATCCCCCAGATCCCGCACAAGCCCGCCGGGCATCCCCATCCCCCGTCCCCCAGTCCGGCTGGCAAGCGTGACTGAAGCCTCCGGGGCGTTGCGTAAGTCCCGGAGGTTTTTTGTTTTTCTCGTTGCCAGTCAGGCGGCTTGATGGTGGTCGGCCTGAGACGATTTGGCCTTTTCTTCAGCCCGTTCTGCCAACCTGGTGCATACCTCCGCCAATTGAACCATCTGCTCCTGAGTGGCAGGGTCTTCTACCGCTTCAGCCAACTCCATGCAGTGCAAGGCCAAACGGCGGTAACCTCGGGTGCTATCCATTGGCTCCCCCTCTTACGAGATTGAGTTCACCGGGCGGTCCCTGAAACACCGACGCCCGGCTCTTTGGGCAACACCTGTCCCCGAGGTCTTGTTTCGACCTACTTGCATTTACCGGTCAAGTGCTTTCCCAACGCGCGCGAGGTTCCGATTGCCGTCAGGTGGACAGGGGTCGGTTCGGGATTGGCGTTTTGGTCGAATACTGAATTGCACGGGAACCCGTTGAGCCGACTAGACATTCGGCTGTGGCATCATCCTAGTTGGGATTGTAGTCATGCGGGACTCCAATTCAGCGTGAAACGCGTTCTCTGAATGGACGATAAGGGCCGATGATGCCGAACGTCGAATTGCCCGGGCCATGCGGATTTGCATCGGTAATGAACTTCGGAAGATGTGGGCCTCCTGCACGAGCCAATCCGAATATTGCCGACCTATTGCATCGTTTGGATCCTAGGGATTCTATTGTGCTATCGTCCGACTGCGGACGGTCCGCTTGTTCGTCCTGCTCATATGGCCGATTCCGAAGGGAGGAACCGATGCGAAAACTGACCATCGCTCTAGCAATGCTGGCTGGCGTTCTTGTTGGCGGATCGGGTGTGCAACTGTCGTTCGCTCAGGAAATACAGCACCCTCCTGGAATGCACCACAGCATTCTCAAGCGCGTCGATTTGCCGGGCACGAACATGGAAATCATTTTGGGAATTGTGGAGGTTCAGCCCGGCACCACCATTCCGCGTCACTTCCATTACGGCGAGGAGGTTTCGTATGTGCTGGAAGGAACGATGGTTCAGGCCCCCGATAAAGAGCCTCAAATGATGCAAACGGGAACTCCGGTTCATAATGCCCGAGAAGTAGTTCATGGCGGGGCGAAAGTCGTAGGTGATAAGCCACTCAAAATCCTGACCAATCACATTGTGGAAAAAGGCAAACCACTCTACGCCGAACCAAAGAAGAGTACGTCAGTCCAATGATCCGCCGTTTTGATTGGAGAAAAACCGCCGCAGTTCTGACAGGTGCAGCGGCGGTTTTCCTTTGGGGGAAAGCAAGCCGCGGAATGGGGATGATCTAACGCTGATCGAACCTGTCGTTCTCCACTCGACCGGCTCGAAATTACCCAGCGACGGTCTGCCCTTTTGAACTCTCAGGGCGCTTGCAGCCGAAAGCCTCGACCCACTGTGAAAAGAGGCCCCGCCCCCTTGCTCTGGGTTCAAGTTGCGGCGGGGCGGGGCAGTCAACCGACACGGGTCCATCTACGCCCATGCCGGTTTTCTCTGACCGGAGATCTAAGCGCTCACTCCCCGGAACGAGCGTTTAGACGCAGCAGCCGGTCCGTTTTCGCAAACCTCTCGGACATACGAATAAATTCCCCTACGCCTCTCAATACCTTCTGACCAGGGCGGGCGGAAGCGGCGCGGGCGTGAGCCACCACGCGCCACGCCGGCACAATCCATACTTTGGTCACCTTTGCCGCGCCTGATTCCGCGCCGACGCGGCCGGACGGGGCGTGGGCCGCCCTACATTTTTGTGTCGGCAGGTGCGGGAATCCGGCATGATGGCGGGCGGAATCGGCTCTCTCGCGCGCGAATCACGGGGCCGGCGGACGGGAATGACCAAATCGCTCGAAATTTGCGCTCTGGCCCTGGGGGTCCTGGCCGGGTCGGTTGCCGCGCATGCGCAGGGCTTCCCGCCTCCCCAGGGGGAGCCGCCCAAGAGCCAGCTCTGCGTCCGGCTGGAGAGCCAGCTTGCCTCGCTCGACCGCGGCATCAGCGATCCGACGAGCGGCGATCAGATGCGGCGGTACGAAGATGCCGTCAACAAGCAGCAGTTCGAGCTCGACCGCACCGTCGGCCAGTCGCGGCGCCTGGGCTGCGAAAGCTCGGGCTTCTTCCTGTTCGGGCGCGGGCAGTCACCGCAATGCGTCGAGCTGAGCAATCAGATCCAGCGCATCCGGGCCGATCTCGATCGCACGATCGGGCAGCTGCAGCGGCTGCAGGGCGGAAGCGCCGATCGCGGCGAGCAGCGCCGCGCCATTCTGGGGGCGCTGGCGGGCAACGACTGCGGTCCGCAATATCGCAGCGCGGCGGCGCCGCCGCGGCCGCGCGGCTTCTTCGAAACACTGTTCGGCGCGCCCGCCGCGCCGCCGCCCGAGTACGGCACCTATGGCAGTCCGGACACGTCGCAATCCTCGACCTACCGGACCGTGTGCGTGCGCACCTGCGACGGCTTCTTCTTCCCGATCTCGTTCTCGACCGTGCCCACCAAGTTCCAGGACGACGAGCGCACCTGCCAGCAGATGTGCCCGGCGACCGAAGTCGGCTTGTACACCTATCGCAATCCCGGCGAAGACGTGTCCCAGGCCGTCTCGCTCGCGGGCACGCCGTACAAGCAGCTCGCCAACGCGTTCCGGTACCGGCAGGAGTTCAATCCGTCCTGCAGCTGCAAACGGCCGGGGCAGAGCTGGACGGAAGCACTGGGCCCCAACGATCCCACGCTCGAGCGCGGCGACGTGATCGTGACCGACGAAAAGGCGAAGGCGCTCTCGCAGCCCAAGGCGGATCCCGCCAAACAGCCGGGAAAGCAGGACGCGCGCAAAGGGAAGCCAGGCCCCGGTGTGCCGCAGAACGCGGCGCCGGCAGAAGCCAAGCCGGCCGAGCCCGATCCCGCCCCGGCCGAGGCCGACGGCAAGCGCAAGGTGCGCTCGGTCGGCCCGCAGTTCTACCCGGTGCGCTGATCCCTCGCCTTCTCCCTCTGCCCGCTTGCGGGCGAGGAGAGGGTCGGGGTGAGGGGCCGTTGAAGAATACCATAGGGGTCTGCGCCTCACTCGACCGCAACTTCCGCGAGGGCGAACCATGAAACTGCACTACTATCCGGAGACGGACAGCCTTTACATCGAACTGAAAGGCACCCCAGGCGTCGAGACGCGGGAGATCGTCGAAGGCCTCATCGTCGATCTGGACGCAAAGGGCGATGTCGTCGGGTTCGACATCGACCGCGCCTCCCGCAAGCTCGACCTTTCCAAGATCGAGACGATTGCCTTCCGCCGGCCAGCGCGGCGGAGTGACGGCAGAGATGCTCGAGCGGGGTGGATGAAGGCCACTCCACCCGCCGGCCCAGCGGCCGGGGACTTCCGCTAAAGGAGAGGTAAAGCGCGTGCGCCTAGGCGCTCACCTCATCCCAGCCTGGCGGCGACGCCGCGGAAGCGAGAGCCAGCTGATCGGACGCCGCTTCACAAATCGAGTGCTGCGCGTTTCGTCGCCGCCTCCGGTTCGCGTTCCGTTGCCTCGGCGACCGCCACCGGCGTGCCCGGATCGCGGAACGCGTTGGTGATCGGATAGCGGCGGTCGCGGCCGAAATTCTTGAGCGTGACCTTCACGCCGGGTGCAGCCTGGCGACGCTTGTACTCGGCGAGATGGAGCATCCGCTCCACCTTGAGAACCGTGTCGCGATCGAAGCCGGCGGCGACGATCGCGGAGACCGGCTCCTCGCGTTCGACCAGCCGCTCGAGAATCGGATCGAGCAAATCGTAGGGCGGCAGCGTGTCCTCGTCGCGCTGGTCCGCGCGCAGCTCCGCGCTGGGGGCCCGGGTCAGCACATCCTGCGGGATCACGGGCCCGGCCGGCCCGAGCGCGCCCTGGGGCTTCCAGGAGTTGCGCAAGCGCGCCAGCCGATAGACCTCGGTCTTGTAGAGATCCTTGATCGGATTGAATCCGCCGTTCATGTCGCCATAGAGCGTCGCATAGCCGGTCGACATTTCCGATTTGTTTCCGGTGGTCACCACCATCAGCCGGAATTTGTTGGAGATGGCCATCAGGATCGCGCCGCGCGCGCGCGACTGCAGATTTTCCTCCGCTTCGTCGCGCGCCTTTCCAGCAAACAGCGGCGCGAGCGCGCGCTCGAGCCCGTCCACGGCCGGCTCGATCGCAACGACCTCGTAGGCGACGCCGAGCCCAGCGGCGAGCGCCGCGGCGGCGTCGAGCGACTGCCGCGAGGTGAAGCGAGACGGCAGCATGACGCAGCGCACCCGCTCCGGTCCGAGCGCGTCGACCGCGATCGCCGCGCACAGCGCGGAATCGATGCCGCCGGATAGCCCGAGAACGACGCCGGGAAACCGGTTCTTGTCGACATAGTCGCGCAGCCCGAGCACGCAGGCGGCGTAATCGGCCTCGTCCCCTTCCTCGATCGCCTCGACCGGGCCTTCGATACAGCGCCAGCCGTCCACTCCGCGCTGCCAATGCGTGATCGCCAGGCTCTCGCGAAAGGCCGGAAGCTGCGCCCCGAGCGTGCGGTCGGCGTTGAGCACGAACGAGGCGCCGTCGAACACCAGCTCGTCCTGGCCGCCGACCTGATTGAGATAGACGAGCGGCAGACCGCTTTCAGTGACGCGCGAAACCGCGAGGTTGAGGCGAGCCTCGGTCTTGTCGCGCCAATAGGGCGAGCCGTTGGGGACCAGCAGGATCTCGCCGCCGGTCTCCGCAATGCACTCGACGATGTCGGCGCCCCAGATATCCTCGCAGACGGGAATGCCGATCCGCACGCCCGCGAGCACGATCGGCCCCGGCATGGGCCCCGGCGCGAACACCCGCTTCTCGTCGAACACGCCGTAGTTCGGCAGATCGACCTTGAAGCGCTTGGCCTGGATGCCGCCGCCGCTGAGCAGCAGATAGGCGTTGTAGAGCTTGCCCTCCTCGACCCAGGGCGCGCCGATCAGCAGCGCCGGCCCCTCGTCCGCGGTCTCCCGCGCCAAAATCTCCACGGCGGAACGGCACGCGGCCTGGAACGCCGGCTTGAGCACGAGGTCCTCCGGCGGATAGCCGCCGATGAAGAGCTCGGAGAACATCACGACGTCGGCGCCCGCGCGCGCCGCCGCCGCGCGCGCCCGGCGGGCCTGCTTCAGGCAGCCGGCCACGTCACCGACGGTCGGATCGAGCTGCGCCAGCGCAATCGTGAGGCGGTCGGAGGAGCGGGCGTTCATGGACCTGATGTAGCGCGGGCCGCAGCCTGCAGCTAGCAGCGCCCAGGTTGTAAAGATTAATTTTGCCACATCCTAAAGATGTTTTGTGGCGAATGGAATCGACCTAAGCCCTTGGTTCCGCCCCATAGTTTCATGAACGGCGAAAGGTAATTCGGTGCCGCCGGGTCAAAGCTTTGCCTCGCGGGGGAGGGAAAACGCGTCCGTTTTCCGTCACAGGCTCGCGACGGCGGGGAGCGGCTTGTGGTGCGCCATGCGCTCCGCTTTCAGCAATTCGGCGAGCAGGAATGCGATGTCGATCGACTGCTCGGCGTTGAGCCGCGGGTCGCAGAACGTGTGATAGCGATCGTTGAGCTCGGCGTCGGTGATCGCCCGCGCGCCGCCGGTGCATTCGGTCACGTCGTTGCCGGTCATCTCGAGATGCACGCCGCCCGCATAAGTGCCCTCGGCCGCGTGCACCGCAAAGAAGTTCTTCACTTCCTGGAGAATGAGATCGAATGGACGGGTCTTGTAACCCGAGGCGGAACTGACGGTGTTGCCGTGCATGGGATCGCACGACCACACCACGATCCTGCCTTCGCGCTTCACCGCGCGCAGCAACACCGGAAGATGCTCGCCGATCCGCTCGGCGCCGAACCGGCAGATCAGCGTCAGCCGTCCCGGCTCGTTCTCGGGATTGAGAATGTCGATCAGCCGGATGAGCTCGTCGGGCTTGAGCGAGGGCCCGCATTTGATGCCGAGCGGATTCTTGATGCCGCGACAGAACTCGACATGCGCGCCGTCGGGCTGATGCGTGCGGTCGCCGATCCAGAGCAGATGGCCCGAAGTGCAATACCAGTCGCCCGAAGTCGAATCGACCCGGGTGAGCGCCTGCTCGTAGGGAAGCAGCAGCGCTTCGTGGCTGGTGTAGAAATCCGTGGTCTTGAGCTCCGGATGGCTCTCCAGATCGAGCCCGCAGGCCCGCATGAAGCCGAGCGCCTCGGAGATGCGGTTGGCGAGCTCGAGATAGCGCCGCGACTGCGGGCTGTCCTTGATCGAGCCCAGCATCCATTGATGCACGCTGCCCAGATTGGCGTAACCGCCCTGGGCGAAGGCGCGCAGCAGATTGAGGGTTGCGGCGGACTGGCGGTAGGCCTCGATCTGCCGATGCGGATCGGGCGTGCGGGCGGCCGCCGTGAACTCGATGTCGTTGATGATGTCGCCGCGATAGCTCGGCAGTTCCTCGCCGTCCCGCTTTTCCGTCGGCGCGGAGCGCGGCTTTGCAAATTGGCCGGCTATGCGGCCGACCTTCACCACCGGCGAAGCCGCCGCATAGGTGAGCACCACCGCCATCTGCAGAAACACCCGGAAAAAATCGCGAATGTTGTCGGCGCCGTGCTCCGCGAAGCTCTCGGCGCAATCGCCGCCCTGCAGCAGGAAAGCGTTTCCGGTCGCGACCCGGCCCAGTGCCTGCTTGAGGCTGCGCGCCTCGCCGGCGAACACCAGCGGCGGAAAGCTCGCGAGCTGGCGTTCGACCTGGGCCAGCGCCGCGAGGTCGGGGTACTCCGGAAGCTGCTTGGCAGGCCGTTTCCGCCAGCCGTCGGGCGCCCAGCGCTGCGCCATGTTTTCCTCCGCCATTCCACGCACGAGCATCCGCAGGCATTCGCCCACGCGCGGCCGTGGTTATACCGCCCGACACGGCGCGCGTCTAACGATGCTCGCAGGCGGCTCGCGCCACGCCCACCTACTCGGCCGCCTCCCGGCTATAGCGCGCCACAGGCGTGCGAAGCGTGACGAGCTCCTCGGCCGCGGTCGGATGCACCGCCATGGCGGCGTCGAAATCGGACTTGCGCGCCTTCATGGTCACCGCGACCCCGACCAGCTGAATGATCTCGGCCGCGTCCGGACCCACGACGTGGCAGCCGACCACGCAGTCGGTCGAGCCGTCGACCACGAGCTTCATCAGCATGCGGGTGTCGCGCCCGGACAGCGTCGCCTTCAGGGGCCGGAAGCTCGCGCGGTAGACGTCGACGGCCGCCAGCCGCGCCCGCGCCATGGCTTCGGTCATGCCGATCGCGCCGACTTCCGGCTCGGAAAACACCGCAGTGGGCACATGGGCATGGTCTACCGCCGTCGGCCGATTGCCGAACACGGTGTCGGCAAACGCCTGCCCCTCGCGGATGGCGACGGGGGTCAGGTTCACCCGGTTGGTGACGTCGCCGACCGCGTAGACGTTCGAGACCGAGCTCTGGGAATAGGGATCGACCGCGATGCCGCCGTTCTCCGACAGCGCCACGCCCGCAGTTTCCAGGCCGAAGCCCGCCACATTGGGCCGCCGTCCGATCGCGAACATGACCCGATCGGTCTCGATCGCTTGCCCGTCGCTGAGCTTCGAGCGCATGCCGGTCGCCGTCTTTTCCACCGCGGCGACGATGCGGCCCGTCACGATGCGGATGCCGCCCTTCTCCATCTCGGCGCGCAGATGCGAGCGTACATCGTCGTCGAAGCCGCGCAGGATGTTCTCGCCGCGATAGACGAGCGTCACTTGCGCGCCGAGCCCGGCGAAGATGCAGGCGAACTCCACCGCAATGTAGCCGCCGCCCTGGATGAGAATGCGGGCCGGGAATTCCGGCAGATGGAACGCCTCGTTCGAGGAAATGACGTGCTCGATTCCCGGGATCATGCCGTTGCTCGGCCGGGCTCCGGTCGCAACCAGCACGTGACCGGCGCGAACCGCGGCGCCCGTGGCAACCAGGCGCAACTCGTGCGCACCCTCCATCACGGCGCGGCTCTTGACGATCGTCACGCCGGCATTTTGCAGGCCGGCAATGTAGGCCGCCTCGAGCCCGGCAATCTCGCGATCCTTGTTGGCGATCAAGGTCGGCCAGTCGAAGCTCGGCGGCGACACGGTCCAACCGTAACCGGCGGCGTCGGCGAATTCGTGAGAGAATCGCGAGGCGTAGACGAGGAGCTTCTTCGGCACGCAACCACGAATGACGCAGGTGCCGCCGACGCGATATTCCTCGGCGATCATCACTCTGGCGCCATGCTCGGCGGCAACGCGAGCCGCGCGCACGCCCCCGGAGCCGGCTCCGATCACGAACAGATCGACGTCGTCGCTCATGCAATCTCCGTGCTGCGTCGGTCCGCCGCAGGGCTAGAGATCGTAGCCCTTTTTCTTCATCTCCGCGCGCATCCTGCCGATCACTTCTTCGGAAAACTTGTTGGTCCACTGCTGGATCCGATTGAAACCGTCGTTGAGAATCTTCGGCTCCTCGCTGATGATTTTTTTGCCCAGCGGGGATTTGTAGAAGGCGAGCGTGTCCTTGAGCTCCTGTTCGGTGAACGTCTGGGCGTACAGCCGCGCAACCTGGTCGACCAGCTGCGATGCGCGCGGGGCATATTCGGTCCGCAGCAGCGCCGCAACGTCGTTCAGCTCCTTGCCCAGCGCGGGATTGGCCTGCAGGAATACGGCTTTGGCCTGCTCGATGACGCCGGGAATGACCGGGTCCCAGAGCTGCGTCGATCCCTTGAGCACCATGAGTTCCTTGGCAAGCGCAAGCGACGGCGGCGCAGGCTCTTGTGCCGACGCAGGCCCGCCGAACATCGCAATCGTGAAAACGACGGCCGCGGCACGCGCGCCGCGGGCAAGCTTATGCGCCATGTGAGCTCCCTCCCCTCCTGCGTATCGAGCTTACGGCCGCTCGACCACCCGTACGCCGTCCGGACCGGCGATGATCGCGGTCTTGGCCAGCCCGATGAACAAACCGTGCTCGACGACGCCCGGAATCTGCGCAAGGCGGTCGGCCAGCAATTGCGGCTCGATGATACGCGTCAGCGCCGCATCGAGAATGAGGTGACCGCCCTCCGTGACGAAAGCATGGCCGTCCCGGGTCCGCCGCAACGTGAGGGGCCCGGGCGCCCCGGCGCCCGCCGCGGCGTTCTCGATGGCGCGCCGGGTCGCAGAAAGCCCGAACGACACCACTTCGACCGGCAGCGGAAATCGACCCAGCAGAGCCACCCATTTCGACTCATCCGCGATCACGATCATTCGCGCCGAGGCCGCCGCGACGATCTTTTCATGCAGCAGGGCGCCGCCTCCCCCCTTGATCAGCGCCAGGTCCGGTGCGATCTCGTCGGCGCCGTCGATCGTGATGTCGAGTTCGGGCGTCTCGTCGAGCGTCGCCAGCGGCACCCCGAGCCGCTCTGCGTCGGTGCGCGTGGCCTCGGAAGTCGCCACCCCGACAACGTCGAGCCCCGCCCGCACGCGATCCGCCAGCAGCTCGACGAAATATTTGGCTGTCGAGCCGGTGCCCAACCCGACCCGCATGCCGGGCTCGATGAATTCCAGCGCCGCGGCGGCGGCCTGGCGCTTGTAGTCTTCCGAGCTCATGCGGGCGCGAACGCGTATCCTGGCTGATCGTGGAGCGCGCTTTCCTAGCCCGGTTCGCAGGCCGCGCCTAGTCCAAAACACCGCGCGCCGCGGCTCGACGGTCAGGCATAACAGAAGCGGCCTTGAATTCCCGGCCGTTTCGTGCCTCGTGATCGCCCCGATTTCCTGCGATCCCAACCCATGGCCGCGCCCACCATCGTCTTCGATCTCGACGGAACGCTCGTCGATACCGCGCCGGATCTGATCGCGACGCTCAATGCTTTGTTCGCGCGCGAAGGCTTGCCTTCGCCCGGCGGCGGGCTGCGCAACATGATCGGGGGCGGGGCAAGACGGTTGATCGAGCGTGCGCTCGCGCAGGAGAGCATCAAAATTTCCGATCGCGAATTGGAGCGTTTGTACGCCGGCTATATCGAGCATTATGCCGCACACATCGCCGATTGCTCGCGACCGTTTCCGGGACTGGAGCCGGCGCTCGATGCGCTCGCCGCGGCCGGATGCCGGCTTGCGGTGTGCACGAACAAGCTGGAGTTTCTCGCCGTCCGCTTGCTCGACGCGCTCGGGCTCGCCGGACGTTTCGCGGCCATCTGCGGTCAGGACACCTTCGGGATGCAAAAGCCCGATCCGGAAGTGCTGCGGCGGACCGTGGCGCGGGCCGGCGGCAGAATGAAATGCGCGCTGATGGTCGGCGACTCCGATACCGACATCCACATGGCGCGCGAGGCGGCAGTTCCGGTGGTCGCCGTCGATTTCGGCTATACCGAGACGCCGGTTTCGCTGCTCGCGCCGGACCGGATCATCAGCCGTTTCGACGATCTGCCGACCGCCGTAAGCGAGCTGTTGCGGCCGTCCGTCCGACACATTTGACTCGTACCGTGGCGACCGCTGCATGGAACGGACGGAACCCTCTCTCGTTGCTGGTGCCGCGCTTGGGATCGCGCACGCCGCTCGCCGGCCTCCAGGAGGACAAATGAGCAAAGCGCAAGCACTCGTGTTTGCGGGATTGGCGCTGCTGCTCGGTGCATGCAGCGGCTGGCCGCGGGGCGCGGGATTCGGATTGTTCGACAGCGCGCCGGTGATGCCCGCCGTCGCCACCATCGAGCTCGATTCCGAGCCCCAAGGGGTGGAGGCGAGGACGTCACTGGGGCCGAGCTGCCAAACGCCGTGCGCGCTCGAGGTTCCGGCCACCGGCGCATTCTCGGTGACCTTCACGCGCGAGGGTTATGTCGCGCAGACCGTTCCGGTGCAGATCCAGCCGGGCCAAGAGGCGGCGTCCGTCAAGTTCACGCCGAACCCGGTTTTCGCCCAGCTCGGGCCGGCAGCAGGCGCCAAGAAGAAGCCGGCCGCAAAGCCCGCAGCAACGGCTCCGAGCACGAGCGCCCGCTAGGTGGCGCCGGATCGCTACCTGTATCCAGCGTTTGTTATCGTCGGCGGCTCGCCACATCCGGCTGCCCTCTTGCTCCAACGAAACGGGAAACATCGTCACCGAAGAAATGAAGGTGCCGGCCTCCGATCCGGGCATCGATACGAAATAAACGCTTGGCCACGATGAATCGCTTTCAACCGGAACGCACCGTTCTGTTCGTGCACGGCGCGACCTATCCGGCGCACACATCCTTCGATCTCCAGCTCGGCGGGATGTCCTGGATGGATTACATTGCCGCGCGCGGATACGACGTTTATCTGTTGGATCTGCGCGGCTACGGCAAGTCGACCCGGCCAAAGGAGATGGACGACAAGCCGGAGGCCAATCCTCCCATCGTCCGCGGCGACGTCGCGGTGAAAGATATCGGCTCGGTTGTCGATTTCATTCTCAAGCGCCGCAACATTCCACGACTGAATTTGATCGGCTGGTCCTGGGGCACGACCTTGATGGCCACCTACACCAGCCAGAATCCCAAGAACGTCGAGCGACTCGTGCTGTATGCGCCGGTTTGGATCCGCACGACGCCGTCTCTGGTCCAGGCCGGCCCGGGCCCGCTGGGCGCCTACCGGACCGTGCGCCGCGAGCAGGCGCTTGAGCGGTGGCTCACCGGCGTCCCGGAGGAAAAGAAGGCGACGCTGATCCCGGCGGGATGGTTCGATGCCTGGGCCGACGCGACTTGGGCGACCGATCCCGTGGGTGCCAAGATGAATCCACCCGTAGTCCGCGCGCCGAACGGCGTCGTCCAGGACGGCGCCGAGTACTGGTCGGCCGGAAAGGCGTATTACGATCCGGCGAAAATCGCGGTTCCGACGCTTCTGGTCCAAGCGGAATGGGACCGCGACACGCCGCCCTATATGGCGCAGACGCTGTTCCCCCTGCTCGCGAACTCGCCCGGCAAGCGCTACGTGCTGCTCGCAGAAGGAACCCACACGATCGTCATGGAGCGGAACCGGCTCAAGCTTTTCGAGGCGGTTCAGGCGTTCCTCGACGAAGCGACGGGATCGTAGGCGGCTTGAGCGGCGGACGCGCTCGGAAGGCGGCAGCGAAGTGAGGCGGCACGGGCTCGTCCGCGACCGGTTGACACTTCTTCGCGCGCTCTCTTAAATCCTGCCTGCTTCCCGTCGTACTGTCGGAAGAAAACCTGGTCGCGCGCCCGCCAAGGGGGCGCGCAGGGCGCTTAGCTCAGCGGGAGAGCGTTCCCTTCACACGGGAGAGGTCGTAGGTTCAATCCCTACAGCGCCCACCAGTCTTCGCGGCTGCAACGCAGCCGGAAGACTGGCCGTAGAAAAAGGTGGAGGTGCAGCATGCCAACCGCGCTAGTGGTTGAAGATGAAGTGTGGGTCGCTGGCGAAATCCAAGAGTGTTTGGAAGCGCTGGGCTTCGCGCCCGTGCTGGTAGCGAGCAATGGACAGCAGGCGCTTGAGCATCTTGGACAGAAAAATGCGACAAAGATCGATCTCATGACGCTGGATCTGAAGCTGCCGGAGGGACCCCAAGGCGGGCATGTTCTGGAAGCCGTGCCGGAAGACAAAAGCATCAAGGTCATCATCTGTAGTGCCCACGACCCGATGAAGTTCATCGGTGATGACAAGATCTACAGAAAAGCCACCGCGACGATTCGAAAGCCGTTCACGCAAGAACAGCTGAAAAGCACTGTGTTGGGGATCCTACCTGAGCTCACGCCAGACTTTTATCCTACGGGATAGTATCGGACCCGCCTTTGCGCGCCGTTCGCTAATGAAACTGGCAATGTTGGGCGAATAGGATATATGCTGGCAGGAGCATCGCGGCTCCCGAGTCTCGAGCTCTGGCCACGGCGCTTCGGGCCCGCAGGAGGCAAAAAATGCGATCGATCTCGCGGATGCAGATGTGGCGCGCTTCCACCATCGTGCCTGACGTCCTGCTCGGGACGGGCCTGATCGGTCTCGATGTCGTTGCGCGCCTGATGCCGCATGCGCCCAATTTCACGCCGTTCGCGGCGAGCGCGCTGTTTGCGGCTGCGGTGTTCCGCACCCGCATGCTGTCGCTGGCGGTGCCGCTGCTTGCCCTGACGCTGAGCGATTCCATTCTGGGGTTCGATGAGTGGCGCGTGATGAGCGTCGTTTATGCGGCAACCGCGCTGCCCGCACTCATGATTCTTTCTTTGCGCCGGGTACCGTCTGCCGTTGCGCTGCTTGCGATTGCCGCCTTGTCGTCGGTTGTTTTCTTTATCTCGACGAATTTCGCCGTCTGGGCGTTCGGCACGATCTACCCGCACGATTTCGCCGGCCTCGCCACATGCTATGTCGCCGCGCTGCCGTTCTTCCAGAATACTTTGAGCGGCGACCTGTTCTGGACGTTCCTGTTGTTCGGCGGATATCAGCTGGTTCGGATCCTGCTCGCCGGCATTCGACGTGGTTTGCCGAGTGCCGCCGCGTAGCGCGCAACCGACGGCCCCCGCCCTATCGGGCTCGCCTGGGCGGAGTCCCCGGGTTCCGGCGCGGGTGTGATCCCGATCCTCAGCCTTGCCGCGCCGGAGGGTCGCGCGACATTCGCTGAGCGGCGAGCTCGTCGAGATATTCCTGCCAATAGCGCTGCTGATTGCGGCCGAGCTCGTGCAGGTAATCCCAGCTGTAGATCCCGGTCGAATGCATATCGTCGAAAGTGAGCCGTACGGCGTAATTGCCGACCGGTTGCACCTCGAGAATCTCCACATATCTCTTGCCCGGAACGGTCTTGCGCTCGTGCGGCGAATGGCCCTGGACCTCGGCGCTCGGGCTCTTCACGCGGAGGTATTCGGCCGGCAGGACGAAGCGCTCGCCGGTGTCGAAGCTGACCGCGAGAGCCTTGCGGTCCTTCGGGAGCCTGATTTCGGTCGGCCAGGTCATGCAGGGGCCTCGGCGGTTGCGACGCCCGGTCGCTTTCCAAGGGGCCGCATGGCATATTCAATGCGGATCCTGAAAGGCTCAAGGGGCGGCGGCCGCCGGCCGGCTCCCCGCGGGCCGAGGAGACGGGAATGGATCTTGGCAGTTTCGCGCCGGTGCAAGCGCCGTTGATCGATCCGTTCGGACGCAGCATCACCTATTTGCGCGTCTCTGTCACGGACCGGTGCGACTTCCGCTGCGTCTATTGCATGGCCGAGAACATGACGTTCCTGCCCAAGCGCGATCTGCTCACGCTCGAAGAGCTCGACCGGCTGTGCGGCGCCTTCATCGCCAAGGGCGTAAGGAAGATCCGGCTCACTGGCGGCGAGCCTTTGGTGCGGCGCGGGATCATGACGCTGTTCGCCTCGCTCTCGCGCCATCTCGCCTCCGGCGCGCTCGGCGAGCTCACCTTGACCACCAACGGCTCGCAATTGCCGAAATTTGCCGGCGAGCTCGCCGGTCACGGCGTCAAGCGCATCAATGTGTCGCTCGACACGCTCGATCCGGAAAGATTCCGGGCGATCACCCGCTGGGGCGAGCTCCAACAGGTGCTCGACGGCATCGCCGCCGCCCGTGCTGCCGGAATGGCCGTCAAGATCAACGCCGTGGCGCTCAAAGGCGTCAACGAGGACGAGCTCGGCGACCTCCTCGCGTGGGCGCACGGCCGCGGCATGGATCTCACCCTGATCGAGGTGATGCCGCTCGGCGATATCGGCCAGGGGCGGCTCGAGCAATATCTGCCGCTCTCGATGGTGCGGGCGAGGCTCGCGGAGCGCTACACGCTCGAGGAAATCGACTACCGCACCGGCGGTCCGGCCCGTTACGTGCGCGTGAAGGAGACCGGCGGCCGGCTGGGCTTCATCACGCCGCTCACTCATAATTTCTGCGAGTCCTGCAACCGCGTCCGGGTCACCTGCACCGGCACCCTGTTCATGTGCCTCGGCCAGGAAGATGCCGCGGATCTGCGCACGCCGCTGCGGGCTTCGGAGAGCGACGAGGCGCTGCATGCGGCGATCGGCGAAGCCATTTCGCGCAAGCCGAAGGGGCACGATTTCGTCATCGATCGCCGGCACCGTCGCCCGGCGCTCGCCCGGCACATGAGCGTCACGGGAGGCTAGCTAGCTCCTATGCCTCGATGACGATGCGTGGGGCGGTCCGATCCGAGCCGCGCGTCTTGCCGAGCTCGGTCCAGACGTTTTTCGCGATGTCACGGTAGACCGCGGCTTGCGGCCCGTTGGGCTCGCTCACCACCAGCGGCCGGCCGGCGTCGGAGGTCTCTCGGATCTCCACATCGAGCGGCACCTCGCCCAGAAACGGCACCCCGAGCCGCTCCGCCTCGCGCCGCGCTCCGCCGTGGCCGAACACGTCGGAGCGCCCGCCGCAGTGCGGGCACAGGAAATAGCTCATGTTCTCCACGATGCCGAGCACCGGCACGTTGACCCGCCGGAACATGGCGATGCCCCGGCGCGCGTCGATGAGCGCCAGGTCCTGCGGGGTGGAGACGATGATGGCGCCCGCCAACGGCACCTGCTGGGCCATGGTGAGCTGCGCATCGCCGGTGCCCGGAGGCATATCGACCACCATCACGTCGAGCGTGCCCCACTCGACCTCGCGCAGCATCTGGGTGAGCGCCGACATCACCATCGGGCCGCGCCAGATCATCGGCGTTTCTTCCTCGACCAGAAATCCGATCGACATCACTTGCAACCCATAGCCGGTCATCGGCCTTAGTCTTGTGCCCTCGATCACCTGCGGACGCCCCCGGATGGCCAACAGCTTGGGGACGGACGGGCCGTAGATGTCGGCGTCCAGCATGCC
>WNGL01008253.1_pt1 | contig 27796 bp, 21 predicted proteins | sample 5400591 | NCBI WGS metagenome assembly WNGL01 (sample SAMN13153377, study PRJNA577476) | soil metagenome | isolation source: 80 cm soil or saprolite under Garry oak tree replicate 1 | place: USA:California | collected 2016-06-15 | reverse complement strand
ACAGGGAGATCATGCCGCCGCTGAATCGCTGCACCAGCGGGCAGCCGCTATCCGGGCTAAGCATTGACGACGGCTTACGACAATACCCAGGTGCCCAAGTAGAAGCCCAGCAATGCCACAAGCGGAATGCTCAACAGGGCGAGGATCGCTCCCCCTTTGACCATGCTGCCGATGCGAACGTAGCCGCTGGCGAAGACCATTGCGCTGGGCGGCGTGCCGATGGGAAGAGCAAAGTCCATGTTCGCGGCGATTGCAGCAGTAACGAGCAAAGCGGCAGGATTGATACCGGCGGCCGGCGCTACGGCGCGAATGAGTGCTCCGACCATGGCGATAATCGCGATGTTGGATATGACGGCGCCGACGATGACCGTAAAAGCGACCACGGCAAGTACGAAAAGGAATTGGCTTGACGGCGAGACAACGGCGGACATGCTCTGTTCGAAAAATTGACCCAAGCCGATTTTCTTGTCGGCAATCGCGCCTCCCAGGCCAAGCGCTGCGGCATTCAGAGTCAGGGTTCCCCATTCCACTCCTTTGACCGCTTCATCCCACGTCATCGCAAACTTTCGGTTTTTCCAGTCCACGGGAATCAGAAACAGCGACGTGGCCATCAGGATGGCCGTAACGGACCAGTCGAGGTGTTGGGTTACCCAAATACTGGTGGGATTTTGTTTCCCGCCCTGGAGGAACAAAGGCAGGACATCCGGAAGTATCCACAAACCCATTGCAGTTGCGAAGACGCAACCCGCAATCTTCTCCCCGCGCGCCGGCGGGCCCAGCCTTTTTAATTCATCAGCCCAAAACTCTTGGGCGAGCGGCCAGTCGGGCATCTCCGGTTTGATGACATAACGCAGAACTAAAAACATGGCGCCCAACATAACGGAGAAGACGGGCAGGCAAATCGCGACCCACTGAAGAAATCCGATCCGGTAGCCCATCGACTGAGCGATGCCGACGGCAATGAGATTTGTAGGGGCGGCCACAGGAGTGACCACGCCCATATTCGACCCCCACGCGATCGCAAGGAACAGCGCTTCACCGTAGCGGCTCCCTTGTGGAAATCCGAGCGTCTTGACCAGTCCGGCGGCAATCGAGATGAAGATCATCGTCGTGACAACGTGAGACAGCATGGAACTCATGAGCGCGGCACCCAGTCCAAACATCACCAGAACACGCCAGGGATTTCCTCCAACCAGCCGCAAGGAAGCCATGCGATACGCGATCCTGCGCGTGAGGCCGTGGACCCCCATCGCGTGACCGATGATGCAGGCGCCGAGCAGAAATATGCAGATCCAGTTCGACCACGTACTGAAAGCTGCGTCCACCGAGAGGACTCCGCACAGAACCAGCATGGCGAGGGAGGAAAGCGACGTCGCAGGAATCGGTATCGGCTCCGCAACCCACCACGACACGGTCCACAGGAAAATTCCCAGGGTGCGCATTCCGACCGGCGTCACGTTTTGCAGGGGAGGAAGCCATACCGCCAGCAGAAAGAGGAGAGGACCGAGCCAGAGGCCGGTGAATCGCTTGCGCTTCTCGAACCGGACTTCCATGTCCGACAGTCTTGGAGCGATTTCGGCCAGGCCTTGCCAACTCATCTTTTAACCCGAGGCCGCCTTGGGGCTCCCCAATTTGAATAGCGCCATGGCGTTGGTACGACCAATCTTGAGGCGGTCTCTCTCCGAGATGTGGAGCTCATCGAACCACTTCACGGCTTCGATTGTTTTCTCGAACGGGTAGTCGACGGAGAACATGATTCGATCCGAGCCCACTTCCAACATCGCATCGATGAGCGTGGGTGTACGAAAGTTCCCGCTGATTGTGAGATAGAAATTGTCACAAAGATAGTCGGCCATTTTTCGGCGCGCGGGAATACCCCGCGGTGTCTGGCTGATGCGATGGTCGATGCGCCAGATCATGTACGGCAAACCTTCGCCAAGATGGCCCAGAATCACGTTCAGGCGCGGGTATCGATCAAACAGACCGCTCGCCATCAGACGCAGCGAATGAATCGCGGTTTCAACGGCAAAGGCCCAGGCTGAACCCATGAACCACGGATGACCATCGTAAACGGGCTCGCGGCTGGGCAGCGGGTCACGCGGATGGAGATAAAGGGGGACATCCAGTTGTTCCAACTTGGCCCAGAACGGCAAATAGCGCGGGTCGTCCAGATAAACGACCGTATTCGGATCGCCAACCTGCGAAAAACCATTGACCATGGTTCCCTTGAAACCCAAATCCTTGATGCATCGCGTCAGCTCCGTGACCGCCGCGTCGGGATCTTGCATCGGCAGAGCCGCGAAACCCGCGAAACGACCGGGCCGTTTTGCGATGAACTCCGCCAGCACATCATTGGCTTTGCGCGCGACTTCAGCGGCACGCTTGGGTTCCGGTATGCCCTGGATCGCGGGATTATGCAGCGCCAGGATCACGAGCTCGATTCCGTATTTATCCATTTCGGGCAGACGGAGTTCTTCCAGATCGAACAGGCGCCGCTTAATATCAGGCCAGGCGGGAAACCAGCCGGTATAGCGCGCGTCGTGGGCCTCATTGATGGTCTCCGGAATTGCAAAGTGTTCTTCTAGAGCGATCTTACCTTCCATGAATCTCCCCCGGGTCCTTTGACCCTCCGGGTCGTTTGACCCTTCGGGTCCTTTGACCCTTCGGTCTATGAAGTCGGCGGGAATTTTAGCCACAAAGAGGCACAAAAATCACAAAAATGTTTTCTATTTCCTGTGTTTCTTGTGCCTTATTGTGGCTAATTCAACGCAGCGCGAGCGCCACGAATTCGGCCTGGTGCTCGCTGGACCCGATCGCGAACGCGATATATTGCTTTCCTTTATACATGTAGGTCATTGGCGCGCCTGTCGTGCCGGCAGGAAATTCCATTTCCCAGACCACGGCGCCTGAAGCCTTGTCGTAGGCACGGAATTTCCGGCCTCCACCACCAGGCGGTGTACGCACGTTGATTGGATCTCCTTCGCCGATGAAGAACAGCGTTTTCGTCACGAGCGGAGAGGCTCGGCCGGGTTGACCGAGCGGCGGCAAGTTCAGATGCTTGATCGCCGGATGTTCACGGGGTCCGTCACCGTTGGGCTTCACCCAGACGTGATCGCCCGTATTCAAGTTGATCGCGGTGATCCGGCCATACGGCGGCTTGAAGAGGGGCAAACCGCGTGGGCCTGTGACGAATTCGCGGGTACCGTGAACATACCGCAAATTGGACTGCACAGTGTTACCGGAAACCAGGTCTGCCGCAAAGGTTCCCGTGACCGACGGCACATACAGAATTCCCGTTTCCGGATCCAACGCGGCTCCATTCCAGTCGGCGCCACCGACCGAACCCGGTAGTTGAAGTGTTCCCTTCGTATCGTTTGGGCCGTCACCTTTAATTGATGGCGGCGTGAACAGCGGGCCGACGACATACCGCTTGGTGATATCGATGGCTTCGCTTCGCAACTCGGGCGTGAAGTCGATCAGGTCATCAACGGATACGCCTTGACGTTCGAAGGGTGCGGGTTTTGTGGGAAATGGCTGCGTTGGCGCCGTCCGTTCACCCGGAGTAGCCGATTGCGGTACCGGCCGCTCTTCGATCGGCCACACGGGTTGGCCCGTCACGCGATCAAACACGAAGGCAAACCCTTGTTTGGTCACCTGCACAACCGCTTTGATGGGTTTTCCGTTGACTCGGATGTCGGCCAGGATTGGAGCGGCGGGCAGATCATAATCCCACAGATCGTGATGGACCAACTGGAAATGCCAGACACGTTCACCGGTTTCTGCCTTCAGGCACACCAGACTGTCGCTGAAGAGATTGTTGCCGAGCCTGTGCCCGCCATACATGTCGCTTGTCGGAGACGTCAGCGGCAGGTAGATATAACCGAGTTCTTCATCGGCACTGAGATTGGACCAGGCGTTAACAGCGCCGGTATATTCCCACGACCGGTCTTCCCAAGTCTCAACGCCGAACTCGCGCTCTCTAGGAATGGTTCTAAACGTCCACCGGAGCTTCCCGGTTTTGACGTCATAACCGCGTACGTCGCCGCGAGTTCCTTCCTTGAGGTTCGGATTATCGGCAATCGAAGAACCGATGACAGCGATGTCCTTGACGATGAGCGGCGCCGACGTAAAGTTGAACGGCTGAGGTTGCGGACCAAGTCCGGTCCGAAGATCGACTTTGCCGGCTTCTCCAAAACTGCGAATCAGTTCGCCGGTCTTCAGATTAATAGCGTACAGGTAAGGCGGGCGAACAGACAGTATCCGTTCGTCGGCTCCGTTGCGCCAATACGCAATCCCACGCGTGGACGTACCGGCGAGCGCCTCCGGACCGAGGTCTGTCGACTCTTGCACCCAAAGCGTCCTGCCGGTGGCCGGATCGAATGCCTCGACCAGACCGATGCCGTCGGAAGCGTAAAGCACGCCATTGATCATCAACGGTGTCGATCGGAACAAGTTAGAGAACTTCAGCTCCTGATGTTGTCCGCGTAGTTCGTCCGCCACCGCAGGCCGGCGCCATGCGACGTGCAGATTCCGGACGTTGCTCCTGTTGATCTGATCGAGCGGAGCATATTTTGTGCTTCCTTTGTCTCCACTGTGGTTCGGCCACTGACCGCCGCTCGTTCCTCGCTGAGCTTGCGAGGTTGCGCTCAGCAAGAGGGAGAGCGTACAAGCAGCCATGAAAGTGCGGTGTCGCATGGATGCCTCCTAGAAAAGGGAAAACTGACAAGGCGTCGGACGATAATAGTAACATTCCCCTCCTCGCAGAGGAGGAAACATGGTGATCGAACTGGATGATGCTCTCAACGAACTCGTGATCGCTAATCGGATCCTCGCCAACGAAAACGTCGTGGATGCTTATGGCCACGTCAGTGTACGGCATCCCCGCAAGCCGGAACGGTTCTTCATGGCCCACATGCTCGCCACTCCGGAAATAGTCGAACGTTCCGATATCGTGGAATTCGGTTTGGATGGAGAAGCGGTTAGTGATGGGCGCACGCCGTCTGTTGAACGATTCATCCACAGCGGCATCTACGAAGCACGGCCGGATGTTGTGGCGGTCGTGCACGCCCATGCCGAGGACACTCTCCCCTTCGGAATCACGGATGTTCCGCTGCGTCCGGTCATCCACTCCGGTAGTTTTATCGGAAGCTATGTTCCGGTCTGGGACATTGCCGCTAATTTTGGGGACACCGATCTTCTCGTGTCGAACGCAGCCCACGGCCGCGATTTGGCGCGCTGGCTTGGCCCGAACAACGTCGTATTAATGCGAGGTCACGGATTCGCAGCGGCAGCCCAATCGCTGATCGATGTCGTCAGGCTTTCTGTATACCTGCCGCGCAATGCGCGTGTCCAAATGGCAGCGATCCAGCTCGGCAAATTCAAGCCGCTCTCTGATGGAGAAATTGCCGCGCGCGCGGCGCGTTACAAACCTTATTCGAAGCAAACCTGGCGTGCTTGGCAGTATTGGGCGAAGAGGGCGGGTTGTGGCCATATGGTGGGGAAACCGCCCGCCGGTTGAAACTCTACGGGGGCCGGCTTTGTTGTGGGTTCGTGCTTTGTGGTTTTCTGCCATATGTCATCTGTAGATAATTGACGTGGGAATGGACACGATCCGCCGAAAACTCGTGCCGATGATACTGCTGTTGCCGGCCCTTTGCATCGGTGGCTCCTTCGCGGCGTGGGCGCAGGAGACCGAATTCAATACCGTATTGTTCCAAGCAACATTCAAGATCGAGGGCCCGGCTGGGCCGAACTCTGTCACATTGGGCACGGTTTTTTTGATGTCCAAGCCAATCGCGGGTAGCACCAAATTCAAAACCGTGTTGATCACCGCAAAGCACGTGCTGGAGGGTGTTTCCGGTGACACGGCAATCCTGAATCTGCGCCGGCGAACGGCCTCCGGCTGGCAGCGCGTCCGCTATCCGATCAAAATTCGCGACGCCGGGCAGCCATTGTGGACCGGCCCGGACGACGTCGACGTGGGCGTGATGTACATTACGCTGCCGGCCGGGATCCAGATTCCGATCATTTCCACAAATCTTCTTGCCGACGACGACATGCTGTCGGAATTCGAGGTCAATCCCGGCGAAGAGCTCACTTGCCTGGGTTATCCTTTCGGGACGGAATCGAACGCCGCCGGTTTCCCCATTCTCCGGAGCGGCAGAATCGCCTCGTATCCTCTATTGCCGACGGAATCGACCCAAAAATTTCTGTTCGATTTCGCGATCTTCCCGGGAAATAGCGGGGGTCCCGTTTATCTGTCCTCGAATAACCGGTTCTACGCCGGACGCATGCACACCGGCGAGACCGTCCATTTCATCGTTGGACTCGTCACACAACAGCTTTCGGCCAACACCCGTTCTTCGAAAGAGAGCCTGTCGCTCGCCACTGTCATTCACGCCAGCCTTATCAGGAAAGCTGTGGAAATGCTGCCAGAGCCGCCCGCAACGGAAACGACAAAGTAAGTGTTTACCGTGATTACCATGTTTCTTCTTTTTTTATTGTGAGAAATTTTTCCGCTGTGTAGACTCGCGCTCGCCGAGCGAAGGATTTGCTAGCTGCATTCTCGTCAGACGGCGAGTTAAGAGGACTCGTTTCTTGCCTGACCCACCGTTTCGACGATCTAGCGTTCGCCCGACATTGTCCAAACAATCGATCAAGGAGGATTGATCATGCGATCCCGCATTATCCGTTTGGCCAGCGCGACTCTTGTCTTGCTTTCCTGCATGTCGTCGGCCGTCATCCACACTACTCCGGCGACGCATCCGGACGCGGTACGGTACGCAACCGCAGCCTATATGCGGCTTCCCCTGAGCTTTGAAGCCAACAATGGGCAAACCGATCCGCGTGTGAAATTCCTCACGCGGGGCAGCGGCTATCAACTCTTCCTGACACCGACCGAGGCGGTATTGACGCTGCGGCAGGATGTTGGCGGAGAGCGGACGCACAAAAAGTCGCATCATGACTCTAGTGAAAAAGCGGACGCAAGCAGCCGTAGTGCGGTCCTCCGGATGAAGATTGTGGGCGGGAACGCTGAACCGGGATTGACAGGGTTGGGAGAACTGACCGGCAGGACCAATTACTTCATCGGCAACGACCCGGAGAAGTGGCGCACGAACGTTCCGAACTACGCCAGAGTGGAATACCACAGCGTGTACCCCGGCGTGGATTTGGTTTATTACGGGAGTCAAGGCCGTGTGGAACACGATTTCGTGGTCGCCCCCGGCGCCGATCCCAGCCAGATCAAATTGTCGTTTGATGGTGCAAACAAAGTGGGGATCGATGACCAGGGCGACTTAGTATTGGGCGTTCCTGGAGGCGAGCTTCGCCTGGAGCGACCCCGTATGTATCAAGACATCAATGGCGAGCGCCGGGAAATCGCCGGTGGCTACGTGCTGACGGGGGCCGGCGATTTTCGCCGCGAAGACGGTGAGGCTTCCGTCCCCGCTCATCACATCGGTTTCCAAGTGGCTCGATACGATCCGTCCAGACCACTCGTCATTGACCCTGTGCTCTGGTATTCAACCTACTTGGGAGGGGGGAGCACCGAGACTGGTAAGAATGTTGCCGTGGATGCGAGTGGCAACGTCTATGTCGTGGGTGAAACCAATTCGATTGATTTTCCCACAACGGCGCCATTCCAGTCGCAGCTGCGTTCGATCGATGTGTTTGTGACAAAGCTGACGTCGACCGCGTCCGCCACCGAAACCTCCGCGTTCATTTATTCCACCTATTTAGGAGGCACCGGCGCGGAAGAGGCCGGCGGCATTGCAGTGGACTCCGGAGGCAACGCCTATGTGGTCGGAGACACGAATTCGACGAATTTTCCGATCTCAACGGCCGTAACCCCCATTCAAAGTGTCCTGGTGCGTAATGATGACGTATTTGTTACGAAGTTGAATCCTAGCGGGACTGCGCTTGTCTATTCCACCTATCTCGGCGGTTCCGATTTTGACCACGGCCAAGGTATCGCCGTGGACGGCTTCGGCAACGCGTATATTACGGGTCACACGGAATCGGACGATTTCCCGATACGGGCCGCTTTCCAATCTGTGCACCGGGATGCTGAGGGGATTACGGACGCCTTTGTGACAAAACTGCTGGTGATCTCGTTCGGCTTTCCCGCCCACCTGGCTCTGTCGTTGGGCTACTCCACATATCTGGGAGGTACCGACCAAGATGAAGGCCACGCAATCGCCGTCGATAGCAGTGGAAATGCTTACGTGACGGGTTCGACGCGGTCGTCGAATTTTCCGACCACACCGAATCCCTTTCGCGCCGACCAGCCTGGCGGCGACGCTTTTGTGACCAAGCTCTCGAAAGGGGGCAGCCTCGTTTTCTCCACCTACCTTGGTGGAACAGGCGACGACACCGCATCGAGCATCGCCGTGGACTCCCTGCTGAACGTGTATGTCACGGGCGAGACTACTTCCGGCAACACGTTCCCGATACAAAACGCGTTCAGTGCGACCCAGAGTGGTCCGCGGGACGTTTTTGTGACGAAGTTCAACTCGGACGGCGCCTCGCTGGTGTTTTCGACCTTTCTCGGTGGAAGCAACACCGAGACAGCGTCTGGCATAACGGTTGACTCGGCCCGCAATGTATGGGTCACGGGTTCGACATTCTCTTCTGATTTTCCGACAAAGAACGCTTTGCAATCTCATTTGGCAGGTAGCACAGCCAGTTTGCCGACCGCCGACGCTTTCGTGACACAGATCAAAGCCGGCGGATCCCAACTGGCGTTCTCCACTTATCTTGGCGGTAGCAGCGGCGATACCGGCAACAGCATTGCCGTCGATAGCAGCGACAACATTTACGTGGCGGGCGATACCTTCTCGACCGACTTTCCGACCAAGAATGCGCTGCAGTCCGTCATCCACGGTTTCAGAGATGCATTTGTGCTGAAAATCGGAGCTACGCTTCGGCCGGATCTGACCGGTTCGTGGTCCGAACTTAGCCAGACCTGCCGGGGGAGAGGGCCGGTCTGTAGCCTTCAAGGCGTCTTTGAAGTGCAGAACGTCGGTACCGCGGACGCCTCCAACTCGCAGCTTCGGTTCTATCTATCCAGTGATGCCAAACTGGATGGGAGTGATCGTTTAATCGGAAAGGTGGCCGTTGGCGAGCTCCGGGAAGATGAAAGTAAGACGCGGATCCTGAACGCCGAGCTTGCCGGCAGCGCGTCGGGCCTGTTCGTCATCGCCTTCGTGGATGCCGGCAGCGACTTGCAAGAGCCGGACGAAATAAACAACGTAGTGGCTTTCGGTCCGATTCCATGACAGGTTGCTGAAGAACTCGAATCTAGTAACTGTAGCGGCGCTCTATGAGCGCCGGTTTTTCCTGGAATCAAACGAAATACCGGCGGTCATAGACCGCCGCTAAAATGCATTCGTTACCTTATGCGTCCTGCGGCATCTACGGCATTCCCATGATGTCGGCATTCCCATGATGTCGGCATTCCCATGATTGACATACCGACAACCGGCCTGTTATAAGACCCGCCAAGTCGAATTCTCGAAGAACATGAGCACTGAAGCTGCGACACAACTGGTTGCGCGTGAACATTCAGCCGATGTTCCGCTGCGCGTGAATATTGGCCGGGTTCTGTGCATCGTCGTTCCACTGATCGTTTGGTTCGCCCCTCTGAATATGGCAGCCCCGGCCAAGCATGGCCTTGCCATCACGTCGTTCATGATTGTCGCGTGGATCACGGAAGCGATGGAATTCGCCCTGGCTGGTTTGATCGGATGTTATTTGTTCTGGGCATTGGGTGTCGTTGGCTTCGACGTCGCATTCCGAGGGTTTGCCACCGACACCCCGTGGTTCTTATTTGGCGCCATTTTGTTCGGCACGATGGCGACAAAAACCGGTTTGGCCCGGCGAATGGCGTTTCTGGTGATGCAGCGGGTGGGAAGCACCTATTCGCGCATCCTCCTCGGTCTGATAGTTGCGGCTGTGCTCTTGACGTTCATCGTCCCATCGGGGGTGGCTTGCGTGGTGATCATGGCGTCGATAGCGCTGGGATTCATCGAGGCTTTTGGCGTGGGGCCCCGCAGCAACATCGCCCGGGGAATGTTCCTGACCATTACGTACTCTGCGGGACTTTTCGACAAAATGGTCATAGCCGGAGCATCCTCAATTACCGCCCGGGGGCTGATCGAGAGAGCCGGCGGCGTGAAAGTTCTCTGGAGCCGCTGGTTCCTGGCGTATCTGCCTTGCAGCCTGATCACGATTTTTATCGCGTGGCGCCTCATGCTTTGGTTCTTTCCTCCGGAAAAACCGGTACTCTCGGGCGGCGAGCATTATGTCCGCGGCGAGATCGAGAAGATGGGTTCGTGGACGCCTCTCCAATCGAGAGCGGCGCTTTTGTCGCTGGTCGCGATGGCCCTATGGCTCACCGATTTTATTCACGGTGTTTCGCCTTCAATTATCGGTCTGGGCATTGCATTCTGTGCCCTTCTGCCGGGTATAGGAGTGCTCACCGTCGAGGACCTGAAGCGCGTCAATTTGCTGCCTGTGTTCTTTGTTGCATCGGCTCTCGGCATGGGGGAAGTCCTGAATCAAACCAAGGCGCTCAGCATCCTCACCAACTTCGTGTTTGCGTGGATGGAACCGCTCCTCTCGAATGTCTTCGTCACGACGATAGTTCTCTATTGGACCGCTTTTGTCTATCACTTCTTCCTGGCAAGTGAAATCTCGATGCTCGGAACGTCCATGCCTCTGCTGATGAATTTCGCAAAAGCGCACAATTTCAATCCGCTGCTGCTTGGAATGATCTGGTCATTCGCAGCAGGCGGAAAAATTTTTGTATATCAGTCGGCCGTAATGACGGTTGGTTACTCTTACGGGTATTTCGAAGCCAGAGACTTGCTTCGCATCGGATTCGCACTGACGGTGATCGAATCCATAATCCTGATGTTGCTGGTTTCTTTTTACTGGCCGTTAATAGGAATTCAATAACGAGGAGGTCGCATGGGCCACCGATTTCGAACATCAGTCATTCTGGCCGCGGTTGTTTTATTTGTCGTGGTGGCGCCGCTATTTGGTCAGGCGCCGGCAGGCAAGAATTGGGCTCCGCCAAAGACGCCTTGGGGTGACCCGGATCTTCAGGGGATTTACACGAGCGATGACTTGATGGATACGCCCATCGAGCGGCCCGTCGAGTTTGGAAACCGGCTCTACTTTACAGAAAAGGAGCTTCAAGAAGCCGCTGCCAAATTAGAAAGGCGGGCCAAGGCCGATCTCGAGCAGTACGTGAATCCCAACGCTGGCGTGACCACAGGCCCTCCGTCCAACTGGGGCGAGCGGGCAAAAAGACCGCCGCGTCAGACGTCGCTTATTGTGGATCCGCCTGACGGAAGAATGCCGCCATTGACGCCGGAAGGTCAGAAAAGATTGGACGCATCGGAATCCCGGCAAACCGCCCTTACGCCGCAGCGGCCGCCCGCGTCCTGGGAGGATTACGACCTCTACATCCGGTGTATCTCTCGCGGAGTGGCGGGCACGATGCTTTCATCGGCCTACGACAATGGGACTCAGATTCTGCAAGCGCCGGGATACGTCACACTCGTCCATGAGAAACTCCACGAAGCGCGTGTCATTCCCTTGAACAAACCGCACGCCGGACCGAACATCCGGAATTATCTGGGTGACTCGCGAGGGCATTGGGAAGGCAACACGCTGGTGGTCGAGACAACGAATTTCCTCGACAAGAAGACCGGTATCGGACGGAACGGCAATGGCATTCCCACCAGCGAAGCCCTTCGGTTGGTGGAACGTTTCACACGCGTGGACACCAATACAATCCAGTACGAGATGACGGTTGACGATCCGAAGATCTATACCAGATCGTGGAAGATCGCTTTTCCGATTACGCAGGAACCCGGCTATCAACTTTTCGAGTACAGCTGCCACGAGACTAATTACGCTATGTTCAACTCGCTCAGTGGCGCGCGTGCTCAAGAATCGTTTTCGGTGCCCAAGTCGCTTCGGCGCAGGTCAACACCGCAACAATCTCCGGGACGCTACGCGATGAAAGCGGTGCGGTGCTGCCCGGCGCGGCCGTGACGGTTCAGAATCAAGATACGGGAATTTCCCGAAGCCTCACGACCAATGAGACGGGCCGTTACACCGCTCCGGCGCTTGGCCTGGGGAACTATCAGGTCAGCGTGCAGCTGCCCGGGTTTCAAAATCAGGTCCGCTCGGGTATTGTCCTGACAGTGGGCCGGGAAGCCGTCGTCGATTTCACCCTGGCCGTGGGAGCAGTGACTCAAACGGTGGAGGTGAAGGGAGAGGCGCCTCTGGTTGAATTAACCAATGCAACCATGGGCGGCCTGGTGGATGACCGCACGATCCGCGAAATGCCGCTCAACAGCAGAAGCTGGGACACTTTGGCTTACACGGTTCCGGGAGTGGTCAAATACACCAGTGCTGACGGTGGCTTTAACAGCGGTTCGGGCGCGAACAAATTCAGCGTTGCCGGCTCGCGCAGCTATTCGAACAGCTTCTTGCTTGACGGGACCGACGTCAATGATTCATCCAATTCCACGCCGGGTGGTGCGGCGGGCACAAACCTCGGCGTGGATGCGATCAAGGAATTCAAGATCGTCGCCACGACGTTCAGCGCGGAATACGGCCGGGCTTCCGGCGCAGTGGTCTCCGCCGTTACCCGAAGCGGCACGAACAACTTGCACGGCACGTTGTTCGAATTCCATCGGAACAGCCCATTCGATGCCCGAACCATTTTCGACCTTGAAGACCACGACGGTGACGGCAGGGCCGATCTGCCGCCATTCCATCGGAACCAATTTGGCGGCGTTCTGGGTGGCCCGATTAAAAAGGACAAGACCTTCTTCTTCGGCGGGTATGAAGGCTTCCGCCAGTCGCGCAGCGAAACCACGATTGCCGTTGTCCCTACAGTGGCCGCCAAACTGGGAGTCCTGCCCTGTGTGCCGCCGGCAAATCGCTTAGCCGGAAGCGAAGCGGCACGGCTTTGCCCTGGCAGCCCGATTAACAGTAGCGGGTCCTATGGGACCTATAGGGTTACGCCCAGCTCGAAGATCATTCCGTTCTTTCAGTACTATCCGGACCCTAATGGCCAGATCTTCAAGAACCGCGCCACAGGCGATGACTTGTACATTGGGGAATTCGTCGGCTCCCCGAAAAGCATTGTCCGGCAGGATTTCTTCATGGGCCGCGTGGATCACCAGCTCACAACTTCGACCAACATCTTTGGCCGGTACCAATTCGACGATGACAACAGCTCGGAGCCGCAGGTCGTGGGTAACATTGAGGAGCGAAACCGGGCGCGGCGTCAGTATGTGACGCTGCAAGGCAACACGGTCTTCAACCCATCCTTGCTCAATTCAGCCCGGTTTGCTTTTAATCGGTCCGCCCAATTCTCCGACGCGTTTGCTATCAGCGATCTTGCGAGGACGCTCACCTTTGTCCCAGGCAAGATCATGTGGACCCTAACCGTCGGTGAGGAGCGCGGAACCCCTACGATTGGCGATGTCGGGTCGGACACCAACTTCCCGCGGTTCTGGGTTTACAACCTCTGGGAATTTGGCGATGACCTCACGTATGTGAAGAGCCGGCACAACTTCAAGTGGGGCGGCGTCGTCCGGCGCATACAAAATAACAACACCGTTCAGTCGGAATCGAGAGGCCAATACACGTTCCAAAATATTGAGGACCTGATCCTGGCGAAGCCGCAGCTTTTCGGCGGTGTGCCCATCGGCGAGGAAGGCTACAAGGGCATCCGCCAGACCATGCTGGCCTTCTATATGCAGGATGACTTCAAGATGAGCTCGCGGCTCACCTTGAACATGGGCCTGCGTTGGGAAACGACGACGGATCCAAGGGAAGCCCACCACCAGATTTCGAACCTGCTCGATATCCGGAATGCGAAGGAAACCGTCTACCCGGCGATTGATGCGTTTTTCAAGACCAAGGATTTGAATTTCCAACCCCGGTTCGGTTTTGCCTGGCAGACGAACAGCAAAGCCACGCGGGTCGTGCGTGGCGGGTTCGGCATCTACCACGATCTCGTCGTGCCGTTTGCATTCAACCAGCAAACGTCCAAGTATCCCCCTTTCTTCCATCGCCTGCGGGCACGTGACACAAGTACCCTGGCCGCGACCTTCCCAAATGCTGCGCCTTTGCTCAATCTCGCGAACGTCGCCGCCATCCAGATGGAGCCGATAGCGTCCACGATGCCCGCCGGTACCAAATACAACTTCACTCTGGCGGTCCAGCAACAGTTGGGTCAACGGAACTTGCTGGAAGTTTCCTATGTCGGCTCACAAGGCCGGCATCTCACGCGCTACATCCAGCTCAATTACCCCAACTACGAAATCGTGAACGGGCAGAAGTGGTATCCCGCAAGAGGCACGACAGCCGCTAACTGTTTCGGGCCGAATCCGGCTACGGCGTGCACCACCCTCAACATCACGCGCCGGAACCCGAACTGGGACCGTGTCCGTGAGAAAACCAACGACAGCAACTCTCATTACAACGGACTGCAAGTGAAGTTCATCCGCCAGGCCGGCGCCGGTGTGACATTTACCACTGCCTACACCTTCTCCAAGGTCATGGATCAGCAGGGCGGCCTGAATAACGGCGACAATGGCCAGAGGGATCCCTCGACAAGCCTCGATCCGGACGATTCCGCACGCGAATGGGGCCGCGCGGCCCACGACGCCACGCACGTGTTCTCGTCGAGTGCCAGTTACCCGTTCCCGTTCCGTTTTAACAGTCGCGCGGCTTCGGTGCTGCTGGGCGGTTGGGAAATCTCAGGCACTTCCCTGGTCATGTCCGGCCAGCCGCTGACGCCGCAGTTGATGTTTGATTTTTCCCGTACGGGGAACTCCGGCGCCGCGGACCGTCCCGATCTCGCTCCAGGCCGAAGCTTGAACCCGACGCAGGGTATCGGAGCAAACGGGATAAGCCTGGGAACCGCAGAGCACTGGTATGACCCCTATGCGTTCGCGCTGCCAAACCCGTTGGGGTTGCGAAACCCAGTACCAGGCTTCTTCGGTAATGTGGGGCGAGGCACCATCGTTGGACCGAATCTGGTGAATGTCGATTTCGCGTTGTTCAAACGGTTCAACTTCAAAGAGGATAAAACTCTTACCTTCCGGGCTGAATTCTTCAACGTTTTGAATCACACGAATCTCGGACAACCCAACATGCAGCCGATCCTTCAGGACGGCTCTTACAACGACGCCGGCGGTAGAATCACAACGACCAGCACGCATAACCGCGAGATCCAATTCGGTTTGAAATTCGTGTTCTGATGCGTGTCATTCCCCTCCTCGCAGAGGAGGGGAATGACACGCCCCTGCTATTTATGTCCTCTTCGGTAAATGACGATGTGGCGGCCAGTCACGGTGGTGACGTCGGAAGCCATTTCGAAGAATGATGCTTCGAAAATCGGTTTGGCGGCTGAGGCGGGCTTTCCGGGTTGTTGGGGACGCTCTCCCAAATCTATTTCAAAACGGTTGTCGGTGACAAAAATTCCATTCGCCGAGAGCGACTCTCGGATGTTAATTCCGGCCAACGCCCGCTCGGTCTCGTTCAAATACTCCAGCGTATTGAAACAAAAAATGAGGTCGTACTTACCGCCGTTCTTGGCCGCCAGCTTTTCAAGATCAGTCGTGGTCAGATCGCCCTGAAAAGGATGAAATTTTTTCACCACGGCGGAGGGAATGGTCAACGTGCGTAGAGAGACCGAGTCTGAATCCAGTGTTCTAGGAATAGGCCGCCGGCTCCTTTTCATCGAGATTTCCGAGGTCACGCCTGGAAGAGAGTTTCCAAAGTGAGCGATGTAGCTTGTGATCACGTCGTTTGACGATGGATTTCCCCCTCTCAACATCGCCGGTCCGCTAACCAGGAATAACGTCGCCGGTTTGCCCTGGTTTGCTGACCTCACAAGGTCTTCCCAATGCTCGATGACACGGGGACTGATATCGAACAAGTCGACTTGAATACCTTCAAAGCCGGACCTCTTGGATTTCAAGAGAATGTCTAAGACGGCAAAAGGTTCGTAGGACTGTTGCGGGATTTCCTCCCCCAGTTCGGGATGGCTGAAGTCAAGACCAGGGCCAATGACAAGAACACGTTTTGCTTTCTCAGGAAACCGCGTTGTCGACGCGTTAACACCCGGTCTATTCAGATACGAATCCAGCGTTGCGCCCATGTGGGCGTACGATGTTGTCCTCAAACCTCGATCTACGAAAACGTAACTGTCGTCGTGGTAGCTTTCGGATTCCAGGTATTTTTGAATCGCGGGATTGAAGACCCAGGACTTCTCCAACAGCAATCGAATGAGTTTGAGGGCACCTTCTTTTCTGGTCGAAGCCGACAGAGTTTTAATCTGTCTTTCGAGTAGCGCTTTCCTCGCCCGGTCCGAATCGGAATCGATGGCCTTGAGAAATAGGTCCGCTTGTTCGCTCTCGGAGGAAGCGCGATCGAGTACGACTTGCGGTATCTCTCGTTCGGGGAAACCGATCTTGTAGCTGAAGTAATAGCCGGTTTCGATCTTTTGAGTTGCTAAGAAATAATCGCCCATCATATCCAAAAGACCTTCCTCGATCTTGACCTCGTGGTCATGTTGGATATGTTCCAGGTAGCGGCAGAACGCAGTCCGGTCCCCGGCCGGCAGAGAATACTTTTTGAGATACGCCACTGCCTCGGCGGAAATCTCTTTCAACTCAAGGTTCGGCAATTTCCTGGCGATGGAGGGACACGGCGAATCCTGTTTTTTCGACGGAGCGTTTTGTGGTGCAGCGCCGAAGCCGCAGCCCGTGTGAAAAACGCCGGCTATCAGGAGGATGGAAAGTAAAGATTGTTTAGACAACTCGGAGCCTCGCCCGGTTCGCTCCGTCTCCTGCTTTGTTCTCCTCCATCGTTGGGCCGTCAGTTGGATTTGCCCGAGCTGGCGAATTTCGCGAATTCGCCCCACGGAACAAGCCGCCCATGAATCGGGGCGATCTGGTCCACCTGAAGCTTCAGCCGCTGCACGTTATTGTAGAGACTCGTGGCCGCCCGTGAGGGAGTGGCCGGATAGGACGCGTTCGGCGCCGGCGGATTGAACAGATCCGCTTCTACCAGAATTCTCTCTTTGGGCAGGTGCACCATCAGCATGCCCACTGCGTGCGGATTGCCCTCGACGAGGTGCAGATCCATGATTCGTGTCCCGTCGCTGATCGTGTACTTGTCGTTTTGTACCGCTTCCAGAACGAAGGTCTCCTGGAACTCATCCGGCGGATAGAGCGACAACCGGTCCGGCTCCAGCGTCCGTGGCGCGAGGTCCATGACGGCGTAGTAATAGTAGGGCACTATGTCCCGGTGCGCCACGGGGATCGCGCCCTCATGCACGTAGGTGCGAAGGCCGCCGGAGTGGTCGAAGTGGTGATGCGTGCTGACGACGTACTTGATCCGTTTGTCGGGAAAGAGCCGTTTCACCTCCGCGATCACCGCCAGCGACCGCGCTTCATCGAGCGGTGCCTCGACGACGGTCACGAAATCGCTGAACCCGACAGCTACACTGTGGTGAGAACCGCCTGTCAGGTAGAACACTCCGTCAGCCAGCCGCTGCGACTCTACTCGAACGGGCGGAATCGCCGCCTTCTGGACTGCCTCGGGCACCGTGATCGCCTCGCCACAGACGTTCGGCTGGACGTTGGCTATCGTGATGCCGAATGAGTTATGGCCCCCATCGCGAACTCCGAAATACCCCTGGGGCCGTTCTTCGTGATCCCAGTTCGTGTGGTGATGAAAATTCGTGGGAAATTTCACACCACCAAACTGCTTGTAGGCTCCATAGGTCTTTTCCTCGACGGTATCCCCAAGCAACGGCGTCGGAACGAACGTCTGAACGCGCACGACTTCATCCCGATCATCGATGGATCCCTGGATCCGGAACTTGCCCATCGTATAAGCGAGGATCTTCCTCTTCTCTCCGAAACCGCCGTCGCGGGCGGGGCCGCCTTCATACCGCTCAAACGATACAAGGTCCTTCGCCGCTATCGCACCTTTGAGGAAACCGTGAGGGTCGAGCCAGATCTCGAGCTGCCGAGTTTGCGCGGCAGCCGGCTGTGGATTGACGTTCGCGCCCTGCAGATTCCAAGCATAATTGCCGCTCACAAGGTTGATCTGCCGCTGTTCCCCTTGGAGCGGAATGCCCCCGCCGCCGCGTTGCGGGTAGTTCCCCTGCCGCCGAACCTGCTCTTCTCTCATGGCTCGGGCGTCGAAGTTGATGGTCCTGGAGAAATTCGCTAGCTCGACCTTTGGCCAGTCATCGCCGGGGGCGTAATTCTGGCCCACAATGCCGACATAACCACCGGTGCCCGAATACGTAATGCACTTCAGCGAATCAGTGCCCATTGACTTGACGGCCGCCTGCAGAACCGCCCTGGCATCCTGCGCCTTCGCTGTCCCGCCCATTAGCATCAGCAGAATCAGCGAAACGATCGAGAGAAGCGACAGCTTTCTTCTCATACGCCTCCTTTGTCTAAAGCCCAAAATTCCTTTCATTCGTAACGCCAGGCTTTAGCAGATGTCTGGAAATATATGGCGCGAAGTTACCACACGCAGGCCTTAACAGCAAACTGAGGCGTGGTCAAAAGAGACGGGAGAGGAATCGGGCTTCGACTCCTCCGATATTGACGTTACCAAATGGCGCCTGGTCCAGCCATAGTCGCGGAAAGGTCTGTCCTATTTTCATGCGGCAGACCTGGGCAAGCCTCCTCGCCGGTTTAAACCCAAAGTGCAGCACTCTGGTGAGGAGGCGTGCTCCTGATTACTTCTAATTTCCGTCGATGCATCCGTTCTGCCCCCTGGTATTCGGATAGCCGGTCCCCGCATTGAAGGCATTGTTCGACCAGTTGCCCTGAATCTTCCACTTGGAGTTGTTGTTCGAAAAACTGGAGTCATACCATGCATTAAGGCGAGGATCCGTCAGGGCTTCCGAAAGCTCGTGGCCCGAGACGTTGGCAAGCGCAGCCAGGCCCTGAGAGTGGCCTGAAGATTTGTCCTCCGGATCGCATCCTGGATCGCCATCGAGGTTAAAGAAGAATGCAAATTGAACAGGTGTCGCGCCACAATATCCGGCGCTATGCCAGGCGCAGAACCCTGCACTGCCTCGCGGCCTATCGACATAAACGGGATAGTAACCGTTTGGAGACGGACTGGTGATGAGTTTGCACACCTCGGCCAGGATAGGCGAAACCCGGTTACCCCTGCTTGACGCCGGCGACACATCCATGAAGTTTTGTACATAGGTGATGTTATCGGTCACAACTCCGTTCGCATCGGTATATTCGTCCGAAGTGTGCGCGTACCTAGAATTCCTGATATCCATGTAAAAGGTTTGCAGGCCGGTCATCTTGTCGTTTGTGAAGTCCTTACTGCCCCAGTTGGGCCCCCAAAAAATGGGCGTAACCTGCACGCTCGACATGATGTTTCCGCCGTGCCAACTCAAGTTTGGAGAACTGTCGGTCGCCGCCCTTGGACGGGCATGGCGGTCCTGGTCGTGCCCTTTGGCCCAAAAGATCTCCGCTGAAAAGCGCGAGTCTTCGTTATCGTCGTTGTCATCGTCTGCAAATAGGGTTAGGGATGGTAATGTCATCAATGCGGCAACCATCGTAAACAAAAAAATCGTGCGGTTCTTCATGAGCTGCTCCTCACGCAATTGTTGGATTGACCCAAGTCTTTGGCGCACTATTGACCGTTGCTCTTACCGCCAAGTCCTTGACCTAAAACTGAACTCCTGCATGCGGAGAGTGCCTTCGCAACTCAGTTACCATTCAGTAATTCGTGTATTTGTCGACAAATAGGCGAGCAGCCACACCGTCAGTTCCACCATCTTCGTTTGGAAATATTAAAGATCCTTGAGGCTGGATATCACAGTGGGGATTTCGAGCGACGAGTTGCGCGATTCGATTTTTTCAGCAGCCTGCTAATCGCACCGCCACGGCGGCTACCACCACCGGGCCAGCGCGAGGTTCAGCAGAAGCACCAAATCCAGAGCGGCGGCCGCGACAACTCGGAAATCAATGGCACGTCTGGCTGGGAAGATGTTGGCTTTGGTCCAGTAGAGTTGCTCATTGTTGCTGAGGATCAGATATTCTGCAGCCATTCGATCGTAGCTTGGGGCAAAGACCGACAACTGCAAGCAGCCTGAAGCGGCGTGGCGGCTCTTGCGGTATATTTCTGTTTGAGAGTTGCGGCAGATGCGGTAGGTCCCGAGCTTACCCACATGGTGGAAGTAGTCTTTCTCGAGAAATTCCTGCAACGCCCTTAGCGGGAGAATCTCACACAGCAGTTGCTTGCTTTTGGCCTCGGGAGTAACCGGTTCGGGCTGAACCCCCATTCACCCGCCTCTGACGGCCGGAATCAGCAGAATGTCCGCCTTGGAATCAAACTTACTGATGAACGTATTCCTGCCGTCGGTGATGTTTACGGCAAAATAGCCTTGCCGCATCTTGGACTGGAACTCGACTTCAATTTCGTTCAACCGCTGAGGACTAATGGTTTCGGTTTCCCATTCGGCTAAGGTCTCGTCGCCCGCGGCGCACATCATGCGCAATTTCCTGACAGTCATACTGGATTTCTCCCGTGGGATTGCTCCCTGAAAGTTGTGTTTACCGTTTTTCACTCCCTCCATAGATTTCGTCTACTCCATGGAGACGTCCCGCGCAGTCAGCCGAGAGCGCGAGTGAGAAGTATTGTGCGTCCCAAGGCAGTTCTTGAGAATAGTACGAATGTATTAGGACAAAGGTTCTAGCACCGCTGTCCCAATGCAAGTACATGCACGGCAACACGCCGCTCAAAGGCTACCTTGCCTATGATGACGGCATCAGCGGAAAGCGGCCCGGCGTGCTTCTTGTACACTATCGCGGCGGGTTGCAGGGCGACACTCTGAAAGACACCGAGATGATCGCAAAGATGGGCTATGATCCTGCACGGCGCGGAAGATGAGGTCGCGCCTTTAACGGAAGTGAACAAGCTGATTAGTGATCTACGAGCGGCGAAGGTAAGTTGGGAACTTCAATTGTTCAGCGGGGCGCAACACGCGTTCACGAATCCATCGAACGCCTCCGAAGAGCGCGCCGACCGCGAATACAAGTTCGCGATCGAGCGCTTCTTCAAGGAGATCTTCGGCCGATCATCGTGAATCTTTATTTCAGCAATTCGATGTAACCAATCCGGCCTGAAACGTTGCCGGTCCACCAGATGCGATTTGAATTCGTTGGATCGATCTCGATTCTGCGATGATCCTCTTCCGCGTTTGACAACGCGAATTCCGTAAAGGCTCGAGTAGCGGGATCGAACCGGGCGATCTGATCAGCGTGCTGCTGGCTGAACCAAATCAGTTTGCTCTTCGGGTCGCCTTGAACGGAATACACGCCGGAGTCTTCGGTTGGAGGATCGAAGATCGTCATCTGGGTGGTTTTGTAATCCACCTTCATTAACTTTCCGGGAACGTGGAGTCCGACCCAGATGTTGCCTTCGGAATCCGATCCCATCTTTCGCGTGACCGCTCCCTTGACCGGAATCGGGTATTCATCGAACTTGCCCGTCGCGGGATCGATGCGGCCGAGTTGATTGAAGGTATTTTCCACGAACCATACTTTGCCGTCACCTGCGACGGCCATACCGTATGGGGTTGCGTTCTTCTTCGCCTGGACGCCGGCTGGGACCTCCCATACGTCGAACTTGTTGGTTTTTGGATCCAGGCGGATGATCTGATTGCTCCCGATATTACAGAGCCACACGGTTCCGTTCGGATGGACGCGCATGGTGTTTCCAGTACTGTTGCCATACTTGAGCTTCGGCACCGGGAACACATTGAACGTTTCAGATGCCAGGTCGTAGTTCAGCCAACGGCGATTGGGACCGCCATCGACGAACCAGAGTTTGTTGTCTGGACCTCTCACAATTCCATTCAGCCGAACTTTTTGGGTGGCTCCCGCAGGCGGCTCCAATTCTGTATACGTGAAGGTCTTGGTGTCGAACCTTCCCAGGTGGCCGCCGGTCCGCTGGGTCAGCCAGCCATTTCCCTGATTATCAACCGTAAGCTCGTGCGGCTCGACATTGGTTTTCGGCAGCTCAAATTCCACAGCAATGTATTTTGTGGCGTCACCTTGCATCAGAGTTCTCGGTAAGCGGCTATTCGGATCGACAGGCTGCCTGGCACGGCGACCGCGTTCCGCGTCGGAGAAGTTAGCAAGAAGATAATCCAGCAGAACGTTGACTTCTTCGTTTGTCAGTTCGCGAGCGATTTCTGAGCCCCGAGCATACGCTTGCATATCGTCGATGATATCCAGCCAGTGTGCGCGGTCGTAGCGGGCATTGGCGATGCGCGCGGCATCGTGGCACATCGAGCACTTCCCGGTGACAAGCTGCTTTCCGTTTCCATCGGGCAGCTTTAATGGAGCTGTGGCGGCCGCTTCGCCTCCGCCTTGACCCGGCGGGCGGCCCGGCCAGGCATTAGGCAAATGCGGCGCCCTCTTGTCGGTGAGAGCGACATCGACGGTTGTCGAGCGGCCTGAGGATACATCTTTCTGCGTCGAGAGCGCGCTCTGGTATTCTCCTCCCACTCCCTGGACGACATAGCTTCCAGGTGGGACATTAGCGGTGTAACGGCCCTGCGGCTGGCTGATCACCATAAAGGTTAAGCGCCGCTCCGCGTTTTTCATCTTCACAAAGGCTCCGGCGACGGGCGCGCCGGCGTTGTCTTTCACAACGCCTTGGAGGACACCCGTGTTGTCTGCCGCGCGAATGGAAACGGCAGCGATCATGGCCATCATTGCCAACACCATAACGATCTTCCGATTTAGTCTTTGAGACATGAGAGTTTTCTCCCAAAAGAAGTTGCGCCGCAGCATAGCATTACATTTGAACCCGTACAAGTTTGCCGGCGCCGCCACAGCCGCCACTTATCGTCAATTTCGCGAGCCATTTTTCTGTAATTCGCGGTCCGAGTGTCAGGCTCCCCGCGTGTCATTTCTTTGACTTACATGTTGGTTCCGTGTTTGCTAGGTTCCGCGGCACATTGGATTTGTTACCAAGGAGGGTAATCAATGAACTTCTCGCGGACTTTCGGAATCATAGTATCGATATTTTTGTTGGGGGCCGTAGCAGCATATTCGGAGACAGGTACTCCATCCATTACGAACGGCGACATCAAGACATTTACGACGGCAGGCGACGCCGCGCCGGCAACGAATGTGGTCGCGATTACCGGCGACGCCACCGCGGTGACGTCGAGCGGCGCTACTCTTAATGGAAGCATTAACCCGGGTGGCGGTTCGCTGTCGGTCTGGTTCGACTGGGGAACGTCGACGGCCCTTGGACACCGCACGGAAGTACAGACCATCCCTAGTGGAACCACAGCAGTCGCGGTGACATTCTCCCTGTCGAAGCTTCAGCCCAACACTGTTTATTACTTTCGTTTAGATGCGTATCGTTCGCCAGGAGGCGCTTACTCGATCGGTGACATCAAAACCTTCACGACCTCCAACGCGCCGGTCGAGACCACAGTGACAGTCACCACTGGTGAAGCGTCCGCAATCACATTCAATTCTGCTACCTTGAATGGGAAGATTAAGGTGGGCGGAAGGCCGTTTGGAGCGTGGTTTGAATATGGAACGACTCCATCGTTGGGCACACGGACAGAAGCCCACACGTTTAGCGAAAACACGACAATTGCAAATCTCACTCAAACCCTCAACGAGCTTCATTCGAACACGACGTACTACTTCCGCGCCGTGGTTTACCGCCCCGGGGGTGCGAATGTGCCAGGCGATATCTCAAGTTTCACGACGCCGCGCTTGCCTACAACGCGGCCGCAGACCAGCGAAGTGGAACGCGGCGAAACCAAATCCGGGTATCTGATTATTACGCCCGACGGGTCATCGGACGCGCCGACTGTGACATTCACGTACGGAACGATCAGTCAAGGCGCTGTGCAGTCGCAAGCGGGATTCGTTCCGGCGATGTTGGCGACCGACGCTTCTATGTTCATCGAAGTAATTCCCAGTATCGGCCGCAACATTGGTGTGGCGATTGTGAATCCCGGCAGCAACGTTAATGCGGTAACGCTGACGTTGCGAGACGAGAACGGATTTATTTTGGGATCGCCAACCAACATCTCCGTTGCATCCCATCAGCAAGTCGCCAAGTTCATTAACGAGTTGTTCGGAGCTGATGTTATATCCAACGGCTTCCGCGGCAGCTTGCGGATGCAAAGCGCTTCTCCATTTGCGGTAATGGGACTGCGTTTCGCCGGAACCGTTTTCAGCACACTGCCAATAGCGGTGACGGCAGGAATTTCAGGCGTCCCATCCATAACACTCGCAGCGGGACCTACCGCGAATTCTCCTGCAGCGGGAACCGTGGGAGGCACAACAGCGGTGCTCATCCCGGAATTTGCTATTGCCGGCGGTTGGGCAACCCAGGTCGCTTTAGTGAACAATAGCAACGCCACGCTGGCAGGCCGCATCGATGTCTTCGACACGTCAGGCCGGCCAATGCCGGTCAAGATGAATGGCGAGACTCGAAGCACATTCACGTACTCGATTCCTGTTGGCGGAACGTTCGTCCTCTCTCCCAGAGACTTGAACGGACAGTCTCCGCTATAGAGCCACAAAAAGGCACAAAAGACACAAAATCGGAATAGGTTTTGTGAATTTTGTGCCTTTTTCTGGCCGTTCCTTCTTTATGGCTACGAACTCAGCCGGCAAGCATCCGGACTGTCTGACGCACGCGCTCGATAATCTCTTTATAGTTGCGATCTTCTTTGGCGCCTCCGGCCTGGAGAGGCGGACCCAGACGAATTTTGAATTTGAACGGCGGCTCTCCAACGAGAGAGCGAGCGACAGCTTTCAGCATGTCCGGCGGTCCCCAGTGATAGGCTAAGCCTTCAATGAAGAACGGCACGATGGCCGCTCCTGTTTCGAGTGCTGCAACCGCGGCACTCGTGTGCCAGGGTTTGGTCATGTGCTTCTCAAAATCAAAATCGGCTTCACCCACCGGAAAGATTCCCAATATCGGTTGGCGGCGTTGAAATGCTGAGGGATTCCTCAGAAATTCCACCATTGTTTTCGTGGTCATGCCTTTTTGGATGGGCAAGATTACGCCTTCGGTTTTGCCCAAAAGACGGACGAAGTGTTGGAGCATCCAGCCCGGCGGATCAGCGATCGAGACCCATTTGGCCGGAACGCCCCGCTCAAGGAGGATCTTCGAGCCCAGAAGCATCCCATCCATGGACGTTTTGTTGATGTGATTGCCTGCCAGGATGACCGGACCCTTTTCGGGCAAATACTCGAGGCCTGTAATTTCCACACAACGATCCAAAGCCATCTGATAGAGACCGCTAAAAACGATGGTAGGCCAGCGCAGCCCCCATAGCTGGCGCGGGTTCGGGCGCAATGCCAGGTACAGGAAACTGATCGGAGGCAGTGCCAGCAGGCTGAGCAGCATCGCGTTCCGGGCGGTATTTTGTCTTGTCAGCGCCCTTTCGATATGCGCGATGCCGCGGCCGATGAGCGCTCCAGCGTGTCTGGCAGAATGCAGCCCAACCACGCCATCGACGGCTGGCCGGCTCTGAACCTCGGATCGGATCGGGTCACTCATACGCGGTATTTTGACTCGCGGATGTCCATAAGGGAAGCTCGCGCTCGGGGTGAAGTGAAAATCCAGTGGAGTTACACTGTTCAGGGATCCTCAGCGCCGGTTCACCCGAACAAGCGCTTCCGGAACTTCTTCGCAAATAATTCCGATTTAGTACAGGAATTGGAACGTCATCGATCCCGGTTCTATGGGATGGATTAGCGCTTATTTTCTTTGAGCTTTCTGTAATCCCGACGCTTTTTTGGAATCTGCACAGCGGAGCGGCGGGAAGGATCCGAAGGTACGGCCTCTGGGCGTCGTTGCCGGATGGGGTTGATCCCTTCGAGACCGACGCTGGGGCAGGCGCTGAGCAGATGAATGTTACGACAATGCCAGCGTCTCTTGCTAAGCTGCGTATCGCTTCCCGGCCGGGTTCATTCAGGTAAAACTTTGCAATCAACGCGGAATCGAAATAGACCGGAACGATCTGGGAACTTTTTTCAGCGGTTTCGATCTTGATCAATGATGTCTTCAACCGGCGTTCCGCCCACAGGCCGATCGAGCGCCTCTGCGAACTTCTTCAGCGGTTTCCACTGTTTAAACAAATTCTCGGGCGGTTCGCCGCTAAACGGGATCAACTGGGCGATTGGCGTGCTCCGGTCACTTATCACGATCGACCCATCTTGACGGATGCATCCAACAAGCCCATATTGATGCATATGAGAACGACACTGAATATTGACGACAAGCTCATCGCCGAAGCATCCCGCCTGACCGGAGTCACCGAGAAAACCTCCCTCGTCCGGATGGGCTTGGAAGCCTTGGTCCGCCGGGAGGCCGCTAAGAGACTAGCCGCCATGGGTGGTGCCGACACCCGCGCCTCTGCCGCACCGCGTAAACGCCGCTGGAACCGAAGAGGATGATTCTTGTCGATTCTTCGGTTTGGATCAGCCATTTCCGGGGAAAGGAACCCAGACTGGCGAGCTTGCTCAACGATGAGCAGGTTGTCACCCATCCCTGCGTCATCGGTGAGCTGGCGCTTGGCAGTCTCAAAAACAGGAGCCAGGTTCTTGGCGACCTCCAGATGCTTCCCCAGATTTCTCCGGCCAGCGACAAGGAGACCATGGAATGGATCGAAAGGCGCCGAATCTTTGGCAAAGGGATCGGCTGGATCGACGCCCATCTCTTGCTGTCCTGCATCCTGAACAGTACGGAACTCTGGACGGCGGATAAAACCCTACTCTCGGTTGCTCGTTTCTGCGGAGCGAAACTTTATTCTTGATTCGGCCGCCGGTTCGTCGCCAACGGAGTCGAAGGCGCGGCGACCGCAAGTGAGTGGCCATTACCTCTGAGTTTTCGGGCTGGCCGTTTCATTCGCTGGTTGTATTCATTCGATCAACGAGGCGTACTTATCGATCAGCGGCAGAACAGTGTCTCGTTGGGCGGGCGGCAGCATAAATACCGCGCGTTCGACTCCCGCTTTGGCAAGCTCTTCGAGTGTGGCCGGTTGAGGGTTGGCTCCGAATACAGTGATCGAGATAGATTTCGGATCACGGCCCGCTGCTTCAGCCTGCCGCCGCAGGTCGCTGATCTTTTGCGTCATGTCAATCTTCCGGTATCCGAGCGGCAGCCACCCGTTCGAGAACTCGATCACTCTGTTAAAAGTAGTGGCGCCATCTCCGCCCATCAAGATCGGCGGATGTGGTTTCTGTACCGGCTTTGGGTAAGACCAAATCTTATCGAAGTTCACGAACTCGCCGTGAAACTCGGCCTCTTCCTTGGTCCATATTTCCTTCATCGCCAGCACTCGCTCACGCAGCACGCGCCATCGCTTTTTGAAATTGGTGCCGTGATTCTCCATCTCCTCCGCATTCCAGCCGCCGCCGATGCCGAAGATGAACCGGCCGCCGGAAAGCACATCGAGACTGGCCACTTCTTTTGCAGTAATGATCGGGTCCCGTTGGATAATGAGACAGATGCCGGTGGCCACGCGAAGTTTCTTTGTCGTCATCGCCGCCGCGGTCAAAGCGAGAAACGGATCGTGCGTGTGCCAGTACTCCTTCGGGAGATCGCCGCCGCCGGGGTAAGGGCTGCGGCGGCTTGCCGGTATATGAGTATGCTCAGGCAACCACAACGATTCATACCCGCGTTGTTCGAGCTCACGAGCCAATTCATCCGGACG
>WNGL01001596.1_pt1 | contig 27812 bp, 16 predicted proteins | sample 5400591 | NCBI WGS metagenome assembly WNGL01 (sample SAMN13153377, study PRJNA577476) | soil metagenome | isolation source: 80 cm soil or saprolite under Garry oak tree replicate 1 | place: USA:California | collected 2016-06-15 | reverse complement strand
GCGCGCGTAATCTGTTTTCCATCGTAAAGGTACTCCGGCCCAATAAAACCAACCACAGTATTCACGAGCATGGGGTTGAAGTGGCGAGCAACAGCATATGCGCGCGCTTCGAGCGTCTGTTGATCCACACCGTGGTGAGCATTCGCAGAAAGGGCAGAACCCTGTCCTGTCTCGAAGTACATAATGTTCTCGCCCAACCGGCTGTCCGCGCACACCGAGCCGCGCCGCAACGAGCGCCCAGCCTCATGCGCCTCCGCAAGCAGTGACAAGCTCACTCCAAATCTCCTGTTTGCGGCCTCAGTGCCGGCGATCGATTGGAAGATCAGATCCACCGGCGCACCCGCCTCCATCGCCGCCATTTGCGTCGTTATGTGAGCCAGAACGCAGCTTTGCAACGGAATATCAAACCGCATCCGCAATGCATCAATGAGCTGGAGCAGTTGCGTAGTCACAGCGACGCTGTCGCCCGCTGGATTGATGCCAACGACCGCATCTCCAGAACCAAGCAACAGCCCATCCAGGATCGATGCTGCAATTCCCGCCAGATTGTCGGTCGGATGATTCGGCTGCAATCGCGCGCTGAGTCTGCCGCGCAATCCCACTGTCGTCCGAAAGCGCGTGACCACCCGAATTTTCGCCGCCGCAATAATCAGGTCCTGCACGCGCATCAGTTTGCTGACTGCCGCCGCCATCTCCGGTGTCAGCCCGGGCGACAGCGCTGCCAGCCGTTCCGCGGTAGCCTCGTCCGAGAGCAGCCAGTCGCGCAGTTCACCCACCGTGAAAGATTGCACTGGTGCGAATGCGTCGGCATCGTGGGTGTCCATAATTAGGCGCGTGACTTCATCGTCCTCATAGGGGATCAATTCCTCCGCCAGAAAATGCACAAGGGGTAAATCGGCCAGCGCAAACTGTGCCGCAACACGCTCCTCTGCGGATTTAGCTGCCATACCAGCCATCACATCACCGCTTCGCAGCGGCGTTGCCTTGGCAAGCAATTCGCGCATGCTGTCAAAGACGTAGCGAGTACTTCCGATGCTGTGAACGAAGCCCATAAGCGAGGATCGATTGCATCTTCAGCATAGCCGCAAAGCACATGCACGCAAAATGAGAATGACCAAATGGCAAGGCTTTTTGGTGTTCGATGACATGGAAGCGCGGGGTTCAAAGATTCTTGCGCTAGTTCGCCCGAGTGGTCTAAAGCTGTTCCCCAATTTGTATGTGGCATTTTGAGTGTCGAGCAAGGTGGCTTTTACTTCCACCCCAGCGACCAAGACCGGTCGCCGGGGACCCCGGCGAGGAAAAAGCCACTTAGCGACATCGCTTCGCTCTACACCAATTGGAGAACCGCTATAACGCGAATGAATGACGGCCCGGCCGAAATGAGCGAAGTGACTGAATGCAGCCCCACAAGCGCCGAGGGCCAGCCGTTTCCGGCTGGCCCTCTTGGTTCAGAAACCCTAAGCACGATTCTTAGTGCACAGTCACCGATGCAGCCCGCGGCGAGACGCCGCTGAGTTCAGCAGCGCGCGTTTCAGCATAGGCCGCTGCGCCTAACAGCGCCGCGCGACTATCCAGGATAACCCGCACCGGCATGTTAATCAGTAGTTGGCTCAACCGTCCCTTGTCCACGAACGCTTTCATGAATGTGCCGTCCTTCAGCTTCTCAAGAATGCGGGGTGCAATGCCGCCGCCAACGTAAAGACCTCCCACCGATAGCACCTTCAGCGCCAGGTTGCCGGCCTCCGCACCGTAAACCGACACAAACATATCCAGCGCCTTCTCGCAGATCTCGCTCTTGGCCGAGAGCGCCATCTCTGTTATCACGCTGTTTGGGTCGTGGGCCGCGGCGATCTTCTCGGCTAGCCACGTTGGCTCTTCGATGCCGCGGTCATCCCGAAGGAATTCGTAGATGTTTGTAAGCCCCATTCCACTTACGACACGTTCGTAACTGATGCGACCGTTGTATTTTCGCTGCAAAAATCGAAGAAGCTCGATCTCTTCCTCGTTGCGCGGGCCGTAGTCCGTATGCCCGCCCTCCGAAGGGTAAGGCATGTGAATTCGCCCATTCCAGGCCAGAATTCCTTCACCCAATCCGGTTCCCGCTGCGATGAGCGCACGGTTGCCAATCTGGCTCGCGTCGCCGTCGCTCAGGGTATAAATCTGGTCGGGCCCTAGCTCGGCCACGCCGTACCCGTTGGCTTCCAGGTCATTAATAAGGAACACATGCTGAATACCAAGCCCGGTTGACAATTCGCGACTGTCCAGCGTCCACGGCAGGTTTGTGAGACGCAATCGACCATCGCGAACAGGGCCCGGCACCCCGAAGCATGCTGCGGTGACTCTATTGGAGCCCAGAAATTCTTTTACGATCTCTTCCAACCCGGAATAGTCCTTGGCTGGGTACTGCTGATCTTCTGTGTGCTTTAGTTTTCCATCGATAAAATCGTATAGCGCCAGGTGGACTTTCGTTCCACCCACATCCCCAGCCAAAATCATCTTTCCCTCTCCAAATGCCCACAGCCTTTCCCGTCCGTTGCGGGCAACAGCGCAGCCGCATCCTTATCCAGGAACAGAGTGAGTATACCGCTTGAAGGCCATATCAGTTGACTTGGCAGGCTTTCTGGATCGTGTGGGCCCATGAAAACGTTACGCAAGACCTCCGCCTTGTCCGCGCCGCCAATGAGGAAGAACACGGAACTCGCATTATTGATGACCGGCCAGGTGAGCGTGATGCGCCAGGTATCCTTTTGAGGAACTTGATTGGCAGTGACCAGCCCCCCCATCGTATGAATCGCTTCGGTATGCGGAAAGATCGAAGCCGTGTGGCCGTCGTCGCCCATTCCCAGTGCGATCAGGTCGAAGCGCGGGATTTCGGCGCCCTCCAGACGGAAAGAATTTCGCAGGAGCGACTCGTAGCGAGCCGCTGCAACCTCCGGCTCCAGTTCACCCTCCATCCGGTGAACCTGCTGCGAGAGCAGCGGCACATGGTCCAGCAGCGCCTCGCGAGTCATGTGGTAATTGCTTTCCGGATTGTCAGGCGAAACTGTGCGCTCATCGACCCAATAGAGATCCAGCTTGCCCCATGGCATGCGTGAGCGCCAAGGCTGGCCGGGGTCTGCCAGCAACCGAAAGGCTGCCTTTGGCGTCGATCCGCCGCTGATGGCGACGCGAGCCCTACTGCTGCGCGCGACCGCTTCGGTGGCCATCTCAACAAAATGTTGCGCAGCCCTTTGCGCTAGCGCAGCCGCATCCGGCTCCACATAGTACTTGATTCTTAGCATCGACATTTGGTAGAGGCCTCCGATTCCTACATTACACGGACACGCGCAATCTACACCCGCGCGGCCACCCAACCGTCTCGCTTTCAAGGTCAGACATATCTCATCTTGGTCAGGAAGCCCGAGATCGACAATACCGGCCGATTTCTGATAATGAACAAATCGTCATCCATCTCCGGCGTTAGCGGCGCTCGCCAAAGCGAGCGAACGCGCGTCTTACCAGGGTACGTTGCGGCTCGTTCCTGGCGATTCCGCCGCAAAATTGATAGAGAATATCAGGGAAATGAGCAGAGTGCCGAGGTCCCCGGAATTTCGACAGCAAACTCGTGAAGTGGCACTGGTGGCCGCCGCGCTCCTGGTTGCTTTTGTTGTCTACCAGATGCAGCCATCAGCGCCGGTCGCCGCCTCGCTTTCTCCCATAGAGCGCGGCCGGCTTGTGTACATCTCGGAGGGCTGCATCAACTGCCACTCGCAGTATGTCCGGCCGAACACGGCCGACGTGCTCATGTGGGGACCAGTCGAGAGTCTCGATGAGATGCACCGCCAGCAGCTCCCATTCATCGGCAATCGCCGTCAAGGTCCGGATATTTCTCAGGTAGGCGGCCGACGGTCGCCCCTGTGGCTCAAGGCGCACCTCTTCGATCCGCGCGAAGTCAGCGGAACATCCATCATGCCATCCTATGCATTTCTTTTTCGCGATGAGAGAGGCAACAATTTGGTTGCATATCTGTCCAGCATGCGTGCGCCGGCCAACTCACAGCAACTCGCTCAACAGCAGCAGTGGCACCTCTCCTCCGCTGCAATTGCCGAGGCAAGCCCTGAAGATGGCCATCGCCTCTTTTCCCGCTACTGTGCAACCTGTCACAGTGCGGGCGGCCACACCCGCAACACCTGGCGGGCCAGCTTTGTCGAGCTTCCTGCGATTCTCTCCGCGGTTACGCCGACAGGCGTTCAGCCTGCGATTCCCGCAATTTCGCAAATCGGTCACTTTGCGCTGATTGTTAAGTTTGGCATCCCCAATTCCGACATGGCAGGTCATGAATACCTGTCCGACACTGATATTGCCTCAATCAGTCTTTGGCTGTCGCAGAACATCGCGCAGCCGATTCACAATCCATAGCATCATCAATATGGGGGAAACAGTGAAAGACTTCGTCTACTCCGTCGTCGTTGCGTTGCCGATTCTGTCTGGAGTCGCCGCATACGCCCAGCACCAGACCTTCACTGTGAATCCGGATGCCAGCCACGTCGCCTTTTCCCTGGGTGCCTTCGGGCACCACGTCAACGGCACATTCAATGTAAAGAATGGATTGATTAACTTCGACCGCAAAGCTCAAACGATATCGGGCTCGGTAGTCGTTGCGGCGGGCAGCGGCGATAGCGGAGAGAAGAATCGCGACAAGAGGATGAACGCCGACGTTCTTGACGTCGCGCATTACGCCGATGTTTCCTTTGTGCCGAAGACCTACCAGGGATCAATCGCCACCATCGGCGACTCGACAATCCAGGTTTCAGGCATCTTCACGCTTCATGGCTCGCCACATGATCTGACGGTGCCGATGAAGATTCACATGGACGGCGGGGCTTTAACTGCGACGACTCATTTTAAGGTTCCCTATGTGAAGTGGGGCTTGAAAGACCCGAGCGTTTTCATTCTTAAAGTTGCCAAGGATGTCGACATCGACCTCACCCTCAGCGGCATTGTCACTCCAGCAACCTAGTAATTTTTCCGCAACGCGGACCAAATGAACAAGGCTACGATGAATCGAGCTTGCGCCTTAATCAAAACCGAATCGTCTCGTCATATAGGCCGTTAGCGCCCCAGATACGCGCGATACTGCTGCTCGATAACACCCGTGGCTCGAGCCAGCCCCAGCTTCGATAGGTTGTATTGATAGAGGCTTTCGACATAATCGCTCTGCGCGGCCGCAACCGTCGCCTGTGCCGTCACCAGCGGCAGATTGTCATCCACTCCTGCATTCACTCGGTCCGTTTCATCGCTCAGCGCAGTTGTAGCCAGTTCAACATTCGATTTCGCAACCTCGACGAGCTTAGCCGATGCCTGAACATCCAAAAGAGCCGACCGGACCTGTTGATCGATATGGCTTCGCAGATCATCGAGCTGTGAACGTGTTGCAGACAGCTGCGCTGCAGACACGCCCGACTCGCCCCTGAGTCCCGCTTCACGGAAGATAGGCACATTCAGCGTGCCAACTGCTGCGAAAACACCATGGCTCGGAATACCATTCACCTTGTCCACGCCGTAGTATCCGCTGAAACTCAAACTCGGCAATCGTTGGCTGCGATATGCGGAGTGAACGGCTCTCAGTTCAAGCACCTGGTTCTGCAGGTTCTGATAGTCCTGCCGGTTCTTGTACGCCACCGTTCGTACCTCGGCCGGCGTCTGCGCTGCTAGATCGCTATACGGCGCTGGATCTGACAACACAATCCTCTGTCCCGGATCAATGCCGATCTCACGCTTCAACAGAATCAGGTCCTTTTCCCGTTGATTTTGTGCCGCGATCAGCACCTGCTGCTGCGTCTGCATCTGAACCCGAGCTCGCAACTCGTCGAGTTTCGCAACTGTGCCCGCCTCGTGCGACGCATGAGCGTGGTCGAGTAGCACTTGGTCGGCACTCTCCAGAGCTCTTGCGTTGTTCACTTCGCTCTCATCCGCAATCACATGCAGATACGCCGTAGCAACTTGCTGCACCACTTCGCCCCGTGCGGACATTTTCGCAAAATAAGCCGATCGATGTGCCGCGCCCGCCGCTCTCCACCCAGCAAAGACCGGTCCTGAAAAGAGCGTCTGCCGGAATGAAAGCTGCCCCTGGGTCAGGTCGTCGCGCGTGATCAGCGAGAGCCCCGCTGGCAGCCCTCCCGGAAATGATGATCCAATCTGCTTCAGCGCTCCCGGGCCGAATCCCAGCGCCGCAAGATTGTGCTGGAAAACGCCCGTGCTCCCATTTAAAGCGATCGTTGGTAAGAATTGTTGCAGCGCTTCATTCTTCTCTCCCTGAAAGAGCTTTTCGCCACTCTCGGCTTCCTTCAGACCCAGATTATTTTCCAGACCCCGGCGCACCGCTTCATCGAGCGAGAGCTTCAGAGCTTCATCACTGGCGGAGTGAGTTGTAACGCTGCCGAAGTATGGATTGGAGGCAGAACTCCGATTGGGCGCCTGGGCATTTGCTGTCGTCGCCGCCCAGGACAACCCCAAAACCGCCAAGAACACAAACGACTTCGCCCGCCGGCGTGCAAGATGGAACACTTCTTTCACATCCATTATTCTCTCAGATGTTTGCGGCAGCTCCAGGATTCGCGGTCACAGTCAAAAAATCCAACAAGACTGGGGCGAAACCGCTTTCGCCCCATGTTCCAACCTAAATCTGTTGCTTTGCCCAGCGTCCCCGCCGAAACAACACCATGCTCGCCAAAGCGATGCTGCATTCCGCGATCACAATGGACAAGAATGCGCCCTCCCCGCGCATGTGCATGTTTACCGAAAGGCACCAGGCGAGCGGCAGTTCCAGCATCCAGAAGCCGAAGAAATTAACGATCGTCGGCGTTAGCGTATCGCCTGCTCCGTTGAACGCCTGCAGCATCACCATGCCGTAGGCGTATCCAAGGTTTCCGCAACAAAAAGTCCGCAGTGCAACTGCCGCAATCGGAACCACCGCTGGGTCATTCACAAACAGCCGCACTACCGGCGTTGCAAACACGATGAAGAAGATGCCGATCACACCCAGAAAAACCATGTTGTAGAAGCCCGTTTGCCACACCGCTCGCGCAGCTCGGTCCGGTCTTCTTGCTCCCAGGTTCTGCCCAACCAAAGTGGCCGCGGCGTTACTCAACCCCCACGACGGCAGAATGAAAAACACTACGATCCGAATCGCAATCGTGTACTCCGCAACAGATGCCGCACCGAACATTGAAACGATGCGCACCAGCACAATCCAGCTCGCGTTCGCGATTGCGAATTGCAGAATGCCGGTGAGAGAGACCCGCAGCAGCCGCGCCATCACGCGCACATTTATGCGCAGATGCCGCACCAGAACGCGAATGCGCTCCGACCCCTTCATCAGCCGGTAAAACTGGTAGAGCACGCCAATGCTGCGCCCGGTAAACGTGGCCAGCGCTGCACCGGTTACGCCCATTCGCGGAAACGGTCCAATGCCAAAAATCAGGCACGGGTCGAGTATCAGGTTGATGATATTCGACACCCACAGAAGGCGCATCGCAATCGCCGCATCTCCTGCCCCACGGAAAATCGCATTGTTGAGAAACAGCATGATGATGGCGCCACAACCGCCAAGCGCGATTCGTGTGTACCCCGCTCCGCTGGCAACAATCGCCGGCGAAGCTCCCATAAGACGCAGCAGTTCCGGCGCATAGATTCCTGCAGGAATCCCGAGGAGCAGCGAGATCGCCAGTCCCAGCACAATCGCCTGCACTCCGGCGATCGCCGCGTCTTCCGGATCTTTTTCGCCGATCCGCCGCGCCACCATCGCAGTCGTCGACAACGAAACGCCCAGGCCGATGGCAAAGACCAGCGCCAGCATTGACTCCGTGATTCCCACTGTCGCCACGGCATTCGCACCCAACCGGCCGACCCAGAAAACATCGACGACCGCGAACAGCGACTCGAGCACCATCTCCAGCACCATCGGAATGGCGAGCAGCAGAATGGCGCGGTTCAGGCTGCCCGTTGTGTAGTCCTGGTGCGAGCCGCTCAGCGCCTCGCGAATCGATGACCATAAACTGCGCTCGCCGCCATCTTTAGGCTGCGGCGCCAAGAATTCAAGAACAGACATTTCGAGCTCCACGATGTCGCGCAAAAAGAGCACGACACATGCGAAAGGGCGACGCTGCGATCAATTTGGGATTTGCAGATTCACCCCGGGGCTGAATTCGTCCTCAGGGGTGCCACTGGAAGGCGGCAAAAAGGGGAAAACCCGAGGCAATGTTCAGCGAGAAATTCGTACGGCGACAGGCTTGAACATTGTTCCCTCCATAACCCGCCGCGGTGGGCGAGTCCTTAGACTATAACCCGGTTCTCAATTGATTTTCCAGCAAAATCCGTCCATGCACCCGTGATTCGGCGTTTCCATATTGCGGTTTTTCGAGCGCGGTTTGCATAGAATTATCCTCCCCTTCCGCACAATGGAAATGAACGGCCACAACTACCGCGCCGAGGGAGAACCTGCCATGCTCGAAGAAAACCTGCCTGTCACCAACGCCCCAATCAACAGCCCTGCCGTCACCCGTTGCTGCGACGCCTACAACAGGGAACTCGCCAGAAGCAGGAACCAACCCAATTCGCTGCGCAGAGCCGACAAAGCTTTTCTCGATGCCATGCCCCCGCTTGTTAGTTTAGACAACATTCGTGATTTCATCGCGTGCATCGCGCAGGGTATGCTCATCGACGTCTTCCTCATGTCGACAAGCACCAGGCTTCTCTATGCCGCCCGGTCGCATTGAGTGCCGTCCGCAGCCAAAGTTCTAGGTCCAAGGCCGACACAGCCTGACCCCCTCCCCCCCATCAAAATTTGCAGTTCTCCACAAAAGTTTGCAGATCATTTCTACAAACTATGAAGCTAGACTTCTACGGTGTACAAACCGGAAAAATCCGCGGCAACCTTCGGCGCTTTCGCCCCAAAGTAGACCGCGGATCTCCGGTATCTGAACTGTGACTATTCTTCCTCTTCCTCGACCGGACGCTTCGCGTTTGCCAGGATCTTGTCGGCCACCAGTTGCGGAACGATATCGTAGTGGTGCATCTCCATGCGGTAGCTGCCTTTGCCTTGCGTCATCGATGTCAGCAACGTGCCGTACGTAAGCATCTCCGCCATCGGCACTTCGGCGTTGATGATCGTGGTCCGACCCTTCGATTCCATACCCTGCACACGCCCACGTCTGCTGTTCAGGTCGCCCATCAATGTTCCGGCAAACTCATCCGGAGCCTCGATTTCCACCTTCATGATCGGCTCCAGCAGGCATGCCTTGCACGATTCCATCGCCTTGCGAAAAGCCAGCCGCCCCGCCATCTTGAACGACATTTCATTCGAGTCTACGTCGTGATAGCTTCCATCGAAGACCGTAGCCTTAAAGTCCACAACGGGAAAGCCGGCTAGGTAGCCCCGTGCAGCGGACTCCACAATGCCTTTTTCAACTGCCGGAACGAAGTTTCGAGGAATGGCGCCGCCAAAGATCTCGTTCGCAAACTCGAATCCTCCACCCCGAGGCAGTGGTTCCATGCGAATCTTGCAATCTCCAAACTGGCCGTGGCCACCTGTCTGCTTTTTGTGTCTCCCCTGCGCTTCCGCTTTGCCGCGAATTGTTTCGCGATAGGGGACTTTCGGAGCTTTGAGTGTCACTTCGGCGTGATAGCGCTTTTTGAGCCTGGTAACAATTGTCTCGATGTGCGGCTGACCGGCCCCGGCAATCAGAAACTCATTAGTCATGGGGTCGCGGTAGAAGCGAATCAGGAGGTCCTCTTCCATCAGCTTGTGAATTGCCGGCGCCAGCTTGTCCTCGTCGGCTCGGCTTTTGGGCTCAATGGCATAAGTCATCGCCGGCTCCGGCAAAGCTGCCAAGTCTACTTGAATGTCGCCGCCTTTAGCGCCAAGCGAGTCACCGGTAAACGTATCGCGCAGCTTGGCGATCGCACCCAGGTCGCCAGCGTGCAACTCTGACACTTCCACTGCCTTGCGCCCTTGCATCACGCTCAGGTGCGAAAACCGCTCTTGGCCGCGGCGGGTATAGTTCTCAAGGGTTGCGTCATTTTTAATGACGCCGCTGACGACTTTGAAAAAGCTGATGCGCCCTGAGAAGGGGTCGGTCATCGTTTTGAAGACGACCAGGCCCGCAGGCTCGCTGTCTTCCACTTTACGGAACGAAACTCCCGTCCCGGATGTCGCAGACGCATCCCCGTTCGTGGCAACAGCCTGCATGACTGGGCTCCTTACCGCGATAGGCGCGCGCTCCATAGGCGAGGGAGCATAGACCTTAATGAAGTCCAACAGATGGTCGGTCGCCACATTGGCATTGCCACTTACAAAGAGGACAGGGAAGATACGGTCTTCGCGGATAGCCTCATGCAGCGCTGTGATCAGGTGCTGTTCCGGGATGGTGCCCTGGGCGAAATACTCCTCCATCAACTCGTCTTTGCCTTCAGCCACCAGTTCCACCAGCGCCTCATGAGCGGCCTTGGCCTGATGGGCGACGCTAGCCGGAATTTCGCCGGTTATCTTCCCGCGACCATCGCCGCCGGGCGTGTAATAGAAGGCCTCCATCGTCACCAGGTCAACAACGCCGTGAAAGCCCTCAGCATCGGATATGGGCATTTGAATGGGCACGCATGCGCGGCCCCAGCGCTCTTGCAGATCGTCGATGAGCGCGCTCAACCCGCCACCGCCACCGGCTTTCGGGTGGTCCATCTGGTTCACAACTACAAAGCGAGGAATATTGGCCTCATCGGCATACCTCCACACTCGCTCCGTCACCGGTTCCACGCCGTTTTGGGCATTTACGATAACGGCCGCAGCCTCAACCGGTAGCAAGGCCGCCCGGGCCTCATGCGTAAACATGTGGAACCCAGGTGTATCGACAAAATTGATCTTCACGCCCTGCCATTCGGCAAAGGCCACCGCATTCTGCATCGTCACACCGCGGGCAATTTCTTCCTCGTCGTACGCGGTCACGGCGGTTCCATCTGAAACTCGCCCCTGTGCGGGGGTCATCTTCGCGGCATGCAGCAGCGCGGCAATCAAAGTAGTTTTGCCGCTGTGCGCATGCCCCACTACAGCTACGTTGCGGATCTCACTTCCCTGGTATGTTTTCATTGCGTTTCTCCTTGGTACTGATGCTTTGAAGTTGAGCGGGAGCTGGGCAAATTGGTCCAATGACCTGCCCGAGGAGACGATTTGGAGTGTCTGGAATGGAGGTGGTGCAGGGACTTCACCGAGGCGTCCGCCAGGACGTCAGCTGGGCCGGATTGCCAGGCTCCAGGGCCTGGTCTGCCGTCTTCCTCATCCATGCAGAGGGTCTCCGGCAGGCGCCCAACGGATCGAAAACAGAGAATCGAAAGGGCGTCCGTCGCTAAGTAGCGGATGCTATCACAGGCGGTATATGAACGTCCTGTGACTCGACGCACGCTACCAGTGAAGAACCGGCAGAAGGCTTGAAAAATCGTCGGTCCAGGGCCTGAGTCCGGCCTTTTCAATGGGCCGCCTGGCGGCTCTCGCGACATCTGGTTGTGCGAAGAAAGCGTCGTTGTCACTTACCAAAATCCAAGTGGCGGTAAACTCGCCGAGATTGTCGTTGGAGAAGCTCGAAACTCGCATTGCCTTCATACCGGTTGTCGTGGCAAGCAGAGCAATTGGCGACTCCAGGTCGACGTGCTGATTGGAGATATGGAAAGCAAGGACTCCGCCGGGAGCTAGGTGCTTCCGGTAGAGGGCCAAAGCCTGCGTGGAGAGCAGGTGCAGAGGAATGGCATCGCTTGAAAAGGCATCAATCACCAGAACATCGAATCTCTGCGGCTCTTCGCGAGCCAGTGAGGTGCGTGCGTCGCCCTCGACAATCGAGACTTGAGCACCCGAGTCCCTGATGTACGTGAAAACGTTTTTCGCGATCGGCACTACAGCCGGATTGATTTCGTAAAACCGGATGCTGTCGCCGGGGCGCCCGTATGCAGCCACCGTTCCGGCGCCCAGACCGATTACTCCGATGTTGCGGGGTCGATTCTGGCAGCAATGGCGCAAGGTTAATCCGACACCCGAATCTTCTGCGTAGTAGGTGGTCGGCGTCTTCCGCAACTCATCCGTGCCGAAGATCTGCGTGCCATGCTGGATGTTTCCGTTGGTCAGCGTGCGCACAGTGGCCCCCGGGTAACTGTGATCCTGCTTCACCCGTAGGCTTCCATAGAAATTGCGAACGGCCACGGTGGTTTCTCGTTCATTGGCGATATGAATCCAGAACACAAGCACTGCCATGAGAACGGTGGCGACTGACCAGAGCAGCCGCTGACTCCACCCGTGTTTCCACGTTACGGCGAGGGCAAGTGACGCGGTTACAAAGAACGTGAGGACCAGGTCGTAATTGAAGCGGAACAGAATCGGCGATGCGATACCGATCAAGAAAGAGCCGAGCGCTCCGCCGGCGGCAAACAGGAGATAGAACACCGTGGATTCAGACTTGCGACTGGGTCGAAGCGCATACGCTTCGCTGTGGCAGAAGAGGCACGAAACGAACACCTCAACAAGAAAGAACCCGATACTAATGCTAATCGGCCACGATGCATCGACCTGCGAGAGCATGTATCCAAGGCCACCGAGCATGACGATCAGGAGCCGAGTCACAATGCCGCGCGGCAACAGGTGAGGGATTTGGAAGGCAATAATTAACGTCAATAAATAGACAGAGAGAGGCAGAATCCAAAGCAGCGGGATCGCCGCAACATTGGCCGTTAGGTAGCTGGTCACGGCGCTCAGTTGCATCGCCGCACCCATTGGCAGCAGAACCCAGAGCAATTTGTTGCGCCATGGCGTCCCGGGGCGCTCCATTTCTTCATCGGCTTCCGTGGCTGCGGCTGTAGCCGTTCCGGATCGCGTCTTCCAAGCCAGAATGCCTGAACCGAGTGCGAACAGGGCGAATCCGCAGCACCATGCAGTTCGCTGTGTTTTCAATGTGAAATGCGGTTCGATCAAAGTGGGGTAAAGCCCCAAGGCAAGAAGGGAAGCGAGATTGGACAGCGCAAATAAGCGATAAGGAATGCCCGACGTCTGAAGCCTCGACCACCAAATCTGCATGAGTGGGCTCGTAGCGCCTAGGACAATGAAGGGGAGCCCGATTGATGCGCCAAGTGTGGCAAAGATCGTGAGAAATGGGTGCTCAGAACCGCCGCTTGTCCCAAGGCTCCGAATCGACCACGCAATCGCTGAAGCCGAAGCGAGAATCAGCAGAAGGAAGTGCAGGCTCCAAAGAGATCGACGAGCCATCCAATGCGCGTAGAGATAGGCGCACAGCAAGGCTGTCTGAAAAAAGACCAGGCACGTGATCCATACAGCAGCCGAACCACCAAGAATCGGCAGCAACTGCTTGGCAGCGATCGGCTCCACGAGAAAAAGCAGGAAAGACGCCAGAAAGACCGAGCCACCGAAAAGCAACCGCAACCCGCTCATGCTAAACCTCATGTCTCGCGGTGAGTTCACAGGTCAGTCCGGTGCGCCCGCTTCTTCCGCCAGGATCGATGACTCAAAAAGCGGATGCTATCACACCCATTACTCACTCCGAGTCGCGCTCTATAACAGGGCACGGCTTCAGTCGCGCCGAAAATCCCGCAAAATCAACGAGGGCTTTTACGGGCTGCGGAAAAACTCATCGCTGGGTGCCCCATTCAAGACGCAGTTGTATCGCGTCTTGAGTGGGAAATCACGAACCTAAATCATCGGACCAGCATGGGGCTTCACAGGCTGCGGACAAACTCATCGCATGGCCGGTTTTGTGTCAGGGCACGGCTCAAATGACAATTGAAAACACGTAACTTACTTATTTTCCAATGCCCTAGAAGTTCCAGATGTCCAAGTTGCCCAAGCCGGTAGCACAAATTAGCACAGAATTTTGGTGCGGAACAGCTGCATGCCCGAGCCGAAACTTCCCAATTGGCGACGACACTCCCGCTACCCACCCAACGAGTTAACTTTTCAGTTATTTTCGATCGTGATCATGGACATGATGAAGTGAACGGATCAGAATGATCTCTGTGATGCTAATCAAGATTCTCTGGGTAGTTGCCTCCCTGTCGCTGATCCTTGGCCTGCTCCGAATCATGCACATGTTTCGGGGTCGCGGGATGCGCGCTTTCGCCGCGAGACGGGGTTTCCGATATATCGGTCCTCCTGCTCCTCCGCAATGGTGGTGGAACCCCTCACACCTTGAAATTCATCCACCGCTCACTCGATCTGCCCTCGGCGGATTACAAGCTAGACAAGTCTGGAACGTCATCGAAGGAAACGTAAACGGGGTGACAGTCTTCATTTTCGATAGCATCATCGGCAGCAAAGGTGGTCAGCCTTTCACCCTGATCGCGTGCAAAACGGAGCAAGACCCGTTTTTGATGGTCACCTTGGCAGATCAAGTAATTCAGTCTCGTGGATGGACAATCCTCAATGGAGTTTGGTTTCTTTGGTTCTCGTGGATAATGAGCATCCCGCGGATTGAGGGCCATCTCGACAACATGCAAACTCAATGAGAGACGCCCCCTTCGCAATCGACACGCCTCGGCCCGTATCACCGCCTATGCGGAAGTTTCGGTTGGCAGAAACTCGTACTCGCGGTCTTGGTGATCGGGCCTAGCACAGAATCAGCACAGAAGTTTTTGAAACATCCCCTTCGCCGTTGATTTGCATAGTTTACGGACCGTCCTTTGTGTCAGGTCAGCACGACTTCAGCCGTGCCGCAAATGGCTGAAAATACGTGGGCTTTAGCCCCTGCGGGAAGCCCCTTCGTGCGTGTATATCTACAAACCCTGCTGAAATCGCCTTCCATTTACAGATTATTTCCATCCCTCGGCGCACACTGGAAGTTGGAGATCGAGCCTGGGAGTGCCACCGCATGCACGTCCACGACCGGACCTAAATACCGCAATGCGAAACAAAAAGCGTAAATTGCCTTCCAAAAGACCCGTAAGTCCTTACCCGAGAGGACTCTGCAGCCAAGTTCTTTGCTGAGAGGAACTTGCAGCGCAACCCTGTCTGTAAGCCCATGAATCGAAGGAACTTGCTTACAGAGTATGGGTGGGGGGTACCGAGTAGTAAACGGTTCGGACTGGACAGATCCCTGACAGATTGGGTCGGGGACATATCTGACCCTGCGAAGGGGGCGTGTCTGGTTTTGCTCTAGACGCTCGCTGTCGCCGGCAAGATCTCATCGACGTCCACCCACTGCGTGGGGTAATTGCCCGTATAACAGGCAGTGCAGAAGCCATTCTGCTCACTGCTGTCGCAGCACTTCAGCAAACCTTCAAGCGACAGATAAGCCAGCGAATCCGCTTCAATGAACTGGCGAATTTGCTCAATCGAGTTATTCGCGGCAATCAACTCGCGCTTGCTCGGCGTATCCACTCCATAGAAGCACGGCGAGATCGTGGGCGGGCAACTTATCCGCAGATGAACTTCCTTTGCACCAGCGCCGCGGACCATGCGCACAATCTTCCTGCTCGTCGTTCCGCGGATGATCGAGTCATCAATTAATACCACGCGCTTGCCTTCGAGAAGATTTCGCACCGGATTAAGCTTGAGGCGCACGCCGAAGTCGCGCACCCGTTGCTCAGGCTCGATGAATGTGCGCCCCACATAGTGATTGCGGATCAGGCCAAAACGGAATGGTATGCCGCTCTCATCTGCGTATCCCAGCGCCGCAGTTACGCCCGAATCCGGCACGGGTACGATGACGTCAGCGGGCACGCCGGATTCACGAGCCAATTGACGGCCCATTTGATCGCGGCTTTCCTGCACCCAGCGTCCAAAGATGCGGCTGTCGGGCCGAGCAAAATAAACGTGCTCGAATATGCAGCTCGAACGTGGCACACCAGAGGCGTATTGCCGGCTGGTCACGCCATCTTTTGTGACCATGACAAGTTCGCCAGGCAAAACGTCGCGTTCGTATTCGGCGCGAAGCAGATCAAAGGCGCATGTCTCTGAGGCGAAGACAATGGTGTCAGGGCCGTCGGGGTTTTTGATCCGCCCCATCGAGAGCGGCCTGAAGCCGCGCGGATCGCGAGCGGCGAAGATGCGATCGCGCGTCATCATCACGATGGAGAATGCGCCCTCTACCTGCCCGAGCGAATCTGCGATCGCGTCCACCAGCGTTCCGGCGCGCGAGTGCGCAATAAGCTGCACGATAATCTCGGAGTCGGAAGTGGTCTGGAAATACGCGCCGTCGCGTTCCAGTCTAGAGCGCACATTGCCAAGATTCACGAGGTTTCCGTTGTGAGCGATGGCGATGAGACCCTTGGTTGAGTCCACACGAATGGGCTGCGCATTCAGCAACGCAGAGTCGCCGGTGGTGGAATATCGGGTATGCCCAATCGCCATTTCGCCCGGCAGTTTCTGCAACACGTCGTCGGTAAAAATCTCCGAGACCAGGCCCATGCCCTTGATGTTGGCCAGGTGCTGTCCATCGGCAGTGGCGATGCCGGCAGACTCCTGCCCGCGATGCTGCAATGCATAGAGGCCTAGATAAGCCATGCGTGCTGCATCGGGATGGCCATGTATCGCCACCACGCCGCACTCTTCGCGCAACTTGTCGGTGCTTCGATCACCGCGAACAACAACTCCAACGCGGGCGGCACTCTCGCACTCGGCAAGGATGGATTTTGATTTGTCAGCGACGCCCTCGACCCCCTGAAAGAGCAATTCGCTCATGCCGTCACCTCACCGTGGAGAGTGGCTTCCAGGGCGGTAGCCCAGGGCTTGCGTAGTTCCAACACCGGAGCGGAAATAAATGGCTCGTGATCAACGGCGATTTCCAGGCGGCTGCCACCCGTGGTTCCGATGCGAGCGGCGAAGAGGCTGTACTGCTCTGCCAGTTGCTCGATATGGGAGACGTCGCTTGGTTTTGCTGTCACCACCACGGTAGAAGGCTGTTCCGCAAAGAGGCCAAAGAGAGGGTAGGCCATGAGCGATTGGTCTTGCTCGACTGTAGCTCCGATCTGATTTGAGAATGTAGCCTGCGCCAGCGCCGTCGCGATGCCACCGTCGGAAATGTCGCGCGCGGAGTGAACCAGCCTACGCGTGGCCAGTACAGCGAGAAGAGAGTGGAGATCGGCTTCCGCTTCTAGATCGATCGGCGGTGGATGCCCCCAAATGCTTCCGAGGATGACCTTCGCATATTCTGAAGAGCCAAAGCTGGCAAGTCGGGCATCGATCTCGGTCTCTTCAAGAGACTCGGGAATGACCTTGGCCTCTTCGCCGAGCGCTACAGCGTATGGGTCCGCCTTGGGATATGCCTGTTGCGCGGGAAAAGGCACTGCAAGGTTAGGGACGGGTTCCTGGCCACGTGGAACGGGCCAGAGCATTACGATCGCATCTCCATAAGATTGAAATGCCGCCGGCACTGCTTTCGTCACGTCGTCCAGAATTCCTACGATCCCCAGCACCGGCGTTGGATAGATACCCTCACCCCTAGTCTCGTTATAGAGAGAAACATTGCCGCCTGTGATTGGCGTGCCCAATGCAATGCAAGCCTCGGCAATGCCGTCGATTGCGGCCGAAAGCTGCGCCATGATCTCCGGCTTTTCCGGATTGCCAAAGTTGAGGCAGTTGGTGGCAGCCACAGGCGTCGCGCCTGTGCAGGCTACTTTGCGGGAAGCCTCGGCCGCGGCATGCATCGCGCCCAATTTCGGATCAAGATACGCCCAGCGTCCATTGCCGTCGAGAGCCATGGCTAACCCGCGCTCGTGCCCTGGTGTACCGGTGCCCTTGATGCGCATGACTCCTGCCTCGCCCCCAGGACCCATCGCAGTGTTCGTCTGCACCATGGTGTCGTACTGCTCATGCACCCAACGCTTCGAACAGACATTTGCACTGCTAAGCAACTTCTTAAGATCTGCGAGGTAATCACGATCCTTCACCAGTTCGGCAATCGCGTCTTCCGGCGGATCCATCGGAACCGGCGCCTTCCACGTCCCAACAGGCCGATGGTAAAGAGGAGCATCATCGGTGAGAGATTGGTTAGGTATATCGGCGACCAACTCGCCGTGGTGGCGAATGCGAAGCCGCGGCTCAGGCTGCACCTTGCCAACGATCACGCCATCCAGGCCCCATTTTTCAAAAACGCTCAGAACTTCATGTTCCCGGCCTTTGGTGGCCACAAGCAGCATGCGTTCCTGGCTCTCGGACAGCATGATCTCGTAGGCGGTCATTCCGGTCTCGCGCTGCGGAACCAAGTCCAATTCAACATCAAGACCCACGCCACCGCGGGCGCCCATTTCACATGTGGAACATGTAAGCCCAGCCGCGCCCATGTCCTGGATGCCGATGATCGCGCCAGTCTTCATGGCCTCGAGGCAGGCTTCGAGCAAGAGCTTCTCCATAAATGGATCGCCCACCTGGACATTGGGCCGCTTGGCCTCGGTGCCCGCGTGGAACTCTTCGCTGGCCATTGTGGCGCCGTGGATGCCGTCACGACCCGTCTTCGCGCCAACATATATAACAGGGTTGCCGGCGCCCGTCGCCTTGCCGTAAAAAATCTCATCCTTGCGCACCATGCCCAGCGCAAACGCATTCACCAGCGGGTTGCCGCTGTAGCAGGCCTCAAACTTTGTTTCGCCGCCAAGATTGGGCACGCCAAAGCAGTTGCCATAGCCTGCGATGCCGCTGACTACGCCTTCAACAATGGAGTGGTTCTTCGCAACGAGATCAGCTTCAGTGCTTGGTTCGGGACTGATCGGGCCAAACCGCAAGGAGTCCATCACCGCAAGCGGCCTCGCACCCATCGTAAAGATGTCGCGCAAAATGCCGCCCACACCTGTCGCTGCGCCTTGATAGGGCTCGATGTAGCTGGGGTGATTGTGGCTCTCGATCTTGAAGGCGCATGCCCAGCCTTCGCCGACGTCGATAATTCCGGCGTTTTCGCCCGGCCCCTGAACGACACGGTCGCTCTTGGTCGGCAGCCGCTTCAGATGCACTCGGCTTGATTTGTAAGAGCAATGCTCACTCCACATCACGCTGTAAATGCCTAATTCCGTGAGAGAAGGAACGCGCCCAAGCGCCGTCAAGATGCGGTTGTACTCGTCCGCGGTGATGCTGTGCTGCGCCAGCAACTCCGGTGTAACAGCGACAGGCTCAGGAACAACTGCAGAAGAGGCAGTGGTCATCACGATTGCCTCCATTGTCGCATGGGACGTGCTCCAGGGCGGCGAAGTAAGCGTGTGGGAAAGTCGGCCACTCGCAGATATTCCGAAGGCCCGCGTTTTGCCTTTCAGAAAACTGGCTGTGCTAGCTGACCAAATGGGACGACTGAATCGCCCAGCGCCGGACTCGGTTCGTTGGCTCCCGGTTCAGGTCTAGGGCACAACCCGGAACGAAAGTATATGCGATACTTTTATTGTACGCACCATCGCCGGGATGGCGGAACTGGCAGACGCAGCGGACTCAAAATCCGCCGATCGCAAGGTCGTGGGGGTTCGACCCCCCCTCCCGGCACCATAAAACAAACGACTTGAATCTCAGAAACCATCTAGCTGTGGAGGCTCAAGAGACTTTCCGATTCAGCCCACCACGGACAGTCCGTTTGCGGGGGAGAGATGGCTATAGCGGGCGGACCTAATGCTCATATTGTGGCCGCCTGTCTCCTGAATCTCCTTGATGGATGACCCCGCCATTGCCTACCGAGAGCAACAGGTGTGGTGGTTGGAGTGCCAAACGTAGCCCGTAATCTCCCCCTCTTCCAAACATGGCTGGAACGCCAACCGTCCATTTGCTTGTTGCCGAATGCAATCTGGATGCAAAAGGATTTTCTATGGTATCGTTTCCAATGAAAATGTGAGGAGTGCGGAGATCGAGAGCTATCGGCGAGTTTTCCCTGATTCCCTACCGCCCGAACGATAGCGACACCTCGACTTACGCAAGACCTCTGCTCACATTTTTTTGCTTCGGCGAGTGACAAAAATGGCCCTGGAAAATGCGCAATTGCTTTCGATTGGCGTTGACCTTGGAGGAACAAATCTGAGGGTCGCCGCGTACACGCCCGAAAATGGCGTTCTTGACTCCAAGACGCTGCGCACACGTCTGGAAGCAGGTCCCCTAGCGGTTGTCGACGACATGTGCGGCGCAATACTAGAGTTGCTCCAACGATATTCCGACAGCCGGAAGGTCGCGGGCATTGGAGTAGGCTCACCCGGACCTCTGGAACTCCCCGCGGGACGTCTGCATCATCCGCCCAATCTGCCTGGATGGGATGGATTTCCGTTGCTTGCCGAAGTCGAAAAGCGCTTGCATCGGCCGGTCGCTTTGGAAAGCGATGCAAACGCGGCGGCGCTCGCGGAATATGTTCTTGGTCTGGGAAAGGACCTGGAAATCGATTCCCTCTGCATGTTGACGTTGGGTACCGGCGTCGGGAATGGAATCATTTTGAACGGCAAGCTCTGGCACGGCGCAACAGGCATGGGTGGCGAGGCAGGACACATGACCGTCGATCGCGAGGGGCCGGTCTGCGGATGCGGCAACAACGGCTGCCTTGAATCTTGTGCGTCCGCGACCGCATTGGTGAACATGGCGGAACGAATGATCGCCGCTGGCACGGCTCCTGGACTAAAACGACTGAAAAACAAACTCGTATCGCTTACCGCATCTGATATTGCGGAGGCCGCGCGACAGGGTGATCAAGATGCGCAGGAAATCTTTTCGAGGACCGGTCGCGCCCTCGGACTCTGTTTGGCAGGCTTGATCAATATTCTCAACTTGCCGCTCTACGTCGTCGGTGGAGGAGTGGCTAAGTCATGGGACCTGATGTCTCCATCGTTGTTTGAAGAATTGAAGCATCGCAGCTACGTTTATTCGCTCACCGCTCCCGGCAGACCTGCGGCAAAAAGCATGCCTGGCGGTGGTACGCAGGTGCTGCCCGCCAAACTCGGGCCAGAAGCAGGCCTTCTGGGCGCATGCATCCTGCCGATCTATTCATGAACACTCGCTCATACGCTTGAACCACTAGGGCATAGGATGAGAAGTTCACCAAATGAATCGGAAAGAACCCGGAATGCAAAATACCTTTGCGAGCGCAATTCTCGCGATCACGCTCGGAAGCATCACCTCTGCGACGGCCTTGGCGCAACAGAGAACAACATCAGATTTGCGCGCTCCAGCAACGCCTCTCGTCGTTCATGACCCCTATTTCAGCGTCTGGTCCACCTCCGACAAGCTCACCGGTGGACCTACGCGGCATTGGACCGGAGCGCGCCAGGAACTGAATGGAATTGTTCGCGTCGACGGCAAGAACTATCGATATCTGGGTGATGCGGACAGCGGAATTCCGGCTCTCGACGAAACGCAGCGGAAGATCACGCCCACGCGCACTATTGTCACGCTGGAGAGCCCGCAAATCGAGGTCCGCATCTGCTTCCTTACTCCGGCATTTCCAGATGACATGCGGACGATGGCACGCCCGGTGACTTATCTCAGCTGGGACGTGAAATCGCGCGACGGCGCCAAACACGATGTCAGCCTTTACCTGGACGTCGCCGGCACCATTGCCACGAATACCGACGGCGAGCCCGTCGTTTGGTCGCGCGCGCGGACTGCGGGCCTTGATCTTCTCCGCCTGGGCTCTCAGAAGCAACCGATGCTGGAGCAGTGGGGTGACAACCTGCGCATCAATTGGGGATATTTCTATATGGCCGTGCCCGATGCTCAGGGTCACGCCTCACTGGTCGCTGGCAATCAGGCTGACCGCAATCACTTCATCATCACCGGCCAACTTCCCGACGAAGACGATCTGGATCAGCCGCGCATGACCCAAAGCCTTTATCCACCTTCTCCGTCGCTGAATCTTGCACTTCCCCTCGGCCAGGTGGGCGCTTCGTCAGTGACGCGTCATGTGCTCTTGGCTTATGACGATGTTTACTCCGTCGAATACATGCACCAGAAGCTGCTGCCCTATTGGCGAAAGCAGTTTCCCTCATTTGCAGCTATGCTCCAGACCGCAGAGCATGACTTTTTTGCACTCGAAATACGCGCCGAGAAGTATGACTCCGAATTGGAGCATGATCTGGTGCAAGCCGGTGGCAGCGAGTACGCGGCCATTGCCGTCCTTGCCTTTCGCCAGGCAATTGCCGCGCACAAACTCGTTGAAGACGCCAATGGTGTCCCGTTTTTCATGCCCAAGGAGAACTTCAGCAACGGATCCATCTCCACTGTCGATGTGCTCTATCCCTCGGCGCCGATGTTTCTGTTTCTCAATCCCAAACTGGTCGAGGCGCAGCTTGAGCCGGTCATGCGCTATGCCGAGTCCGAGCATTGGAAGTTCCCCTTTGCCCCACACGATCTCGGCGTTTACCCTCTCGCCAACGGCCAACTCTACGGAGGAGGCGAAATGAGTGAAGACGATCAAATGCCAGTGGAGGAGTCCGGCAACATGATCTTGATGATTGCAGCCCTCTCGCGAGCCGAACATGACAGCTCTTTCGCTGCGCGCTACTGGCCGCTGATTACGAAATGGGCTGCCTATCTCCTCGCTAAGGGTTTCGACCCAGAAAACCAACTTTGCACCGACGACTTTGCAGGTCACCTGGCGCATAATACAAATCTTTCCATCAAGGCAATTGAAGCTCTCACTGCCTACGCTCAATTAGCCAAACAACTGGGCCACCCCGAACCAGCCGCGCAATACGAAGGCGCTGCAAAGCGGATGGCGACGAAATGGATCACGATGGCTTCGCACGCTGGCCACTACGCCTTGACCTTCGATAAACCAAATACGTGGAGCCAAAAATATAATCTCGTGTGGGATACCATCCTCGACCTCCACATGTTTCCTCGCCAGGTCGCAGAGCAGGAAGTCGCCTTCTACAAGACTCAACTCAATCCGTTTGGCCTGCCACTTGACATCCGGGCCACTTACACAAAGCTCGACTGGACAATCTGGTCGGCGACTCTCGCGTCAAATCAAGGCGACTTCCAGGCAATCGTGCATCCGGTCTTCGAATTCCTCAACAAGACGCCCGATCGCGTGCCGATGACAGACTGGTATGACACGGTCAGCGCGAAACAAGTTGGTTTCCAAGCCAGATCCGTTGTCGGCGGGGTTTACATCAAAATGCTGGCCGATCCCCAGCTTTGGAGTAAGTGGGTCAGTCGCGCGTCCAAACCTTGAGATGAAGAGGGTCGAGTCGCCATTCAGCGCGGACGATCTTGCGCCTGCGATAGACTCAACCGGTGGAGGTCGCCCGTTGCGGCACATTCATCCGTGTCTTACTGGCGCGTTGGCCGTGTCATTTCTTGCGGCCGGTGCATTGGCCCAGGTTGTTTCAGCGCAGGAGCCGGCAAAGCAGCGCTCCAATACGGGACACGCTTCACCGGTTGGCAACCAAGCAGTCGATCACAATCCTCAGAAGCGCTCAACCACTGCAGATCGCTTTGTGGATTCCGGCCCCGTGATACTCAAAGACATCACCGCAATAGCTGGCCTTGCTGGTTGGAAACACAAGATGGGCGCGGCCGACAAGAAGCTAATCATCGATACCAACGGCTCGGGAGTGGGACTGATCGACTACGACAATGATGGGTGGCTGGACATCTATCTGGTCAACGGTTCAACGTTCGACGCGATGGACGGCAAGGAGATACCGCCTCATGCTGCGTTGTTTCACAATAATCACGACGGCACCTTTAGCGATGTGGCCGCGAAAGCGGGCGTGATCAACGATCGTTGGGGTTTTGGCGTGGCCATTGCCGACTACGATAACGACGGGTGGCCTGACATATTCGTGAGTAACTACGGAAAGAATCGCCTCTACCATAACAATCACGACGGCACATTCACCGACGTGGCCGAGAAAGCTGCAGTCACCCAGGGCAACTGGTCGGCCGGCGCAACCTGGGGCGATTACGACGGAGATGGCCGGCTCGATCTGTTTGTCTCCGGCTATGTCCATTTCGATCGTGACAATCTGCCGTATGAAAAAACCAGGGCCACGGGATTTTCCTACTGCGAGTTCCGCGGCGAGCACGTCATGTGCGGGCCCAAAAACCTGCAGGGAGAACCGGACCACCTCTTTCACAACAACGGCGACGGCACATTTACCGACGTGAGTGTGAAAGCTGGGGTCGCCGACGAGATAAACCGTTACTACGGGCTGACCCCTGTTTTTGTCGATGTGAACAATGACGGCAGAGTTGATCTGTTGGTAGCCAACGACTCCACACTGAGCTATTTCTATCTCAATCGCGGCGATGGAACCTTTGAAGACGCGAGCTATACTTCGGGGTTTGGGCTCAATGAAGACGGACGTGAGGTAGCCTCGATGGGCATCGCCGTGGGTGACTATCTGAACAACGGCCTGCTTGATTTCGCCATCACCGATTTTTCAGATGAGTCCAAGCTGTTGTTTCGCAACGATGGCAACACCAGTTTTTCTGAAGTCTCGATGCGCTCCGGTATCGGTAAGACATCCATCCCTTTCCTTGGATGGGGGACAGGCTTCCTCGACTATGACAACGATGGGTGGCTTGACCTGATGTTCGTCAATGGCCACATTTATCCCGCCGCTGATCGATTGGATTGGGGCACCTCGTATGCGCAGAGACCGCTCTTGTTCCGCAACACACACGATGGCAAATTCGAAGAGGTTCCGCCAGGGAAGGGCTCCGGCCTGGCGAAAGCAATACCGGGGCGCGGAGCAGCGTTTGGCGACCTTTTCAACGATGGCAAAATCGACGTAATCATTAACCTGATCGACGGGCCGCCGGTGCTGCTGAGAAACGTGAACCCAGATCACCACCACTGGGTGGAGTTGAAACTCATCGGTGGCGCCAGGAGTCCACGCGACGCGGTGGGTTCCACAGTCTTTCTGACGGCCAATGGCATGCGCCAGCGTCAAGATGTGCTCAGCGGCGGAAGCTACGTTTCGACGAACGATCAGCGGCCGCACTTCGGACTGGGAGACTCAACCGATGCGGGAACGGCGCAGATTCAATGGCCTTCCGGCGCAAAAGAGACGGTCAGAATACCGGCCGTTGACCGAATCTTCACCATCATCGAAGGCAAGGGCATTATGGCCGCTCTTTGCAGCGGGAAACCCTGCCCGATTCCTCCCCAGCCTTCGGCTGTCTCCGCTTCGCCAGAAAGAAAGCCATGAGGCGAACGCCCATGTATACCTTCGGATTGACGTTTGCGGCAGTCTTTCTCGGTATCGCCGCAGTGTCGGCCCAGGCTCCAGTATCCCAGCCGCGACCCCTTGTCCGCGCGGAGCCACAGCCGATTGTGCCGGGACGCTTTGTCGACGTCACAGACAAGGCAGGTGTGCATTTCCTTCACCAGGCCCGGCATACCTCTCGCAAGTACCTGATCGAGACAATGGGTTCGGGTGTCGCACTTTTCGACTGCGACAATGACGGTCGCCTTGATCTCTACCTCGTCAACGGCGCTCCCTACGCTGATCCCACGCCCAAGGGCTTCATTCCGCAAAAGGCAGGCCCGGAATATTGGAATCGCATGTTTCACCAGAAGCAGGATGGAACCTTTGAGGACATTACCGAAAAATCGGGGCTTAAAGGGGTCGGCTACGGCATGGGCATTGCAGTCGCCGATTACGACAACGATGGATTCGAAGATGTTTTCGTCACCGGATATGGCGGCAACCGGCTGTATCACAACAACGGCAACTGCACCTTCACCGATGTTACAGAGAAGGCCGGAGTGGCCGGCGGTGGATGGTCAAGTTCCGCGCTATGGGTGGACCTGGACAATGACGGCTTGGTCGATCTGGTGGTGGATCGCTATGTCACCTGGGATTGGGAAGACGTCTGGTGCGGCGAACACCGCGAAGGCTATCGCGGCTACTGCCATCCCGACGTCTTTAAACCGATCACATTGTTGGTGTATCACAACGACGGAAACGGTCATTTCACCGAGGTGGCGCATAAGTTGGGACTCGACAAACCCGCAAAAGCGCTTGGCATAGCCGCGGCGGACTACGACCGCGATGGGCGAATGGATCTCTTTGTCGCGAACGATTCCATGCCTGAGTTTCTCTTTCACCAGAAGCCGGATGGAACCTTCGAGGAAGTTGGGCTGGAGTCGGGTGCCGGAGTAAACGCCGAAGGTCAGACTTATGCCGGCATGGGGGTCGATTTTACCGATTACGACAATGATGCCTGGCCCGATGTGATCGTAACCAACCTTGCAAACCAGAGATATGCACTCTACCAGAACAACCGCGATGGGACCTTCAACTATGCTTCCTTATCGAGCGGCATTGGCAGCATGTCGATACTCCATTCCGGCTGGAGCCTGCGCTTCCTCGATTACGATAACGACGGCTGGAAGGATCTCTTGATCGCGCAGGGTCACGATCTCGACACGATCGAAAAGATCATGCCGCAACTTCACTATCGCGAACCCATGCTCCTGGCGCGCAATGATGGCCGAGAGTTCGTGGATGTCTCCTCGATTTCCGGCGATATCTTTCACGAGGCGTGGGTAGGCCGCGGCTTGGCTATCGGTGATATCGACAACGACGGCCGCATCGATGCCGTGGTCACCACCAACGAAGGCCCTGCGCACGTTTTGCGCAATGAAACTGCAACCGCAAATCACTGGATTACCCTGCACCTGACTGGACACAAGAGCAACCGGGACGGCATCGGAGCGGTTGTAAAGTTGACAACCGCCCAAGGCTCACAGTGGGTCACGGCTACGACCTCCAGCGGATACCTCTCCTCAAGCGATCCTCGTGTGCATTTTGGGATGGGAAAGAACGCGATGGCCACCAGCATCGAGATCCGCTGGCCAAGCGGAATCGTGCAGACCCTCACCAACGTGATGGGCGACAGGCAGATTCAGGTCGATGAGCCTCTACCGGAAACACCGCCATCTCCGGGAAGGTAGTTCGCAGAGTTGCGAGATTTTCCGCTGTCTGGTCGCCCGCCGGCAGTCGTTTAGGTGCCGCGCTAAGAGTAGGGACTGGTTTAGAAAGACTCTAATGGGGCATCGATCGCCACGCTTCTTCGATCTGCCGTGTTTGCCTGCACATCCAGAGGTGTTCGGCAGAGGGAAGGCGGTTCGCAGGACTTACTCCGGGCGAAAAGACCGGAACAAGAACCCTCAAAAATCCCTTGACAGTCCGATTTGGCCGGAAGTATATTCGTTCGCTATGGAATCGTTACCACAAATTGTGGAATCGATTCCATGCCCCAGTCGGAACAATTCAACCAACGTCGACCCCCTTGTCGACACCTGATATCACGTCACGCAAAGAGCTCTAAAAGAGACGAAACGGCGTTAAGGAGGCCAGGTGAAACATACTCTCAGCATTCAGGAGAACCTTAGGCGACGTCTGTCAATTCCGGTCCCCCGGATTGCCCTCGTCATCGGTTTCGCAATCGCATGCGTGGTGCTTTGTGCTCCGCACAATGCTCTTGCGCAGGCAAGCGCCGGCATTACCGGCACCATCACTGACCCGAGCGGCGCAGTAGTTTCGAACGCAAAAGTAACCGTCACCAACGAAGATACGTCTGTCGCCAGCCATACGGTATCAAGCAGCGCGGGGACGTATTCCTTCAAAGGTCTGAACCCCGGCAGGTACCGGGTAGCGGTTGAGTCGCCCGGGTTCAAACTGGCTGTCCAGGCGGACGTCAACGTCGAAGTTAGTACGACGGCAACCATCGATGTTCAGGTGGCCACAGGCGCCGCGAACGAAACCGTTCAAGTTACAGCCGATCAGATTGCGTTGAACACCACCGCCCCCGAGATTGGCAGTACCATCGAGCCGGTTGTTGTGGCAGCGCTACCAGTGGAAGTATCGGGCCGCGGGCGCCA
>WNGL01009645.1_pt1 | contig 27814 bp, 24 predicted proteins | sample 5400591 | NCBI WGS metagenome assembly WNGL01 (sample SAMN13153377, study PRJNA577476) | soil metagenome | isolation source: 80 cm soil or saprolite under Garry oak tree replicate 1 | place: USA:California | collected 2016-06-15 | reverse complement strand
GAAACGTTGATGAGGCCAATTCGACCGAGACGATCAGGACCGTCTTGTCGGGAAACGCGCGGACGAACTCCGCAGCCCGCGCGAGCGCCGACGCGCCGGCCGCGCAGCCCAACTCGGTAATCGGCAGGCGGCGCACGTCCGACCGAAAACCCATCAGGTTAATCAGGTGCGCATCGAGCGACGGGATCATGAAGCCCGTGCACGACAACGTGATGATCATATCGACGTCGGCCGGCGACATGCCGGCTCTCGCCAGGCAGCATTCGGCCGCCTGTCGGCCCAGGCGCACCGCGTGTTCCTGATACTCGCGGGTCTTCTGCGCGAGGTCGCGCGGCTCGATGATGTATTCGACCGGAAAGATCGCGTGCCGCTTGTGAACCTGCGCGTTGTCGATGACGGCCATCATTGTGTTGAGGCGGTGCTCGTCGAGATCGAAGACTTTGCCGATGTACCTCTTCACCTCCGCCCGCTCGAGCGTGTACGGCGGGAGCGCAGTGGCGGTGGCGGCAATCCTCGGGGTGCCTCTGCCGTCGTACACACCGCTCATCGACTGCTCAGCGCGCATTGGAATGGGGGATCCTGCAAGACTCTGTCCTGCATCATATCGAGGAAAACCGGTCTGTTGGTGAGGGACAGCCAGGCACGAGACGTTTGCGCTTTCGGATTCAGTAAACCACTAGTGGCGTATACCCTGAGATGTAAAGCATTTCTGCGGCTCTGGCGCGAACACTCAGGCACTCCACCGCGCTCGGAAACGCGGCGGCTCGAGGTGCGCTGGCTGTGAACACCGACGTTGCGTGTCCGTATTGCGCACAGAATCTGATAGCCACGGAGTACGCGGACCGCACGGATCCGAGAGAACGAGTGGTCGCGCGCCGGCCTGCGGCTCATGATCGGTCACATCATGGCGGCCACCGACCCGCGTAGACAACGGGTTCGTGTAGCCGGCCGTTCGGCCGGCCCGGACGAGGACACGGGAGATCAGGATCACGAGCCGACCTGTGTTCTCGATCGGTTCGTGATCCTGATCTCCCGCGTCCTCGTGCCGCGCGGAGCGCGGCGACACGAACACATGCTCCAGACAGGGGGCTGGCGGATGTGACCAATCGTGAGTGCCTTCGGCCGTCGAAGGGAGGTCGGGGACTCGCAGACACAAACACCGCTAAGACGTACGTGGGTGTTTATGTCGGCTACCGCGGCCGCCCAGCCGCGCGGAGCGCGGCCCGGCGGCCATCGGCCCGCACCCGTCCGTGCCATCCGTGTCGTCCGTGGCTGATCCTGATGAGGCCGCTGCGCCGAGCTCCGTGACGATGTGTAGAGTCATCAGTGCGCGACGGGGCCGACGTGGGCGCACCCGCAGCTCGCTTTACATCTCGTAAGGACAGGCCACTAGCTCGTGAACCGCCGCAGCGCGAGCACTACGTTCAGGCCGCCGAATGCGAACGAGTGGCTCAATGCGACGTCGATCGGAACCGGGCGCGCCGCGTTCGGGACGCAGTCAACGTCGCAGCGGGGATCCGGCGCGCGAAACCCGATCGTGGGGGGCGCCGTCTGCTCGCGAATCGCGACAATCGTCGCAATCGCTTCGAGCGCCGCGGCCGCGCCCAGCGTGTGGCCGATCATCGACTTGCTCGAGGAAACCGGCACGGTGCGTCCGCGCGCGCCGAACACCTCGTGAATCGCCTGCGACTCGGCCGGATCGTTCTGCGCGGTCGCGGTGCCGTGCGCGTTGATGTAGTCGACAGCGTCGGCGTCGACCGCCGCGTCGGCAAGTGCGGCGCGGATGGCGGCCGTGATGCCGCCCACGTGCGGCTGAATGAGGCTGTGGGCGTCCGAGGACATGCCGATGCCGGCAAGCTCGGCGTGAATCCGTGCGCCGCGCGCCCGCGCATGGTCGAGCGTTTCGAGGACCAGCGACGCCGCGCCCTCGCCGAGCACCATGCCGCCGCGTCCTTTTGAAAACGGCCGGCAGGCGTCCTTCGCCATGACCCGCAGGCCTTCCCAAGCGCGGAGGCTGCCCGGTGTAATGCACGCTTCCGCCCCTCCGGTGAGCGCCACGTCGGCAAGGCCGGCGCGCAACATCATCGCGGCGGTCGCAATCGCGTGTGCAGCCGACGCGCAGGCGCTGGTGACGCTGAAGACCGGACCGGTCACACCGAGATCCATGCTGATGTGACACGCCGCCGCCGCCGGCATGAGCTTGGGGACGCTCAGTGGCGGCAGGCGCCTGGCCTCCGTGGCATAGAACAGCCGGTAACCTTCGTCGAGCGTGCTCTGTCCGCCCACGCCGGTTCCGTGGATCACGGCCACACGTTCGCCGGCCGGCACGGCACGGTCGAAGCCCGCGTCGCGCATCGCCTCGCGCGCCGACAGCACCGCGAACTGCGCGAAGCGATCCATCTGTCCCGAGCATTCGACAGGGAAGTGGTCGTCGGACCGGTAGCCGCTCACCTCCGCAGCAATCTGCACATGGAAGCCGGAGGTGTCGAATGCCGTGATGGGCCCGACGCCGTTTCTGCCCTGAAGAAGGTTGCGCGCGAACTCGTCGCACGTGCGCCCGAGGGCCGAGATGCAGCCCATCCCGGTGACCACCACACAGGTCATGTTCCGCGGCTCTGCTCGGCGAGGAGCGACGTGATCAGGCGAACGACGCTAGCGGGCGTTTCGAAATCCTTGAGGCGATCTTCCGCGCTGTCAGAATCCGGAATCGTGATGCCGAACCGTTCCTCGACCTCGAAGATCGTTTCAATCATGCCGATGGAATCGATCCCGACGCTCGCCAGCGGCGTGTCGAGGGCCAGCGCCGACGGATCGAGCTTCGCCCTGCGCGCCAGAATCTCCAGGACGATCGGGGCAACCTCAGTACTGCTCATCCGTGTCTCTGCTTTCGCGTTGTGTCCTTATAATCCCCGACCATGACCCTGAGCGTCAGCGTGGATTCGGCCCCGGCGCCCGCCCTTGCCAAGCTATATCAGAAAACGTGACACTCTTCTTCGAAGAGCGTTTCTGGACGATGTTCGGGATTCTATTCGGTGCCCCGAGTTGACGGGAATAGAGAGGGAGGACGGATGTCGATCTTCGAACCGGCGGACTCACCGTGGCCGTCGCGGATGCTCAGCATCCTTCGCATCGTTGCCGGAGTGGTGTTCGTATCGTTCGGGACGATGAAGCTCTTCAACTACCCGCCGAGCGGCATGCCCGGTTTCCCGGTGCACCTGAATTCCGAGCTCGGTCTGGCGAGCATGCTCGAAACGTTCGGAGGTGTGGCAATCCTGCTCGGCTTCCTCACCCGCCCGGTCGCGTTCGTGCTCGCCGGTGAGATGGCCGTCGCGTATTTCCAGGCGCACTTCCCGAAGTCGGTGTTCCCGACGATCAACCAGGGCACGCCGGCCATCCTGTATTGTTTCCTGTTCCTCTATCTCACGGTCGCGGGCGCCGGGGTGTGGAGCGTCGACGCGACGATCGCGCGCGCCAAGCGGCGCGCGTGAAGGGACACGCGCTCGACACGCTTGCGGCCTCCGCGCTCGGTCTCGCGATCGCCGTGGCCGTCGCCGGACCGTTTCAATTCGTGCTGTTCGGAAGAGTCTTTCACGCGCGCACCGTCGCGGGACCGCTGATCGCAGGCCTCGCGGCCTGGCTTGTCCGGCTGACGATCGCGTGGCGCGGCGCTTCCGTGGATGGGAAACTCCGAGCCGTCGTTGACGCCGCATTCCGGATGACGGTGCTCACGCTGCTCGCCTCCGATGCCGCGCTCGTGCTCGGCCATCTCGTGCTGTCGTGCGGCGGACTCGACTCGGCCGGCTATCTTGGCGCGGCGCGACTATTTCTGACCGGCAGGCTGACGGACGCTGTCCCGATCGCTCGCGTCCTTCCGTTCGCCGATCCCACGGCCGCAGCAACGCCGCTCGGCTTCGTGCCCGCGGCCGCGGCCTTTCACATCGCCCCGAGATTTCCACCGGGCCTGCCGCTCGTGATGGCCGCGGCCCTCGCGCTCGGCGGACGGCTCGCGCCGTTCTTCGTGGCGCCCGTCTTTGGGTTCGGCGCGGTGGCGCTTGTCGGTATGATCGCTCGCGAGAGGATGGGCGCGCCGGCCGCAGCGCTCTCGACTGTCATGCTCGCGTCGAGCCCCATCTTTGTCGACATGGCGCTCCAGCCGATGAGCGACGTGCCGGCGATGTTCTGGATCGTGTTCGGGGCATTCCTCGCATGGCGTCCATCACCCTCGCCGATCGCTGCCGGCGTAGCCGCGGGCATGGCGATTCTCACGCGGCCGCCGCTCGCGCTGGCCGCGCTGGCGCTGCTCCTCGTGACTCGCTGGCGAGGCTGGCGTCAAACCGCCGCGTTCACCGGCGTTCTGGCGATCTTCGTTGCCGCCGTGCTTGTCGTTCAGTGGCGGATGTACGGCGATCCGCTGCGAAGCGGATATGGATCCGGCGGACAGTTGTTCACGGCGGCGTCGTTGTGGCCGAACCTGGCGATTCACGCGACGTGGCTGCTCACCGTGCACACGCCGCTGCTCGTCGTCCTGTTTGCGGCAGGTACGTTCTTCGATCGGCAGTTCGCGTGGCGCGCAGGAGCCATGTTCCTGAGCACGGCGTTTCCGTACCTCGTGTACGCGCCACGATTCGAGGATTGGGAGGTCCTCCGGTTCCTGCTGCCCGGTCTCCCATTTCTCTTCATCGTCTGCGCCGGTGGAGTCATCCAGCTGGCCGGCCGCTCGCATGAGATGCGGGCTCGTCTCGTGGCGATGGGTGTAGCTGCCGCCGCCACCGCGGGCTCGTACGTGTTCACCTCACAGCAGCACGTGTTCGCGCTTCGCGAGCAGGAACGAAAGTACTCGCTGGTCGGCGAGTGGTTCGCCAGTCATGCGCCTGCGCACGCAGTCGCGATCGCTTCGCTCCACAGCGGCAGCCTGCGGTATTACAGCGGACGGGCGATCCTGCGGATGGAGGCGCTGCCCGAACGCCGCCTGTACGAGACGGTCAGGGCGCTTCAGGACGCCGGCTACGCGCCATTCACCGTACTCGAGGTCGGGGATGAGTTCGAAACGTACCAGCGCCGTTTTCAGCCGGATGTCATTGCGGGACTAATCTCCGATCCAGTGATCCGCATCCGCGGCGTCGATATCTTTCAGCTCAGAGTGCGCTGAGCGCACGCGCGCCGGATTACTTCCCGGCGTTCTGCGCCGCGTGCGCGCGCTGTCGCTCCTCTTGCGCCGCGAGCTCCGGCGTCAGCGCGTCGCCGAAATCCGCGGCCTCGAACACCTGCCGAATCTCGACTTCCGTGCCGCCTCCGAACGGCGCGCGCTTCAGCCATTCGACCGCCTCGTCCATCGAGCGCACCTGCCATAGCCAGAAGCCGGCGATGAGCTCCTTCGTCTCCGCGAACGGTCCATCGATGACGGTCCGTATATCGCCGCTGAAGCGCACGCGCTTGCCCTTCGACGAGGCCTGCAGCCCCTCGGCCGCCAGCATGACGCCCGCCTTCGACAACTGCTCGTTGAACTTGCCCATCTCCGTCAGGATCTTCCGATCCGGAAGAACGCCGGCCTCGGAATCCTTGTTCGCCTTGACGATGACCATTACACGCATGGTGAATCTCCTTTCTCTCCATTGACGAATGGGGGCCGCCTCGATCGACCACCATTCCAGACTAATTTGAAATAATCGATAAGTGCCAGCAGGTGAGCCTTTGCGGCTGTACACGATCGGCCACTCGACGCGAACCCAGGCTGAGCTCATCTGCATGCTTCGTGAAGCCGGCGTCACCCGCCTGGCTGACGTGCGCGCGATCCCGCGCTCCCGCACCAATCCACAGTTCAACAAGGACACGCTGTCCACAGCGCTCCAGGCGCAAGGGATTGACTACCACCACATCCCTCAGCTCGGCGGCCGGCGCAACTCGCGCACCGACCGTCCGTCGCGCAACGCCTACTGGCGGATCCAGGCGTTTCGCAACTACGCCGACTACGCCGAAACCGGTGCGTTTCGCGCCGCACTCGACGAGCTGCAGCAGCTCGCGCGCGAGCTGCCGACCGCGATCATGTGCGCCGAGGCTGTGTGGTGGCGCTGCCATCGCCGTCTGATTACCGACTACCTCATCATTCGCGGCTGGGAGGTCGTCCACCTGATGTCGCCGGGACAGATGCAACCCGCACTTCTGACGCCGGCCGCGGTCGCCGAATCGGACGGGACCATCTCGTACCCGGCGTCACCGGACGTCGAGCTGCCGTTTCATAAGACGTAATCGGCGACCACGCGGCGCGGCTCGATTTGCTGGCGGTACGTCGCGACGGCTGGACGGTGTTTCACGCCGTCAGTTGCTCCACGACGGCGTCGGTCACCGTCGTGGTCGTCCCGTTTCCGCCGAGATCCGGCGTGAGCTGGCGCCGATCGGTCAAGACCTGAACGATCGCGCGGTCGAGTGTGATCGCCGCGTCATGCTCGCCGAGAAATTCCAGCATCATCGATCCCGCGAGCATCGTCGCCATGGGGTTGGCAATGCCGCGGCCGGCGATGTCGGGCGCCGAGCCGTGCACGGGCTCGAACATGGAGGGAAACGTCTTCGCGGGATTCAGGTTTGCGCTCGGCGCGAGGCCGAGGCTGCCTGTGATCGCCGCGCTGAGGTCGGTGAGGATGTCGCCAAACAGATTCGAACCCACCATGACGTCGAAATCCTGAGGCCGGCGGACGAGATCCATGCACGCGGCGTCGACCAGCAGTGACTCCGTGCGGATGTCGGGATAGTCGCGCGCGACCTCGGTGAACACGCGATCCCAGAACGCCATGCTGAAACCCTGGGCGTTGGACTTCGTCACCGAGGTCAGGAGGCGCTTCCGATTGCGGCGGCGTGCAAGGTCGAACGCGAAGCGAATGACGCGCTCGGTCCCGTGCCGCGTGAACATCGCCGCCTGCATCGCGACTTCCTGCGGGCCTCCTTCGTAAAGCAGGCCGCCCACCTGCGCGTATTCGCCTTCGGTGTTTTCACGCACGACGACGAAATCGATGTCGCCGGCTGTGCGATCGGCGAGCGGGGAGCGCACGCCCGGATAGAGCACGGCGGGCCGCACGCACGCGTACTGATCGAAGCCGCGCCGGATCGGCAGCAGCAGTCCGTTGAGTGTGATGTTGTCCTGAATCCGCGGGTCGCCAACGGCGCCGAACAACATCGCGTCGAACGGGCGCAGGCGATCCAGCGCGTCGGCGGGCATCATCCGGCCGTGCGCGAAGTAATGCTCGGATCCCCACGGGAACGATTCCCATTCGAGGCGGAAGCCGAAACGTTCCGCTGTCGTGTCCAGCGCGCGAATCGCGGCCGGCACGACCTCCTGTCCGATCCCATCGCCGGGAATGACGGCTATCCGATATTCCTTCATCGATCGTTCCGCTCCATCACCACAAGCCGATCGCCTTCCACCAGAGAAAACCGATTGGCAGCCAAATCCCCAGATGCACCAGCGAGACCAGGAAGCCGATGCGCCACCATTGCGCCTGTGTCAGATACCCCGACCCGAAGACGATTGGCGCGGGCCCGGTCCCGTAATGCGTGGTCGCCGCGTTCAGGCTCGAAAAGACGCCGAACGCCATGCCCGCGAGGAGCGGCGGCGCGCCGAATCCGACGACCGCGGCAAAGAATGCCGGAAACATTGCGGTCACATGTGCGACGAGGCTCGCAAAGGCGTAGTGGGCGTAGCTATAGACGATGAGCAGCGCGACGAGCGCCCACCACCAGGACCAGCCGTGGACGACTCCCGCAGCGGCCTGGGCGAACGCTTGCGGGAAACCCGCCTTTTCGAGCTGTCCGGCCAGCATCATGAGCCCGCCGAACCAGATCAATGCGTCCCACGCGCCCTTCTCGTCCAGGATATCGTTCCAGTCCAGTACGCGCGCCAGCAGCAGCATCGCGATTCCGAGGCAGGCAATGGCTGTCGGGGACAGACCGATCCATTCGCTCGCCAGCCACAGCAGCAGGATCACGGAGAAGACGCCGAGCACGAGACGCTCGCCGCGCGTCAGCGCCCCCATCTGGCGCAGGTGGTCCCTCGCCATCGATTGCACGGCTGTCGTGTCCGTGATCGCGGGCGGGCACAGCCGGTACACGACGTAGGGGACGACGACCAGCGCCACGGCGCCCGGCACCGACGCTGCGAGCGCCCACGTCGTCCACGAGAGCCGGACATTTGCGCCTTGCCGCACGAATTCCGCGACGAGCGGGTTCGGCGCCGTGGCCGTGAGGAACATCGCGGAGACGACGAGGTCGCCCTGATAGAGCGTTTTCATCAGGAACGCGCCCATGAGGCCCGCCGTCGGCCCCGGTTCCGAGCCGAACACGCGCGCGACGTTCAACGTGATTGGAAAGAGGATGCCGCCGGCGCGCGCCGTGTTGGACGGCGTCATCGGCGCCATCACGAGATCCGCGAGCACAATCGAATACCCGAGACCGAGCGGACTGCGGCCGACGCGTCTGACGATCGTATAGGCGATGCGCTCCCCGAGGCGCGTCTGGATCAGGCCGCGCGCGAACAGAAAAGCCGCGACGATCAGCCAGACCGTGACGTTCGAGAAGCCCGAAAGGGCGTCCTGCACCGTGAACAGCCGCAACAGCATGCCCGCCGCGATCACGACGATCATCAGCGAGCCCGCGGGGATGGGTCGCGTGATCAGCGCCGAGACCGTTGCCGCGAACAGGCAGAGGAGGCCCCAGCTGCGCGGAGCGAAGCCGGCGTGCGGGAGCAGCCAGATGACAGACGCCACCAGGAGGGGAATGGCCCAACGCCAGCGCTCCGATCGCGCCGTCATCGTTTGACGGGGACCATCACGTATGGCGTTTCGATATCGAGATCGGGATAGATTCGTCCGCGGCCATTGAGACCGATCGCTTCGACGAAGTACATCAGATCCCATTTGGGATCGATGAACGACGCCGGGATGCGCGCCGTGTACGACTTCGTCGCCGGGTCGACGGTCATCTCCGCTGTCTCGTAGTCCTCGAACTGTGTCACGTGACGGTACCGCAATCGGAGGGACTTGATGCCTGCTGCCGACCGAACGTCCGCGACGATGACCTCGTCGTGTCCCGGCAGCGCCATCGGAGCCGGCCGCAGCGTGACGGCCGGCGGTGCGTCTTTCACATCCGCTGCAGCCGGGACGACGCCATTCGAGACGGCGGCTGTGTGCCCGGATTCGACGAGCTTCTTCAGATCGTCCTCGAGTCGACGCTGCTCGTCCTTCCAGTGCCGTGGGAAGACCCCGGGCGCTCCGAAGGGAAGCTTCTCGTTGTAGACGTCGCCGGCGGCGGCGACTATCCCGCGCCACGCTTCGACCGCGTGCGTCTCCTGCCGGACGGCGGCATCGAACGACGCGCGATCGCCGGACTCCTTGTAGAGGTCGTAGGAAACGGCGGCCTGCAGGCGCGAGGCATAGTACCGCGCGAGACCGGTCAGCATTTTGAGGTCCGTCACCGTCGAACGGAACTCGTTGCCGGGATCGTGATTCGCGCTTCTTTCCGCGCTCTCGATCTCTGTCTGAATGGCGTTTGCCGTCTCCGCGAACCAGTGGCTGGTGTCGGCCGGCGTGCGTGCGGCCGTATCGGGGCCGCGCCGCATGCGTCGGGCCGCATCGCGCGGGCTCTCGAACTGCGCCGTATCGCTGCCTTCCAGACCGGCGAACGACGCAAGATCGCCTTGCCGCATCATCTCGGCCCAGCCGCGCGTGGTCGGAAAGTTCGAGTATCGATAGGCGGACGCCACGATACGCGGCAGGATTCCGCTCGCGAGGTGCTCGGCTTTCATGAGGTGCGGCCCGGCGACGCCGCCGAACCGCCTGGCAAATTCGCGTTCCCAGAGTTCAGGCGGCGCCCCCGGATCGTAGGTGAGCCGGCCCCAGAGTTGATAGAAGTGCCAGTAGCGCTCGAACTCGTAGTCGTAATAGCGATAGCGGGGAGTCAGGATGTCGATCGGCTTCTCGTCGTGCGGCTCGCCCAGCATCTTGGTCGCGAGCATTTCGTTGACCTCGAAGCTGTCGCCGTCGTAAAGCCGCGCGGCGCCGGCGAAGCGGCGCACGTAATCGGGATCTCCCCATAGAAGCAGCCGCGTGGTCCCCCCGCTCCACAGCTGCCAGTGCACGCGATAGCGCTGTGGATATCGCAGCAGATCGGCGTAGCTGTGGCGGCGGTTCTTCTGGTCCGGAATGTTGATGTGCGTCGGATGGAAGGGCAGACCCATCTGCTCCATCCAGAACTTCGTGCTCACGCGGGCGGCGAGGCCCTGATCCAGCGCATCCGCGATCACCGCGTCAGGCAGTCCCTTCGCGCGAAGGTCGAGGCGCAGATCCGGGCGCGCCCGCTTGATGAGTCCGAAGACCTCGTGCCAGAAGCCGACGATCTCGTTCGGCTCGAGGCCCGATTCCTCATGCATGCGGAACTGGATGGCATCGACTTCAGGAAAGACCTGCAGGAACTTGCGTATCGCGGCCTTGGTGTACGCGGAGAGGTTGTCGCCGGTCAGGCCCCACACGAGTCCCGGCGCACGGATCGCCGCGTCTTTCGGCGCACCGGGGATGCCGCCGGCCTGAACGCCGCCGCGATAGATGTGATCCCAGATGCCCGCCGTGACGCTGATGCCGCGCTCGTGCGCGAGCCGCATCATCGTCTTGAACGCGGCCGTGTTGCGTGCCTGTTCGACAGGGGTCAGGCCCACGAACATGAGGCCACGCTCGTCTGCGCCGCACAGGACGACAGCCGGCCTGCCCCGATATGTGCCACGCCGCACGGCAAGCGCTTCGGCGGCGCCGGGCAGCGCCCCTCCCCATTCGCGCAACGTGTTTTCGGCGATGCCGCCGCGGAGTCCCACGATGACGACCGTGTCGGTCCGCGGCGCCGCCGCGCCGACGATGTCGAAACCACGGTCCCGCAGCGCCTCGCGCAACGCTTCGAGGCCGTGCCTGGCCGGGCCGGTAAAGCTGCCATCGATGATGAGCGCGATAGCCGGCTTGTCCCCCGCGGGCCGTGCGGCGACAAACAGGCACATGCAGATCATGAGGCAGGGAATACGCACGAGCACCCGGACCAGGGGACGCATCGGTCTTACGATACGACGAGACTGCCGCTACGGACGACGAATCAGATCGGCATACATCCGGATACGCCCGTTGGCGTATCCGGATAACAGCTCGTCAATCGTCTGGAGCTGCGACACGCTGTCGTCGCCCGGGCGCGCGCCCCCGACGGCATAGCGTCCACTGAAGATCGACCGAATCACGACGCTGTTGCCCGAGCGCGGCAGCCGCCGCAGGTTGGCGATAAACCGCGCGAACGCGCCCTCGCGGAACAAATAGAACTCGACGTTCGACACGTAGTACGCGCTGACGTGCTCGCCGCGTCCGGCAAGCAGCCGTCCGATCGACGCGATTGCGGACGGCCCGGCCAGATCGCCGACGACCGGAATCAGCAGATCGCGGTTCTCGAGTCCGCGGACGAACTGGAATGCATCCTCGGACGCCAGGAAGTTCGTCTGCCGGCCCGACGCATCGGTGTCGACGAGCATCTCGCGAAACGTGGGGTAGTAACCTTGCGGCGGACGTCCGGCGCTTTGAAAGCGGAGCGCCAGCCCGGCATCGATGAAGCTCTGATGAAAGCGCCGGATCGTGCCAAGGTCCTGATCCGAGAGCGGCACGCCGAACGACTTGATCGTCCGCTCCAGCGCTGCGTCCAGTGCAGCAACGTCGCCGCGCGGCGCCGTGTCGATTCGGCTGGCGATGCGCTCGATGTCCGCCGTGCGCCACGATTCGGCATCCGCCGGCCGCTCACGCCCGAACAGCAGCGAGAGGTACTCGACGCGCGTACTCGACGCCTTGAACAGCGCCTTGAACAGCAGGTGCAGCAGCAGGTTGTCGCGCCGCACGTCGACGATGAACGCGATCGACGGCCGGACGGCCGACACGTAGGTGAAATTCTGATCGGGGCCGACGCCGAGATAGGCGCCCCCGTGAACGCCGCGCTTGTCGAGCTCGGGAATCACCTGCAGATACGACGACTCGTTCGACACGAGATTGTCGGTGTCGAAGTAGCCGCCGGGCTCGGAGATCGCCGCGGTGGTCTGCGCGAAAGATCCGGTCGCCGCCTGCCGCGCCACGGCGGGCAACGTGGCCACCGCAAGCGCCGTCACGACTGCCGCTGCCGATGAGTGGAGCCTCATGGATGCCCGAATCGTACTGCGGATTGACGTGGATTCTACCCAGGCGTCGAGCCGCGCTGGACGCGATCGGCTTGACAGTCACGCCGGGCGCGCGTCAGAGTACCTCGCCGCGCACATGATTAGATTCGACCGCCGTACGCGCCACATCCTCCTGACGGCTCTGCTCGCCGCGAGCATCGGCGCATGCCGGACCGTGCAAGGTCCCAGCGGCGCGCCGCCGATCGTGCGGCCCGGCGCGCCAGGCCAGGCGAGCCAGGTCGTCGCGCCCGGGCAGGCGAGCGATCTGTCGAAGGTCCAGGCGACGGCCGCCGACGTGACATTCATGCAGGGCATGATTCACCATCACGCGCAGGCGCTCGACATGGTGGCGCTGTTGAAGACGCGCACCGGCAGTGACGACATGCAGAAGCTCGCAGAGCGGATCCGCATCTCGCAGACCGACGAAATCGGCATGATGCAGCGCTGGCTGCGCGCCCGCGGGCAGGACGTGCCGGACCCGCACGCGCTGCACATGCCCGGGATGATCATGCCGGGGATGGATCACGGCCCAATGATGCCGGGAATGCTCACGCCCGACGAGATGGCGCATCTCGCGACCGTGAAAGGTGCCGAGTTCGACCGCGCCTTCCTCGAGGGCATGATCCAGCACCACGGCGGCGCCATCACGATGGTGAAGGATCTGTTTGCGACGCCGGGCGCCGGACAGGAATCGGTGGTGTTTGCGTTCGCGTCCGACGTGGACGCGGATCAGCGGATGGAAATCGATCGCATGAGCGCGATGCTTGCCAAGCTGAAGGAGTCTCAGAAATGACACGGGTCGACCGACGGATAGCGTGTTTCTCGGCGGCGTTGTTCGGCGCCGTCCTCGTTTGCGCGGCGCAGGATCGTCCGGCGCCGCAGGCGTCGACGGATCCGCGCGTCGGATTGAAGGCCGGGTTCCATGACGCCGGCCAGGCCTCGCGCAACATGGAGCTCATTGCGACGCTGCCGAGGCCCTCCGGTTTCTTCGATCCGAAAGCGCCGGCGGGCGATCCCATGCCGCAGCGCGGCAGCGGAGGGGGGCCAGGCGCTCCGGCGCCCGCCGCGCAACCTCCAGCCGCAGCAACCGCAACCCCGACACCCGCCCCGCCGGGCGCGGGCGGCCGCGGCGCGGCTCCCGGCGGCGGAGGCAGCGGCCTGAATTTCGCGAACTCCGACATCGCGTTCCGCAAGGCGGATCTCTTCCTCGGCAACTTCAACGGCTTCAACACGTACGATATCGAGACGCCGAAGAAGCCGCGGCTGCTTGCGTCGGTCGTCTGCCCCGGCGGGCAGGGCGACATGTCGGTCTACGGCAATCTGCTCTTCATGTCCGTCGAGCAGACGCGCGGCCGTGTCGACTGCGGCACGCAGGGCGTGCCGGAGATTGCCAGTCCCGAGCGCTTCCGCGGCGTCCGCATCTTCGACATCTCGGACATTTCGAAGCCGAAGCAGGTCGCGGCGGTGCAGACGTGCCGCGGGTCGCACACGCACACGCTCGTGACCGATCCGAACGATCCCGCCGACATCTACGTATACGGCTCGGGCACCAGCGGAGTGCGTCCGGGCGAGGAGCTCGCGGGGTGCTCGGCGAAGGATCCCAGTGAGGATCCGAACACGGCGCTGTTCAGCATCGACGTGATCAAGGTCCCGCTAGCGGCGCCGCAGAAGGCGGCGATCGTCAACCGCCCGCGCATCTTCGCCGACGAGAAGTCCGGCGCGATTGCCGGACTCGAAAAAGGAGGCGATCGCGGGCCCGGCACGCAGCCGTCGCGCGTCACGAACCAGTGCCACGACATCACGGTCTATCCGGAGGTCGGCCTCGCGGCGGGTGCATGCTCGGGCAATGGCATCCTGCTCGACATCTCGGATCCGGTTCACCCGGTCCGCCTCGACGCCGTAGCCGACAAGAACTTCGCGTACTGGCATTCGGCGACGTTCAACAACGACGGCACGAAGGTCATCTTCACCGATGAGTGGGGCGGCGGCACGCAGCCGCGCTGCCGCGCGACCGATCCGCTGAACTGGGGCGCCGACGCCATTTTCGACATCGTCGACAAGAAACTGCAGTTCCGCGGGTACTACAAGATGCCGGCGCCGCAGACGGACCAGGAGAACTGTGTCGCTCACAACGGTTCCATCGTGCCGGTCCCCGGCCGCGACATCATGGTGCAGGGATGGTACCAGGGCGGCGTGTCGGTGTTCGACTTCACCGACTCCGCGCATCCTGTCGAGATCGCGTTCTTCGACCGCGGTCCCATCGACGCGAACAACCTGATCATCGGCGGGTTCTGGTCGGGATACTGGTACAACGGGCGGATTTATGGATCCGAGATCGCGCGCGGCATCGACATTTTCCGCCTGACGCCGAGCGAATATCTCTCGCAGAACGAGATCGACGCGGCCGCTCTGGTGCGGATGGACGAATTCAACGCGCAGAAGCAGCCGAAGATCACGTGGCCCGCAAGCTTCACGGTGGCGCGCGCGTACCTCGATCAGCTGAATCGAGGTCACGCGCTGGCCGCCGACAAGGCGTCCGCACTGAAGACCACGCTCGATAAGGCTGACAAAGGCAAGCCCGCGAAGGCCGTCCTCGATCGGCTCGACACGCTCGCGGGCCAGATCGAAAAGGACGCCGCGTCGGCGACCGGCGTCGACGCCGACAGGTTGAAGTCCCTCGCATCGACGATCAAGGCGAGGACCGCGAAGCTGCGGACCTCGTAGGGGCACGGACCCGGTTTCGGGCGCTTACTTCAGGTCCTTCCGGAAAGCGAGGCTGACCACTTCGGTGGGGATGGCCTTGAAGGCGGTGCCGTGGATCGCTTGCCGCCGTTCGATCGCCAGATGTCTGGCCTGGCGCTGAGAGGCGGCGATCTTGCGCGCCAGCCCCGTCGCGCCGGTCGCGACGTTGAGGACGGACGTGAAGTCGCCGAACATGACGGACGTCACATCGACTCCGATCATGGCGATGCTGTAGACCATCTTCAGCTTCTCGCCCGCGGTCGTCGACTCCTTGCCGAGTTTGGCCTTTTCGACTCCGCCATACGTTTCGGCGATCGCGATGTAGTTGTTCATGTAGCGTCGCGCACCTGGGCCCCCGGCCGGGATCTCGAGCACGAAGTTGAGCGGCTCGATCAGCATCTTGCGGCGCTTCACGCTCCGGTCGTCCAGCTCGAGATAGAGCATGCCATTCTGCGTCTCGAAGCGCTTGATCGCGGACACCGGCACCGTGAATCCTTGAAATCCTCCGGACCGCAGTCCGTCCGCCGTGCCCAGCCGTCCCAGCCGATCTTCTCCGGCCACTGGCGCGGACGGCACCGACGTGCGTTTCTTCGGATCGACCGTCGAGATCTCGGCAAACCGCAGCATACCTTTGTCGAACTCGAACTTGCCGTACGCCCGAACCTGACTCGCTTTTTTCTTCGGGTCGACGCCCTTGTAGAAGACGGCGGCGTAAAAGGACACCGGCAGCGTCAGCGCCCGCTGCGCGTCGAAGCTGGCGCGCACGCACCGGAAGTCATTCATCTGCGAGCAGGTAAACGCCTGAAGCAGATTCCCTTCGGAGGCGAGCGGAAAGAGGTCGGCGGCGGATTGGATCTTGCCATTGGCGACTTGCAACTGGTACGCCGCGTAGATCCGGCCGACCGGCTCTCCGTCGAGCAGGCTGCGTCCGACAAGATCGTGCAAGACCTGCCGGGCTGAACCGACCAGTTCGTCGTACTGCGTCTTCTCCGCGTCCAGTCCGTCGGTGATGAGTTGCGTTTGCTGCCGGCTGTCTTCGGTCGTGTCGGCAAGCAAGACCTGCCGCCAGTACGACCGGGCCCGATCGACTTGTCCCTGCGCATCCAGAAGTGTCGCCAGCCGGCGTTTGCTCTCCACGAATTCCGGAATCGCCTCGTCCGCCCTTTGATAGTCGGCGATCGCCTGGTCGTATCTACGCGCCTCCACGTGCTTCTGGGCGCTCGCATAGAGAGCGCGAACCTGCGCCCCTTTTGGATCCGGCAGCGCGGAGAGCCCTTTCAGTACCACCAGGTGCGCCAGGACATCATCCGCGTCGGCGGCGCCGGGCGCGGCCTGGCCGTATTCCATGAGCAGACGGGTTGCGTCGGCGAGGCGGCCCTCCGCTTCGGCGCATTTCGCGAGATTGAAGAGCATGCCGGGGTTCTTGAGCAGCCCGGCCTGCACCTGCTTCATTTGCGCGCAGAGGCCCGCCGCCGGTGCTGATGCCGACACCGCATCGTCGTCATCATCGGCGGCGGTGTCTTTGTCGCGGTCCTTCAGAACGGCGTCGTTGAGGCGTGCGACCTCCTGCCGCGCGCCCGGCGACACCACGCTGAGCCGATCGCCGGTGGACAGCGCGGTGTACAACTCCGCCAGTCGACGGCGAGGCTCCTTGTCCCGGAGCGCGCCGACGCATTGTTCGAGCAGCGGCAGCGCCTCGTCGCGCTGCCCCTGCTGATATTTCGTGAGCGCCAGGTTGCAGCCGATCGCGACGTTGCCGGGGTGCAGCGCGCTGGCACTGTCCAGCAGTTGGGCCGTCTTCGCGAAATTCTCGGCTGCGTATTCGCGCCCGGCGTCGGCCATCAGACCTGTGACTTGCTGCGCGGCGGCTGTCGCCACGCGCTCCAGCCCTTTCTCGGCGTCGGCGTTGAACAGCACCTGTTCCGACGCCAGGTATTGTTGCCTCGCCTCGAGCAGGCGGCCCTGCTTCTCCGCACTGCGGCCGAGGCCGATCAGGCGCTTTGCTTCCGCCTCTCGGGCCTTTCGCGGGTTGTCAGCGCCATGAACGAACGGCTGAGAGGCAAAGAGGAGTACGCACAGAACCGTCACATGGCGCGAAGGATGGCAAAAGAGGCTGAACATGCGCCCTATCGTGGACTCTTCCCGTCGCAATAGCGAGCGAATAGAGGGATCGGGCTAACGCTGCGATCGAACAATTTCAGCTGCATAGGTGACGGATACTACACTGATGAATCGACGGACGTTCCTCTCCATCACGGGCGGGACCATGGCCGCGGCGGCGGCTCACGGCCAGGGGATGAGTCAAGTCTCTGCACCGGCCCGGGAATACTACGAACTGCGGCGCTACCATCTGCGGCGCGGGCCGGATCAGCAGCTCACCGACGACTATCTCAAGAACGCGGCGCTGCCCGCCTGGCAGCGCGCGGGCGCCGGACCGATCGGCGTGTTCAACGTGACAATCGGACCAGAGAGCCCCACATTGTACGTACTGATCGTGCACAAGACCGCGGACAGCTACGCCACGCTGCCGGATCGCCTCGACGGGGACAAGGAGTACCAGACGGCGGGCTCCGCGTACTTGAACGCGACGGCCGCCAGTCCGGCCTTCGTGCGCATCGAGAGCTCGCTGATGCGGGCATTCAGCGCGTGGCCGTCCCTGCAGCGGCCGTTCGGCGGCACATTCGAGGGCCCCGCACCGAGCCGGATCTTCGAGCTCCGCACGTACGAGAGCCACAGCGAACGCGCGGCACGCAAGAAAATCGAGATGTTCGAAAGCGCGGAGATCGCGATCTTCCGGCGGGCGGGCCTGCAACCGGTGTTCTTCGGCGAGACGCTGGTGGGCTCGCAGCTACCGAACCTGACCTACATGCTCGTGTACGAGAACATGGCCGCGCACGACAAGCAATGGAGCGCCTTCTCGTCCGACCCCGGGTGGAAGAAGCTGTCGACGACGCCCGGCTATACCGATCCGGAGATCGTGTCGAACATCACGAACATCTATCTGCGGCCGACGCCGTACTCGCAAGTGTGACACGCCGCGCCGGGTAATATCGAGCCATGCGCGTCGCGATTGTCGGAGGACCGGGGATCGGCAAGAGCACGCTGGTGCGCCAGCTCGGCGACCTGTATCACAACGGCTCGTACGGCGAAGGCGAGAAGGGCGTCTGGGACCCGCGAGTGCTCGCCGATATCGAAGCGGGGCGCAATCCGGTCGGCGTGACCGCGTACTTCGCCCGCCTCTACGACGCCAACTACGGCGACGCCGCGGATCACGATCGACCCGGACGGGTCATCTTCTTCGAGGGCGCGCGCATCACGCTCGAAGCGCACCTGGCGGAATACCCGCACGAGTACCACGACGAACTGCGAAGGGTGCTCGCGATCGGCGACACGTGGAGCCCCGACCGGGTAATCGTGCTCACGTCCAGCAGCGATACCGTCGACAAGCACATCAGGCTCAGGAGCCGTCCACATGAAGGCGTCGACAACATGGTGCGCCGCTTCCGCCTGATAGACGCGGAGTTCCGGCGTCTTGCGCCGCGATATCCCAATACCATCGTGATCGATCGCGACGGCATGGAGTTTCACGATCGCGCCGGCCTTCAGGCCATCGTCGCCGCCGCGGATCTGCCGGCGTTTACGGAAGTCCCGTACGAACGGGTCGAGCGATTCGAGAGCGGGTAATTCTAGACTAGAGCCGCGACGCGCCTGCGCAGTCTGCCCTGGTATTCGCCCAGCACCCACTCGGCGATGCCGATCAGAAAGTAGACGTAGCCTGCGAGGCCGATCACGTGCGGCGCGATCCGCGACAGGACCGCCGCGGTCGCAACCGACATCAGGCCGATGCCGCCGATCGAAAGGTTCCGGTACACGTCGATGCGCGTGTCGACGACTTCGATGGGCGTGAGGTCGAGATCACCGCGATGCCGGTAGGCATGGCCGTACATCGCCGCCAGGATGCCGAACACCGCCGCCACGCCGAGCCCGTAAATCTCGAACAGCGCCGGGAACTGATCGACGCGAATCGCGTCGCCGCGGACCAGGCGCGGATCGAACCGCGCGAAGAACATCGACCAGAGAAACTTCAGCGGGTAGACGTAGAACAGCACGACGAAGAGCAGCAGCCCGGTCATCGCGATCACGGGACCGTCTTCCAGATCGTAGCTGCGGAAGAACCGGTAGTGCCGCCACCAGACCTGAAAGAGCAGCGCGAAACAGACGGCGAACGCGGGAAAGGCGCGAATCGCGCTCATCAGCTCCTCGAACGTCTTCGGGACCTCGAGCGAGACGACGAGCAGCGTGATCGCGAACCCGAACACCGCGTCGCTGAACCCTTCGACGCGCGACACCTCACGGCGGTGGTGCTTGGATCGGGAGGCCCGCGCCATGCGCGCGATTCTACACGAGATGCGGGCCGGCAAGGCCGGCCCCTACGTACGGAGAGGCGGGCCTTTGGGCTGCAACCGTGTCAGGCCGACCGAGACGACGGAGAGCCTGTGATCGCAGCTTGGAGCAAGACATCGCGCCATGCCGGTCACAAATGAATACTTGGCCCGAGAATCGCGACGAAAATCAGCGACACGACGCACGCAGCGCCGATCCAGACATAGCTTCGCCCCAGATCGGCCCGTTCTGCGCGGTGTTCGGGTCCGCGCAGAAACTCCGTGAGCCAGAGGAGGCCCGAGGCCCCGCCGAAAGATGCTGCGGCAGCAGAGATGGCGATCAGAACGGGACCCACGGGGTTGAACAATCCCGAGACACAGAAGAGAAGACCGCCCGCGACGTACGCAGGAACGGTGAGCAGCTTGCTTCTCCACATCGAAAGCTCGTCGCTGCCGACAAGCGCACGCAGCCGCCGTGCCGATTGGCGTGCGAGAAGAAAGTACAGCCCGCCCCCGAACACCGCCATCGTCGGACGCCAGATCAGCGGCGATACGGTACCGCGTGCGACGTCGGCCCAGTCGCCAATGTTCCCAACGCCCGAGAAGAGGAAATAGCCCGCTCCCATCAAAAAGTTCAACGTCGTAAAGAGCCACAGGAAGTAGGCGGTGTGCGGCTTCTGCACCGGGTTAGTGGACTTAAAGGCAACGAGCGCGAGCGCGCCGGCGATGAAGTTTACGCCGGTGCCGGCCGCCGAAACGCCACGACGGGCGAGGGCCGTCATCGCTTTCTCACCGCAGTCAAAGTGCACCGATGAGAGCGCGAGAGGTTTTCCACCAAGCGCTAGACACGCTCCACCATGCCCAACTGCTTCATGCAGGACATTCGATGCCGCGTAAGCGATGAGCGCAATCGCGGTGACCGTTAGGAGGTCCGGTAGCGGCCCGTCGGATTCTTTGGTGGTCATGTGGCTGCATGATATGCGACGTCAGCGATTGAGTTCGCTTGATTCTGGTCGAAATCGATTCGCTGCTCGCAGCGCCTACCGACCCCTGGCGAGTTCGAACGGCTGTCTGCGGAAACGCCGTCGTAAGTTCTCTAATCTAGCGTCCGGGCGCCAGATACACGGCAATCGTTGAAATCGCCGGACAGGCCCGCGCCTGGACGATCGTCACCCGGATGCGCGACGCCGTGACGGACGGAAAGTGTGCGATCCGCTTGTGACCGATGGTTGTGCCTCGAGCGATCTCCGTCCACCCGCCGTCGGCCCCCGCCTCCAGCGTCCACGCCTTGACTCGTTGGCCGAGCGCGATCGCTTCCTGCAGAACGATCCGGTCGAACCGTACGGGTTGCGCCCATTCCAGATCGATCGCACCCGCGGTATCGCCATCGTCAGTCGCCCAGTACGTGCCGGAGTCTCCGTCGTTCACGCGCGACGCCGAGAACCGATCGAGACCGCCGCGCACGAGCGTGGCGTGGGCAGTCGCGCGCCGCGCGAGGTCGGTCTTGTAGGTGTCGGCGATCTCGCGGCCGAACTGGCGCAGGCGCGCCGCGTCGGCATCGGGAATCAAGCCGCGGCGATCCGGTGGAACGTTGAGCAGCAGATTCGCGCCGCGCCCGACCGATTGCTCGTAGATCTGGACCAGCTTCTCGACCGACGCGACCTTCGCATCCTCCGCGGGATGGTAGAACCAACCGGGCCGGATCGACACGTCGACTTCCGGTGGCACCCAGTCGTGGCCGTCCGGGGTTCCCGCGGCCACTTTCGTGTATCGCGGATCGCCGGGATACAGGCCGTCGCGATCGATCGGATACCAGGACGTGTCGAACGCAACGCCGCGTTCGTTCCCCACCCAGCGGAGGTCCGGCCCGGCGTCGCTGAACATCAGCGCCGACGGCTGGAGGTTACGAACGAGCTGCCAGGTGCCGGGCCAGTCGTAGTACGTCGCGCCGTCGATTGTGCGTCGCTCGCGCGCGCCGCCGTAATAGCCGTCGCCGCCGTTCGCGCCATCGAACCAGACCTCGAACACGGGTCCGTACGCGGTCAAGAGCTCCCGAAGTTGATTTCTGTAGTAGTCGCGATACGCGGGGCGTCCGTACTCGGCGTGGTTTCTGTCCCACGGAGACAGATAGACGCCAAAGGCCAGTCCGTATTCGCGGCACGCGCGCGCCAGCTCACCGACGACGTCGCCGCGGCCGTCCTTCCATGGACTGGCTTTGATCGAATGCTGCGTGAAGCGGCTTGGCCAGAGGCAGAAGCCATCGTGATGTTTGGCCGTGAGGATCAGGCCCTTCATGCCGGCGTCGCGAGCGACGCGCGCCCATTGGCGGGCATCGAGCGCCGATGGATTGAACACGCTCTCAAGCTCGTCGCCGTATCCCCACTCCTTATCGGTGAACGTATTCACGGTGAAGTGAAGGAAGCCGTAGAACTCCAGGTCGTGCCACGCCAGTTGCCGCGCCGCGATTTCGGCGCCGGCGGCCATCGCCAGGACCGCGAGACCGTGTAGCGGGCGCATACGTGGAGACGATGATAGCCGCGACAACGTCAAGTGGCTCCAAATGGCCCGGTTCGGGGTATCATGACGACTGAATATCCATGCTGTTTCGCCCGCTGGCGGTCCCTGCTGTTGGCCTCCTCTTGTCAGTCATGTCCCTCGGGGCGGCCCCGCCGAAAGTCCAGGTCGTGCCCCTGCCGCGTGACGGCGAGCTCCTCGTCTCGTTCACGCTCGCCGAGGCGCTCACCGACGACATCCGCACCGCGATTCAGAGCGGCCTGCTGATCAAGTTCGTTTACACCGTCGATCTCCGCCGGAGCGCCGCCGCCTGGTTCGATCGCACGATCTCGTCCGTAGTCGTGATCGCGTCGGTCAAGTACGACACCCTCACGCGGCGCTATCAGGTGTCGCACCTGATCGACGGCCGGACCGAGTGGGTCGACACCATGGACCGCGAGGACGCGGCGTGGACGGCGCTGACGTCCGATTTCGCGCGGATGTCGCTGTTCCATGGCGTCGCGCTCGAGCCCAACGCGGAGTATTACGTCCGCGTCAGCGCGCGCACGACGCCTCGCAACGCGACATTCCTCTGGCCATGGGCGGCCGCCGATGCGGTCGGGTTCGCGAAGTTCACCTTCGTCCGATAACACATGAGAGCCATCCTGCGCGTGCCCGTCGCCGCGCTCGCTCTCGCGGTCGCGCTCTCGACGGTCGCTGCCGGCCAGCAGGCGCCGGCATCGTTCACGCCTGCCGGCACGATTCCGCTGCTCGAGTCGTATCTCGAATCGCTCCGCCAGCAGGCCGGCATTCCCGGCATGTCCGCCGCCATCGTCCGAGACGGCGTGATCATCTGGGAAAAGGGTTTTGGTTTCCAGGATGTCGGCGCGAGGATCCGCGCGACGCCGGATACACCCTACCTGGTCGGCGATCTGAGCAGCACGATTGCCGCGACGCTGCTGCTGCAATGCGTCGAGATCCGGCGCCTCTCGCTCGACGAGCCGATCGGCACGCACGGTCTGACGCTTCCTGAGCCCGAGGCGACCCTGCGTGGGCTGCTGACGCACGCAACCCCGGGCGGTGCGAATGAGCCATTTGCCTACAGCCCGGAGCGCTACGCGAACCTCACCGCTCTCATGGAGTGGTGCGCACCGCAGCCATATCGCAAGAGCGTGGCGCACAGGATCCTCGAGCGCCTCACGATGATGGATTCGGTGCCGGGCACCGACCTGTCCGATCCCGCCCTCACGTTGCCCGAAGGGTTGTTCGACCCGGTCGATATCGAACGGTATCGGCACACCCTGACGCGAATCGCGGTGCCCTACAGAGTCGATAGCCGCAGGCGCGCCGACCGCGTCGATCTGCCGCTGTTGCCGATGACTGCCACAAACGGCCTGGTTTCGACTGTCCGCGATCTCGCCAAGCTCGACTCGGCATTCGAGGGCCGTGATGGACAGGATGGCCTCCTGCTGCCGGAGACGCTCGACGCGGCGTGGAGCCCGGCCGTCGGACGTGGCGGCGGCGTGCTGCCCACCGGGCTTGGCTGGTTCGTGCAGAACTACAACGGCGAGCGACTCGTCTGGCACTTCGGATACGTGCCGAACGCGTATTCGTCGCTCATGCTGAAGGTGCCCGATCGGAACCTGACGTTCATCCTGCTCGCCAACAGCGACGGCCTCAGCGCGCCGTACCAACTCTCCGCAGGCGATGTCACGCGGTCGCTGTTCGCGACCGTGTTTCTGAAACTCACGTCCTAGAAGTGTTTCAAAACCCGATGGCGGGTCCTGGCGCGAACAGCCCCAGTTCGTGCTCGGCGCCAAAAGCACTCCAACGGGGGTGGCGCCTGCGGCGCGAACCGGGGCGGCCCCGTTCGCGCCACCCGCGAGCGGGTTTTGAAATCAGTTCCAGAACTGGCCGCGCTTGATGTTGAGAGCGCTCATACTCTCCTGCCTCGCGCTGACGATCGTGGCGCGTTCAGCGTCCGCCGAATGGCACATCTCGCCCACCGTGGGCCTGACAATTCGCGCGCGTACGAATGCGGCGGTATTGGTGAGCACGCCGATTACCACCCGGCCGAACATCGGCGGAGCGGTCGCGATACTGGGCGGCGGTATCGTTGGTATCGAGGGCGTAGGGATGTTCACGCCCTCGTTCAAGGCAAGCGCCCCGCTAGTCAATCAGTTAATCCGATCCAGCCGTACGCTCGCGCTGATGGCGAACGTGGTCGTCACCACGCCCCGGCGCTGGACGGAGTACTCGCTGAGGCCGTTCGTGTCAGCCGGACTCGGAGCGATGCGGCTGTCGGTCGTGGACACCGGGGGCTTGGTGATAGTTCGTTCCAATACGGCAGGATTCAACGTCGGTGGCGGCGCTGTCGGGTTCTTTTCGAAGCGCACCGGCGTGCGATTCGACCTGCGCTACTTCAGGCGGCTCGGACGCGCTAATCAGGATTTTAATGCGGCGGACAACCCGCAACTCTCCTATCTGGCACTCTCGGCTGGCGTGGTCTTCCGCCGCTAACGCGGAACGCAGCGCGCTTCGGCTACCCCAGTGGACTATTGCGGTTGAATCAGTTACCTTTGCGGGCTCGCGGGTGGCGCGTGACGGGCGCCCACCAGCGGCGCAGCGCGCGTACCGGTGAGCCTGTTGTCAGCGCGCGAGCACCGGTGGGCTGTCACGCGACGGGTCCCGCGTGGGCGCCCGCGTCAGGCACTGATTCAGACGGTGCTGCCACGAGTATGTCAGGCTTGCAGCGTTGTCTAGGCCCGGCCGGCGAACTCGCGCGTCTCGGTGTGGACCTTGACCTTCTCGCCCTCTTTGATGAAGAGGGGCACGCGGATCTCGAGGCCGGTCTCGAGCGTCGCCGCCTTCGTCACGCCGCCGCTCGCGGTGTCGCCCCGGACGCCCGGCTCGGTCGACGTGACCGTCAGCTCGACGTGCGGCGGGAACTGGAGGCCGATCGGCCCGCCGTTGTACTTCTGGATCTGCACGGGGACATTGTCGACGAGCAGGAGACGATCGTCTCCGATGACCTCTGATCGCAGCGTGACGGTGTCGAAGCTCTCCTGATCCATGAAGTGGTACCCGCCGCTATCGGCATACAGGTAGGTCGCACCGACGGTCTCCAGATCCGGCTCGGCGAACTTCTCGCCGGCCTTGAACGTCTTGTCGAAGACCGCGCGCGTGAGCAGATTGCGCATCTTGATTCGGACCAGCGTCTGGCCGCCGCGCGCGGTCGGCCTCGACACGTCGACGTCGAGCACGTGGTAGGGCGCCCCCTCGTATTCGAAATACATCTTCCGCTTGATCTCGATCGCTTCGATGAGGGCAGCCATCCCGCCATTTTATCCCGGGCGCAACGCTTGATTCACAGGAGGGAGGAGATCAACAGCAAAGACCTTAAGGCTCTCCTGGTCTCCTGACTCCTGTTCAAGAGGCTCGTGCACTCTTGATCTTCTGTCGTCCCACGACCGTGGAATCGGCGGAGACGGGTTGGCAGGTCTGATATCGTGCGACCAACGAAAACGCACGCACACCGATGCCGATCCTGCTCGAGACCGACAATCTGAAGAAACATTACCGGATGGGCGACTCCCTCGTCCGCGCGCTGGACGGCGTGTCCCTTACGATCGATCAGGGGGAGTTTCTCGCCCTGCTCGGGACGTCCGGCTCGGGCAAGTCCACGCTGCTCAACCTGATCGCCGGCCTCGATCGACCGTCGGAGGGGTCGCTACGCGTCTTCGATCGGGATCTGGCGCAGATGTCCAGCATGGAGCTAAGCCTGCACCGACGCAGGAACGTCGGGATCATCTTCCAGTCCTTCAACCTCGTGTCGACGATGACGGCGGCGCAGAACGTCGCGCTCGCGATGATGTTCGCCGACGTGCCGCGGGCCGAGCGCGACGTCCGCGCGACGGCGCTCCTCGAGTCGGTGGGCCTCGGCGGCCGTCAGCTGCACCGCCCGCGCGAGCTCTCGGGCGGCGAGCAGCAGCGCGTGGCGATCGCCCGCGCGCTGTCGAACAACCCGCACCTGCTGCTCGCGGACGAACCCACCGGCAATCTCGACAGCCGCACGTCGCGCGAGATCCTTGACCTGCTGACGCGGTTGAACGTACGGGAGGGCAAGACCGTCATCATGGTGACGCACGATCCCGCGCTGGCGGAGCGTCGTGCGCATCGGACGATCGAGCTGCTCGACGGCGTGATCGTCGCGGAGCGTATCGGGGTGCGCTCGTGATCTTTCGCGACACGATCGATCTCGCGCTCCGCAATCTGGCCCAGGCGAAGCTCCGCACGTCCCTCACGACGCTTGGCGTCGCGATCGGCATCGCGTCACTCGCGGGCATGGTGTCGCTTGGCGTCGGCCTGCAGGACCAGTTCGTGGACCGCTTCACGCGCTCCGGGATGTTCGATTCGGTCACGGTGCTGCCCGGACAGGCGAATCTGGGGCCGGGCGCGATGGCGCGAGTCGGGCGATTCGGCCGGCACGGCTTCGGCGGCGGACGCCGCGGCGTCCAGCCGTCCGCGCCGGATGTGCCGCCGAAAGAGCTGACCGACGACACGCTGAAGGAGCTCGCCGCGCTCGACGGCGTCCGCGACGTCTATCCGAACCTGCGCGCGCCGGTTGAAGTGAAGTACGGAGGCGAGTCTGAATACGCAATCGTGGCGGGCATCCCGATGTCGCTGCGCGGCGAGGGCGTCTTCCAGTCCATTCCGTACGGCACGTTCTTCACGAACGAATCCGAGAACGTCTGTCTCCTCAGCCTTGATTTCGCCAAGCGCATCAACGAGCAGAACCCCGGAAGCCTCGTCGGTCGGAACCTGACGCTGGTCAGTCCCTCGCTGGTGAACGGCGCGCCGCAGCGATCGGAGCTGAAATTCCGCATCATTGGGATCGTCGAGCGCGACAGCGGGCCGTTCGCGGGCGTGGGCGGCGCATCGGGCGTGATGATTCCTCTCGCACGCGCGAAGGAGATCAGTGCGTCCAGCGTGGCGACCATCCAGACAATGCTGCGGAATCCCAGCGGCGCACGAACGTATCCGTCCGCCATCGTGAAGGTCGCCCGCGCGAGAGCGACGCAGGATGTGGAAGAGCGTGTCAAGAAGCTCGGGTTCTCGGCGTTCTCGATGAACGACGCCATTCAGGGCGCCAAACGCGCGTTCATCATCCTCGACATCGTCCTCAGCCTGATTGGATCGATCGCGCTGGCGGTGTCATCGCTGGGCATCATGAACACGATGGTGATGTCGATTCTCGAGCGGACGCGCGAGATCGGAATCATGAAAGCGATCGGCGGCAGCAACGGCGACGTCCGGCGCATCTTCCTGATCGAGGCGTCCGCGATTGGACTCCTGGGCGGCATCGCGGGGGTGATGCTCGGATGGGCGGTCGGCCGCGCGATCAACTTCGGGGCAAACGTCTACATCCAGCAGCAGGGCGGCACGCCGGCCAATCTGTTTTCGCTGCCGTTCTGGCTGATCGGCGGCGCGATCGGATTCTCCATCGTCATCAGCCTGATGGCCGGCAGCTACCCGGCCGCCAGGGCGGCGCGACTGGATCCCATCCAGGCGCTGCGGCACGATTGATCGAATCGTCGCCAGCCGTCGATGGCATTATCGAGACAGCCCGGGCGGCCCGGCCAGGACCAGATTCCCGAACAAGCCGTGCTGCTCGTCGAACGGACCGGCAGTGAAGAAGAGTGTATTCGTCGGCCCGGCGGCGGCGCCGTTGCCGAACTTCAGCGCCCAGAGTCCGCTGATCTGGATCGGACGGCCGCGCGTCGAGTGCAGCGGTCCGGCATTCTCGAACTCGGGCCCGGTCTGCGGCACGTAGGCATGAATCCGTCCGTCGCCGAAGTTGCCGATCAGCAGATCGTTGCTGAACGCGCCGAAGTTGCCGGGGGCGAGCGCCAGACCCCACGGTGAGTTGAGCGTGCCCCTCGACGCGACCCGCTGCAGCAGATTGCCTGCCGCATCGAATGCGTTC
>WNGL01005902.1_pt1 | contig 27816 bp, 28 predicted proteins | sample 5400591 | NCBI WGS metagenome assembly WNGL01 (sample SAMN13153377, study PRJNA577476) | soil metagenome | isolation source: 80 cm soil or saprolite under Garry oak tree replicate 1 | place: USA:California | collected 2016-06-15 | reverse complement strand
GGATGTCCAGTGCCTCAAGCCAGCCGGCCGGGTTCTTGGCCAGCAGCAGCCGGAGCGCGGAGCCGTGCCGTTCCACCTGCGTGTACCGCCCGGCGACCGACCGTACTTGCGCGACCGCGCCCATCGCCTGCCCGGCGCTGATGCCGAATACCTCCGCCACGGCGAGCGCGACCACGGCGTTGGACCGGTTGGCCCGGCCGGGCAAGGCCAGTTCGAGCGGCCGGGACCGGCCGGAGGGGTCGATCACCTCCTCGCCCGCGAGCACCCACCGGACGGGGGGGCGCCGGTTCGAGCACTCGCCGCAGTGCCAATCCTCGCCGTCACGGCGCAGATGCGATCCGCACTGCGGGCAGCACCAGGAATCGTCGTGCCAGCGCTGGCCCGCGGCCACCCAGGTGACCTGGTGAGCCTGCCCGGCCGCCCACGCCACCAGCGGGTCGTCGGCGTTCGCGATGACGCGGCACCCGGGGGCGTCGGCCAGGGCGGCCCGCCAGCGGCGCGCGAGCATCCAGATCTCCGCCGCACGGTCCATCTGATCCCGGCTCAGGTTCAGCAGCACCACCACCCGGGCGCGGGTCGCCGTCAGCATGGCCGGCATGTACTTCTCGTCGACCTCGAGCACGGCCAGGGTGGCGTCCGGCGCCTTGGCGAGCGCGGCGACCAGGCCAGCCTCCATGTTGGCGCCGAACGCGTTGGACGCGACCTGCTGGCCCAGGGGACCGAGCGCGGCGGTGACCAGCCTGGTCGTCGTGGTCTTCCCGTTGGTGCCGGTCACCAGGATGACCTGGCGCCCGCGCGCCAGCAGCGAGAGCAGGTCCGGCTTCAGCCGCAGCCCGATGACCCCGCCGATCACGGACCCGTCGCCCCGGCCGGCCAGCCGGGACGCCCGGCCGGCCGCGCCGCCGACCGTCGTAGCCAGGCGGGCACGAAGCGGAAGGCTGAAGCGCCGGGACGGCGGGCCGCTAGTGCTCATATCGGCCTGATGCTATCCGGTTCCTGTGCGGCGCAGGTCCTCCTCGGCGGGCGACGGGTTAAAGGGTCCGGCCCGATGATCCGCTGCGGCCAGGACAGCACGACCTCGAGCCAGCCGGGCTGGCGTCCGTGCCCGCCGACCCCCATCATCTGGGCGGCGTGCCGCAGGCGCAGCGGCGGGCTGATGCCCATGCCGGCCATCGCGAGGTCGGTGTCCAGGCTGGCCCGGGCCCCGCAATCGCCCGCGCCGAGCAGGGCCGTCCTGGCCAGCTGACGGTTGCGCGGTGATTCCATGGCCAGCCGGTGCCGCCGCAGCCAGGCGAGCCGGTCCGCGACCCGGATCCCCGGCCAGTCGGGCAGCCCAGCGAGGCCGAAGTCCAGCGGCGGAGCGATGTCGTCGGGGCGGAGGCCGTCCGGGCCGAGCGGGTTCAGCCGCTCCATCTCGTGCAGCCAGCGAAGCTGCGGGATGACCCAGGCGGACCCGGTGCGGACCGGGACCCGGTCGCCGGCCAGCATCCGGCTCGCCGTCACGGCGATGACCGCGGTGAGGCGCCGCGGCTCGTAGCAGGGCCGCAGGGCGGCCGCGCGGTCCGCGACCGGGGCGTCGATCACGGTCGCCAGCACGCATTCGCGGCGCCGCGGGGTGAGCGCCTGCCAGGCCGGGCGCAGCGGCGGCGGCACCCGGGGCACCGGACGGCCGGTGAGGAAGGCCAGCACCAGCGTCTGGACCCATAGCCGGAGCCAGGCCTGGCCGGGGTCATCGGCCAGCAGTCCCGCGGCGTGCAGCTCGTATCCGTCGCAGGGGCGCCGCCAGCAGCGCGGCCCGCACGCCGCCGACCGGCGCCCGGACAGCAGCGGTACCACCGCATCGGACAACACCGCATCGGATGACACGGGGCCGGACGGGGCCACGACGATGTCCGCGCCGGCCGCCCGCACCTCGGCCAGCAGCGGGCCGAGCCAGCCCGGCAGGCCGTCCGGGGACGCGATGACCACGGCTGGGCGCGAACCGTCCCGGCCCCGCCCGCGGCGAGCCAGGTACTCGGCCAGCCTGAGCAGCAGCACTCCGGTCAGGAACGCGCTGGCCTCTCTCTCCGGCACGCCGCAGCCGGCCACGAACACGGTCCCGCGCAGCAGCCGGGCCGGGTCGGCCGGGTGGCCTCCCTCGAGGAAACGCCCGGCGGGCCCGCCCCACAAGGCGTCCAGCCTGGCCTCGAGGAAGCCGCGGACCTGCGCCCGCGTGCCCGGGCCGTAGCCCAGCTCGCCGGCCGCGGCCAGCACGGCGAGCTTGAGCTCGCGGAAGGACGGGACCGCGGGGGAGGTGACCGCGCCGGGACGGGCGGCGCCGGTGCGCATGTCCCAGCCGCAGTCCGCGTACGCTCGCCGCAGCCCCGCCCGCAGCGCCTCCGCGACCGGGGCGGCGAGGCCGAAGGCCGCCTCGAGCAGCCCGGCCACCCGGTCGGCGTGGGCCTGGACCGGATAACCCGGCGCCGGTTCGAGTGGGTTCACCGTCATCGGCACGGCCTGCGGGTCCGCGATGTCGATGACCGTGATCTCGTCGGCGGCCGCGGCGGTCTCCTGCGCCATAGTCACCCTGAGTGCATATCAGCTCACCGTCAGGCGCGCCACCGGTATCGCCACACAGCCAGGCACGGTCAGGTGCGCCGTCTGCGCCAGTCCAGCCGCGGCGGCGGCGGCCCGAGGTTGGGCGCCGGCGGGTCCTGGCCGGAACGCCCGCTCACCGGGGATGCTGGCGCCTCGTGGCCGTCGGCTGGCTGCTGGCCTGCCCCGGCCTCGGCGGCCTGACGGCCGCGGAATTCCTCGAGCGTCAGCGGGGTGGCCGCGCTGAGCCCCCCGATGCCGGGATTGGCGTCGGCCATCACCACCTGCCGGCCTGCCGGGCCCGCGTACGTAATGATCATCGCGCTGGCCGGGAGCTGCTGGAGTTCGTGCTGCTCGACCAGGAATTCACGGGAACGCTGCAGGGCCCGGGCGAGCGATTCGCTGTCGCCTGCCGCCTTGGCGGTCGTGATTCCCCACGCGGTGCTCGTGCTGACGCCCTCGCTGACCGACCCGCTCTCGCTGGTGCTCTGCGAATCGCTGGTCTGGACGTTGCGCGAGAAGCTCGCCCGCGACGGCAGCAGCAGGCTGCCGTCGCTGCGGCCGTGCCCGGTGCTGCGGGACAGCCCTTCGCTGTTCGACCACGAGGTGGCGGCCGAGGTCACCGACCCCGTGGTGCTGGTGTACGCGCTGCTGGTGGTGTCGGTGACGGACACGCCGATCGTCTCGGTCAGCTGCGAGAGCACGAAGCGGTGCTCGGTGCCGAGCTGCTCGCTCGCGGCCTTGGCGTCCTCGGCGTTGCCGAGGCGCATGAAGGCCACCGCGGCGTTCCCCCGGCCCAGCCGCTGCCTGACGTGCGGGGGGATGCTGCGGTAGCCCAGGACAAGACCGGTCGCCGACCGCTCGCACGCGTCGCTGAGCCGGTCGAGCGTGTCGCCGCGCAGCTTGTCCGCGCCGAGGACGAACAGCGTGTGCCGCCACGGGCGCCCCGGGGGCGTGTCCCGCAGCAGGTGGGTCAGCGCGACCGCCAGGTAGGTCCCGAGCACCCTGCTCCCCACCGCGCCCACCCGCCGGCTGAGCGCGACCACGCGCAGCGGGCTGCGCGGCAGCGGCGCCAGGCCGGTCCCCACCGCCGCGAGCTTGCGAAGCTGGGACTCCAGGACCCAGGCCCGCTCGAGGACCACGCGGTCGGTGGCGCCGCGGCCGAACATGGCGGTGAGCCTGTCCGCCTGCCCGGCCGTGATCAGCCCGGCGGCCACGTCGTCGCGCGGGTCGCCGGCCTGGGCCAGCACCCGCAGCCCGGCGGCGACGCCGGCGACCGTCGGCTGGCCGCCGAGCACGTCGATGACCCGCTCGAGCACCGCGCTGTCCAGGGAGAGGTCACGAGCCGAACCCTGCTCGTCGGCCACGCTGGCGACCTGGGACAGCAGGTCGGCCAGGGCATCCTTGCCGAGCCCGGTGCCCAGGTCGAGCCGGGGCAGGTCATCGGGCAGCACCCAGACCAGCGGATCGACGCCCGAGGCCCGCGCGAAGCCGAGCAGGTCGAGCGCCACCGACCCCGCGGACAGGTCGAGCACCGTGACCTCGCCGCCCGCCGCCAGCCGGTTCGCGCCCGCCGTGGTGAGCATCGCCGACCAGCCGGAGAGCGTGCCGCCCGCGACGTCCACGCGGTGCACCTCGTCCGGCACGCGGACGGCGTACCAGCGTTTCTGACGCTCGTAGGCCGCCCGCAGGGCCTGCCACTCCCGGACCTGGGTGGCGTGCTCGGCCTGCCAGGCGAACAGCCGGTTCTCCTGGGCCGCCCGTAGCTTCCCGACCCTGGCCCGCTCGTCGGCCAGCCTCGACCGCAGCGCGCGCTCACCTTGCCAGAGGGCGTAGCCGCTGACCGCGGCGATCAGCGCGCAGCAGATGACCACGAGCCCGGCGATCAGGACGTCGAGCCAGCCGGCGGCGCCGATCACGGCCGCCGCCACGCCGATCACGGCCGCGACGGCGAACGCCGCCCGGAGCGGCCGGTTGATCAGGCTCTCCTCGCGGCGCTGGGCCGCCGCCCAGTCGGGGTTGAGCCGTTCTTGTTCCGGCGGGATGGGCCGCCGGGGCGACGGCCCTGGCGCCGGGTGCAGCGTCGCGTACTGCCAGCCCAGGCAGAGCCGGCCGGCGCGAGACGATGTCATGCGCCCTCCCAGGCGGTGCTGGGGCTGCCGCCGCCGCGGGCGATCTGGGGCACCCGGGCTCGCACCAGGTGCCCGCGCGGGACGAGCCGCCGGGGGTCCTTCACCGCCAGGAGGAATTCGCCCTCGCGCAGCCCGGACAGCCCGGCCGCGTCCGTGGCGGGGTCCGGGCTCGCGGCCGCGCCCGGGTCCAGCGGCAGCTCGGGGCGAGCCGGAGCCGCGATCCCGGCGAGCGCGGACAGCTGCCGCGCGGCGGCGGCGTCGTCCATCCGGTGGGCGACCACGGCATTGACCAGGTCGGCCAGATCGGTCGCCACCTGGGCCGACGTCGTGGCCGCGAGCACACCCAACCCGGCACCCCGACCGCGGGCGATCATGTCGGCGACCGATTGCCGCGGCAGCGCGCCGCACTCCGCCAGCCAGATGATCCCGTCGCCGCCGACGCCGATGCCGTTCAGGGCCGCTCCGGCGGCCAGCAGGTCCTGGCAGACCAGCCGGGTGAGCATGGCCGAGCTTTCCGCCGGGACCGACCCGCCGAGCCGGAAGAGCACCACGGCACGTTCGGCGACCGCGCGGCCGAGGTCGATCTCCGCCGCCCGGCCGGCGGCGGGCGGGCGCAGCCAGCGGCCGAACGGCGACGCGCGGAGTTCGCGCAGCTGGCGGGCGAGTTCGGCGGTGGTGACGGGCTCGGCGGTGATGAGGCTGGCCGACACCCGCGCTCGCTCGGCCAGCATGTCCCGCCGGGGGTAAGCCGCGGGCACGTACTCCATCCTGGCTCGCATCGCCACGGGGTTGAGCAGGTGGATGACGTCGTCGAGCACAGGAATGCGCGGGTCGCCCGGTGCCGCGTCGAGCAACTCGAAGACGTCCTCCAGGTAGGCGAGGCAGCTCCGCCGGTACTGACGGCCCGGCCCGTCCCAGCTGAGCATGGCCATGATCAGCGCGGCCCGCCGGGCGGGATCGCCGTGCCGGAAGGGCTCGTAGCAGGCCGGCTGGGCCCAGTCGCCCGCGCCCGGGGTCCGGTGCCCGGGCGCGCCGCCGAACACCAGCAACGGTGCGCCGGCCGCGGCGCAGACCGCGGCGAGCCTGCCGGCCAGCCCGGGCTCGGAGCCGTGGTCGACCGCGAGCACCGGCTTGCGCCGCCGGACCGCGGCGTGGATCAGCTGGAAGCCCGTGGTCAGCACGTCCTGCCCGGCCGAGCCGCACACGGATACGCCGCCGGCCGCCTCGGCCCACGACAGCGTGACCCGGGCGCCTGAGCCTGCCGCCACCCCCAGGCACACGCCGTCCCTGGTCACGACGCCGCCGGACCGGATCGAGCGCACCGCGGCCGCGCGCCGGGCCGCCGCGATCAGCCCGGGCCGGGCCGACGGCAGGTCCCGCTCGTCGGTGTGCAGCCAGGTCAGCCAGCCGGCCAGGGCGGCTTCGGCCGCGCCGGCCACGACCGCGAGCGGCAGTTGCCGGGGCAGCCAGGTCCCGGCGCCGGCGAAGGCGGCGGTGAAATGCAGCAGGTGATCGGCCTGGCGACCGCTCGCGCCCAGGTAGTCCGCTATCTGGGTCGCCCCGGCCGCGAATCCGGCGGCCGCCGCCCGTGGGCCAGCCGCCGCGGTCCACGCGAGCCCGGCCACGGCCGGCCCCGCCAGCCAGGACAGGCGCCACCGGGTCGTCCTGGTGATCAGGTAGAACACCGCGGCGAGAACGATGGTGAGCTGGGCGAACAGCGCATGCGCCACGACGATGAGCACCACGCAGGCAGCGACGATCTCGTCACGGCGGGGCAGTCCCCTAGGGACGAGGTATCGGGCACGCCGTGGCATGTGTTCCGCCTCTGTCACGACCTCGGCCGGCGTCTCGGCTCCCAGCGTCCCAGGTGCGACGCGCGCGTGTCCAGGCGGTTACCCCTTCTGGACGGGCAGATGTAATAAGGACGTTCGGGTTGGATCCCCAGTAATGCCACTCAGCAACTCCGGTTTCAGCGACGAGCGGTCAGGCCACGGCGGTCGCGATACTGACCCCCGCGAGCGCCAGCATCACCAGCACCGCCCCCCGGGTCAGCCAGATCATCGGGATTACCTTCAGCAGGCTCCGGCCGCCCAGGATGGCTCCGCCCGCCGCCACCCACAGCGCCAGCGTGGCACCGATGCCCACCGCCAGCGGATCGCCATATCTGGCGGTAAGACTCACCGTGAGGATCTGGGTGAGATCGCCGAACTCCAGGGCGAAGACCACGGCGAAGGCCATCCCCGCGACCGGGAGGAACCGCGTGCGGCGGCCGTGGTCGGCGGCGTCCTCGTCATCGCCCTGGCCGTGCTGGCGCCACAGCAGCGCCGCCCCGGCCAGGAACAGGACCCCGGCGAACGCCTGCACCGGACGGTGCGGCAGCAATCCGATCAGCCCTCCCGCGGCGACCGCCAGCGCCACGTGCACGGTGAACGCGGCCGCGGCACCGGCGAACACGTAGAGCGGCCGGTACCGGCTGCCCATGACAATGCAGGCCAGCACGGTCTTGTCCGGCAGTTCCGCGGGCAAGATGATCAGGAAGGACGTTCCGGCGGCAGCTAGATTCACGGGAGAACCCATCGAGTCGGGGCTACACCGGAGACTCTGGGAAACCTCCGGCGCGGCAGTTGGTCACTGCGGCCGAAGGTCTCACTCAGACCGTGGTGGCCCCCGGGGACCGGGCCCGGCATCCCGGGCCGAGATTGTCGGCCTCCCGGCGATGGAGCTACTCCCCTTCGCTGGTCTCATGCTAACGCAGAGCGGCCAGGTCCGTTAAGGGCGCGCTGACCGGCGCCCCGGTCGTGTCGATCGCGATCCGGAACAACTCAGGCTTCAGCATGACCACGGTGAGCCCGGCCGGCTCGCCGGTACGGGCGTCATCGAACCTGACCGTGACCGCGATCACCGGCTGCCCCGGTGACAGGCGCAGGCTGCGGGCGATGGACGGCTGAGGCGGGCTCATCTCCACGCTGACCGCGGCGGCGGGCAGAGCGCTCAGCACCGAGCCGAACGGCGACAACCCCCGGTCCGTCTCCTCGTCGGCGTCGGTGTCGTCCTCGTCCAGCGGCCGGTTCAGGTAGGCGGTGGACACGGCGGCAGGATCGCCTTCGGACACCCAGACGCACCGGATGACCCGGATCGGAGCGCCTGACGGCAGCCCCAGCGCCCAGGCGACGTCCTGGGGCGCCTCACGGCGCGAGACGTGCCGGGTCTGGCAGACGATCGTCCCGCCCATCGGATCCAGCCGCGTGCCGAGCCCGCCGACGCCCTCGACGGGGATCCAGTAGTCGGCGGGGCTGGCCCGGTACAGCTGCCCGTCGGGCAGCCGCCGGACGAGCGACCGGCGGGCCAGGTCACCGAGGGCGGCGTCGATCTCGGTCGGGCTGACGTTGTACCGCCTGGCCAGCGCGGTGCGCCGGGGCAGCCGCCAGCCCGGTTCCCGGTGCACCAGCGCCGCCGCCATCCGGTCGGCGAGCACGGTCGTGGCCCTGGCAGGCGCGTGTGCCTGCGCCGGACCGGAGTCGCCTCGCGGCAACGACGCACGCGCCGGCGGTGGTGTCGGTTGGGAGGGAACAGGGTGGTCACGCCCCGCGGCACCAGCAGTCATGCCACATCCGTTTCTTGACCGAAGCGCGAATGGCAGGGCGCTGCCTGCCCACGCCATTGATAATCATCACAGGTGAACAGAACCTGAATGAAAATGGAACGAATAGACGGCCACTTGATGTCATATAGGTGAACGACACGTCGCCGGGGCATGCCTCGGCGGGTAAACCCCCGGCGACAGGACACCACGGGGCGCCAGCGGGACCAGGCGGCCGAGGGCCCGTCCGTCGCGCCCCGGCGACGTCCAGCCAGCGGGAATGCGGAGACCCCCGGCGGCGGCCGCCAGGCCTCGGGCGCGCGATGGCCCGGCGGCCGGCCAGCCATGTTCGCCCCAGTCCGCGCGCGGCCGCCGGGCCGGCCGCGGGCCGCAGACACCAGAACTTAACCTTCTGGTCCCCCTTTATCCACTTTCCGTTTGCCCGCAAGTACCGCCAACGCCGCCAAACTGGACTCGCACACCACGGTTTGCAGGCTGACCGGCTGTCCGTGGTTGCTCATCGCGGCCGAAAGCAGATGAATCTCAAAAGGAGTATCCCGATATGCACCTTCGACGTAGACAGCAGGTCACCACGGTGGGTGTCGCCGTCATCGCGACGGCACTGGGCCTGTCTGCATGCACCTCGTCGAGCTCCACGTCCACCACGCCGAGTACCGGCGCGTCGTCGTCAGGCGGCGGATCCTCCTCGAGCAGCGCCGCGCTCAGCGGTACTCTCAACGGGAGCGGATCGACGTTGCAGCTCGTCTACGAGCAGCAGGCCATCTCGAACTTCAAGACGGTCCAGTCCGGCATGACGGTCAACTACGGCGGCGGCGGCTCGGGCAAGGGACGCACCGACCTGGCCTCGGGGGTCGTCAACTTCGCGGGCTCGGACTCGCCCATCCCCGCCAAGGAGACGGCGAACTTCAAGGGCAAGACGGTGCTCTACTTCCCCATACTGATCGCCCCGATCACGGTCTCGTACAACCTGTCGGGCGTCAGCAACCTGAAGCTGTCGGGGCCGACCATCGCGGGCATCTTCGCGGGCAAAATCAAGGCGTGGAACGACCCGGCGATCAAGGCGGACAACCCCGGTGTCACCCTGCCCAGCACCGCCATCACCATCGCCCACCGCTCGGACTCGTCCGGCACCACCGCCAACTTCTCCCAGTTCCTCGTCGACGCCGGGGGGAGCGCGTGGACGCTCGGCGCAGGCTCGGTCATCAACTGGCCCGCCACCAGCCGGGGCGGCAGCGGTAACGCCGGGGTGTCGCAGATCATCAAGTCGACCCCAGGAGCCATCGGGTATGTGGACTACGCCGACGCCAAGGCCTCCGGGCTGGTCTTCGCTTCTATCAAGAACATGGCAGGCGACTACGTCGCGCCGTCCGTAACGGCAGGCTCCGCGGCCGCCGGCCAGGCCTCCGTCAAGCCCGACCTGACCTTCAGCGCGATCTGGGCGCCCGGAGCCAGCTCGTACCCGATCACCGCTCAGTCGTGGGTTCTGGTCTACCAAACCCAGCCGAACGCGAATGACGCGAAGCTGCTCCAGGCCTACATCGGTTACCTGGTCGGAGACGGCCAGCAACAGCTCACCCAGCTGGGCTACGCGCCGCTACCCGCTAACATCGACCAGATGGCCAAGGCGGATCTGAGCAAGATCGGCATGTAATGGTGAAAATTGCGACGCACGCAGATCAGCCGGGCTGGTCGTCGTGAGCGCTGTGACGCGGGTGGATCCGGCCGTCCCGGCCGGATCCGCCGGCGCCCTGACCGAGCGGCGGCCGCTCGGCGACCGTGGCTTCCAGGTCCTCGCGCTCGCGTCCGGCCTGCTGGTGCTGGTGATCCTCGTGCTGATTGCCGTCTCGACCAGCCAGCAGGCCTCGTCGTGGTTCAGCACGGAGGGCCTGAAAATCTTCTCGACCACATGGAACCCCACGGCCAACCAGTTCGGCGCGCTAGCCTTCATTTACGGCACAGCCATCACGGGGGTGATCGCGCTCGTGATGGCCGTCCCGGTCAGCGTGGGCATCGCCCTGCTCCTGACCGAGGTCGTACCGTACCGGTGGTCTCGGCCGATCGTGTACGTGATCGACCTGCTGGCGGTGGTCCCGTCGGTGGTCTGGGGCCTGTGGGGAATTCTGGTGTTCGCCCCGTGGATCCAGCACATCTACGCCTCGATAGGCTCGGGTGTCAACGGCGTCCCAGTACTTGGCTCCCTGTTCGGGCCGCCGACGAGCGGGGCCGCGTTCTTCACCGCCGGCATCATCCTGGCCTTCATGATCACGCCGATCGTGACCTCGCTGTCGCGCGAGGTCATCGCGACCGTGCCGACGATCGACAAGGAGGGCGCGTACGCGCTGGGCGCCACCCGCCTGGAGATGATCCGCGGCGCCGTCTGGCCGCACAGCCAGGGCGGCGTCGTCGGGGCGGTGCTGCTCGGCCTGGGCCGGGCCATGGGCGAGACGATCGCGGCAGCCCTGGTGATCGGTTCGTCGGCCACGATCACATCGCACCTGTTCGCTCCCGGCTACAACATGCCCTCGGTCATCGCGAACGAGTTCGGCGAGGCCACCGGCGTGTTCCGCGCCGGGTTGATGGGGATCGGCGTGCTCCTGTTCGTGATCACGATCATCATCAACCTGATCGCCCGGGGGGTCGTGGAGCGCTCCGCCCGGCGGAAGCGAGGTACCTGATGGCCACGGTCGCCGAGCAGCAGAAGCTCGACCTGCGCGAGCCGACGGGCTGGCGGCGCACCAGCAACCGCATCGCGACCGGCCTGATGGTGCTCTCGTTCGTGGTCGTGATCATCCCGCTGGCGTTCGTCCTATATACCGTGATCGCCAAGGGCGCCTCGACCATCAGCTGGTCCTTCCTGACCAGCGGCATCCCGCCGCAAGTGGCGCCCGCGAATGTCGGCGGAATCGGGCCGGCGGTACTCGGCACGATCGAGATCACGGCCTTGGCCACGGTCATCGCTGTGCCGCTTGGCGTGCTGGGCGCGATCTACCTCAACGAGTATGGCGGCAAGGGTCCGCTGGCACGGCTCATCGGGTTCATGGCCGACGTGATGACGGGCGTGCCATCGATCGTGATGGGCCTGTTCATCGTCTCGATCTGGGTGCTGCACTTCGGCTTCTCGGGCCTGGCCGGCGCCTTCGCCCTGGGCTGCCTGATGCTGCCGGTCGTGATCCGCTCCAGCGATGAGATGCTGAAGCTGGTGCCCGACCCGCTGCGCGAGGCGAGCTACGCCCTCGGGGCCAGCAAGGCCCGCGTGACGCTGACCGTGGTGCTGCCGGCGGCCGTCGGCGGAATCGTCAGCGGCGCGCTGCTCGCCGTGGCCCGGGCCGCCGGTGAGACGGCGCCGCTGCTGTTTACCATCCTCACCGTGACCACCGCGAACCCGAACGTATTCAGCGGCGCCAACACGTCGCTGCCGTCACAGATCTTCGTGAACGCGTCATCGCCCTATGTCGGCGGGCAGGGGCGCGGCTGGGGCGCGGCGCTCACGCTCATCGCCATGGCATTCATTCTCATGATCGCGGCCCGCATCGTCACCGCCCGGTTCACCAGATATTCGCGCTAGGAATGTCTCACCAGAAAGCAGCCCTAGGAAGATCATGGAACAGCCTGAGCCGAACGTCATCGCCCAGACCAAGCTGCCCAAGCCGGCCGCCCTGGCGGAGATGCCGCCGCCGGGCGCTGTCTCCGACACGCCGGGTACGGCCGTCTTCGATACCAAGAACATCTCGATCTACTACGGCTCCTTCCGTGCCGTCACGGACGTGTCGCTGACCGTCTACGAGAACGAGATCACGGCGTTCATCGGGCCGTCCGGGTGCGGCAAGACCACGGTGCTGCGGACGCTGAACCGGATGAACGATCTCATCCGCGGTGCCCGCGTCGAAGGTGACGTGCACTACCGCGGGGCGTCGCTGTACCACAAGGATGTCTCCGCGACGGCCGTGCGGCGGCGCATCGGCATGGTCTTTCAGAAGCCGAACCCGTTTCCGAAGTCGATCTACGACAACGTGGCCTACGGACCGCGCATCAACGGCATCCGCAACAAGAGCAAGCTGGACGAGATCGTCGAGCACTCGCTGCGCCAGGCCGCGCTGTGGGACGAGGTGAAGAACCGCCTGAACAAGTCGGGCCTAGGCCTGTCTGGTGGCCAGGCGCAGCGGCTGTGCATCGCCCGCACGCTCGCCGTGGAGCCGGACGTCGTGCTGATGGACGAGCCGGCCTCGGCCCTCGACCCGATCGCCACGGGCAAGATCGAGGACCTGATGCGGGAGATCAAGTCGCAGTACACCATCGTCATCGTGACCCACAACATGCAGCAGGCCACCCGGGTCAGCGACCGCACCGCCTTCTACTCCGTGCTCGTCGACTCCGAGAACGACACGCGCACGGGCACGCTCGTCGAGTACGGCCGGACCCAGCAGATCTTCGAGGACCCGCAGGACAGCCGCACCCAGGCCTACGTCACTGGGCGGATGGGCTAGCCGGCCGAGTTAGCCGGCCACCGGTCCGGCGGATCCGGCGAGGTAGACCACGCGGCGGGCGATGTTGACCGCGTGGTCGCCGAGCCGCTCGTAGAAGCGCGCCACCAGCGTCATCTCCATCGTCACCGGCAGCGCCATCTGCCCGGAGGCGAGCTCGGCGACCAGGCTGGCGTGCAGCTCGTCCATCTCGTCGTCGCGGCCGTCCAGCGTCGCCGCGACGGACCGGTCCCGCTGGTACCAGGCGTCCACGGCCTGGCGCCACATGTCGGAGGCGAGCTTGCCCATCCGCTCGACGATCCCGCGGGAGCGCGGGGAAAGGTCCTCGCCCAGGACGTGGTTGGCCCGGGAGGCGATCTGCACCACGAGGTCGTGGGAGCGCTCCAGCTCGGGCACGATGCGCAGCACGGAGAGCAGGAAGCGCAGGTCCGAGGCGACCGGTGCCTGCAGCAGGATCTCCCGGTTGGCGAGTTCCTCGATCTCGCGGTAGAGGGCGTCGATGACCTGCTCTCGCTCGATCAGCTTGTGGAGCACGTCGTTGTCGCCGCTGAGCAGGGCGTGGGTCGCCTCGGGAAGGTCCTCGGCGACCATGGCGAACAGTTCGATGACCTTGGCTTCGATAGCCTCAAGGTCACGCTCGAAGTCTCCTCGAGGCTCGACCATGGTCATAGCCTACTGGGCGGGGGCCGCGGTGCACGGCACCGCGGCCCCCGCTATTTCATGACATTCAGATGGTGACGTCGACCTTGGTCACCTGACCGTAGTCCGCCTGCACCGAGCGCTCCGCGCGCAGGCCGCCGGGCGCCAGCACGCGCAGCGTCCACGATCCGGGCGCGGCGAAGAACCGGAACCCGCCGTCGTCCCCGAGCGGGACCTCGGCCACGAACTCGTCGCCGGTGCCGAGCAGTCGCGCGTACCCGGAGACCACCGGCGCGCCGTCGTGCACCACCCGCCCCTCCACCACCGCCTGGGTACCGCTGGCCGCGCTCACGCTGACGCCGCCCGGGGGGGCGCCGCACCCGTCGGCGGCAGTCACCGCGCCTCGCCCAGCTCGATCGGCACGCCGACCAGGGAGCCGTACTCGGTCCACGAGCCGTCGTAGTTCTTGACGTTGGGCAGGCCGAGCAGTTCGTGCAGGACGAACCAGGTGTGCGCGGACCGCTCCCCGATCCGGCAGTAGGCGATGGTGTCCCGGCCGAAGTCCAGGCCCGCCTCGCTTTCGTACAGCGACCGGAGCTCATCGTCGGAGCGGAACGTGCCGTCCTCGTTCGCGGCCTTGGACCAGGGCACGTTACGCGCGGTCGGGATGTGCCCGGCCCGCTGCGCCTGCTCCTGCGGGAGGTGGGCGGGCGCCAGCAGCCTGCCGGTGAACTCGTCGGGAGAACGGACGTCGACCAGGTTGCGCTTGCCGATGGCGGCGATCACCTCGTCGCGCAGCGCGCGCAGCGTGGAGTCCTGCTCGCTCGCGGTGTAGCTGGTCCGCGGTCGCTCGGGCACGTCGGTGGTCAGCTCGCGCGAGTCGAGCTCCCACCGCTTCCTGCCGCCGTCGAGCAGCAGGACCTTGTCGTGCCCGTACAGCCTGAAGTACCAGTACGCGTAGGCGGCGAACCAGTTGTTGTTGCCGCCGTAGAGCAGCACGGTGTCGTCGTTGGAGATGCCGCGCTCGGACAGCAGCGTCTCGAAGCCCGTCTTGTCCACGAAGTCACGACGGACCGGGTCCTGCAGGTCCTTCTTCCAGTCGAGCTTGATCGCGGTCGGGATGTGCCCCTTGTCGTAGGCGCTGGTGTCCTCGTCTACCTCGACGATGACGACACCAGGCTCACCGATATGGGCCTCCGCCCAGTCGGCGTCCACGAGGACGTCGGATCGGCTCATGGTGGAAATACCTCCTTCTCCGGTCACGCCCTTACGCGGACGGCCGGACCCTTAGATTCCGCTGGATGAACAGATACACCTGGCAGCCCAGGCACAGATCGAAGGCCGCGTTGAGGAACGCCGCGGCCAGCGCGAGCGCGGTGAACACGATGCCGCCCAGGGTCGCGCCCGCGGCGTAGCAGACCACGCCGAGCGCGGCGATGACCATGCCCATGCCCTGCGAGAACCGGGGCGGCGCCTCGGCCTCGGTGTGCGCGGGCGGCCCCAGCCGCGGCCGGACGAAGCGACGGTAGAGCAGGCCGTACGGCGCGTACCGCAGCCCGGCCAGCGCGCCGACCGCGAACACCGCCGTCTGCGCGGCCAGCAACCAGGCGCTGCCGGTGACCAGCACCAGCGCCAGGACGACCGTGGTGATCACTGCGCCGAACCGCGGACCACGCGGGTCGATGTCCATGCCTGAGCTCCTTGCCGCCGAGCGGATTCCCCTCCTGCCGAGTCACCGCCCTGAGCTCATCAGGAAGCCGCGACCGCCGGAGTCAGACTCGGCGCCGGGAATTCCGGGCGTCAGGGCAGCAGGGCAGGCGGACAGATGGCGGTGGCGACGTGGCAGAAATCGACGGCACGCCGCTTGGTCAGCATCCTCGCTGTCCGGGAGGTCACGAACCCGATGCTATGCGGGCTCTGCCGGGCTGTCACTCGATCACGCTGCCCAGTGCGGCGATCACGTCCGCCTTGCGGGGCAGGCCGGCGGCCCGCTTGACGATGGCGCCGTCCGGGTCGAGCACGAGCACGGTGGGCGTGCTGTTGATGCGGAGTCTCCGCACCAGGTCCAGCCGCGAGGCCGCGTCGACCTCGACGTGGGTCACGCCGTCCACCACGTCCGCCACCTGGGCCAGGATCAGCCTGGTCGGACGGCACGGGGCGCAGAAGGCGGTGGAGAACTGGACCAGCGTGGCCCGGCGGCCGAGCGGCCCGCCCAGGTCGGCCCCGGTGAGCACGTCCGGCCCGGTCACGGTGGCCGGCCCGTTCGTGCGGCCAGGCGCGGGGCGGAACTGCCCGGCCCGGCGGCGCCACGCCACCCCGAGCAGGCAGGCCGCGGCGAGGGCCACGGCGAGCGCGATCAACCCGCCAGTCACGTCCATGCACAGCACCCGGCCGGCGTCATCCATTCCCGGCGGCCGGCCGCCGGGCCGCCCACGCGCGCGGTTCAGGTGGGCGTGGCGGTCAGCAGCACCTGGTGGTTGGCCGTGATCTGGAAGCTGCTGATCGCTCCGGCGGTGCTCGGCATCGAGCCCGCGTACCAGACCTTGCCCTCGTCCGGGGCCGTCGTCCAGGCGGCCACCTGCGTCCGCGTCCCGTCCGGGTGGATCACCCAGAGCTGGCACGTGGTCGACACCGGGATGCGATCGGTCACGACCTCGAACGCGGCGCCCCACAGCTGGTGCGAGTAGCGGATGGAGGCGGTCGCCCCGGTGACCCTGCTCGTCGTCTGGACGGTTTCCCACTTGCCGGTCCCGGCTGAGATCGAGACCGGCACCGTCACCGTCCGCGTGGTGCCGAGAGAACTCAGCCCGCCGAACAATCCGCCGGCGATCGCCACGACCGCGGCCGCCGCGCCCACGAAGCGCCACCGGGTCCGGCGGCGCCTGGCTGCGGCCAGGTCGAGCACCGTGCCGATCAACTCGCCCGGCGGGCGGTCGTCGGTGACGGTGCGAACGGTGTCGTCGGCACGGATCCGGCTGATCTCGTCGGGATTCACCCGGGCCAGGAGCGCGGGCAAACCCGCCAGGCCGGCCAGCTCGTCCCGGCAGTCCCGGCAGGTCAGCAGGTGAGTGTCGACCAGCCCGCGCTCGGCGGGGTCGATCGCGCCGAGCACGTACACGCCAAGCGACGGCCTGGCGTCCGTGCAGTCCCATATCTGGGTCATGGCGCCAGCCCTCGTTCCTGCAGCGCCAGCTTGAGCGCCTTCAATGCGTAAAACGTCCGTGATTTGACGGTACCTGCCGGTATGCCCAGGGTAGCGGCGGCTTCGGCGACCGAGCACCCGCGGTAGTAGGTCTCGACGATCACCCGCCGGTGATCGGGCCGCAGCGAGGCCAGGGCGTCGGCCACGGCCCACGACTCGAGCGTGCGGTCGGCGTCGTCGTCCGACGGGAGCAGGTCCAGTGCCGCCTGCCCGGTCTCGGGCGGCCTGGCCTGCCGGGCCCGGTAGGAGTCGACCGCGAGGTTGCGCGCGACGGCGAACAGCCACGGCCGGGCCGGCCGGTCGGCCAGCGCCTCGGGATGGCGCCACGCCCGCACGATCGTTTCCTGCACTAGATCCTCCGCACGCTGCCTGTCACCGCCGGTGAGGTGGAGGGCATAGCGAAGCAGGGCACCACCGTGTTCGGCGTACAGTGTCCGCACAAACGCCTCGTCTGCCACTCGCCCTGAGCGGGGCGCGGTTCCCGCGTTCGGCACACTAGCGGATACGTCCGGTTGCGCCTGGTGGTTCACATGGCCAGGGAAATTCCTGTCGCCGGGCGCCGCCCTGGGTATGGGGAAGCCTGTAGGAGGGGTGGGAGGTCCGTGCTGGCTCATGGGGCACCGCTGAGAATTGACTTCGGAACGTGCTGGTACGGACACTGTAGGGCGTTACTCCCCCCAGTCTGCCGCAATACGCGCGGAAAGCCCACTCCGGGCTAAGCCCCCGGCGAACTGCGGCAGCACCTCGATGAAGGCCGCGTCATGAAGGACCAGGTCAGCGGCCACGCGGTGGCCGGCTGACGCACCGTCCACCAGGAACGAAGAGGCGGCGAGCACCGCGCGCAGCCGCGCGCCGTCCCCGCGCCGCGCCACGACCGCGTCCAGCGCCTCCGCCAGCGTCTGCGCGTCGACTGACTCCGTGTCGACGCCCGCCGCCTCCCTGGCCGCGGCCCAGTACTGGATTGTCACTGTGGCCATATCGGTTATCCTTGTCTGCATCGGACCCGGGCGCTGTTGCCCCCGGGTCCTTGTCTGTTTATACAAGTAGTGAGGTGCGATCGCACCAGCGAGTGGAGGTGCCGCCGAGTGAGCGACCTGCTGCTGATCACCAGCGCGCTCGAGCCGTCTGCCGAAGTGCTGCCCGCTCTCGGACTCCTGCTGCACCCGGTCCGCGTGCTGCCGGCGGACGCGTCTGCCCTGGTGGAAGCGCCTCCCGCCGACGCGGTGCTGATGGACGCGCGGCGCGAACTCGTGCACGCGAAGAGCATCTGCCGGCTGCTGCAGACGACCGGGCTGGACTGCCCGCTGTTCGCCATCGTGACCGAAGGCGGCCTCGCGGCGGTCAACGCGGAGTGGGGCGTCGACGACGTGATCTTGAACACAGCCGGGCCCGCCGAGGTGGAGGCGAGGGTCAGGCTGGCCATCGGCCGCCGGACGGTCGCCGCCGTGGCCGACGCGCCGGACGAGATCCGCTCCGGCGAGCTGGCCATCGACGAGGCCACCTACGCGGCCCGGCTGCGCGGCCGGGCACTCGACCTCACCTTCAAGGAATTCGAGCTGCTCAAGTTCCTCGCCCAGCACCCGGGCCGGGTCTTCACCCGCGCGCAGCTGCTGCAGGAGGTCTGGGGCTACGACTACTTCGGCGGCACGCGCACGGTGGACGTCCACGTCCGCCGGCTGCGGGCCAAGCTCGGCTCCGAGCACGAGGCCCTGATCGGTACCGTGCGCAACGTCGGCTACCGGTTCGTCCCGGTCAAGGGCGAGAGGGCGGCGGGCGACGAGCGCGCGAGGAGCAAGCTGGACCTGGGAGCGGCCCGGGCCCACGCCGCGGCCGCGGCTCGATGACCGGGCCGCTCATCACCGGCGCCGAACTTAGCACCGCACAGGTCGCCGAGGTCCTGGCCCTGGTCCGGACCGCGCGCCTGGCCGACGGAGTGGCGCCGCTGTCCGAGCACGTGATGCTGCACCTGCGCTACCACGACTCGGCCGACCCCAGGCCGGGCCGTGATTTCATCCTCACCGCAGACAGTGAGATCGCTGGCTACGCCTACACCGATCCGCCCGCGTCGGCCAGCCGGGAGTCGGACGTGAGCGGCGAGCTCGTGATCCACCCGGCGTACCGGCGGCAGGGGCTCGGGCGGGCCCTGGTGGGCGAGCTCACCGCGGCGGCGGACGGGCACGCGCTACGGCTCTGGGCTCACGGCGATCTCCCGGCCGCGGCCGGGCTGGCCAGGACGATGAAGTTCGACCGCATCCGCGCCTTGTGGCAGCTGCGCCGCCCGCTGGACGTCCCGCTGGACCCGCCGGTGCTCCCGGCCGGCCGCGAGCTGCGGACCTTCGTCCCGGGCCAGGATGAGGACGAATGGCTGAGCCTGAACCGCCGGGCGTTCGCCAAGCATCCCGAGCAGGGCGCCTGGACCCGGCACGACCTCGAGCTGCGAGAGCGGGAGCCCTGGTTCGACCCGGCCGGCTTCTTCCTCGCGACCGCCGCCGGCCTCATGACGGGTTTCCACTGGACCAAGGTGCATCCGCCGGAGCAGGACCCGGCATCGCCGGCCATCGGGGAGGTCTACGTGGTGGGCGTCGATCCCGCCGAGCAGGGCAGCGGGCTCGGCCGGGCGCTCACCCTGGCCGGGCTCCGCCATCTGCGTGACCTGGGCCTGGCCCAGGCGATGCTCTACGTCGACGAGGACAACGTCCCAGCGATCAGGATGTACGAGGGCCTCGGGTTCACCCGCGCCAGGGTGGACGCGATGTACCGGCGAGACTCTGTTAGCCATGGGGGGACGACCCCCCTGGCACCCCCCGCAGACTAGCGGCCGCCGATGCCCAGAGCTTCGTCGAGTTCGGCGGGGGTAAGCGGGCGGTCGGCCGCCGCCACCGCGCTCAGCACCTCGGCGTAGAGCTCAATCTCATCAAGGGCGACGCGGTCGTGGACACGAAGATCCAACTGCCTGGGAATCGTGCTCACCTCCGGCGCTGATCGCGACTCCGTTCGCTTGCGCCCCAGGTTACGTGCCGACACTGCTCCTCCGCATGACCCATCAGGGTCATTCAGCTATCACCTTCACGTGCGGTCTTACCCAGCCAGCCGGTAACGATTCCGCCAAACCGCCGCGCAGTTGCCGTCAATCCGGTAGTGCGCGCCCCAAGCGTCACACCCGCATCTCCACCCAAAGAACTTATAAGCCGTAACATCGCCTATTTGGGTACAAAAGCTCATAAAACTGGACACTGAGTCGTTCCGGTTGCGCGCGCGGTGGTCACAGACAAGAGTCATGCACGTATTCGCCCCGTCCGACCCGCCCTGAGCCCGCATACTACAGAAGTAGCGGTCCCGCCGGATCACCTAAGCGACCCGGCCATCGTGCGCGCCGCTAGATTCCGGACCGTTCCCGCCTACTTAGACATGATCCCGGGAAGCCATGAATGACAACAGTGATCTCCTGCCGAACCTCGTTCACGAGGACGCCTTCGAAATGCAGATGCGAGGGTACAGCCGTCGGCAGGTGGACGAGTTCATCGCCCGCTGCCGCAGCCAGATCCGCGACCTAGAGCAGCGACTTGCCCGTGCCCTCGACGACGGCGAGGAAATGAGGCGCGACCTGGCCACGGCACGCCAGCAGGCGCTCGGCGCCAAGCCGGCGCACGAGGAAGTCAGCGAGCGCATCGCCCAGATCCTCAAGCTCGCCGACGACGAGGCCAGGTCCCAGAAGTCCAAGGCCCATGAGGAGATAGCCCGTCAGCGCAACGACGCCCAGGCGGACGCGGAGAAGTCCCGTGCCGAGGCCCGCGATCAGGCCGAGCGGATGCTCACCGCGGCCCAGGAACAGGCCGAGCGGGCCATAACCTCCGCACGGGCCGAAGCGGAGAAGACCCTGACCGCTGCCCGCACCGAGGCGGAGCGCACCACGACCGAGGCGCGGAAGAAGTCGGAGAGCGCGCTGGCCAGCGCGAAGGCACAGGCCAAGAAGGCGCTCGACGAGGCGACCGCGCGGGCGACCGCCATTCACGACGGCGCCGAGCGCCGTCTGAACCTCCTGTCCACCAGGCACTCGGAAACGATCAAGCGGCTGACCGACATCCTGGACGGCGTCTCCAGCCTCGTGGCCGCCGAGACCGCCCGCATGTCGCTCGAGGACGAGGTCGATCAGGCCAGCGCCAAGGCGATCGCGGCAGCGGAGGCCAGCGGCGCACCGCGCCAGGCCGCGGAGCCTGCCTCGGCGGCCGAGGCCACGGGTCCGAGCCGGCCCGCGGGCCCGGGCAGCGCGGCGGGTCCGCGCCCGGCCGCACCGCAGGCGGGGTCATCGGCTCCGGCCCGGCCGGGACCCTCAGCCCCCTCGGCCCCCTCAGGTTCATCGGTCCAGGCCCAGCCGACTTCACCGCCGGCCCCATCCCAGCCCGCTCAGCCCCAGGAGAACCAGCACGGCCCGGCGCGCGCCAGGGTCATGAACACCGAAGGGCAGACCGAGAGCGTTCGCCTCGCCCCCGGTAGCGACAACTTAGGCGTACCGCCTCGGTTCAGCTAAGGTGCCCAGGCCCTGCGCGAGCATATCCAGGCGGCGCAGGATGACGCCCTCGCGCAGGGCCCACGGGCACAGCTCGAGCTGATCGACGCCCAGCAGGTCGAGGATGGCGTCGGCGACGATGGCCCCGGCGGGCAGCTGCTCCATCCGGCTGGCGGAGACGCCGGGCAGTTTGGCCCGTTCGGCTTGCGACATCTTCGGCAGCCGTTCGGCCAGGGCCGCCACGTCGGAGTGCCGCAGGACGCGCTTGACGTAGGGGCCCTCGCCTGACGGCGCGGCCCCCGCGATCCTGGCCAGCTGCCGGAAGGTCTTCGAGGTCCCCACCACGTGATCGGGGGCGCCATTGCGCAGCATGCCTCCCGTCTGCCTGGCGATCTCGGCTCGCACGTGCTTGCGCAGGCGGCGCACGTCCTGCGGCGAGGGCGGGTCGGTGCCGATCCAGTCCCTGGTGAGGCGCCCGGCGCCGAGGGGGAGCGAGGCCATCGCGTCCGGCTCCTCGTCGATGCCGGAGGCCACCTCGAGCGAGCCGCCGCCGATGTCGATCACCAGCAGCCGACCCGAGGACCAGCCGAACCAGCGCCGGGCGGCGAGAAAGGTGAGCCTCGCCTCCTCGTGGCCGGTCATCACGTTGATCTGCGCACCGGTCTGCTCGCGGATCCTGGCCAGCACCTGCTCGCCGTTCACCGCCTCCCGGACCGCCGAGGTCGCGAACCCGATGATTTCCTCGACGCCCTTGTCCTCCGCGATGCGCAGTGCCTCTTCGACGACCCCCCGCAGGCTGCGCTCGCCCGGCCGGGACAGGGAACTGTCGTCCTCCAGATGGGCGGCGAGCCTGAGCTCGGCCTTGTGCGAGAAAGCCGGCAGGGGCCGGGCTCCCTGGTAGGCGTCCACCACGAGCAAGTGCACGGTGTTCGACCCCACATCCAGCACCCCAAGTCGCATACCCTGACGCTACCTTGCCAGGGATCAGAAAAGACCTGGCTCGGGCGCGCTGACCTGGTATCCGCCACGCGAGGAGGCGTACATGCGCAACGGGGAGGTGTCGTACTGGTGGCAGGCGCGCGGCATCCCGCCCCGGCGGCCCTCGCTGCCGGGCGGCACCGAGGCCGATGTGTGCATCGTGGGGGCGGGCTACACGGGCCTGTGGACCGCCTATTACCTCAAGCGAGCTGACCCGGGGCTCCGGATCGTCGTGCTCGAGGCGAGCTTCGCCGGGTTCGGCGCGTCGGGCCGGAACGGCGGCTGGGTGACGGCCGCCTTGCCGGGCTCCCGGGCCCGCTACGCCGGGCACCCGCAGGGCAAGAGCGGCGTCCGCGAGCTCGAGCGGCAACTCCGCGACACCGTGGACGAGGTAGCCCGGGTCTGCGCCGCCGAGGGCATCGACGCGGGCCTGGTGAAGGGGGGCACGCTCACCGTCGCCACCTCGGCGGCCCAGGATGCCCGGCTGCGCGACCGGCTGGAGCAGGAACGGTCGTGGGGAGACGACGCCCAGGTCGTTAGGTATCTAGATAGACAGGAACTGGCCGGACGCTTGCAACTGACGGGGGCGGTCGGGGCCCTGTATTCGCCGCACTGTGCCCGGGTCCAGCCCGCCGATCTCGTGGCCGGCCTGGCCGAGGCCGTCACCCGGGCCGGCGTGCGGCTGTACGAGGCGACCCCGGTGACCTCGATCTCCGCCGGGCAGGCGCGCACCCCGGCCGGCACCGTGCGCGCACCCTGGATCCTGCGCTGCACCGAGGGCTTCACGGCGGGCGTGCCGGGCCAGCACAGGACGCTGCTGCCGATGAACAGCTCCATGATCGTCACCGGCCCGCTCGGCGACGAGGCGTGGAAGTCGATCGGCTGGGACGGCTTCGAGACGCTGGGCGACGAGGCGCACGCGTACATCTACGCACAGCGCACCCCGGACGGCCGGATCGCACTCGGCGGCCGTGGCATCCCCTACCGGTTCGGCTCCGGGCTGGACCACGACGGCGCGATCGCGCCGTCGACCATCGCGCAACTCGGCCGGATCCTGCGCCGGATGTTCCCCGCCGCGACCGAGGCGGGCATCGAGCACGCGTGGTGCGGGGTGCTCGGGGTGCCGAGGGACTGGTGCGCGACGGTCACCCTGGACGCGCAGACCGGCCTCGGCTGGGCGGGGGGCTACTCGGGCCACGGGGTGGCCGCCGCGAACCTGGCCGGCCGCACGCTCGCCGACCTGGTGCGCGGCGTCTCCAGCCCGCTGACCGCGCTGCCCTGGGTGGGCCATCGCTCGCCGCGCTGGGAGCCCGAGCCGGCCCGGTGGGCGGGCGTGCACGGCCTCTACGCCCTCTACCGGACGGCGGACCGGCTGGAATCCGCGCGCCGGTCGCCGCGCACCTCATGGCTGGCCCGCGCGGGCGACCTGATCTCCGGGATCCCCCACTAGGGGGACCGCGTTCAGTAGATGATCTTGGTCTTGCTGCGGCTGCCGACCGTGCCCGCGGCGGTCCAGGTAATGGTGTAGATGCTGAGATGAGAGGTGTAGCGCACCGTCATGGTCTGGCAGACGGTCTGGTGGTACCTGAAGGCCACCGCGCCCAGGTTGGCGTGCCGGGTGTTGCCTGCGTTGGAGGCCACCGTGACCGCTCCGGCCGCGAACACGTTACGCGCCATGTCCCTGGCGCACACGTGGATGTGGATGCCCTTGCTGGTCCGCGCGTAGGTCCCCCAGGCCCTCACGCCGTGCAGGCGCGGGAAGGAGAGTTTGTGGGTGCCGGAGTGCGTGGCGGCCGCGGACGCCGGCAGTGCGCTGAGGGCGAGCATCGCCGTGGCGGCGGCGAGGGAGAATTGGCGCAACATGTAGATCCTGTACCTCCGTGTTGGCGTGAGGAAAGCGAGGAAAGCCCGTACGCTAGCAGCGCCGTTTCCTGTGATCAATGAGGCACACGGTAACTGAGTGATTCGTGAGGCGTATTGAGGCAGTATCGGTCGGTTTGCGCCGCCCGGGTTTCCGGCTAGGTCGGCGGCGGCCGATCTGGCATGCTGAGAGGCCGGGAGGTCGCATGCCAGTCATCGTCGTCACCCGGCTCCGGCTGAAGGACCCGGCGCTGCAGGATGAGTTCTTCGCCGACGCCGTCGCCGCGATCGAGCAGGCGCACCGACGCGCTCGCCGACGCGGACAACGCGTGGTGGACGGTCACCGCCTGGCAGGAGCGACGGCTGATGCACGCCTACGTCCGCACCGAACCGCACCAGAGCATCAGGGCGCGGCTCGATCATTTCTGTGACGAGGCGACCTTCGTCGACTGGGAGCAGGAAAGCCCGGACCTGCCGGACTGGCAGACGAACTGGCGGCACCTGGTCGCCGACGGCACCGTGGCCGCGCTCACGAGTCCGTCGGCCGCCCATCGGACGCGTGATTTCCCGCCGCCGGTGGTGCAGGCGCCCCCGGCGTAGGACCGCCGAGGCGGGCAGGCCGGATGCGCTTGATGGGTGACCCTCACCCGCCAGGACCATGCGGAATTGACGCGACGTCAATCGCGGATGGACGCCACCTTCGACCACTTCCCGGCGCTGCGCGGGCTGCGTGGGCGCAAGGCTGGCTTGCTGTCCGGCGGCGAGCAGCAGATGCTCGCGATCGCGCGGGTACTCAGCCGCACGCCGAAGCTGCTGATGCTCGACGAGATGAGCCTGGGCCTGGGCCTGGCCCCGGTGATCGTGGACCGGCTGCTGCCTGCTGTGCGGTCGGCTGCGGCCAGCCAGGGCACCGGAGTCCTGCTGGTGGAGCAGCACGTGCACCTGGCGCTGAAGATCGCCGACCGCGGCTACATCCTATCCCACGGCGAGCTGGCCGCCAGCGGCCGCGCCGAACAGCTGAGCAAGGACAGCGCGCTGCTCGCCGCCAGCTACCTCGGCGGGACCGCGGGCGACGTCACCCGCTGAATCCGGTCCCGATGGTCCCTGCCCGGGTGGCTTGCCGCCCTTCAGCCGGCGTCAGTCCCACCTCGCCTCGTCCCGGCCGGCCCTGCTCGCGGACTCCGTCGGCCTTGCGCTGTACGTCGTCATGGAACTCGTGGCGCTCCTCCCCGCGCACCGCCGCCTGCACGGCCAAGTCCCAGCCCGAGAACGGGCGTATCGGCGCTCACCCTGTCAGCATGCATTCCTTACTGTCGGGCGACATCCGGGCGCGGAATCCGGGCGCGGAATCCGGGCACGCACCAGGGCCGTTCGGCACGAAAGATCTTTTTACCGAACGGACCCGGTGTCACGCCTTCCGCCGGCTGCCCGCTGGTCTGGCCAGCCCGCGTCGTCCCGGCCCTGCGGCCGGGTGAGCGGCAGGGAGTCCTCTAGGTTGGTTCCCGGCGGCCCGGTACCATCCCCGGACCGGCAGATCGTTCGTCACGAGGGGGTTGTCCCACGGCGGGCAGCCCGCCCCGGCCACTCGTAGCCATCGGAGAAACCATGACTGCCGCAGCATCGCCCGCAAGGCCGGATCAGCCTGGCTGGATGGATCCGGAGCTGGCCACGCTCACCCTGGACCGGTTCTCCGATCCGGCGTGGATCTTCGAGCGCAAGCTCGATGGCGAGCGTTGCCTGGCGTTCAGAACCGGACGGCCGGCCCGGCTGATGACCCGCAACCAGAAGGACGACACCAGTACCTACCCCGAGATCACCGGTGCCCTGGCCGCCCAGCAGGCCGGCGACTTCATCATCGACGGCGAGATCGTCGCCTTCGACGGCAGCCAGACCAGGTTCGCCCGCCTGCAGCAGCGCCTGGGAGTCCGCCAGCCCGGACCGGACCTGCTCGCCCAGGTGCCGGTCTGCTACTACGTCTTCGACGTATTGTGGGCCGATGGCCGCGATGTGCGCCCGCTGCCGCTGCGCGAGCGCAAGCAGATCCTGCGCGACCTGCTGACCTTCACCGGCCCGCTGCGCTTCACCGAGCACAAAGACACCGAAGGCGAGGCCTATTTCCGCCAGGCGTGCGCCAGCGGCTGGGAGGGGGTCATCGCCAAGCGCGCCGACGCGCCCTACCGCCCAGGCCGGACCCGGGACTGGCTGAAGTTCAAGTGCGAGAGCGGCCAGGAATTCGTCATCGGCGGCTTCACCGACCCGCGAGGGACCCGCACCGGGTTCGGCGCCCTGCTGCTGGGCTACTACGATCCCGGTCACCAGCTCATCTACGCCGGCAAGGTCGGCACCGGCTTCAGCCGGCGAACGCTGGACAGACTGCATGCGACGCTGGCCGGCCTAGAGCAGGACCGTCCCCCGTTCGACCGCGGCAAGCTGCCGCGATCCGGTGTGCACTGGGTCCAGCCACGCCTGGTCGCCGAGGTGGGCTTCAGCGAATGGACGACCGACGGGGAACTGCGCCACCCGCGGTTCCAGGGCCTGCGCGACGACAAGGACCCCGCCGATGTCGTCCGGGAGACGCCGCAGGAGAACGCCCGATAAGGACCCCGCGTGCACCCCTCACCCAGACGACCGCTGACTACCCAGCGCGGCCACTAGTGCCCGGGTGCACGGAACGGCCCCGGGTGCGACCATGAGTCCTATGCGTTCTGACATCAGACCTGGCGGCATCTTCCCTGATTACGCTCTCCCGGACCACACCGGTTCGGTGCGTACGCTCAGCGAGCTTCAGGGCCGCGATCCGCTGATCCTCACCTTGGCGCGCGGCAACTACTGCCCTAAAGAGCACCAGCAGCACCTCGAGTTGGCGGCCAACTACCCGAAGATCGCGGTGGCCTACACCCAGATCGCCACTATCGCCACCGACGACCATCACACCCTGCAAGAGTTCCGCGCGTCGGTGGGCGCCCAGTGGACCTTCCTGTCCGATCCCGGCCGGACCGTCCAGCAGGACCTGGACATCGCCGAGTACACCGACCCCGAGCACAACCCCATGATCCCGTACACGCTGGTGCTCAAGCCGGGGCTGGTCATTCACAGTGTCTATAACGGCTACTGGTTCTGGGGCCGCCCGTCGTTCTGCGACCTGTGGCATGACCTGCGTGCCGCCACTAGCGAGATCCGCCCGGACTGGGATCTGAGCACCCCGGGGCTCCGCGAAGCCTGGGACGCAGGCGACTACTCGCACTTTCACGGCTGGGACCGGCGGTCCTCCGAGTCGATGCCGTCATCGTATGAGTGACAGAGCAACGATTGCTGCTGCACTTCGTGGCCCAGGTGACTCGTCAGGCCGGGGACCAGACAAGTCGCGTCCCCGCTCTTTGTGCTGCCCGTCGCGCGGTGGCCACGGCGAATGACCCGGTGGGCCAGGTGACGCACGCTCACCGGGTTGTTTTGCGGCGCTTGGCTAAGCCGCGGCGAGACAGGCAAGGCGGGTGCTCGCGTTGGGCGCCCAGGCCGCGTGGCTGGGCACGCGGTTCCTGCTGGCCGAGGAGATGCCGATCCACAAGGACTACCGGCGCCGGCTGATAGCCGCGGGCTGGCTGCCTTCAGGCATCTTGTACCTCCATGGTCCGGTCTACTGGTCGCGGCCCGGGATCGGCTCGGCTAGCGCCGCCCGCCAGGAAGGCGCCTGGAAGGGGTCGGCGAAATACTGGGTTTCGTGGGTGACCAGATCGTCGGCGCACTCCATGACACTCACCGCGTAGGTGGGCACGCCGTCATAGCTGATCACGCACTCGCTCACCCAAAGGTCTCCGCCGCCCCGGATCCGGAGGATGGTGAAG